>Ga0163144_10001821_pt1 | contig 49887 bp, 39 predicted proteins | sample OliLak19BULKMAT1_FD_123175 | JGI IMG/M metagenome (GOLD analysis project Ga0163144, IMG submission 123175) | Freshwater microbial mat bacterial communities from Lake Vanda, McMurdo Dry Valleys, Antarctica - Oligotrophic Lake LV.19.BULKMAT1 | ecosystem: Environmental > Aquatic > Freshwater >... | reverse complement strand
TCGCGACGTGATCGGGAGCATGCTCGAGGAGGTGAATCGCCTGACCCACCTCTCCGACGATCTGCTCACTCTGGCCAGAGCGGAGACCGGGCGGACGCATCTCCATATCGAAACCGTCGATCTGTCCGCTCTGGCCCGCGAAGTGGCCACCCATCTCCTGGTCCTGGCCGAGGAACGCGGCCAGACCATCGAGGTGAAGGCTGAGCACCCGGTGACGGTGGAAGGGGACCACGCCGCTCTTCGGCAAGCGCTGGTCAATCTGGTGGACAACGCGATCAAGTACTCGCCCGAGAAGACGCGGATCACAGTCTCGAGCGGCGCTTTGGGCGAGGCGGCTGTCCTTCGGGTTCAGGATGAAGGGCCGGGGATCGGCTCGGCCGACCAGCCCCGGGTTTTCGACCGGTTCTTCCGCGCGGATCGCCAGCGCTCTCGCGAGATGGGTGGAACTGGGCTGGGGCTCTCTATTGTAAAACTCATAGCCGAGACCCACGGCGGGACCGTACGGCTCGAGAGTGAGGCCGGCGGCGGCTGCGCCTTCATTGTGAGCATCCCACTCCCGCCCATGGCCGGGGGCACCGCGAGCGAACGTCAGAAGCGTGAATAATGCACTGGCCGCCGGGAACCCCGCAGCCGGACGAGCGCCCGCATGATCTCGACCTTGACCTGAACGGCGTTGACCTGAACGGCGCGAGGGGACCTCGGGACGCTCGAGATCATCGCGACACCTGGCTTCGATGAACGCCGCTACAATCGGCGGCACGCTCGCGACGAGGTTGAACCTAATGAAAACTCTCCAACACGTTCTTGTACTGGCCGGGCTGGCCGCGGCTTCTCCCGCGGTCAGCCTCGCGCAACCGCAGGCTGCCGAAGCACCCGCCTCGCCTCGCCTCAACGCGACTCGACCCGCGGTCGCGGCCCGCAACGGCATCGTGGCCGCGGGCCATCCCATTGCGGCCTCTGCGGGCCTGCAGATTCTCCTCAAGGGCGGCAACGCCTTCGACGCCGCGGCCGCGGTGGGAGCCATGGAAGCGATGGCCGAGCCGGAGATGAACGGCATCGGCGGCAACGGTTTCATGACCGTCTTTCACAAAGAGTCGGGCAAGGTCTGGTCACTCTCGATGACGGGCGCCGCGCCTCTTGCTCTCAAGCCCGCGGCCATGACGCCCCCGACCCTCGACACGGGCATGCAGGCGGGGATCGTCCCAGGCAACCTGGGCGGGTATCTCTATGCTCTCGACCGCTTCGGCACGATGAGTGTGGCCGAGGTTTTCGCTCCCGCCATCGAATACGCGGAGGGCGGCTATCCCATCGACCCCATGCTCGCAGCTTCAATCGATCGGGCCAAGGCGAAGCTCGCGCTTCATCCCACCACCGCGAAGATCTTTCTGCCGGGCGGCGAGCCCATCCGCGCGGGTGAGATCTATCGGAATCCTGACTACGCGGCGACCCTCCGCAAGCTGGTGGAGGCCGAGCAGAACGCGAAAGCGAAGGGCGCCACGAGGTCCGCGGCCATCAAGGCGGCGTTCGATCGCTTTTACAAAGGCGACATCGCCCAGGAGATGGCCCGCTTCTTCAAGGTGAACGGCGGCCTGCTCACCGCGAAGGATCTCGCCGCCTATGAACCGCAGTGGACCGAGCCTCTCCACACGACCTATCGCGAGCACGACGTCTACAGCAATCCCCCGACTTCGCGCGGCGGGCTCGAAGTTCTCATGCAGGCAAACATCATCAAGGGATTCGATCTCAAAGCCTCGGGTGTGGGTTCGGCCGAAACACTGCACGCCATCATCGAGTCGATCAAAGTCGCCAAGTCGGACGTCTACCGCTACGTGGCCGACCCGAAGTTCACCCCGGTGCCGACGGACGGCCTTCTCTCGAAGGAGTACGCGCAGTCGCGCCGCAGGCTCATCGATCCCCTCAAGGCGATCGCCTACCCCGACGCCGGCGTTCCCGCGGGAGCGGAGCCGGTAGCACCCGAACCGAAGCCCGCGGGGAAGAGCGCGGGCGAAGCCTACGACGCCGAGCAGCACACCACCAGCTTCTCGATCGTAGACCGGTTCGGGAACGCGGTCGGGTGCACGCCGACCCTGGGCGGGCTTTTTGGCAGCACCGTGGTGGTGGGCTCGACGGGTCTGCTCCTCAACAACGGCATGAGGCTCGGCTCGACTTCGCCCTATCCCGATCAGGTGAACTACGTCGGTCCGGGCAAGGTGCCGATCCTCAACAACTCGCCGGTGATGGTTCTGAAGGACGGCAAGGTGGCGTTCGTGTTCGGCTCGCCCGGCGGCGAGACCATCGGACAGACCGAGTTCCAGGTGCTCATCAACCTGATCGATTTCGAGATGCCGGTGCAGGAGGCCATCGAAGCTCCGCGTCTCGCCCTCGAAGCGACCCCTAACTTCTACAAGCCGGGCGCCACCATCAAAGTGTCCGTCGAGGGTCGGGTGTCCCCAGAGACGGTCACGGTGCTGAAGGCGATGGGACACGACGTCCTCGTTCTCCCCGGCTGGGGAAGCCTCGGTCACATGCAGACGATCCGCGTCGATCCGAAGACGGGATTGCTTACCGCGGGCGGGGATCCGCGCCGGACCGGCTACGCGATCGGGTACTGACGGCTACCGAGTATCCGCGCGGAGGTCGCGCTCAAGAAAGCCTCTCAAGGTGAGCGTTGGATCTCCTCGACGATCCGATTCACTGTGGTTGATCTCGGGTTTGTAGAAAGTGCGCGGTTGTTTCTCGGGCGGCGCACAACCCTGGTCCCTTTCGAGTGGCATGGTTGCTGCTGCTACGAGCCCGAGCCCCGGACGATTTCACCATACCGCCACGGGCGGGCGTCCCCCGAAGGTGCGCGGTAAGGACGTTTCGGTCAGCGCGTTCAACGACGCTCCATCACAAAAGAACAGGAAACCAAACCATGGCCGACAACCGTAGCGGAAAGTCCAAAACCAAACCCACGTCCAGCTCAAAAGGCGCCGATGCTCGACCCGGACAACGGCAGGCCGTCAAGGCGAAGGCCCAGGCCAAGGGGGTTCAGGCCAGCGGCGGGGACAAGGGAAGCAAGAAGACGAACGACTTCGAGACCTCGGGCGTCGATCGCAACGCCGGCCAGGGAAAGCAGAACCCTGAGAACAAGGGCCGCGTTGGCGTGGACGACGAGAAGGCGAGGCGCAGAGGTAATACGGAAAGGACGACACGGGGGACCGTGGAGAAAGCCGCTGCGAAAAGCAACGCGAAGCCCAGGCAAGAACGAATCACCGAGGCGGCGGTGCAGGTGGACGAGAAGAAGGACAAACTGCGGAAGACTTCGAAGCGGGAACAGGGAAGCCGCAAGCCAGGCACCGAACTCACGAAGAAAGAACGGACCGCTTCGAAGCGCTAGCTGCTAGTCCTTTCCGAGGCCGAGTGTTCGCTCCATCCCCTGGAAAACCGTCCAACCGGGCTTGTAGATTGTCCAATCTCCGTTGTCGAGGCCCGGGGAAACCGGGCCTCGGGCCTACGCTCAGGTTCTGAGCGGGGGCCCTGTTTGCTTCAGAGCTGGGTCATTCCCTCGCGAAGGGCGTAGCGAACGAGGCCGGCGGTCTCTTTCAAGCCGAGTTTCTTCATGATCCTGGTGCGATGCGACTCGGCGGTCTTGACCCCGAGTCCGAGAAGGGTCGCGACTTCGCGGGTCTTTTTTCCTTCTGCAAGAAGCTGGAGGACCTGCCGCTCCCGCGGGCTCAGGGGATCTGGGTGCTTTTCAGCGCCATTCAGGTAAGCCTCCACTACCATACCCGACAGGCCGGGATGGAGATAGGTGCCTCCGTTCGTCACTTCGCGGATGGCCTGAACCAGTTCCCGGGCCTCGTAGGACTTGAGCACGCATCCTCGAAAACCCGCGCGCAGGGCTTCAAGGTGATGTCTTTCGTCGGTGTCCATAGTCAGGAGAATAAGCTTGGTGGAAGGTGAAACCTGGCGAATCTCGCGGGCCGCATCGATTCCGTTCAGCAGGGGCATGGCCCGATCGAGCACCGCCACGTCCGGGCGCAGCTCGCGCACCCGCTGCACCGCTTCGAGGCCGTTCTCCGCCTCCCCAACCACGTCGAGACCCTCCATCTCAAGAAGCAGCCTGACCCCGCTCCGAACGACCGCGTGATCGTCGGCCAGTACGACGCTTATGCCCATGGTTTGTGACTCCTCACAGGATTACGGATCTGCAAGAGGCATGCCCGGCACGAGGAGCAGCGAGGGCACGTGTCTTGCTGTGAGAAAGTGAAGCATGACGGATTCACCCCTGCGTCGGATTTTGCTGGTCGAGGACGATCCGGACATTCAGGACGTGACCACGGTTCTCCTCTCTCACATCGAGAACTTCGAGGTCCGGGCCTGCGGGACCGCCGCCGAAGCCATCGAAACCGCCAAGACGTTCGCTCCCGACCTCATCCTGCTCGACGTGATGATGCCGGGCTTAGACGGCCAGGGGGCTTTTGCGGTGTTCCGTCAGATGCCCGCCACCGCGACAACCCCGGTGATTTTCATGACCGCGCGGGTGCAGCCCCGAGAGATCCTGGAGTACCGGCGGCTCGGCTCTCTCGGAGTCATCCCCAAACCGTTCGACCCCGACACCCTCGCCCAAACCATCCAGGGGATGTGGGATCGCCATCGCAAGGACCTTACGAACGAAACCCGGCGCGAGGACCTCGCCTCCTTGCGTACCGTCTACGCCGCGGACCTTCCCGGGCGGCTGCACGCCTTCGAAGCCGCCACGGGTTCCCTCCGCGATCACGGATGGAACGAATCCGTGGCCGGATCGCTCTACGAGATGGCGCACCGCCTGGCGGGGTCGGCGGCGATATACGGGTTCCCCGGTGTGAGCCAGGCCGCGGTTCGGGTGGGAGCCTTCAGCGAGGAACCCGCGGCCAGCCGGGTTGCCTCTGACCTGAAGCCGCTGCTGAAGGCGGCGGCGGCCCTTTCGGACGCTCTCCGCGCGGCCGCCCCCGCCACCCGGTCCGGAGCGTAGTCAGCCTGGATCGCGCTCGGGAACCGCGGGGGCGCCGAACTCGAAGGGTGTCATTAAAGCCGGAGTCGGCACAGGCTCCCCGTGAAGGGTCGACCGGGGTCGCGACTCTGTAGACTGGGGCAAGCGGACCACAAAAACCGCGCCGGGTCTGCCCTCGCGATTCCGGGCCGCGACCGATCCTCCATGCAGTTCGATCAGGTGACGCACGAGGGAAAGACCGAGCCCGATTCCCGCATGCCGCCTTGTGCTGGACGAATCCCCCTGACGGAAATGCTCGAACACGAAGGGCAGAAACGAGGGATCGATTCCCGCGCCGTCGTCGGTCACGCTGATCTCGACTCCCGAACCGGCCCTTGAGACCACCACCTCAACTCTGCCCCCCGAAGGAGTCAGACGAATGGCGTTCGAGAGGAGGTTCCAGACAACCTGCTGAAGGCGCGCCGCATCCCCCGCAACCGGCCCTGCCTCGGGATCAATGACGATATCGAGGGCGATGTCCTTCATCCGCGCCGCCGGTCGCAAAGTCTCCGCCGCAGCGTGAATCACATCGGAAAGATTCACACTATCCACGCTGATGTGAAATTTCCCGGCCACGATCCCCGAGACATCGAGGAGATCCGCCACCAGGGCGCTTTGCGCACGGGCGTTGCGGTCGATGGCCTCCGCGGCCCGGGCCAGCACCGCAGGATCGAGACCGGTCTGGCGCAGCACGTGCGACCACGTGAGAATCGCGCTCAACGGAGTGCGCAACTCGTGAGAGAGCGTTGCGAGGAACTCGTCCTTCAGCCGATTCGCGTCTTCGGCGTCGGCACGCGCCAGGCGTTCGCGCGCCAGAAGCTGGGTGCGATCCATCTCGGCCCGGAGCAAAGATTCCTCCACGCGCGTCCGCCGCTCAATCTCGATCTGGGCCTTGCGGCTCGCGTCCTCGGCGGCCACGCGCGCCACCCGCTCATGGTCGAGAAGGAGACGCTGTTCTTCGCGGCGTTTGCGCTCGGTCAGATCCGTGACGATCATGCTCTGAACCACCCCTCCGGGAAGGGCGAGTACCGTTAGGGTGACTTGGGTCAGAACCGGTCCTCCTGATGAGAGGAAAAGCATCTCGCCCCGGCTCACGCCGCGCGCCGCGGCCGCGCGCAGACTGCCGAAATACGCGTTGGTCGGCTTGTCGAGAAAACGGGAGAAGGATCGGCCAAGCACGGTCTCGAGCGGCGCGCCCAGCAAGGCGGCGAGGAAGGGGTTGCAATACAGGACGACCCCCTCTTCCGACAGGGTGGCCGCCCCTTCCTGCATCTGTTCAACAATCAGCCGATAGGTCTGATCCGCGCCATTCAGGGTGAAGACCTGGTCTTCTCCCGCGGTTTCCACGACCAGCGCGTCCACCTCCCCGCAGCGAATCGCCCGAAGCGTCTCTTCCACGTCCCGCAGTCGGGCACGCAGCCTCTTGTTCTCCTCGACCTCGGGCCGCGCCGTAGGAATCCGGGGCATGTCTGCCTTTAGGAGGCCAGTGCCGCAATGCCCAGGCCTGAAAGCACCTGCTCCGGGCGAGAGAAATCACCGACCAGGAGGCGCAGGGGAACCGGGAGGCGCTTGACCAGGGCGGGTACCGCCACGATCTGATCCTCGCGCAGGAGCTCCGGATATCGGTATATATCCAGAACCTCCAGGTCATAGAGGCCCCTCAGGTACTTCTCGCAGACCGCCTTGACGTTCGCGATGGCGCGCGAAGAACGTGCGGTGGCTCCACTCACGTACAGGCGCAGGACATAGCGGTTCGAACTGGCTCTGCGCGACGGTTTATCGGATCGGCGCTTCCTGATCATTTCTCTTTTCCCGGCGTCAGTTCCATGCCGATCAAGGTGCGTTCGCGGTTCGAGAGGTCGCCGAGAATGCGCTTCATGGGGGGCGGGAACTTCCGAATGAGGGTGGGCAAGGCGACGATCTGGTCGGCGCGAGCGCGCTCAGGATGGGCCGACAGGTCAATGACTTCGATTCGGTAGATTCCCTTCAGATGACTCTCGCAGATCACCTTGAGATTGGCCAGGGCGGCGATGGACTTGGGGGTATGTCCGGCCACGTAGAGGCGCAGATCCCACCGCTCAGCGGGTTCCGAAGGGGCGCTCTCGGGACCTCGCCCGCGAAGACGCACGGCGGCTTTAGCCGGGGTCACCGCCCGGCCCTCTTGCGGGGAGCGGAAGGGTCGGAAATCCGGGCGGTCAGGCGCAAGCGAGGCGAGTCCGACAGGCTTGGCTGGTCCTCGGCGATATCGATACCTCTCCGAGTGATGCGGAACTCCCGGATATCGCGCGAGTGGGGCATGCCCCGCGACTTCATCACGCTGAGGGCGCGATAGCGGCGCCCTTCCCTTTCAAGATCCCGGAGGACGATCGAGGTGTCGATGAGGGAAGACACTCCCCCTTCCAGTTGATCGACGTGCATCTCCGCGGAAACCAGACTCGTGAACACCGCGGTGATGCCCTCCATCTTCAGGAAATCGATGAGTCGCGTGAGCATGGCCTTGTTGTCGGCCAGGGACTCGGTGAAGTCGGTGATGGGATCCACGAGCACCGCCGCCGGTCGAAACACCCGGATCGTCTTGTGCATGAAGGCCAGATGAGTTTCGATTCCGTATACCGCCGGGCGCGAGGACTCCAGCCGCAAGAGGCCCTGTTTGCGCCAGGGGGCGAGGGCGTTGCCGATCGAGCTCATGTTACGGGTGAGTTGCTGGGGCGACTCTTCGAAGGCAAAGTACAGGCAGCGCTCACCCCGACGGCAGGCGGCCTGGACGAACGCGGTGGCCACGCTGGTCTTGCCCGAGCCGGCGGTTCCGGAAACGAGAACGGTGCTGCCTCGGAAGTACCCGCCGCCAAGCATCAGGTCAAGGCGGGCGATGCCAGTGGAGACACGTTCCGCGGAGGCGCGGTGCTGTAACCCGAGTGAGGTGATCGGGAGAACCGAGAACCCGGCCGCATCGATCAGGAAAGGGTACTCGTTCGTACCATGCGAGGACCCCCGATATTTCACCACTCGAAGTCGTCGGGTGGAGACCTGACCCTGAACTCGGTGATCGAGCAGAATCACGCAGTCTGATACGTATTCCTCGAGCCCTTGTCTGGTAAGACCTCCGGCTCCACGTTCGGCGGTGATGACCGCGGTCACCCCCCGATCCTTCAGCCACCGGAACAGACGTCGCAGTTCGGCCCGCAAGAGAGTGGTGTTCGACAGGCCGGAAAAGAGGCTCTCGATGGTGTCGAGAACCACGCGCTTCGCCCCGACGGAGTCGATGGCATGGCCGAGCCGGACGAAGAGACCCTCGAGGTCGTACTCCCCCGTTTCCTCGATCTCCGACCGCTCCACGCGCACGAAGTCGACCACCAGTTTTTTGGTGGCCACAAGATGCTCTAAATCGAAACCAAGCGACGCGACGTTCTGCGACAGCTCCGCTGCGGTCTCTTCGAAGGCCATGAAGACGCCGTTCTCCCCCATCTCCACCCCGCGAACAAGGAACTCGACGGAAAACAGAGTCTTCCCGGCTCCGGCGCTGCCGCAGACCAGGGTGGGCCGCCCACGAGGCAGACCCCCGCCAGTGATCTCGTCAAGGCCGCGTACGCCGCTCCTTGCCTTGGGCAAGGACGGTACGGCGACGGAATTCTTCAGGCGCACACTTGGGACTCCGTTCGAGAGTGGGTGCTGAACCCATTCTTGGGACCGTGCACGCCGCCGCCGCTTGAAACAAGCAAGGCATGTGCCGCCGTCGGCGTGCCCCATTCGAAGCCATTCGCGCGATCCCGAGGCAGGATCAAACGAGCCCCTTTCGGGAGGTTTCTACATTTCGCCGCCATTCCGCGCTTGGCCATTTCCAGGCGTTCCATATGGATTCCGGACGTCGCCGGAATGGCTTCGGCAGACCTGCTAGGTGTTTTCCCCCTCCACGGCTAGGGCAAACACCCAATCGACGCGCAGGGAACCCCGCTCTATCGTTCCGTCATGGCCACCCATGGACGCGTCAGGAATCGAACCCTTGGAAGAACAAGACCGCGGCCAAGTGTCCTGATCGCGGTCGAACCCCCTTCGTTGCAACGCCTTATTCAGCATGTTCTGCACGAAGACGCGGGCCTTCGGACGGTTAGCGGCGCGTCCCACGACCTGACCTCCGGCTATCGGGCGCCACGGGCGTCTCACCGAGCCCCGGACGTCATCGTGATCAACCAGCGACTTCAACGGAAGGAACCGGGTGACGTGATGGGCGACCTCAGGCGTTCCTGCCCCACCTCCACCCTGATTCTCCTCACCGCGACGTTCGCCGGACCGGCTCCCCGTCGTGGCGCCGATATCTGCCTGCCGGAAGAAGCCATCGTCAGCGGCCTCCTTCCGATGATCCGTCAAGCCGCCCTCCGTGCCGCCGATCGCACGTCCTCGCCTGCCTCCGCAGGCCCTCGCACCTAGGAGCCTTACGACCATGAACAAACTCTTCCGGCGTTCGCTCGTCTTCTCCACCACGATGCTCGCCCTCTCCGGCATCGCGGCCCTCGCGGCCTCCACCAGCTCTTCTGTTATGGCTCCGCCCTCGTATGGCACCCTCCTGCCCCCCGAAAGAGGCGGGACTTATGCCGACCCCTCGTTCGGCACCACCGTCAAGCGGATCTCCGACGCCATGAAGATGACCGACAACGCGGGAAATGGAGGACTCACCACGGTGAGCACCGAATATTCGACGGCATCGCCCTTCAACCGCGACAACAGCCGGCTGATCCTTCAGCACAACAGCTACTTCGGCCTCTACGACGGCAACGGGACGTACCAGAAAGACCTCCCCTTCGCGGTCAATGTGTCGACGGAACCGCGCTGGTCGCGCACCGACGCGAACGTTCTCTTTTACGTCAAAGGGAATTCCCTCATGAAGCTCGACGTGAGCTCCGGGGACTCTTCGGTAGTGCGCACGTTCAGCGAATATGGAACCATCAACGGCCAGGGCGAGTCGGATATCAGCCGGGACGGTGATCACTTCGTCTTCGCCGGCGACAACCGCCACATCTTCGTGTATGAAATCAGCAGCGGTACCAAGGGTCCCACTTTGGACACCGCGGGGCAGGCCTTCAATCAGCTCTACATCGCATCGAACAACAGCGTGGCCATAGGCTGGATCGCGAACGGATCCGGCCGCTCCCAGGGCGTCGAACTCTTTGACCGCAATATGAACTTTCAACGACAGCTCACCCATGCGATAGGACACATGCACCTCACGGTCGACACCAACGGCGACGATGTGCTCATCTGGAATAACTCCAACGACGCCCAGCCCATCGCCTGCCAGAACGGCATCGTGAAAGTCCGCCTCGCGAACGCCCAGCAGACCTGCCTGCTCGAACTCGATTGGAGTCTCGCGGTCCACATCACAGCGCCCGATGGAAACGGCTGGGCCTTCGTCGAAACCTACGCGCCCAGCGATCCCTTCCCGCAGTCGTCCGCCTGGGCTCCCTACACGAACGAGATCCTGCAGGTGAAGCTCGATGGCTCCGAAACCCGCCGCCTCGTGCATCACCGCAGCCGGCCCTTCGACAGCTACGTCTATCAGCCGAAGGTCACGGTGAGCCGCGACGGAAGCAAGGTCGTCTACACGAGTAACCATGCCCTGCAGGCGATCCTCGGCTACCCGAATCTGTATTCGGATGTCTATCTCTTCAGCGTCTCCGGCAGCGCCACCACCCCCGCAGCACTTCCCGCCTCGACAAACCCGACCCCGACCCCCACCCCGCCGACCGGGCCCGCGCCAACACCCACCCCTGCTCCAGCACCGCTGCCGAGCCCTACACCCACTTCGCCGCCCGTTTCCCCTGCGTCCGGCCTATCCCTCTTCGAGGAAACAAACCCCGCGATCACCTACACGGGCTCCTGGTCCGCGAATCAGCAGGCCGGTCACAGCGGCGGCGGCGCCCGGCTCTCGATGGACAAAGGCTCGGCCGCGACCTTCGTATTCTCCGGGACCGGCGCCAGCTGGGTTGGTTACCGTGACGAGTGGTCGGGCACCGCTACCATTCGCGTGGACGGAATAGTGAAGGGAACGATCGATGCCTACGCCTCCCCGCAGCAGGCGCAGGCCGTACTTTACGCCGTCTCCGGGCTAGCGAACGCGACTCATACCCTGACCGTCGAAGCCACGGGAAATCGCAACCCGAGTTCCGCCGGTTCGTGGGTGTGGGTGGACGGTTTCGCGGTCTCCCGTTAGTTAGTAACGTTGGCGGGGGGCAGCAGGGAGAGGGCGCGACGACCGGGGGCTACCGCCGCCCGGAACCGGGAAAACGTAGCCCACAATCCCTTCCGGCACCCAGCCCCTTGAGGTAAGTGTCTCGTATTCGTTCCGGTCGGTGGTCCAGAGATGAAGGGGCGGATTCGCGAAGGCCATACGGTAGAGCGGAACGGCACCGCTGGTCTGAACGGGCAACAGGTAGCCCACCGTGGACTCGTAGAGCCAGTCCGGGTAACCCGAAAGAATCACGGCTTCGTTCGAGTCGGTGGTCCAATGGTGCTGTTGGGTGCCCGGGTGATACAGGCGAAACAGCGGAATCGTGGCCACTCCGGCGACCGTCCCGCTGGTCAGCAGTTCGTAGGCGATGCCCTCCTGCGCCCAGTTCAGCCGGCCGAGCACCTCGTATTCGTTCGCATCGGTGGTGTAAAGGTGCTCCTTTGTCCCCTCGTGATAAAGCCGGTACTGGGTAACCGGGCTCGCCGGGCCCGACGGATCGTCGTTGAGGATGGTTCCGATCCCCACGGCCTTTCCGATGACCGCCCCAACCGCGGCGCTCAACGTCACGGTCAGCGTTTCATCCCCTTCAAGAGCCGTATCGCCTCGCACCCTGATCGCGAGCAGCATCGACGTCGCCCCGCCCGGAACCGTCAACGTGCCGCTCTCCGCGACGTAGTCATCCCCGACGATCCCCGTCCCGTTGCCCGTGGTGAAGCGGACGGTCACGGGGAGCGCGCTTGGTGTAGACAGCGAAAGAGTGAACGCGAGAATCGCGTGATGGCTATCGCCCTCGAGGATCGACGGATCGTCGATCGACAGGCCGTCGCAGGCGGCAGTGGTGAAGAAGGAGGGCGTGCCGACGGTGGTTCCGGCCGCGCTGATCGCGGTGACCTGATGGCGGTGCTTCGTCGAACAAGGGAGCCCGGTGACGGGCGCGGTGACGGTTACGGGAACGGACCCAGACCCTGGCGATGACGCGGCGACCCGCTGCCCGGCAGCCCCGGCGGCCGGGCCGTAGTCGAACACCGCGGTCGCGGTCTTCCCGAGAGGATTGACCATGCCGGTCAGAGTCGCACCCGTTTGAGAGATCGCGGTCGGCGCCCCCGTGATCGCCGTGGGTGCAAGGTCGTCGTTCATTATGGTCACCTGTCCGCCCCCCCCGAGGCTCGCGTTCACCGGCTCCTTGAGGTCCAGGAAGAAGACTTCGGTGGGCTCGCTTTCCGTATCACTGTTTACGGTCATGGCAATCGTTTTGGTGGTCTCGCCAGGCACGAATTCGAGGAATGTTGTGGCGACGGCGGCATAGTCTGAAGGCGCGCTCGCCGTTCCATCCACTGTCGTGTAACTGACCGACACCCGCAAGTCGCTGGGGTGCGAAAGGGTGAGGGTGAGCGACTGCGCGCTCGTCCCAACGTCGCCTTCCATCAGCACCGCGTCCGAAATCGAGAGTCGGGGCGGAGTGGCCAGGGGAACTGTGGCCAGGTAGGCGTCGGTGTAATCCCCTGGATGTCCGGGAGCGGCTCCGAGCCCGTAATTGCTCGAAAAGACGAGCCGGCTGCCGTCGCGGCTCACCGCGGCGCGCGGCTGCAGAGCGTAGTTGACGGTCCGGCGCGAGCGATGATGGAACAGTCGACGCGTCTCGCTCCCGTCGAGCTTCACCTGCAGGATCTCGTTGGTGTAGAGCTTCCAGGCGGACGTGCCGGGAAGGGGGTCGGTGGGATCGTAGGTTTCCACAAAGACCCAACCGCTCTGGTCGGGCGCGGTGATGTGGACGGCGAGGCTCCAGTCGAGCTGCAGCAGGCAGGTCTGCACCGCATCCTTCAGCCGGACTTTCACAATCCCGTTCTGGCAGTTCGCGAGGGGTGCGGGATCGTTCGAGTTCGTCCAGACCAGGACGTCGTCGCCGCCAGCCTCCCGGGTGAGGTGCATGTGGCCAAGGGCGTGGGTGAGCTGACGCTTGAACACCATGTTTCTGTCGAAGAGTTCCACTCCGGTGAAGCGCGCCGAGCCGGTGGGGCTCCACCCGAGCGCGACACTGTTATCGGGGGCCAGGTAGAGGCTGTTGAACGGGTGGCCGGTCGTATCCAGTGCCGGGCCCTTCGTATTGGTGCTGATCTCGTAGACAAAGACATAGCGGTTAACCAGGCCTTCGGTCGGTCCGTCCGGAAGGTCGTCGGCCGCGAACACGAAATGATCCCCATCGCCGCTGATGTCGGACTCGCCACGACCACGAATGGCTGCGTACTCCCCGAAGGAGCGGACAACCGACGAGGCTCCGGCCGCGACGTTCAGCTTCATCAAGCGGTTCACGCTGACGTAATAGAGGACGTCCGGTTCGCTGCGCGACCATCGAGGCTCGGTCGCCGCATGGACCACGAAGGGAAGGTCCTTGAGGTAGTCGCCGGAGCCCGTATAGAGCCCGTAGTAGCCCTGGTGCTGAAGGATGAGCCGGGAGTTGTCACTATTGAACGGCGAGGCTCCCGGGTATTCCGTGCTGACGAAGTCAAGAAGCCCGGAGAGCCACGTGTTCGGGGTGTTCCGGGCATCCGAGAGGCGCTTGATGCTGACTCCGAACGCGGTGTCGGTGTAGCTCGAGCGCGCAGCAGGGGGCACGAAGGTGGCGTAGTTTTTGGGGGTCCGGATCAAGGTGTCGTCGGCCCCGAAGGCTGACGGGACGAGTCCGAACAGAATGGAGACGATGAAGCGGAAAAGGGAGGAATGCGACATGGGTTCACTCATACATGGCACCTTTGTTGCGCCCGGATAATGATGAAGGCGTCGACCCAGATCCACGCTTTTCATTGTCCGGCCTCGATCGCCGAGACGTGGACGAGTTTCCGGCGAATCGCGTACTTGACGAGGTCCGCGCGATTGTGAATGCCGAGCTTGCGCATGAGGTTGTACTTGTGGGCATCCACCGTCTTGATGCTCAGGCTCAGTTTCAAGGCCAGGTCCTTGCTCGAGAATCCATCGGCGAGAAGTTTCAAAACCTCGCGTTCGCGGGTGGTGAGAAGGTCGAACCGCGTTGAGGTTCCCTCGCCCACGGAGCGCGGACGCTCGACCACCATCGAGAGCGCCCGGGGGCTCAGGTACCGCTCACCCTTGTGAATGGCCTCGATGGCGAAAAGGAGCTCGGAGGTGGGACCATCCTTGAGCACGTACCCGGCTGCCCCCGCGTCCAGACAACGGGCGATCAGATCTTCGTCGTCGTACAGGCTCAGAATCAGGATCCTCCCGGGCAACCGCGCGGTCACAATCCTCTTGGTGGCCTCGAGGCCGGAAAGGTCCGGCATGTCGATATCCATCAGCACCACATCGGGCCGCAAAGCGAGAGAGCGTTCAATGGCCTCGTTCCCGTTCCTGGCTTCGCCCACTACCTCGAAAGCCGCCTGATCCTTCAGGATGGCGCGCAACCCTTCGCGAAACAGCGGATGGTCATCGCAGAGCAGAATGCGGATTTTCGTAGTCACGCGAGCGACCCGTTTCGCAGGGGCAGCCGGACTTCTATGCGCGTGCCGGTCCGCGCCAGGCCCCGCCCCGCGCGCCAGGATCGAACCGTCATCTGGCCGTCCAGCCCTTGAACCCGCTCCTTCATCGCGTTCAACCCGAAATTCGGGCCGGAACCGCGGGCCTTTTCGTCAAAGCCCTTGCCATCGTCCTCCACCACCATCGCCACGGCACTGCCGGCGCGGTGGAGGGTGACGGTTGCGTGTCGGGCCTTCGAGTGTTTCGCCACGTTCGAGAGCGCCCCAAGGAGAACCCGATACAAGGCCGCCTCATGGCCCGACGGCATGCGAACCGGAGGCGCGGGCTCGATGAGCGTCACCTCGATGCCGGTCCTCTGCGAAAACTGGCGAACGAAGTTCCGAAGCACGGGAAGAAAGCCGAGAGTGTCGAGAAAGGCGGGCCCAAGTTCCAGAGTCAGGCGTCGTACCGCTTCCACGGCATGAGCGATGAGATCCAGGGCCTCATTCAGTTTTGCGCGCAGTGCGGCGGCGCTGCTCTTAGCGACTCCGGCGGCGATCATTTCCAGGTAGAGCTTCAGCACGATGAGATGCGCGCCGACCTCATCGTGAAGATCGCCCGAGGCTTTCTGCCGCTCATGGTCGTCGAGGCGGCGAAGGCCGGCCATCCGCGCCTCGCAGTAGGCCCCGGCCACGAGGCCCTGGACCGCCGATGTGAGGCGCAGCAGGGCACGGACCTCCCGCGGATCGTCGAGCGAAGGGAGGCTGGCCTCGAGGTGGAAGCCGAGAACCGCGATCGCCTCGCGCTCGGACAAGCCGTCGCGCATCAGGGTGAGAGCACCCCGCTCAACCATACGGCGGAAGGCCTCATCCCCGTTGGAGCTTACCGGACCGTCCCGGGCAAGGAGGCGATAGCTGCCAAGAAGATCCACGGTCATGAGCGAGGGGGTGCGGCGCAGATCGAGGCCGAGGAGAAGGGTGCGAAAAACACGGGTGACCCGGCGGGAGTCGGCGGAGAGTCGTTCGAGGGCCCGGCGAAGTGGGCCTCTCGATTCAAGCAGGAGGCCCATCAGTTCGGCGGACCCGGGGACGGTGACCGGGCGCTTCGTTAGCTGCCTTTTCGGGGGCTGCCTTTTCGTTAGCTGTCTTTTCGGGGGCTGCCTTTTCGGGGGCAGGCTTTTCGAGCGCGGCCGGCTCGAGGGCTGATTTTTCGAGGAGAGCGTTCTCGATGGGGCGGGCGCCCGGTGGGGGACGGCTCGGGCGCGGCTCATACCCTGTACGCGCGGGGCGCGCCTTTGGAGATCGCGACGGCCAGATTGACCACCCAAGTGGTGCCGAGACTTCGCTCAACCACTCTTAACATTTCGCGACAGACCGCCTTGACGGCGCGATGCCTGGGGCTAAGGGCCGCGTGCCAGACGTCGACGCGGTCTCGATATCGAGGCGAGGGGGGGGCGCGCAGGGACGGCTTCGATTCCGGGGCGCACTCTCCCAGGCTGTTGAGGATCTCGCGTTCCGTCGCCCCACGTATGCCCTTGCGCAGCAGGGACTCCCAGCTCTCCCCGCCCAGGGACCGTCTCGAAAAGCGTCTCGACACATAGAGGGCGAGCCGGTCGGGGAGGTAGTTGATGAGGGGCAGGCCCGTGGTGTGACTCTCGAAAGGAAAAAAGCGATGCGGGGTCTGGTTCAAGAGCAGCGAACCGCCTTGCTTCAAGTGGGCCCAGAGCTGCGGCATCACCGTGCTGCGTTCCTCCGGAAGAAGGTGCTCGAAGACCGCGCTCATCACGATGAAGTCGAACTGGCCGAGTCCTTCAGGCAGGCTCGTGCCGGTATGTGAATGCCGGAAGCTGACGTTCTCGCAGCCGTAAAACACCAGCCGCCGGCGCGCGATCTCCAGATGCTCGGCCGACAACTCGACTCCGACGATCTGCGACCTCGGAAACATGCGGGCGAGCACCATGGTGGAAGCCCCCGCTCCGCACCCGAAGTCGAGGATCCGTTTCCCCGGCATTTCGTCGGGGGTCAAGTACGGCAGGAAGTCCTTCGTGAAGGAGCGCTGAACCTGTTCCGGATCCTCATCGCGCAGGATTTCATCGCACACCCAGGCCACGCCCTTCACGTCCACGATCCGTTCGATCAGGTCCAGGGGATAAGCGGTCACACAGGTCAGTTCCGGACCTTCCCGCGGCCGCGAGGTCACCCTTCGTTTGGAGTCCGGGCGATCCTCGATCTCGACCACGCCATCTGAGCGTGAGAGCGTGCGGCTCATGCGGTTCCCTCCTTTGCCCAGGTGACTTGCTGCCGGCCGGAGAGGTGGCGGCAGAAGGCAAGGGTTGTGGCCCCCGCCAGCATGCAGACCGTGTACGGGACCGCGAGACCGGGAATCCGGAGGTTCCGCAGGACGTGACCGGAGAGGGCCGCCAGGTAGAAGGCGATCTGGGCCAGCAGCAAGAACTGGAACAAGAGGCGGTCCAGAAGGACCAGATTGGCGAGTGCGATGAGGGCGAGCAGAATCGGGGTCAACAGCCGCAAAGCCTTGTGGGACGCGGTCTGGATCAGGAGAGGATTGCCCAAACCCAGAAGCCAGGTCTCGCGCGCGAACAGTTGAAAATTTCCGGAGATGGTTCGCACCTTGCGCGCGAACTCGCGGCCGAGCGAGCCCGGCGGGGTGTCGTAGGCGCGGGCGCGGGGCTCGAAGACCACCCGGTATCCTCGGCGGGCGATGCGCATGGGAACCAGCACATCATCGAGGATCGTGTCCTGCGGCAACGCCTCGAACAATTCGCGACGGATGGCATAGATGGCGCCGGTGACTCCCACCACGGACCCGATTTCGCTCTCGCTGTGCCGGATCAGTTTCTCGAGCCGCCAATAGAGGCCCAGCCCTTTCCCGAGCGGCCGGCCGTCGCCCTTTGTCAGAATCAGCTCCCCGCTCACCGCCCCCACCTGTGGGTCAGAGAAGGGAGCCACCAGGGCCTTGAGCGCGTTGCGGCCATACCGCTGCCGGGCGTCGCCGAACACCACGATCTCCCCCCGTGCGAAGGGCACGAGGGCGTTCAGCACCGAGGGCTTCCCGCGGCGGACGTCGAACTCGACCACTCGGACTGCTCCGGCCGAAGCAGCGCGCGCGCGCTCCGCGGTGTCGTCCGTGCAACCATCGAGGCCAAGCACCACATCGAAGCGGTCCTTCGGATAGTCGAGGGACTGCAGATTCCGGAGGCGCGCCTCAATCAACGAGGCTTCATTGTGCGCAGCGATGATCAGGGTGAGCGACGGCTGACGCTTTCCTCTGAGAAAGGGACGCGGGCGGATCCTGGACCAGCCGAGCAAAAACAAGGGGTACCCGAAATTGGCGTAGCCGAGGAGAATCACCGAGCCCCAGAACAGGGCTTGCGCCGCTTCGGGGAGGCGAGCGGCGAACCCGGCCTCGTCTTTGACCGGCGACACCGGGCTCGGGGGAACGGTGCCCGCACTCAGGGCTTCGCGGAGCTTTTCGAAATCCGCTCCCACATCGGAACCATCACTGGATGCCCGCCAGAAGGGGCTCGACCGAGCGAGCCGGTAGTCGTGGCCTCGCCGAACGAAGCCCACGTCGTCGAGAGATGCCGGAAAGAAGTTGTCGGCCGGGTACTTCGAGGCGTCGCCGCCCGCGATCACGTTGCGCTGAAATACTCCGCCTGGAAAGAACGCGGCCAGGGTGAGCCGGCCTGAGGAGACGCCGGTGCCCGCGATGCCCTCCGCGTTGTGGGGGGCTATGTTGTCCTTGTAAACGAATCGGGCACTCGGCGGACCTTCGGCCATGACGATGTGGCCGGTCTGGGACGCGGTGTTGTGCTCAATGACCACATCCTCCGCCCCCTGCAGAATCTGAAACAGACGTCCGCCCCCGCCCCAGCGTTCTCCGCCGACATCATCAAAAAGATTGTTACGGATCACGATTCGGGCGGCGCGTCCGCTCGGCGCTTGGTCGTCGCGACCCAGGATGTTGATCCCCGCGGCGGTATGCCGCACCACGTTGTTTTCGAAGGTCACGTCCTCGACCGCGGACCAGGGCGCACCGCCGTCCTGATTGCGCACCGTAAAGAGGATGGCGAAGCCGCTCTGCTGGTGAACCCAGTTCTGCTCGAAAAGATTGTGAGCGATCCGAACCCGGCGCGCGTTCTTCAGTTCGAGAAGATTCTTAGTCGCCCAGGTCGTCCCAAGGTAGGACGGCTCCCCGGACTTCCAGGACAGCGGCTTCAGGAAGTGGTTTCGCAGGATCTCGATATCCGCGGGAACAAGCCCTCGGATCAGAGGATCGGCGCCGCCGAACATCAGGTTCTCCCCCGATGCCTCGAGGTAATTGTTCTCGATGAGGAACGGTCCCGGCCCATTCCATCCTGCGATAGCCTGAGCGTCGGCCATTCCCTCCTTGAAGTCGGAGATCCAGGAGTCGATCACCGCGGTCTCTCTCGATCCGAGGGCGATACCCCGGCGGGATCCGCGAATGGGATCTCCGTGAATGAAGCAGCGATCGATGACCAGATGATGGGGGATCTCTGACAACCGGGATTCGCGAGCGCCGAGCAGGACCACGTTGGTGAGGGAGGCTCCTTTCGACGGCGCCATCTCGAGACCGACGAATCGGAAATGGTGGGCACCCGGCTCGGCGCTGATCACGGCTCCGGAACGAGCCTCGAGTCGCGGCATCAGGAACGCTTCGGCCGGCGTCACCCGCCGGCCTCTGGGTAAAGAGGCGCTGGCGCTCGAACGCACGATGATCCAACGAGCCCCTTCCTTGGCCGGTAGCGTGAACGGTCCCATGAACACCGCACCCGCCTCCAGGGTGATCTCGTCGCCGGGCCGGGCCTCCTCAAGAGCTCGTTGGAAGTCGTCCGCCGCCCCCACCCGTAGGGTCCGCCCGGGGCGAGCTTCGGGATAGGACGCATCGACTCGAAGCCGCGGCAACTCCGCACGGCTCGGAAGCAACGCCGCTGCAGTGACGAGGACGAGGGCAGTGATCAAGGAGATCGCCTGAGGGAAGAGCCGAGGGCGGACACGCGCATACGCCAATTTGTAAGCAATTGACGGGCCGCAACCGTCCACACAAACTTGAGCCGATGCAGAAAACGGCCCTTCAGGGAATCCCTGAAGATGAAGAGCCAGTGATGCGGCTGCGTGAGGCTCGTCCATTCGAGCTTCCACGGCAGATCGCAGCCGAGGAAGTCGAACCGCCTGATTCCTCGCGCGGCGCAATCCCGGAGCACATCCTCGGTCAGAAGATGCCCGGGAGAGAACAAGCCGAACGACTCGTTGTAGCTGGTCATCACCAGGAAAAACACGCCGTTCAGTTCGATTCCGTAGTGGAAGGCGAGAGTCTGACCGGCGAGCTTCAGTCGATACAGGACAAGAAGGCGCCGGTGCGAGGGCTCCCGAAAGAGATCGCGGTGGAATCCGGAAACGCTGGCCTCAAGACTGGCCGCGCCGCCCTGCTGCCCCTTCCACCCGCTGGATTCGATGGCCAGGCACTCCTCGAGATGGCTCTCGTTCAAGGCCTCACCGGCCAATCGTTCCATGGTCACTTCCCCGATCTCGGCCAGGCGTTTCCGGCGCCTGCGCAGGTTTGCCCTGAACTTGGCGCGCAAACCTCCCATCAGATCGTCGTGCGAACGATTCAACTCGATGTAAGGACTACGTTGCGCTTCCCAGGCGCCGGACGGGAGCCCCAGGGAACGCGCGGCCCGAAGTATTCCCCAGGCTCGGCCGTCGGCCGGGACGTCCGCGATCATCACCACGTCCCATCGCTCCTCGCTGAGCAGATGTTCGAGGACCCTTATCGCCGCGGCGCCCGCGTTGGTATCGACGCCCCCGGAATCCTCCACCAGCAGGTCAAAGCGCAGAGAGTGGACGTTGGTGGGTGACATCAGAGCGCGGGCCCTGAAGCCGACAATGGAGCAAACCCCGCGGACAAGCGGCAGGGCGGCGAGCAGCCGGCCGGACGCTTCGCGAAGGGTCGCCACCCATAAAGGCGACTCCGGCAGGAAGTTGGCGAGAAAGGCCGCGATGTATTCGTGACGGAGGAAGGGCTCCGAGGCGCTCCCCGCGGCCAAATCGTTCCATTCCCCACGGATAGAAGCGAAGGCCGCAGCGGTGGCGAGCGTCTCGGCCCTCATGGCTCGATCCCGGTCCTTTGAGTGTCGCCGAGGACTTCGTGGATCACTGATGCCATCCGCACCAGGGTTTCCTCATCAATGTCCTGGTGGCAGGGGATCTCCACCAAACCCCGGCGCAGTCGGGCCACGTCCTGGAAGCGCGTGAGGTCGCAGGCCGGGTGCCCTTCTCTCCAGAAGTCCACCGCCTCAATCCCGCGGGACACGAGCATTTCCGCGAAGGCGCGGTTGTCGTCCACGACCATCGGGTAACAAAGCGGCGCCACCCCGTCGGGAAGGGAGTCGAACAGCGGGGGCGAGACCTCGCGGAGGTGTTCGAGGAGGCTCTTGTAGTTGCGCCTTCGGCGCGCCACGATCTGCGGCACATCCTGCGACCGTAGGAAATACTCGGTGAAGGGGCTCATCCCAAGATCGGCATGGCCGCGATTGAAGTGCTGGGTGCCGGCGAGGACGGGTGCTATTCCCGATGCCTTCAGTCCGAACCGGCCCAGGCCCAGAACCATCTGCCGCAGGCCGCGGCCCGGACGCCCCCCGCGAAGCGCTATGTTGCGCAACGTCGACGAAGTGGCCGCGGCGAGACTGGACGAAAGGGGCGGCGGCCGCCTTGGCGAATCCGGGGCGGGGCGCCCCCGGCGCTCGGGCTCCGACCGTGTGGTGTTGTTATAGATGAGAACCCCACCGTCGGGAACCGCGAGAACCTTATAGAGACAGAAGACCGCCGCGTCACCGGTGACGCCCAAAGGAAGGTCGCCATCCGCGGAGAACAAGGCGAGTGCGCAGTCTTCGATCAAAGGGAGCCCGTGTCTCCGCGCCAGGCCCGCCATCTCTCGTACCGGTCCCGGGAAACCGAGGAAGTGGGTGAGATAAAGCGCCCTGGTTTTCCGACCGATCAGACTCTCAATCTCGTCGAGGTCCACTTCAAACCGCGGACCGACTGAATAGAAGCGGACGCTAGCTCCCGCGTCGATCAGGGCCTCGATCTCGACACCGTGGTGGTAGGCCGGGACCAGAACCTCGCCCTGGTCGAGACCGAGGTCGGCGGTGGCCTTCCATATCGCGTTGCGGGCGAAGTGGAAATACTCCGCCGAAGACTCGCTGAAGGGGTAGGACTCGCGCACCGATCCCCGACCGAACCCGCACCACATTTCCGGGCGGATGGTGGGAAAGGCGGGCACGAAGATCGACGGCCCGTTCATAGGACGCGTCCCGATCTTCCGATCGCTCGGAAGAAGCGCCTCAACCGGGGCAGCCAGTCGAACTTGGCCGCGCGCAACGCCCGGCCGCGGATCGTCTTGCGAAAGATGAAAAGCCAGTGGCTCGGTTTTCGGCTCGAACTCCACTTGTTCTTCCACTCCGCCTCGTCGCCGAGGAAGTCGTAGCCGCGCAGCCCGCGCGCAATTCCGTCCTTGATGACCTCCTCGAGGAGGACCAGGCCGGGACTGCACCTCGTCAGAGCCTCGTCATAGGCCAGCTTGGGCACGTAGTAAACGCGGTCGTAGACGAGGCCGAAATGGAATGCGATCGGCGCTCCATCGAGGCGCAGGAAGAAGAGCGACAAGTGGCCTCTTTGCGCGGCCTCTTCCGCAATAGCGCGATAAAAGGCGCGGGTCTTCGGGCTTTGAGACATGGCGCTGCCGCTAAGGCCTTTCCAGCCGCGCGCCTCGAGTGCGAAACCCTCCTCGAGTCGTTCGGCGAGAGCGTCACCCCGAGTCACACGTTCCACGCTCAGGGTCCCGAGTTTTTCGAGCTGACGACGACGTCTCCTCAGATTGGCGCGGAAGAGCGGGCTTTTTGTCGCGAGCAGTTCTTCATAGGAGGAGGGGAAGGCGAGGTACGGGCTGCGCGCCGATTCCCAGACCCCGACCGGAAGCCCCCGCTCGATGGCGGCGTGCTGGACCTGCCAGCCCGCTCCGCCCTCGCGGACATCGATGATGCGAAGCAGGGCCCAGTCGGGCCGACCGAGCAGATGGTCGAGAAAGGCTCGGCCCGCCTCCCGCGGGTCCTCGGCGATCATGTCGAAGCGCGATGAATGGGTGTTCGCCGTCGATACCATCTGCCGCACCGGCAGGCCGCAGAACAGGGCTCTTTCAAGAAGCAGGGGAAGTGCGGCCACAAGCCGCGCGTCGCCGTCGCGCGCGGTCAGGATGACGAGGGCCGCCTTCGGCGCGAAGCTCGCAATCCAGGCGCCAATGCACTCGTGCCGGACAAATGGAACGGCGCCGGTCGAATCGACCAGGGCATTCCACTCGTCTTCAAGGGACTGAAACTCCTTGAGCGAATGATGCTCCTGAACACGGAGAGGCCGCGAAGTTTCCTTAAGGGCACGATCGAACCCTCGATCCGCCGAGCCTTCAGGCAATGCGTCGCCCATGCGCTTCGTTCGCGCCGATCCCGAACCGGTCGGCCAGCACCGCGGCCACTCTCTCGGCCGCGTGGCCGTCCCAATGCTTCGGAAGGGCTCGCTTCTTTCCATCCTGAGCGGGCAGAAGGGCCAGATCAAAGGCGCGCAGAATCCCGTCGCGGCTGGTGCCGGCAATCCGGTTGGTTCCTTCGGAGACGGTGCAGGGCCGCTCTGTGTTGTCGCGCAAGGTGATGCAGGGAACGCCCAGCGCCGTCGTCTCTTCCTGAATCCCACCGGAGTCGGTCAGCACCAGACGGGCGGAGGCCTGCAGGGCGACGAACTCGAGGTAACCGACGGGCTCCAGAAGCGTCCACCGCGAGCCTCTAAGCTCCACCCCCACGCCTTCTAGGCGCGCGCGGGTGCGCGGGTGCACAGGGAAGACGAGGTGCAGACGCTCCGCCACCGCGTCCAGAATGGCGAGCAGCGCCCGCAAGGCCTCGGGATCATCGACATTGCCGGGCCGATGCAGGGTCACGAGCCCGTACTCGCGTCCGCCCAGCCCAAGTCGATCGAGGACATCCGAACGAAGCGCCTCATCGCGGGCCTTGAGAAGACTGTCGATCATGACGTTGCCGACAAAGTGCGCCCGATCGCCGTCCACTCCTTCCCGGGCCAGGTTCACCAGGCCCGAAGGCTCCGAAACGAAGAGAAGATCGGAAAGAACATCCGTGAGCCTTCGATTCATCTCCTCGGGCATGTCGTCGTCGAAACTGCGGAGTCCGGCCTCGACATGCACGATCACCGGACGGAAGCGGGACTTGCCGGCCCAGGCGAACGAATCGCGGCGCTGGAACTTCGCGGCGGCCAGCGCGCAGGCGATCGTGGAGCTGACGTCGCCCACCACCAGCACGGCGTGCGGCTGTTCGGCCTCCAGCACCGGCTCGAAGCGGCGCATGATCTCGGCGGTTTGCACGGTCTGAGTGCCCGGCCCCACCCCCAGATCCACGTCGGGTACCTGTATTTCCAGCTGTCGAAAAAAGATGTCCGACAGGCGCGCGTCGTAGTGCTGCCCGGTATGGACGAGGCGCGCGTCGAAGCGGGGCCATCGCGCGAAACTCCGCATCAGGGGCGCGATCTTGATGAAGTTCGGCCGGGCGCCCACGACGCACAGGACCTTGATGTTCATCGGCCTGAAGCTCCGAGGCGCGCCGCTTTGACCCGCAAGGCGATGGCCAGGCTCTCGGCGGCCTTGCGCTCCCAGGTTTCTCCGCGCATGGCCTGGCTTCGCTTCCTGCGGACTTCAAGCGACTCGTTGCGCAGGGCCATCTCGCAGGCGGTCACGAAGGCCGCCGGGCCGTAAACAAGCTCAGAGGCGCCTCGATACTCGGAGGCTTCCGGGATTCCCGTCGCCACCACGGGAAGGCCGGCGCTCAGATATTCCCGGAGCTTGATCGGATTGATGTTTCGAGTCAGTTCATTCGAGACGAACGGGCAGATCCCGATATCGAAGCCTTTGGCGAAGCGAGGGAGGCTCGCGTAAGGCCGTCGTCCCAGGAAGTGGATGTTCTTGTAGCGGGTAAGCGAGGACACGTCGACCGCGAGCGTGCCCACGAGAACGATCGACCAGTTCGGCTTGTGCTCGGCCACATATCCGAGCAGGTCGAGGTCGATCCAGTTTTCGATGAGGCCGAAGAAGCCGAGGATCGGTCGGGCCAGCGAGGCGATCTCATCCGCGACCGGAGTCGCGTCCTCGAGGGCCGAAGCGAAGTGCGCGTAATCGACGCCGTGAGAGGCGAGGTGCGTTTCGGGGTTGTACGCGCGCTTGCGTTCGAGCAGGGGCTTTGAAGTGGTGAACACCACATCGCACTTGGCGCACAGCTCCTGCTCCATGGTTCCAACCGGCTCACCGCTCAGATGCTTGAAGCCCGACCATTCGTCGGTGCAGTAGTACACGGATAGTGATTCGCCCATGCTGCCCACGAAGGCCGCGGTCGTGGGGAGGAAGGTCCAGAGCTGAAAGTCGCGCATGCCCAGAGCACGTCGTACGATCCCGACCGTAAGCTTGAGGATCCCGCGGTTCACGGAGACCGCCGCCCGGGAATAGGGGAACGGCAGCACCAGCGGGGTGTAGACCCAAAGATGAGGTTCTACCTCCCTCGGCCCCTTAAGGAAGCCGAGCACCTTGGTCCCCATCTTTCGAAGATCCCGCGCGCTTCCGAAATCGGGCCGCCGGGCCCCCACCGAGTTCAGCCAGAGGACCCGGTGGTCGCGGCTCAGCGCCCGCATCACATGGTTGCAGCTCGTGGGATCCTCGCTCCAGTCCTTGGCGAAGCAGACGATGTTCTCGCCGCGGGTGGTCTCCACCTCAGGCTCCCTTCATTACGTCTTCGGGGCTTTCGCGCTCGATGAAGACCCGATGCCATATCTCGAGATTGACCAGCAGCCAGAGCCGTTCACCATGATTGGCGGCGCCCACGCGATGCTCCTCGGCGAGACGAGCGGTCTCCTTTGGTTGGAACAGATCGCGGCTTCGCGCCCGGGGGGACAGGACGAACTCGCGCACCACCGGCCAGAAGGGCCCGGCGAACCAGGGACCTAGAGGAACCGGAAAACCCATCTTCGGACGCGTGAGGATTTCCTTCGGCACGATCCCCGCCAGAGCATCACGAAGGACCGCCTTCGTGGTGAAGCCGCGCAGTTTGGCGGATGCGGGCAGGGCGGCTGCGTGTTCGACGAGTTCATGATCCAGAAACGGCACGCGGCTTTCGATGGAAGCGGCCATGCTCATGGCGTCCTGCTTCATCAGCAGACGGGGGAGATAGGTCTGGAGGTCGGTCCGGCTCATGCGATCGAGCGAAGAGCCATCGGCTTCGCGGTAACACCGCATCGTCTCGCCGTGGGCGTCCGCAGCGACGTCCAGAACCCGGGGATCCACCATCGCCTGCTGTTGGACCGCGCCGAAGACCGCGAAGTTCTCGCAGAAGAGCGAACGCGGACCGGATTCGAGGCCGAGGAAACTTCGTCCCAGATAACGCCGCGCCTTGCGGGGGGACCTCGACACGATGTCGCGCACACCCCGACGAACCGCCTGCGGAACAACCGCCTCGTACCCCCGCCCCAGACGCTCGTTCCACGCGGCGACGCGATAGCGGTTGTAGCCGAGGAACAGCTCGTCGGCACCCTCGCCGGTGAGCACCACCTTCACGTGATCCCGCGCGAGCAGCGAGAGAAAGTAGAGGGGCACGCTCGAAGGAAACGCGATCGGCTCGTCTTCATGCCAGATCAGACGGGGCAGTTGCTCGAAGAACTGCGACGACGACACCACTCGCTCAAGATGAATCGCCCCGGCACTTCGGGCGGCGAGGCGCGCATAGCCAAGCTCATCGGCCTCGCGTTCGGCGAAGCCCACCGCGAAGGTGCGGACCGGTTCTTTCATCAGGGGAGCCATGAGACCGAGCAGGCCGGTCGAGTCGATCCCGCCGGAGAGAAAGAGGCCGAGGGGCACATCGCTCATGAGGTGGCTCGCGACCGCGGCCCGCAAACGCTCACGCAAGTCATCGGCCCGCGACGCCGCGCTTCGATGGTCTTGCTCGGCCACCCTGGGGATGGACCAGTAACGGCGCACCCGGAAGCCCTCATCCTGCGTCCAGGTGAGGGTGTGACCCGCCTCCAGGCGCTTCACGCCCTCGAAGAGGGTGGTGGAGCCCGAAACAAAGCGGTTGGCGAGGTACTCGGGCAGTACCTTGACATTGAGCGCGGGCGCGTGACCTGCTTCCAGCAGGGCCTTGATCTCGGATGCGAACAGAAACTCGCGATCGCTCGCCGCGTAGTAGAGAGGCTTGATGCCCAGCCGATCCCGGGCGAGGAGCAGGCGGCCACGGGTCTCATCCCATATTCCGAAAGCGAACATCCCGGAGAGACGTTCGACGCACCGCTCGCCCTCTTCTTCGTACAGATGCAGGATCGTTTCCGTGTCGCTCCGCGTCCGGTAGCGGTGACCGCGCGCTTCAAGGCCGGGGCGCAGGGAGGCGTGGTTGTAGATCTCGCCGTTGAAGGTGATCCAGACCGTGCCGTCCTCGTTCGACATGGGCTGATGTCCTCCGATCACGTCCACGATGGCCAGCCGTCGATGCCCCAGGCCGATCGGCTCTCGGATATGGATTCCCTCGCCGTCCGGACCTCGGTGCCGTATGACCTGGCACATCCGCTCCAGCCGGCCCGAATCCAAAGGCGGTGCGCCGGAGCCAAGGCGCAGGATGCCTGCTATCCCGCACATTGCTAACGCTTGATCCCCATGAAGATGAGCTGGGGGCTGGTCAGGCGGTTCTCGGCGCCGCGATCGCCGAGGAAGGTCCGGAACAGCACATTCAGAAGGACCTGAGCCTTCATGCAGAGGCGAAGCAGGGGCGCAAGGCGGGAGCCTTCCTTCACATTGAACAGGTAGAAGCTGAACGTGCCGACATAGGCGCAGGAGAGGGTGCGGACCCGGTTCGGGTCGAAGAGCTGAAGAAACGGGATCTTCGCCATGATGTTCAGGTTGTGCATCGGGATCAGTTCGCGATGGAAGAGCCGGGTGAGGGCCAGGTTCACGCCTTGGAGGTTTGGGATCGTGACCACGAGCAGGCCGCCGGGCCGGAGCAGATCGAGGTGGCGGTCCACCACCGCCTTCGGCTCTTCGAAGTGCTCGATGAATCCGCGGGAGACGACCACGTCGAACCGTTCGCGATGCCGCTCGAGACACTCCTCGGAGAAAAAATCCACCGCGTCCACATTCAAGGGATCGAGGCCGCGCGCCGCGAAGAGCGAACGATTCGCCCGCACCCCCTCCTCCGAGTATTCGATGCCGTGGGGCACCAGGCCGAAGGTCTCGTTCAGCTTGACCAGATGTTCGCCGGGGGCGCTGCCGATTTCGACCACGGTGGCCCCGGGGAGGGGCATGTGGCGCCGATAGAGAACGTCCCAGATCTGATGGTCGTCGTAGCTCGACATGTTTTCGACGAACCGATCTCCAAGCAGTCCTTTGAAGTAGCGCGACAGTCGGCTCTTTTCTACCGGGCGCGGTCGCGCAGTCGCACTTTTTTCGAACGCGTGAACCGCGTCCCAGTGTTCGCGGCGGGTCAGGCGGGTCACGCTGTCCATGAGAGGTTTCCTTCGAGGATCACGGTGTCGTCGTCAAAGCGCAGGGTTTGAGGAACATCCTCGAAAACCAGACCGGCGATCGCGCCGCCCGAATCCTGCACGACGCGCACCCGCGGAGGCGGTGCCGCCGAATCCTCAACCGGAAGGAGAAGCGTCACGATGCGAAACGGCAGCTGGACTGTGGTCGAGAAGACCAGAGCGGGTGCTGCAATCCGCTGGCCGTAGTTGGGCGAGACCCAGCCGGCCAGAGGTGAGAGCGATCCGGATTCGATGCGGGCCGACATTGGCCGCGCCGCGAAGGCGCGGGTGAGCAGTCCCCGGCCGCGCCGACCTTCAGCGCGGATCCATGAGTCCGAGGCTGCGGTCAGCTTCACTTCCCCGAACTGAAACCGCTGCTCGATCCGATGTTCCGCCGAACCGGCGAGGTCATCCACGATCACCCAATAGCCGGTCGCCTTTACGAAGACCACACGCCTGCGGTGGACAACGGGATCGGGCAGACGGGTGTAGGCCTCGTGGCTCGCATCCGCGAAGTCGAACCCAGGCGTCGATTCGAAGCGGCGCAAATGAGCGGCGGGACGAAGGCGCCAGCCAAAGGGTCCTTTCGGCTCGGCCTGACCCAATCCGTCCACCGTCACCGTCGAGTGAGCGGCAGTGCCGCGAAAGTGGTCCCTGAACGCGGGGTCTTTGGCGTAAACAAAGGCCCCTGGATCCACGATGAAGGGTTCGCCAAACGGGCTGACCAGGACGCTCAGGAGATCGGCGTGCCCGTGCGCGCCGCTGAACGGGCACCCAAGAGGGCCGACGTCGAACACGAGGTGATGCGAGGTGCGTCGCCAGCCCGAACGCATGACCACATAGCCCCCCTCAGGAAATACGAGGGAGGTCTTTCGGGGCGGCGCCGCCCCCATCGATTCGAGCGTCGCGACGACACCGGAACCAAGGAACCAGAGGGCTTCCGGCTGAACCGTTCCGGCCGCCCAGGCAAAATCCGCTCGGCCGAAGAAACCCGCGGCCACCGCGAAGATGCCACGAGCATCCCGCGGCTCTCTCCGCACCAGGGGAAGCAGACAACCACCGTCCTGATCCCCGATCACGGGAACTCCCTCATCAGGACGACGAAGCGCCAGCAGGACGTCGAGCATTCTCTGGACGATCGCTGCCATGGAGGGAGGCGTCGGCAGGCCGTTTCGAGCGGCCAGAATCAGGTAGTGAAGGTAGATCTCGGCCGTGTAGATCTGATAGGCCGTGGCCTGTTCGAAGTGAACGCCGTCTTGCAGGACCTGCAGGTCGATCTGCTCATCGAGAATCCTTTGCCCGAGAGCGCGGCGCCTCCAGGCCAGGGGGTTTTCCGGAAAGAACAGGCCAGCGTAGAAGAGGCCCAGAGCCTCCCCGGTCAGATGCGTATTCGGCGAGGAGTGGCGGGACAGGTGGCGCTCGACGTGGGCGGCATGGGTGTCGACCGCGTCGGATACTTCCGAGTGCAGGGCGGGCGTAAGGTGCGGTGACAACCTGAAAAGCGACAGGGCCCAGGACCAGGAAACAATGCGCAGCGCCACCTCCAGGCTGCTGACCCAGTTGATTCCGAGGCCGGGCGGGTTCGCGCGGACCCACTCCCTGAGGAGCTTCGCGAAGGTTTCCGCATGACCCTCGTCGCCGGTCGCCTGATACGCCATCCCCAGGGTCACCAGAAACTGCTGCCGGCTCAGTTCCCAGACCACCTTGGGATCTCCCACCGCATCCACGTCCATGGGGTCGATCGACGTCCAGTGAGCGAGGGGCGACCGTTGCCCCGAAACGGGATCGAGGCGCCAGTCGACCGGGTCGCCGAACGACAGGTCCTTGTATCCAAGCAGGTCGAAACGTCCGAGCCGGAGTTTGGCCGCCGCGGCGAGGATGGCCCTCCTGGATTCGGGAGCCAGACTCTCAAGCAGCGCCGGGTTCGAGACGTCTGCGGCCCCCGCGAAGAATCGCCCGGGACTTGTCGATCGAAAGTAGTCGAGAGTCTGGAGATCCGAGAATTCGTGATCCGCCGAGGCCCGCTGTCGAGCTCGTCGACGCGCCGGCGCACCACCCGGGGCATGTCTCTCGAACCACTTCGTGGCCTCCTGGCGGCTGCGGTCGGCGACCTCGCCTACCCCCATCTTCAGAAGGCGGGTCAACATCGAGCCTCTTCGGAACGAGATCGATTTTCGTAAACTCCGACCCACTCATCCCGGACGCAATCCCACGAGTGTTTCTCGGCCACCGCGCGAGCGCCCCGGGCGATCCGCTGGGCCAGTGCTGTATCCCTGAGGAGAACCGTGACCGCGCGGGCCATGGCCTCGGCCTCAAGGGGCGGCACGATAAGACCGGACTCGCCGTCTTGAACCATCAAGGCAATGTCCCCGGTGGCGGTGGTCACCACGGGAAGTCCCGAGGCAAACGCCTCCAGAATCGAAAGTGGCTGGTTGTCAACCAGCGAGGCGTTCAGGAAAAGATCGGCGGAGGCGCACAGATCCGGGATCCGTGCGGGGCTGACCCGGCCTAGAAAGGTGACGCCTTTAAGACCCTGGGCGAGCAGGCGAAGCCGGCCCTCCTCACTGCCCGAGCCTGCGAGAGTCAGGGTGGCGCCCGGGAATTCGGCTTGGATCAGGGCGAACGCCCGAACCACGACATCCACCCCATAGTTGGGTTCGAGGGTGCGGGTCGAGAGGAGCCTGGGCAGGAGAGGCGCACGCGCACGGTAACCAAAGCGGGTCGTATCGACAACGTTGCGAACCACGCACGCGTCATAGCCATGGCGCCCGAAGACGAGGCGAAGGAACTCCGATGGGACCACGATCTGATGGGCCAGGCGCAGCCACGGATGGACGAGCCCGCGACCCTGCGCGAGGTGAAGCGCCGCCTCCCCGCTGTGGTAGTTGAGGATGACGCGCTTCCCCAGGGCGCGGCCCAGAAGCATCGCGGGTGCGGGGGCAAGAAGGAACGACCAGAAAGAGGCGGAGAAGACATGCACGACGTCCGCGCGCCTCAGGCGACGAAGAGAGAGCACGTAGAGCGCCTGGTTGAGCAGGGTCCGCGCGATCGGCACGCGGCGCAGCCAGCCAAGCCCCGCCGGAAAACGGGGATTCGTGGCCACGAACAAGACCTCGAACCCGTCCTGCCTGAGGCCGGCAACGAGGGCGGCGGCCTGGACCGATTGCCCCCCAGGAACATCGAGACTGGGGGCCACGAGGGCCACGGTGACCCGGCTCGGTGTACTCCTGACTCCGTGAGGGTCGGAACAACGGCCGGATCGATTGAAGGCCCCGTTCAAATGACTGCTCAGAACGTCGGCCGAGAACCGCCCGAAGGCTCCCAGGGTCGATCCCTCCCAGAGCACGCGACGCGACAGAGTCAGCATCGGATACTCCGAATCTTGGTGGCGGCAGCCAGTGTAGGCATACCGGTACCCGGCCGCGGCCACCGCGCGCACACTCGCAGGATCGAAACAGCCATCCGGATAGACGAAGTGGTCGATGGGCACGCCCAGTCTCGCGGTCAACTCATCCCGAGATCGAACGGTTTCCTCGATCACCCGGGAAGGATCCTCAAAGGCCAGTCGCGCGTGGGTGCGGGTGTGCGAACCTACGGTCAATCCGGCCCGGGACATGTCGATGAGCTGGTCCCAGGACAAGGATCGCGGTGCATCGCCGCTACTCCCAAACTCGGCCTCCAGCACCGCGCTCAGGCCGGACAGAGTCTCTTGATCGTGGGCCCGCAGAAGGACCCGCGTTGCCTTGAAGGAGTCATCCGGAAGACGCTCGACCGGGTAACCGCTTCCGGCGAGGATCATGCCGACCCGCTCGGCGGGCGAGTGAGTGAGGGCACGATCGATCGCGTTGTAGACCCGGTCGTGGAGAAAACCCGTCCCGTCGTTCAGCAACCCGGTCACCACGAAGACCGCGGCGGGGATCCCCATGCTTTGAAGCAGGGGAAACGCGTTATCGACGAAATCCGCGTACCCGTCATCGAAGGTGACGGCAGCCAACCCCCGGGCGTCCCCATCCGCAATCCTCCCGCCCATCTCGTCGAGGGTCACGAAGCGATAACGCCGGCTGATGAATTGGAGATGGCGTCTGAGCGTTCCCACCCGAATCCCCAGGGCGGGAACGCCGTGGTCGCGCAGAGGGGCGTGATCCGTGAGCACGCGGTGATACCCGAGGATGAGCGGCTCTCTGGCCGCTTCGGTAAGACGGCCGATCCAGCGATCCACACCAGTTCGCGCAATCCCGTGCGCGATCGCAGACCGGGCGAGCCGACGCATCATGCGGAGCCGCCGGGACGGGTCGAGGCAAGGCGAGCGCGGACGCCCCCGTGCAGCCGATGGGCGACGGTCCGGGTCTTTTCGACGACGGAGGCGCCCGCCCAGGCCAGGCGGCCGAGGGGGCCACGAGGGAACACTCGAATCCGCCCGAGCCGTCTCACTCCCTTGGCCCAGTCGAACTTGTACGCTTCTTCGCCGTGCAGGAGATCGAACTCGGAAGCCCCCTCCTCGATGGCCTCTCGAATCGAAAGACCCATGGCGACGGTGCCCACGCTAAGACTCGCGAATCGAGGATCGAACCCCGACTGGTAGAAAGAGAAGACTCGACCGTAGCGGAAGCCGTACAGGGCCGCGGCCGGCGACTCCCCGAGCCACAGCACGAAGAGCCGAAGCCAGCCGCGCGCGAGGGCGAGACGGGACCAGTCCTCGTGGAACTCCAGAATGCCCGGCCCGGCGAGACCATCGGAGCCTCCGCGTTCGCTCCATCTGCGGCGATGGAGTTCGAACAACACGGGAAGCAGGTCGCGGCGCCGTGACTCCGAAGAGACGCATTCGAAGCGCAAACCGTGCTGGCTTTCGAGCTTGCGCAGCTTTCTGTGGAAGTTGTAGCGATGCTGCGCGCCAACCGTGTCGAGATACGCGGCGAAGGACCCCGCCCCCAGATCGATGTAGGGGCAGCGATGGGTGCGCCTCGCCTCTACCGGACAACCAAGCCCGCGCAGGTCGCGCGCGAGGCGGCTGGAGGCGCTCGACATGATTCGAACCTGGCGCAGGTCGAGGGTCGCGTCCATCGAAACCAGGTGTGCGGCCAGTCTTGGAATAACTTCGCCTTCATCCTTGGGACGCACGATGACGTCGAGGTAATCCGAGCCCACCCGGCCGGTGCCGAGGAACGAGAGCCGGACGGCGCCGAGGGCGCTCATGCCCTCCGAACACAGCGGCGCGATCGCGAGAAGCTCCCCCCCGCGACGAACCGTGAGGATCGCGAGTTTCCTCTCGCCCGAAAGGTGCGACCACCAGGTACTCATCCACTCAAAGGTCAGGAAGACCGTGTCCGATGGGGTCGCTCGAAGCAAAGCGTCCCATTCCTCCCGAAGCGCCTCGAAGGCGCCGGCATCGACAACGGTATCCACGCGAAGCGCGGACGAGGCCAGGGAGGCGGCCAAAGGCAGATCCAGGGTCACACCCGGAGCGAAAGCAACGCTTTCACCGATCATCACGATTCCTCCCGCGGCCGGGCCCGGGGCACGGGGAGGAACGAGGGCGGCTCCGGTTCCTTGTTTGTCGAGGTGGTCGAGGTTGTCGAGGGGCGGCGCGCGCTCAGGAGACGTTCGTACAGGCGCTCCGTCTGATCTACGCTCGCTTGAAGTGAGAACTGCTCCCTCGCCCGTTTCCGGCCCGCACCGCCGATCAACGCGCGTCGCTGCGGGTCTGCGAGCAAAGCGCCGATCGCCTGGGCCAGGGCGGGTGCATCCCGTGGAGGCACGAGCACTCCGCTCACCCCGTCCTCGATCAACTCACTTGTCCCACCCACCGCGGTCGCGACCACTGGCACTCCGGCGGCCATGGCCTCGAGCACAACATTGGAAAGCCCTTCGGCGAGCGACGGAAGGACGGAGACGCTCACCTCAGCCAGAAGTTCCGGAACGTCGCTGCGGAATCCCGCGAAAACGACGCGTTCGCCAAGACCAAGGGCCTGCGCCTTCTTTTCCAGTTCGTCACGGTAAGACATGGAAATACTGTCGCCCACGATCAGGAACATCACCTCTTCGAAGCGGCCTTTCAGAAGAGCCGCGGCCTCAAGGAAGAACTCGAGACCTTTGAGCCGGTTCAACCGCGCGAAAACCGCCACCAGAGGCGCCGTCGCCTTCAGGCCGAAGGTGGCCCGCACCGATCCGGAAGCGCGCAGATTGTTGAACCGGGCCACGTCGATACCGTTCCGAATGATGGTGATGCGGGTCTTGTCGTAGCCCTGGCGCACGAGGACATCCTGAACCGCCTGCGCATTCACCAGCACATGGTCCGCCGCGCGGCAGACCCACCGTTGCAGGACCTTCTGGGTTCCGGTCAGATGGTCGCCGGTGTCGCGGATCGAGGCCACCACGACGTCGACCCCGGCCAGCCGGGCCGCGGGGATCGCGAAAACGTTCGCGTAGAACCCAAACGAGTGAACCACCCGGATACGGTTGGCCCTCAGGTAGCGCGCCAGCCGGGCCTGCTGAAAGAGAGTCTGGAGGCTCGGAAGAGTGGTGATGGGGTATGCGGAGAGCGCCACGTCCGAATTGTCGACCTCCTGAAAAAGCGGGCCATCTCGACGAAAGCAGCCAAGGTGCACCTCGAAGCGACCGCGGTCGTGGTTCTGGACCAGGTTCACCACCTGGCGCTCCGTTCCTCCAATGAGGAAGTTGCTCAGAAAGGTCAGCACCGGCAACGGCGCTCCGGGCTTTTCGGCCTCGCTCATGAACGTACCGCCTGCCCGGTGTCGCTTACGGCCTTCGCCGCCACCGCGAGTCCGGCGATGACGTAGAAGTAGAACGTATAGGCGGCGGGGTGGAAGAACGCCGCCACCGAGAAGGCGACGAGACTGATCTCGATGCCTTCCGCCAATTGGGCCACCTCCGGATCGGCGCTCCGCCTCGCCGCGCGCGCGCTCCGCCAGCAGGATAGAAGCAGGAGCAGAAACAGGACGAGGCCGGGCAGCCCGAGATCGACGGCGAACTCAAGATAGATGTTGTGAACCGACCTCCAGGTGGCGCCTACCGATTCGTTCAGAACCAGAATATTCATCCCAAGACCAGCCCCAAGAACCGGGTTCTGGACCGCGTGTTCAATCGCCGCCACCGTGCCGGTCCAGCGGGCCCGGGCGGATCCGGTAACGTCTGAGTCCACACTGCCCATGGTCAGAATCCGGTCGGTGTAGGAGGCGGGAATGAGAGGCAGTGCGAGAAGCGCGCCGCCCATCGCCGCGAGGACCAGACCGCGACTCGGGCGCCGCAGCAGGCGAAGCCCGAACAGGAAAAGGGCGGTGGCCAGGGTCAGAAAGCCCGCACGGGAGAACGTGAGAACGACCGCACTCACCTGAATCCCGATGGCCGCGACCAGGAGGGCCCGAGGCACGAACCCCGCAGTGGTCAGAAGGAGGGCCACGGTCATGGGGATGATCAGGTTGATCATCAAGGCGAGGTCGTTGGGGTTTCGCGTGAGGCCGGCGTCGTGCCCGAGAATTCGAATGTCCTGCGTCGGTCCGAAAACCCCTGAGAAGTAGTTTGAGATTCCCACGAGCCCAAGGGTCACGGTCAGGAGGGTCAGGGTCAGGGTCATGCCGCGCAGCCGCGGCTTGGTGTCGACGAGGTTGCCGATGAGCCAGAAGAGCGCGAGAGCCTTGATGAAGAGGCCCAGGAGAAGGGAAAGGCTCCCGCCCGGCCATTGCGAGAATGGCATGGTGAGGATGCTCCACAGCAGAAGCCATCCGGCCAGGCGCATCTCAAGAACCGGCCGGGTCAGCGGGAGACTGCGTTCGAAGCGATCTCGGAGATGGGCCACGATGGCGAGGAGGCCGGCGAGCAGAGCGAGACGAATGGCGCCGAGTGCGGGAAAGACGTTTTGCGGGGCGAGGAGCAGCACGCAAGTGAACGTGATGAGAGCTCCGTAGGCGAGGGGGCTGGCGCGCGCTTCGGCGTTCGCGCCCCCATCTACAGGTGGAAGGGGCCCGGACGCCGGTTGATCGTGGCGTGGATCGCGGCGCCACCAGTCCTGAGCGGGCCCAAGCGCGGGCGCGTCGAGCGGTCGAATGGTCACGCGACGTCACGCGAGGATCCGCGGGGACTCTTGCCGCGCTGCTCCTCGATCGAGACCACGCCACCGCCGCGGGCCGGCCGGTCGTTCGCAAAGTTCCGCACGGGCGTGGGTCCTAACACCCCGGCGCCCTTTCGGATCGGATGCTCGTCGCCAAAATAGATGGGCAGAACCTGCGCTCCCGGCGACGCGGTGAGTTCAGCCGGCTGGCTGCCGGAGATCACGACCTTGACGGTTTCGAAGAGGATCCGCAGGTCGAGGCCCATCGAAAGGTGGCGGATGTAGTGCAGGTCGTACCGCATCTTTTCCGTTTCTTCTTCCAGATTATTCGCGTAGCCATAACGAATCTGCGCCCACCCGGTCACTCCGGGACGGACCGAGCAGCGAACACCGTAGTACGGGATCCTCTCGGTAAAGAGCTCGACGTTGGACACGGGATGCGGTCGCGGGCCCACGAGGTTCATGTCCCCGCGAAGAATGTTCACGAACTGCGGCAGTTCGTCGATGCGGAACCGGCGCAGCCAGTGTCCCACTCGCGTGGTGCGGTGGTGGTTGTCCGCCGCCCACTCCGAGAGCGCGCCTCCGATGCTCATGGTGCGGAACTTGACGAGGCGGAACGGACGACCGCCAAGACCCACGCGATCGTGGAGGAAGAACACCGGGCCCACCGAGTCCAGCTTGATGAGAAGGGCCACCGGAAGCAGGAAGGGCAGAAGCAGGACCAGGCCGCCGAGAGCCACGACGAAGCTCAGAGACCGGGACAGCAGCAGGACCAGCCACGAGGGCTCGGATTCTCGGGAGAAAAGAATCGCGCGCGGTGTCGCATATTCGATCGCGATCTTCCCGGTGAGGCGCTCGTAGGCGACCATCCCGTCCTCAACCGGAATACCCCGGGACTGCGGCTTCAGTAGTTCACGGGCCAGCACGGGATCGTGCCTCTCGCGGGTGGCGCAGACGATCAGATCCGGTTCGAACCCCTCGATGATTCCGGCCAGATGGTCAAGGGAACCGAGCCTGAGGATGGGAAGGGCGGGTTGAAACTCGCGGGACCCGTCGTCGGCAATGCCCACCACGACATCTCGAAGATCGGGCTCGGCGAGTATTTCCTGAACCAGTTTTCCGGCGAGTTCCGTGGTACCGAGGACGAGCACTCGACGAGAGAAGGGATGAATCGCCAGGAAATGATGGAGCACGCCCCGCAAGGGCAGGAGGAGTCCCCCGCACAAAATGACGGTCTCCGCCAGGAATCGCCAGGAGATTTCCAAGCCGGGGATCAGCCATTGAGCGATGGCGCCCAGGACGAACATCATCGCGAGCGCCTTCGGGAGGCGCCGGACGAAAGCCCCAAAGCTCCGCACCCGCCGCAGGTCGTAGAGATCGTTGAAGTGGAGCGCGAAGATCCCTAACAGAGTCAGGGCCAGCGCGTGCCCGGCCAGCAGGGGCGAGGCTGCAGGAACATGGCCGCTGCTCTCCAGCCGGACCCAGGTGACGAGGAGGAGGATCATCCCTTCGATCAGGGCGAGGGTCATGGCCGCTTCGAGGCTCCAAGGATCGAGGGTGACCGGCTCGGTGTCAGCCCCGGCTCCCCGTAGCTGTAGTAGGAGCGATGACGCCGCGAGAGCGGCAGGTCGTCGCCGTTGTAGACGATGCCAACCACTTTTTTAGGATCCAGCGACGAGAGCGCCTCATCGAGCAGACTCCGCGGCGTCACATGGGCGCTCACCACCAGGAAGATCCCATCCACCCAATCGCTCAAGGCAAGAAGGTCTGCCACCGGCACCACCGGCGGCGTGTCGACAAGCACATAGTCGAAAGCCTCCCGCGCCGATTTCAGGATCTCGTCGGTGCGGGTCGATCGCAGCGCTTCATAGGGCATCGCGGGGCAGGTGCCCGCAGGCAGGACGGCATAGGCAAGGCCCGGTCGTCGTCGCACCACCGCTTCAAGGGAACATGAAGGGTCGGCAATGGCGCCGGCCAGACCCGGACCGGCGGGCCGGCCGAAGCCCAGCTGTTCGCCCAAAGAGCCGCGCCTCAGGTCCGCATCCACGAGAAGAACGCGGCATCCCGGTGACTGGGAGAGGGTCGACGCAAGATTGATGCTCGTCGTGGTCTTCCCGTCGCCTGCTACCGGGCTCGAGATCGCAATGACGCGCTTGTCCAGTTTCCCAAGCTGCTGCACGATGTGGCTCAACACGCGATACTGCTCCGCCGCATAGGTATGGGGAACGCGCGGAGCGCTTTCGACCATTCTCGCGTCTCTCGACGAGGCGCGCTCCCCGGCAGTGACCACCGAGCGAAGGCTGGGGATTGTGCTCACAGGCGGCCTCGTGGAGCGAGCAGCGCGGTCGCCCCCTCGTTCCCATGAGCCAGGAACCGGGTGGCGTGGACGGTAAGGACGATGCCGACGATAAGAGTCAGACTGAGCAGGGCGGCCCGCCGCCGGTCACGAGCCCGGTCCTGCGCCGAACTTGTGGACATTCGAGGGATCCGCACAAGAATCGGGACCCGGGTGTGGAGGCTCAGTGCATCGGCGGAATGAAAGGACGTGTCGAGCTTCTCGGCCACGGCCACCGCGATGAAGGCTATGGCGATGGCGGCGATGAACCCGAACATGGCGAGGCGCGTGCGGTCGGGCGCTATGGCGTCGGTGGGGACGATGGCGGGGTCGAGCAGGCGCAGGCGTTGTCCCTGAGGCCCCATCTCACGCGCGTCGGCCAGTTGCGCTTCCTCGTATCGCTTCAGTAGCGATTCATAGAAGTCGCGGGTGGTCGCATAGTCGCGGGAGAGCGCCTGGTACTCCTGCTCGCGCAGCGGGGTTCCGGCCACCCGGCGCTGGTACACGGCAATTTCGGCGCGGAGGCGCGCCTCCTCTTCGGCCAAACCGCGAATCTCCCGATTCGCCCGCTCGATTCCAGGAAGGGTGCGATCGACCCGCGGCTTCCGCGCCACGATGGCGGTCAGGCTGTCGACCTCCGCCTTGGTGCTCACCACATCCGGGTACTTCTCGCTGAACCGGGTGCGCAGAGCCGCGAGTTCCTGGGTAAGTTTGGCCAGACGAACCCGATCCGGGTCCGCCTCCTCCTCGGGGTCCGACTCGCCGCCCGCGAGCAGGGCCGCGCGGCGCTCCACCGCTGCTGCCTTGGCCTCGCTTGCTTTCTGAAGTTGCGCGTTCAGGCGCTCGGAAGCCATGAAACTACTGGCCGCCTGCTGCGGTAGTTCGCCGGCAAACGTCCGCTTGAAGTCGGCCATCCGCGCTTCCTGGGGAGCGAGGCGTTTCTTCACTTCGTCTAGTTGAACCCGCAGAATCTCGGCCGCTCCGCTGGTTTGTCGGTCGCGCAGGTGGGCGTCCTCTTCGATGTAGGAGGCCGTGAGAGCGTTCGCCACCACTGTCACCTTGGCCGGGTCGCGCCCCCGATAGGCGAGGGCGAACGCGATGGTCCCGCGGCCGGCGGCAAGGTCGGATCCCGAGATATCGATGCGCACGTCGCGGCGCATATGTTCGACCGCGGCCTGGGACGAGGCGAGCCTTCGCACCTCGGGGTAGAGGTCGAAACGACCGATGACCTCCGCGAGACGGGTTCGGCTCAGAATCTCCTGGCGAATGGTCTGCAGGCGCGACTCGAGATCGTCAGGTCCGCCCGAAAGAGATGGCCTCTCCACCAGAACCGTCGCCGTCGACTGATAGAGATCGGGAAGGGATTTCGCACAGGTGAAGATGATGGAGAAGACGATGGCAAAGGCAAACAGCGCCACCCATCGCCGCCTTCGGAATGAGGCCACGGCGCCTTCAAAGTTCAAGTTCGCAGTCATTATTGGTTCTCCGTCGACGTGTCCTCAGGCCGGCGTTGTTCCCTGGAGGTCACAAGCTTCACCAGAAGGGCGCCGCGCCGGATCTGCCCGGGCGCGCCGAAGTCCGGCTGCTGAAGATCGAACGAATACGCGGCGCCGAGGTGAAACCAGGGCGAAAAATGCCACAACGACTCCACGTTCAACCGCAAGGCCGTGAGGCTCTTCCCGCGCAGCGAGTTGTGATACACGCCCGGACCCGAAGCGACCTCCAGGTTCCGGGCCACCCGAAGGGCCACCGTCGCCACTAACGACTGGGTGTCGAGCGCGCCCGTCTTGCCGAGGGTTGTCGCCTGGCTCTTCGAGTAGGTCAAGGTAAACAGGCCCTGTTTCAACCGTCGTTTCATGGTGGCAAGGATCTCGGCGGTCACCGAACCCTTGGCAAAACGGGGTCCCGCGCGGAGGAGAACCAGGGCGCGGGGCGAAACCTCTCCCAGCCAGCCAAACGTGACGACATCGGCCGTGGACTTCTCAGTCTTGTCGCCGCCGGTGAAGTCGAACCATCGACGCTCATAGCGCAGGCTCAGGGTGTCGCGCTGGGAGGTGCGCCGGTCGAGGCCCGTGGTCCAGGTCCGGGTGTCGGCGACCCGGCCATCGAGAGTGTCGTGGGCAAACGAGAAGGCGGCGGTGAATGTGGAAAGGCTGGAGAGCCGGTACTCGGCCACCGGGGTCGCTGAAGTCCTCGAGGCGAGCGAGCGGCCCAGAGCGAGGCCGGAGATGACGTTCAACTCGCTTGGCGTCTTGGTGTCAAGGTAGATCGCGAAGACGGAGAGCGTCAACGACTTCGTGGCCTGCGCGTTTATGGCCACCTGACCGACCGTCCGCGCCTTCATGGTGTCGAAGTCCGGGTGACGTTGAAAAAAGTCGGCGGCGCGCGAACCTTGCGCGTCGATGGTGAAACGTGTCGAGCGATAGCCGGTCTGGAGACCGAGATTCACCCGGGTCACGAAATCGTACTCCGGAAACTGAGTGAAGAACAGGTTGTCATCCAGGGTCTCGGTGAGAGTGAGCATGGGGACAAAGAAGCCCCCCTTTTGCTTCGGCGGCTGGGGGGCAAGCTCTTGGGCGCCCGTCCGCGGGAGGGGAAGGATCACGAGGGCGAGTCCCAGCACCCACCGGCACGCCGGCCCTTCCAGTTCGTTTCGCTTGACCAAGTGACATTCCTTCAAGGATCGGGAGCCTCGAACGAGGCCTCACCCTCCCCGCACTAAGCAAGATTCCGGCCACTGCGGATCTACGCAACTTCCCTATTGCGCCACGTCGCCCGGCCTTATAAAGACAGGGGGGGAATACCGGTTTGTAGATTGCTCAAACGCGCCGTGCGCTTCTTTCGAGGTCGCGGGAGGCTTCGCCCGCGCAATGAGTCGCTGGTTTCAGGGCACGATCACGATGTCGCCCGGGCGGAGATCGAAGTTCTCCTGGGGATTTTTTGCCTCGTTCAGCTTGTCGTAGTTGAAGGGAATGCGCCTTGAAATCCCTCCCTGGGCGCGCGTGACAACGACTTTGGAACGGCCCGCGAATTCCTTGAAGCCGCCCGCCATGGCCAGGGCATCGACGATGGTGGCCGAGCTTCGCAGGTCGTAGCGGCCGGGCTTCATCACCTGCCCGATCACTGAAATCATGAAACTCTTGACCTCGGTCACAATGACCGCAACCTCGGGCGAGGGAACAAACTCCACGAGTCTCTTCATGATGGAATCCCGAAGTTCCATGGGCGTGAGGCCGGCGGCCTTGACGTCGTTCAGAAGGGGCAGGCTGATCATCCCGTCCGGACGCACCGGAACGGTGCGGCTCAGCGCCTCGTTGCTGAAGACCGAGATCTGAAGGATGTCCTCCGGGCCTATGCGGTAAGCGACAGAGGTATCTGCCGCGACCGGCCGGGAGCGCTGAGCCTCCGCGGGGCCGAGGAAACCGAGGATGGCGGCTGAGGCCAGGAACAAACGCGACTTCGTCTTCATGAGGTTCTCCATAGGATTCTTCAAAGGCCTGGCCGGACCGGATGCGATCCGGAGCTCGGGCGGCGCGGTGCCCGCGACTTCGGCCTGGATGCCGTCCCGTCCAGAAACGCGCGACACCACAGCTCGAAGGAAATAAGCGTCCACAACTCGAGGCCGAGATCCCGACCGGCCTCGTGGCGCTCGATGAGTTTCACCAGGTAGGTCTTCTGGAAGATCCCCCGGTTGAGCGCGCGACCGCTCAAGAGCAGATCCCTCAGGAAGCCGGACAGCCGTCCCCGAAACCAGTGACCGAGGGGGATACCGAAGCCCTGTTTGCGCCGATCGATGACCTCGTCGGGCAGCACCCCTCGCATCGCCTGCTTCAAGATGTATTTCCCCGTCCCGTTCTTGATTTGCATCTCGGGAGGGATAGTGCCCGCGAACTCGACGAGTTTGTGGTCGAGGAGCGGCTCTCGCGACTCGAGCGAGTGAGCCATGCTCATGCGGTCCACTTTGGTCAGGATGTCCAGGGGCAAGGACCGCTCGAGGTCGAGAAGCTGACGTTCCGAGAGCCAGTGCAAGCGGCCGGAAAGGATGGCCATGGCTTCGTTGCGCGCCGTGTCGCCCGCGGCGAGCGCCGCGTAGGCCTCGGGCTCGAAGAGGCTGCGCTTCTGGCCTTCGCGGAAGAGGGTCTGGGCATCGAGGTATCGCTCACCATCGTTGAGTCCGTGGTGTCTCACAAAGTTGCCGCCCTTCATCCCGTCCGGCATCAGGCTCCCGAGCGCGCGGAGCACCGTCCGAGCGGCCGCGGGCAGGGCCTCGCGTTCCTGGCCTTCGATCCGGTATTTCTCGTAGCCGCCGAAGAGTTCGTCGCCCCCATCGCCCGACAACACAACCGTGACGTGTTCGGCCGCCATCTTCGACACCAGATAGGTCGGGATCGCGGAGGAGTCGCCAAACGGTTCATCGAGGTACCACGCGATGTCCTCCAGAACGTCCACGACATCCGGCTGCACCACCAGTTCGTGATGATCAGAGCCGAACTGCCTGGCCACCCTCTGCGCATGCGCAAGTTCGTTGAAGTCGCTCTCCGCGAAGCCGATCGAGAAAGTCTTGACCGGCTGGTCCATCAATCTGGCCATGGTCGCGACCACCGCGCTGCTGTCGAGGCCTCCGGAGAGGAACGCGCCCAGGGGAACGTCACTCACCAGGCGCAGCCTCACCGACTCCTCGAGAAGGCCGCGGACTCCCTCGATGAAGTGGCTCTCCGGTCTTCCGCGGTCGGGCTCGAAACGCGGCGTCCAGTAACGATGGAGGCGAATGCCGGCCGAGGCGCTCGCCACCAGCAGATGCCCGGGTTCGAGCTTGTGGACGCCTTCGACGATGCTCTCGCGGGACGGCGTGGTCAGGAAGGTGAACAGATGATCCACCGATCCCCAGTTCAGTCGCCGCTCAACCTCGGGTAGCTCAAGAATCGCCTTCAGTTCGGAGGCGAAGAGAAGACGTCCGGTCCCCTCACTCCAATAGAGCGGCTTGACGCCCAGCCGGTCGCGCGCGACCAGCAGCTGACGTCTTCGTGCGTCCCATAATGCGAAAGCAAACATCCCGCGCAGGTGTTCGACACAGGAAACGCCGTGTTCCTCGTACAGGTGAGCGATAACCTCGGTGTCGGTATGGGTCTCGAACACGTGCCCGGCGGTCTCGAGCTCGCGCCGCAACTCGCGGAAGTTGTAGATCTCCCCGTTGAACACCACCCACACCGTGCCGTCCTCGTTTCGGACCGGCTGGGAGCCGCCCTCGACGTCGATCACGCTGAGCCTCCGCATGGCGAGACCGAGACTGCCGGTCAGATGGAAGCCCGCTTCGTCCGGACCCCGGTGGATCATCGCGTCACTCATGCGGACGAGGTCCGCCTGTTCCACGGGTCCCCCATGGAGGTCGAAGATTCCGGCGATGCCGCACATGGCCTTACGCCGCGCGTTCCTTCAGGAGCGCATGGGTCCTTCGGCGCAACTCGCGGAACAGCGAGGTGCGCTCCTCGTTACTTATGATTCCTGTCGCTAGGATCAGGACCAGATAGACAAGGCCAAAGGTCACGCTTTCCGCGACCAGAACGGAAAGCCTCGGTCCGCTCAGGCGGCCCCTCATCAGGATCACGGGAAATGCGGCGAGAGCGCTTGCCGCGAGAATCGCGCCGAGGCTTCGCCAGGGCAGAAGGTCGCGGATCCTCAGTCCCATGACGCTCCGCATCCGGACCAGGTGCAACCCCTTCGCCAAGGCCATGGCGAGCAGGGTCGCAATGACCGGCCCGAGCAGGCCGAACGCGGCCATCAGAGGCTGCATCGCGGCCACGATCAAAGCCAGACGGGCGAGGTTCACAACGAACAGGTACCGAAGCTGCGCCTGCACTCGCATGACCCCGTCCGTCTGCAGGACCGAAAGGGCGATGGTGATGACCCACAAGGAGAAGATGGGCGCGCTCGCCGCATAGGCGTCGGTAAAGAGAAGAGTGATCACCTCTCGCGAAGTCACCATGAGAAGCGCCACCATGGGGAAGAACACGAGGGCGAGTTTTCGTGTGATGTCGATCCAGATCGACAGGGCTCCGGCCGGCCGCCCCTCGCGCAGTTCCTCGCCCATCCGCACCATCATCACGCTCGAGGCCGGAGTGGCGAGGAAGTCCACCAGAGGCACCTGGAAGCAGCCCACGGAGTAGATCGCGAAGGTGGCAGCATCAAAAGTCCAACTCACCGTGTACTGGTGAAACGTCGACTGGAGAATCTCCACCAGCACATAGAGGGAAAAGGGCAGGGCATAGGCGAGCTGACCCCTCATAAGTCCGGGAGTGACTCGGAACTCGGAGCCGAACTCCCGCTTCAAGATCCACAGCGCGAAGACCAGTCGAACCGCCGAAAAGCCCATGGCCCAGAGCATCAGGGTGTGAAGGTCGGGCGCCAGAAAGGCCACGGGCAGGGCGAAACACGCGGCCCGGGCGATATCCGATATCACGTAGGTGAAGGAGGCGGTGGCGTATCGCTTCCGGGCGATCAGCGCGATCTCCAGAACCGTGGCCACAAGGGTGAAGAACAAGAACACGCCGATCGAGGAGAGATGCTCGGCGAGTGCGGGGTTTTTCATCCACCCGGCCACGTCGTGCCGGGCCGCGTGGAGCCAGGCCAAACAAGCGCCCCCCGAAAGGACGAGGCCCAGGACCGCGTTGGCGACGTATCCCCCGCTGTTCTCCGGTGCCTTCGGCACGAAGTAGTAGAGGCTGTCGGACAAACCCACGAGGGCCACCGAGTAAAGGGTGGCGAACACCAGAAAGAGCTGCTTGTAGGTCCCGTACTCGGTCTGATCGAAAAACCGAACCAGAGTTACCGGAATCAGGAGGGTGGCGAGGGAGGCGAGGGCCCGGCCGGCCATCAGCAGCAGAGCGGGACGAAAGGTGGACTCCGCGCGAACTTCCGGAATCTCGCTCACTTTCGTTCAGCACGGGCTCCACTGATGGCCATTGACTCTTCCCTTGGGATCGGCCGGGCGCACCCCGGTCGGTCTATAAGGTAGGCAAGTTGGATGCCATAAAACGAAACAGCGTGTGACTTGAACCGAAGCTCCGCCGATCGTCTTTCGATTGAACCCGGCAGACCCGTTTTGTAGAAACCGACCCCGATCGGGCCGCTCAGCCCTGACACGGGCGGGCCCTCTGGATGGCATACGATTTGATGGACCCGGGAGTGATGGGGAGTGGTAGCGGACGAACGATCGAGGAGCGGATGGGCGAGGCGCGTCGCCGGTTTCGGACCCTTGGCCCTTCGGATTTTCTGGGACACGTTCTACGCCAGGTCACACGGTCATGGCTGGATACCGGGGGTCTGACGTTTTTCGTGCACCACGAGGACACCGCCGGTTTGCCTCGGCAGGCACCTGGGTTCGAGATTCGAGAGCTATTCACGTCCAATCGGAACGCCATCCTTCATGGCTCGGAATCCGGATGGGAGAAGCTTCTGGCGAGATTCCGCTCCGGCGATCGGTGCTTCGGCGCCCTGGATGGGCAAGGCCTTGCCGTTCACACCCGATGGGTGACGCTTTGCGGAACCACCATCCCCGAACTCGGAATGCGGATCGTACCGGCCGAAAACGCGGCCTACTTTTACGATGGGTACACGAGGCCGGACGCGAGGCGACGCGGAATCGACCTCGTGGTTCGCGACGTGATCTTCCATGCCCTGCGCGCACAGGGAAGGATCCACATCTATTCCTACGTGAGGAACGACAATCCACAGGGCCTGCGCGCTGCGCATCGCGCCCAGGAGGTGGCAGCCCGAGTGCGCTACCTGCGCCTCTTCGGAGGGACACCGCGCGTCTCCGGCCCGCGTGCGATGCAGGGGGCGGCCCTCGTGGGGCTCGCGGCCACCGCGGATTTGGATGACGCGGAGAAGCGGGCCTCGGCCTGGCACGCGTGGTTCGAAGGGTGGCTCAAAGAGCCGCTGGCCCGAAGGTCGATAGGTTTCCATCAGCTTCCGGATGACGCATTCAAGGCCATGGCCGAGCACATCCGCGCGACGCTGTCGCTCGACCCTTCCCGCGATCGCGTGCTGGATGTCGGGTGCGACAGCGCGCTCGTGACCCGACACGTGGGCCCCCATTGCCACCGTCTCGTCGGCGTCGACTTCATCCCCGGGATGCTCATCGACGCGCAGCGTTCACGGGTCGGTGAAACCGCGCATTCCAGAATTCCCCGGTTCGCCGCCGCCGATGGGCGAGTCCTGCCCTTCCCCGCCAGCACCTTCACAAAGGCCTATTGCACCGGCGTCGTTCACACCCTGCCAGGTTTCGATGACGCGCTGGCCATGATCGTCGAGTTGATTCGGGTGGTGGCGCCGGGAGGCCGGGTCCTGGTGGCCGGGTTGCCCGACCTGCGCAAACGCGGAGCGGGCCGTCGAGAAGCCTGGCGGCTCGGCGGAATTCGCGAGAGAGCGCTCATCCTCGGGGCCATCGCACTCCCGGCCCGGGCCCGGGGATTCGTCCACAGGCTTCTGAGGGGGGCCAAGGACTCGCCGCTTCGATACCTGGAGTTCGACCTTGAAGCCGTGAGCGTCCTTCTCCGAAGCCGCGGGGTCGAGTGCGTCCCGATGGACTATCCGGACAATTTCTGGAGTCGCGACTTCCGTCTGACCAGGTCGAACCTCGTCATCATGATTCCAGAACGGCGCTGAGTTCTAGCCTCAGTCGGCCGGAATCCTGGGCAGGTCGATCCAGAATACGCAGCCTTTGCCGGGCAGGTCGCGCACACCGATCTTCCCGCCCATCGCGGCCACGCCTTTGCTGCTGATGGTGAGTCCGAGACCGAGGCCCGTGCGGTTCCCTCCGCGCTGCTCGAACGGTTTGAACAGTTCCTGGATTTTTCCTGCGGGCAGGCCGCCGCACTCATCCTCGACTTCGAAGAGCACACGATCCGTGGTGACCGTGGTTCTGAGGTGTATCCGCGCCCCGGCCCGACTGAACTTGAAGGCGTTCTGGAGGAGATTGGAGATGGCCGCGGCAAGGATCTGCGGATCGGCCTGGACGTGGACGCCCGGCGCTACGTCCAGCACCACGCACTCGTGTCCGGTCGCGTCCGCCACAATTGCCGCCTCGCTACGAACCTCGGCGACCAGCTCGGCTACGGAAACGCGCTCCTTTAGTCCCAGGCCCGCTTCGAGCCGCACGCCGGCGAGCGAATTGTTCACAAGGAACCGAAGCGCTCGCAGGCTCCGGCCCAGCACCGCGCCCGTGCTGCCGGAGATGCCCACCACCCCCCTCTGGAGGAGGTTGAACGAGATCAGGGCGGCGGACACACGGTTGCCCATCTCGTGCACCAGGACTCCGTGGCGTTCGAGCCCCTGCTGCGCCACCGCTTGGTCCCGCTGCCGCTCGTACTCCGTGACCGCCTCGGCGGTGGCGTCGTCCTGGCACATATTGAACACCTGAAACTCATCGACCGTAATGGGCGCATTGGTTTCCTCGGCCAGCTGGGTTATGGACTGACAGACATCGCCATAGCCGTGGACGACCTGGCTGATGCTGAATCCCATGTTAAGTAGCTCGCCCCCATGGACACCCGCGGCCTCCTTCAGGGCGCTGCTGTCGGTCGTGGCCCTTCGCAGGCGATTGACGAGTTGCGCCAGGAAGAGCGGAACGCCGTTCCTCATCTCGGCCTCAGTGGGCAGCGGGTTCGTGCGCGTGCTCACCTTCGCCCGGGCGCGGGTGATGATTTCTGCAGTGTTCGCGGTGAGGAACTCGTGGAGCACGTATCGGCCTCTCGTACTATCGCGTTGCTTCTTGTCCGTCAGCAAGGGTCGATTCGCCTATTGGAAGATCGAGAAGTTGCCGAGCAGCGACCAGAGCACGAAGAAAACGATGATGGTGCCGATGCAGCCGCAGCCGGACTTTTTGGCTCCCCACCCGGCAACCACGCCACGAAGTACTTTGCTCATTCCATTTCTCCTCTGTCAGTATCCATTTTTCGTACTGCGCTCTCCATGCCACTGCCTCGCATTTACGCCTTGTCCTTGGCCCCGGTGAGCAGATCGGCGAGCTCGTCCGCGTGCTCCTCTTCGACGCTCAGGATCCCCTTCAGCATGTGACTGGTGGTGGGATCGAGGGGTCCGAGGTACTCAATCAGCTCGCGATAGCTATCGATCGCGATCCGTTCGGCCACCAAGTCCTCTTTGATCATCTCGACCAGAGTGCCGCCGGCCACGTACTCGGCGTGACTTCGGCGCGCGAGACCGTCCGGAGCGAAATCGGGTTCTCCGCCCAGTTGAACGATGCGCTCGGCGAGCAGATCCGCATGGCCTTGCTCCTCGTTAGAATGGACCAGGAACTCGTCGGCGATGCTCTTCGCGTGGATCCCCCTGGCCATGAAATGGTGGCGTCGGTAACGGAGAACGCAGACTATTTCCGTGGCGAGCGCGTCATTCAGCAGTTCCAGTACCTTGCCCCGATCGGCTCCATACCCTTCGGTCACGGCCCCTTCCTCGATGTGCTGGCGCGCGCGCTGGCGCAGAGTCTTGGTGTCGGTGAAAGTATGGCTTTCGGGTTTCATGGCGGGCTGTTCTTCCTCGGCTTTGGTGGGACCAGTCACAATGATCCGTCTCCCGGCCGTGCGGGTTCTGTGCGCAACCGAACGTAGTTTGATTTCTGTTTCGCGGGCCGGAGAGATGCGGGGGCCCCGCCCGGGCGAGGCCGCAGCGGGCGAGGCATGCCTCGCCCCTACGCCTTCGTCCGAACCGCAGGGGCCGGGCATGCCCGGCCCACCGGATTCTTCAATGCCATAAATCGCCGCAAGGGTGGTCTGACTTTTGCTTGATTCTTGGCGTCACTTACGGTCGCGGATGTCCGTGGCTGTGACGACCGTTCAAACCGGGTCGCGGAAAGGCCCTTGACAGTAGCAGCGAACAACGCAGGAGAGGCGAAATGTCAGAAATGAACACCGCCGTAGGGTTCTACATCCTCGGCATGACCGAGCCCGTCGGATCAGGGCGCATCGAGGCGGCCGGATCATGAGCACCCCTGAACGGCACACAAAGCTGCGCCTCGGTGCACTCATCGCGGTGGTCATCGGCCTGGTCTATTTTGCGGGGTACTGGCCCCAAAGACAGGCGGGCGTGGCCTCTGAGAAAGTGTTGGACCTGACGCGCGTGAGCCTG
>Ga0163144_10001820_pt1 | contig 49899 bp, 93 predicted proteins | sample OliLak19BULKMAT1_FD_123175 | JGI IMG/M metagenome (GOLD analysis project Ga0163144, IMG submission 123175) | Freshwater microbial mat bacterial communities from Lake Vanda, McMurdo Dry Valleys, Antarctica - Oligotrophic Lake LV.19.BULKMAT1 | ecosystem: Environmental > Aquatic > Freshwater >... | reverse complement strand
CCTTTATCACATACTGTGAAGTTCGTTGTAATTATACAAACGAATGAACTTCTTCAGGAACTTATAGGGGTTCACCTTGATAACGGTATTTGACCCCTCAAGCTGCAGAATAACATTCTTCCTGCCGACGGCGATGCATTGGAAGATGTTGGAAGTCCTCTTATGCTTGAACCGTTCGTACAATGTCAATTCACTGTCTATGTTAATCATTTTCTATAATCCTTACACTCTGGCATCTTCTCACGAAAGCTGGATATTCTGCACACATATTCAGTCTGCTTTTGGGCAGACCTCCGGCGTTTAGAATAAGAGCATCACCCTTTCCAAATTGATATCCAAATGAATAAGCCGAAAACTCCGATTGTAAAAATCGCTTTAATATCATCACAATAGTGGATTCTTGATAATAAGTCAAGATATATTTCAATAACGGCGGAGTCACCCCCGCTGTTTATTTCTGTTAAGCAGCGATCTTAGGCTGCTTAGCTCTTTCTTCTTTACGTGCTTGCTTGATGCTAACACGCATCTCAAGCATAGCTCGTGCGATGCCACGAAGTCTGAGCTTGTAAGACTGAATGTAGTACTGAATGAAGTAATGGAAACTATACACAGGATTGAAACGGCCGTCATATTTGCTGTATGGAAGGCCGATATCAGTCCAATGCTGAGCGTTCGTTTTACGATACTTATTCAGCTCTCTGATATCTTCAGTGATGATTTTGTAAATTGCCTTCCACTGAATAACCCATTTGTGATATTGATCAGAAGGCATTGTTTCAGCGTCTTTAAGCCTGAAGATCTCGCGCCATTCGTTAGGCGTTTCGTTGTTCCGGATGCGGGGCGTAAAAGTCCACTTGCCGTTGTCGAGATGTTTGATAAAATTTGACATTTGATTTTCCTTTAAATTGATTTGATTTTCATTTAAAGGAAAATCGGAGGGCCGGTTGGCCAGTAAGGAAGCTATGTCATTGGCATAGCCTTAAAAAGTTGGCGCCCATAGCGGGGTTCGAACCCGCGACCGATGAGTTTTAGAGACTCCTGCTCTGACCGCTGAGCTACACAGGCTGAATTTTTCTACGTCTTTGTCATATCGTCTTCTGCTTCTTGTGCCAAGCGGCAATCCGCTTTTTCCAACGTTCGAGTTCTTCTAGTTTCTCGGGTGTCGACATTTGAACCCAATGTTTGATTGAATTGTCTTCTGAGGCAGCTTGTCGAACTTCTTCATAGCTTATCATACAAGACCGCAAATCGGGGATCTTGTCCTCTAAAATTTTCCTAGACATCTACGCACCTTTTCTATAAAGATGATACACGTTATCATCTTCAAATGCAACAGTTCCAATATAGACACCTGCATCGACTGGTATCGTCTCATCGTTTTTCAATCGATAAAATTCTGCATAAGAACCCAAAGGAGCATCTACGTCGATTTCACAGAAGAGTTTCAATTCTCCACCGTGTACGCCGACGGCAAGTGGCTTCCAACCGATATGGGTAAGAATTTGGGTTTCTCTATAACCCAGAAGAGTGTATTGTCTTACCTGCCTGTTCAATTTGTCAACGCGGCGATTAAAGCACCACCTATAAAGAAGGTCATTGTGCACATGAAAATCAATTCCTTGGTATCCCAAAGCTTCAATGCTAAAAAGGCCCGCATGATAACCCCTCTAAGGTGTGTCTTCGATATAGTAGATGATGACTTCTTTGCCCCTGAGCTCGTCGTCAATGATTTTGGAAATAATATCCCAATCACCACCGGCTAATCCTGCTCCAATTTTGGGCATTGCGATTTTTGTAAGATTGTTGGCCAACATATACTTCTTGATTTCCTTCATGCTCTTGCGAACGGCATTATAGGAAACTTGAAGCCCAGGGCCAGTGTTTTGTTGTGTGATTGCGTTGGCGATTATTTTGCCTTTGGTAGGCACGAATTGAACTCCACCTAATTTGAGTTCTCCGCCGTCTATTGCTTTGATGTAGGCCGCTTCGGCTTCGGGATATCTCGTCCTTACGATCCGAGCGACCCCCGCTCCCATTACTCCAAGTGCGTTGCATCCATGCGCCATAAGTTTGACGTCAGTGGCGAACAAATCACCCTTGATGTATGTAATTGTCATCTAATTTCTCCTTTATTCATACCTTTTATATAACATATTTCCAGCAGGATTAAAAGGTTTTCTATTAAAAAAAGCGAACTCTTATTGTTTCGTTCACAAGATCAACGATGGCGTCAATCCAGATGATGTTGGAATCTTTGGTTGTTCTAACTCTGATTGAATAACAGATCCAACATTTCGGGTAATAATGCTTCATATTTCTTTTGAGATCAAATGCACTTGATCCTGTGATTTGATTGTAGACTGAATCTTCAGTAAGGTCTGAATAGTAATCTTTAATGGCAGTCTCTGCCATAGCCATCATTTCGAAATATTTTTCCTTGTGCACCACGCCGTTGTCGCAGATTGAAATGCTCTTCTTCAATAATTTACTATAGACTCCGGGGCATCGTGCCATAGGCCCCGATATTACGGCGGCATTTCTGTCATAGGTTATATCGACCGTAAATTCTTTCCGATCCATTATATCTTCATTCTTGGGATAATCGATTTTGAAATGATGGCTCATGTGAAATCATATCAATTGGCGGAAAACTGTGTACTCGAAACACAAACCCCTTTCGAGGTTCTCATCGCTTTCCAAGCGAGCGCGCCCCCTGGACGTCTTAGCTTTCCTTAATTGTCGTACTCGACGTCATCGTCATCGTCGCCGTACTTCCGGTCGTATTCGCGACCTTTTCGATGTTTCTGCGACCATGCTTCTTTGCGCTGAGTCTTTTCATCTACTTCTTCTATTTCATCCCCATCATTGGGAATAAATCGGCCGGTCATTACAGACTCCAGATATTGGTGCAAGCGATAGGATTCGAACCTATATATTCTCGGTTATCGGCCGAGTTCCTTACCGTTAGAATACGCTTGCGTAACTTTATAAAACTAACTTCTTATTTATAACAGAATCGGCGGCATGATTCAACATATAAATAATATGAATTCAATAACACCCAAAGGAAAGAAATGGCAGACAAATTCAGAAATCAGGGCGCCGGATTAGATGATCCAGCAGGTTTTGCATTCCCTATCACTAAGAACGATGCGACGATCTTCGCCCAGCCTACTAGATATCTTTATGTCGGCACAGGTGGCAACGTCAAGGTTATGATGACTAATAAGTCAAATACCAATACCGTCGTGACATTCGCGAACGTCGTAAATGGTACCACACTCAAGATCAGAGTGCAAAGAGTCTATTCAGGCAACACCACTGCTTCAGGATTTATTGGCCTCTATTAAGGCGGCATCTTACGCTGGATTGCCTCGATCGCGACTTTTTCTTCCTATTTTCGAATAACTTATTTAGCATCCAGGCGGCAGCGGCGTTCTATGCATCATTCGGAAATGATGCTTTGATATGTTAGCCTGAATAATCTTGTCTGCGACGGTCTGGCTACTCCTCATGATTGACGTCAGCATATTATCCCCCTCATCCATCTTTTTCTTTCCTTCTGACTATGTGCGGATTGCTTCAATGTAAAGTCTTTGAATGGAGCCGTCATTCTTTTGATATGCATCATATAAATGAAAACCTCTGCCCAATGAAAATCTAATCCCATGATAACTGTTACGGGATCATCTTCCGCATCGAATAATATTTCAGAGAGATTCATCGTTTTCTTTTGCCCTTAGAAATACTTCTTTCATAATCCCATTGGCAATGATATCGTCTTCTAGACTGATTATGCTTACAACAGTCAAAAAGAAATCGGCATCTTTTAAAGACGTCCGCATTAACATGCTTTGAAGGTTAATGTCATCTTTTTGCACGTTCGATTTTGTCAAGTGTCTCCCCAATAAACTTATGAAGCTTTGAAACATTCAGCCATGAAGCCGCTTTCTTTTCGTCCAAGCACATCACTATGCTCATGTCATTTGGCTTTTCTGAATAGGCTTTGCGGTATTCTACGATGTGATCAAGAATACCGCTATACCACTCGGGGAGCGGGTTTGCCATTATGTGGCAGAGAAGGAAGCCAACTGGATAACAGTTACAGAAATATCGCTGAGCTCGAGAGCCTTGAGATAAACCTTATTGCCTTCTTGTGTTTCACGATAAAAAGTCACGCGCTTTTCGTTGTGCAACTTGAGAGCGTCTTTTACATCGATGCTCAAATTGATCTTTTCGTTAGACAGAGTCGTGAACATTTCTTCGTCAAAGATTTTGGAATCTCTCGCCGGAACGTTTGAGTCTGTATCTACAACCAGAACTCTCACGAGTCTCTTGGCTGGGTTTTGGGCGACAGCCTGAAATTGCTGAATGCCTGCTGCGTTCATGTTTAGAGTAGCCATTTATTTCCTTATGATTTTTTATTGAGTTTGATTGGGACAATAGCGTCCGTCTCTTTAGCACTCACGAATGAATCTCTCGCTTCTGCTGAGAAACCACCGAATGAAGTGTTCGCTTCATCAAAGAAACCTTTCGATTTAGCAAGAGAGTTTCTTGCCGATGAATTGTAGGTTGAAGTCGAAGCCGCGAGACGTCTAAACGTTGAACCCATGTTCGAAGTATTGAACGTCGCCGAATAGTTTCCTTGAGCACCAAGTGCTGCGCCGCCGGCCCAACCATCTTGATTCGCTCCTAGGTAAGATACCATCCATTTCTCAGAGCTCTTCTGCTCAAGTAATGTTTTGATCTTGTCCTTGTCGTATTCCTTACTGGTGTTCTCATAGCCGTCCGTTAGGACAACGAATGCCACGTTTTCTTCATCATCAATAGTTACTTCCTTACTGATAAATGAAAGTGCACCTCCAATAGCGTCGTAAAGATTGGTTCCGCCTGCTGGATGGTATTCTTTTTCGATTGATTCGAACTGTGCTACAGGAACTGCCTTTCGAATATGGTTGACATTGTCACCTTCAAAAGTGGTAACAGAGATCGTGGTGTTGGTAGGGTCGAGTGCTTCAATATAGGCATCGACAGAAGCGATGGTCTGGTTACGAATGTGAGCCATTGATCCTGACATGTCGATAACAAGATGCACGTAAAGTTTAGGTTTAACGTTAGTCAAAAGTTGATACTCTTTATATGTGGGTCTAAGTTTGTACTCTAACACATAATGCTCGATTTTTCAAGAGCGAATTTGTTAGGCGAACTTTTTCAGCTCTGCAGAAATGATATCTGCAGGCGTTATCTTCTCATAATATTCTTTCGTCTTCAGGAGCTTGGCGATATCTGCCTCGAGCTCTGAGACTTCATCAATTGTCAATGATGTAATCCGAAGCATCAATAGTCTTTCGATGTGCTCTTCTGAAAACCCAATCGTCTTGAGGTGTGCTTTCAGTTCTTCCTTCTTCATCTTCACGAAACGATCTGATTCATTGTTCCATATGATGATGAAGTTTTGCTTCGCTGTAAGCCAACCGATCTGTACCAAGAGCTCGTCGATTGTGTGCTGGCGACGTTTTGCCAACACATTCATCCGGTGCTTGGTCCAATGTTCCACAATTGCTTCTGCCGACTTGAATGTCTGCAACACATCGTTCTCGTCCCAGAGGACGAAGTTCTGCGTGTCCCTCTGCGTCAGTTTCAGGAGCTTGTTGATTTGCTCTGGTGTGTTCTCCCAGAAGCTCCTGGGAACTGAAACTGAAAATCTCCAATTATCTTCATCTGATTCGTTGTCGTAATCCCGAATGACACCTTTGTCAATGAGGTCATTCAATACCGTCTTATATTTTTCCAGGTAATAATCTGGAGGGAGTTCAGTGATCAGTAATTCGTTCGCCGATTTCTTTTCCCATTTACCAATGAACGAGACCTGACCAGATGCAGCATCGCGTGCGACTGCTCCGGTGAATCCCTTTACCCATGGCACAAGCGGCGTCAACCTCTTGCCGGCCGCTGCCTGTGCTACTGCTTTTGCAATGTCTTTGGGGTTGTGAAGCATAATGGAAGTGGCAAAACCGTTGCCGGTGCCAATCGCTCCGTTTATCAAAACCAATGGGAGCGCTGGGAGCAGAACTTTTGGTTCCAACTGTACGCCCTCATCCATTACGAAATCCATAATCGCCATGTCTTCTTTGGAGAACATATCGTGGAAACCGGGGATGATCTTGGTGTAAATGTATCGTGGCGCCGCAGCAGCCTTCGACAGCCTGTTGCCGAACTGACCAATTGCTTCGAGAAGCGGCCAGTTGTTTGAGCCTGGAAATGTTTGTGCGAGGCCAACGGCCGTGCCGATGATACTTGCTTCGCCGTGCTTGTAGTCGTACCGCTCTGCGGCTTTCGTTCCGAGTTGTGAAACCTTCAATTGCTTGTTTTCTGTTAGTGCACAAGCAACTACTTTGCGTTGGCTTGGCTTCAGACCGTCTACAATACTTGGTATCGCTCGCTCATTCGCATAATTGGCGAACAAACGCACTTCGTTATGGATAATTTGTTTTGCTTGCACCGCCGTTTTCATAATCCATTCCTTATTTCAACAAGGATAACACAATTCTCGAAGGCTGTCAAGTGTCTTTCGTCCCCATCAATATTGACATGGCATTTATTTTTTCGAAATGCTCGAGACGGTCCTCTATCATTGCCAGCCGTAAATTGAAATCGTTCATAACCTTTTCGAAATGGTTCAACTGAGCCTCTTGCATATCATACATGAACTTGACTTGGTCTGGATGAAAGGGTTTTTTGTCGCCATTCGTGTCAATAAACCAACGTACCATAGTATCTGGACGATTCAAAATCCCGCGTAATCGCTTCCTATTGGATCGATTTTTCTCCCTGATGGGTCTTGGCTTAGACAGCCCATACCAATTCTTATCCATCGATCAGTTCCTGTGCTGTCTTCCCACCGTACAACCAAACTTTCCGTTCGTCTGCCTTCGACTTATCGAAAGCCAAGTTGACCGCGTCATAATCTGCTTTGTCAATCCAGGTAATCGGAACATGATATTGTTCGTCCGCCATAAACTTCCTGAAGTCTTTGGTATCGTTGCCGCCCAATCCCTTGATATAGGTCGAGTGGTATTTCTTGTCTGTCTGCTTGCGCCGCCAAGTATCGTATTCTTCTTCTGTGTAGAAGTCGAGCATCTTCTTACCCTGCTCCACACGAACAATTGGCGTCTTCAAGTATTCCACGAAGCCCTGCTTTGCCAAACTCGGCCATAAGGTTTGGAACATGCTCATAATCAATCCCCGGATGTGATATCCATCCATGTCGCTGTCTGAGGCGATAATGATTTTGCCGTAACGGAGATCTGAAATCTTCTGGTCTTCACCAAACTTCAAACCAATGATCTTCATCAAATCCATAATCTCTTCGTTATGGGCGAGCTCACTGGTCTTCACGTCCTGTACGTTTACTGGCTTGCCCTTCAAAGGATAAACTCCCTGAAGCTTTGGATCTCTTGCCGCTTTCAATGGGGCTGCAGCTGAATCACCTTCACAAACGAACAACACGCACTTGCTACGGTCATGCTTTTCGTTCGCTGTCTCATACTTCTTGATCGATTTCAAGTTCGCCTTGCCGACGTCCTTGTTTGCTTTCTTCAAATCCTGAAGCTCTTGAAGCCTCTGTCTGTTGATCGCCCATTCGATAATGTCTTCAACGATTGGGGAGGCCAATACTTTTTTGATAAATGCTGGTTCGATAACCAATGGACTCCCATAATCCTTTGGTTCCGTTGTCATGTTCTCTTTCGTCTGAGAACTGAATGATGGGTTGTTGATTGTGGCATTGATAAAAATCTTGAATTGAGCTTTGATGTCAGCCGGCCTAATTTCCTGCTTTGTCTTCTTCAGGATGTGTTCTTGTATCGCCGGGATGAACTGCCATATTGCGTGTTCAACGTGAGTGCCGCCAACCCACGTAGAGCAGGCGTTTACAAAAGACACATGCTGAAATCCATTATCGCTTCTTGCGAAACCTAATTGCCATTTACCCGTTTCCATGTAAAGGAAGGCCGACGTAAACTTTTCAATGTAGCTCTTGAACCCCCTGACATCCAACTTCTTATCGTTCAAGTAAACGGTAATCTTATTAGATGCGGCGGCAATCTCATAAACTCGTCTTGTGAGCATACGATAGTGATCTTCATCAAGCCCTGTCATACCCAACCGTACGTAGTCGGGAAGCCACGAGATCTTGGTGTAGCGATTTTGATTTGGTGTGATCGAAGTGTTGCTTTCGTCCGACCGGTTGTTTTCGTAAGTCTTGCGGTAACGGTTAATGCCGTCGGCCGTTTCAACTTTGAATTCCTTGGAGTAGATGTTGGTCAACTTGGCGCCGAGACCGTTTGTGCCTGCACCTTCACGAGCAACTGTATCATCGTAGTTCGACCCAGTTCCCATTTCACCAAAGATGAAATCCGGAATGTACTCGTCATAGATTGGATGCTTTTGAACTGGGATGCCGCCGTTATCGTGTACGGCAATTCTTCCACTGGCCATATCCAACGTCACATAAATGCTGTTGAGATGCGAACCTTCTGGTCGCTTGCTATGGTCGTACGAATTCTGTAAGACCTCATCAAAGAGTTTAATGAAGCCGGGGACGAAACGAAGAGTTCCATATTGAACTTTGCCTTCGTCGTCGAAGTAATAAGTGTTCTGCTCGGTGAGGCTCGTCGAACCGATATACATCCCGGGACGTTTAAGCACTCTTTCGATTTCGTCGAGCTTTACATATTTATGGAGGTCTACCATTAATCCCTTAAGAATCTGTTGACGTATTCGTGCATTACAATCCCGGCTGCAACTGACACATTAAGAGATCGCATCACAGTCGACATAGGTACATTAACAACGTGTTCAGCATTAGTCAAGAACTCTTTCGGGATACCTGAGTTTTCATTTCCAAAAACAAAGCATGGTTTCTTAATCAGTGCAGTCCAATCCTTCTTGTTCACGTCTACTCCACCGGTCTCGGCATAGACAGGAGTATAATCATTATCCTCCATCAATTTATGAAACTTTTCATAATCGAGCTTGTCTTGTGAAATTATTCCGTCAACTCTTTCGATTTCTACATAATTCTGGGCACCGACAAGACCTCTGCGATCAATTTTCCTGCGACCAAAGACAAAGGTCTTTTCAGCTCCAAATGAGCAAGCAGAGCGAATAATTGTCGCCGTATTGAGATTTCCATCGATATCAAGGATACAAGCCGCGAAAGGCTGGGTATTAGCCTTCTGGTCTGCTACGATCTCTGCATAGGGAAGACCTTTCAGATCATCCCTAATGTTCCAGAACGTTGAGGGCTCCTGCATCTTTCTTGAACTCCATTGGGGATCGGATAATGACTTCAGCTTTCCATTGAGGTATAAACTCAAGCCATCTCTGATCATAAATTATGAGAGGGAACCGCTTTCTGTTTTCTACAATGTCCCAATAGGTAGGCTTGAACAGCCTATGTTTAGGTCTCCAACCGCCTTGCGGCAATTTTTCGCCTTTTTCTGAGTTACAACGTTCGCATGCGCAAACGATGTTCTCCCATTCACCAGAACCACCTCTGGAAGACGGCATCACATGGTCAACTGTCATTTGACCTTTTTCAAGAAACGTTCCGCAATATGCGCACGTGCCCATGTCTCTGTAATAAAGAGTTTCACTGGTGACATGCACACCATCACGGTGCAGATAGTTTCCGCTGTTTCTTGCTATAACGCTTGGCCAGAACCATTTCTTTACATTCAAATTCCTGGCATTGGTTTTGATTGAGATATCGTAATCGTAAACGGCGGTGCACGTGCCATTGAAGACACGTACGACTGAGCTTTCTACAGGGATTAACGATAATGGGAAGAGGTTGATTGGCTGGTAGTTATTGTTCAGAACCAACGTCCGAAGATGTTCGTGGTCCGACATACCTAATCCTTTCTAAAACTTTGACATATGAATTTATACATTCTTTCTTAATGGTTGTCTACTGGTATTTATAGTAGCTTTTAAGAAATTACTTATTTTTTCATATTCCTCTGGAAAGGCATAGAAGTAGAGTTTGCCTCGAATTGTTGATTTAGGCTGCTGTTATCAGAGTAGATCTGGTATCAGTTCTGTAGCAGATAACGCAAGTTCCATTATGCCCTTGCTGAGTTGTAAACTCGGCAAATTCAGCCGGATTGTCTATTCTTCTATCGTGAACTTCGTATTCAGATTGCAACTTTAGGAAGCCCTGCCAGGATAGGATTCGTTTCTACATGATCGTTTATAACTTTCAGAAGAAGCTCAGCAGCCATCTTGTTCCCGTCTTTAATATGAGGGAAAAGATCAATTGCTTCGCCAACCCATTTAGGTGCAAAGCCTGGATCGTGTAGAACAATACTCGGGAGGTTATCGCCGACATCAATGCACTTGAGTGTCTTTGCTTCATAACAAGCAGCAGCGAGTCTAGCCTTGTCGGCTATTTTGCGTGTTGCACGATTCCCGAAAGAAAGTTCTTCCTTGGTGAGATCGGCTACGATCTTCTGAACTCTTTCGTTGAATTCATTTTTGATATCTTCTGTGGTTGTGTCACAATCTTCCACAGTATCGTGGAGTAGAGCTGCTGCTACAACATCTTCATTGAGTCTGGGGTCATTGCTTTCTTCAGCTATCCACTCCAACATTGCCGCCACCCGAATAGGATGATAGATATAATCTTCGTCGACGTATTTACGTTTCTGCCCTGAATGGGCTTTGGTTGCGAATTCTAGTGCTTTCTTTTTCATATTACCATTTTAACAGGGGATTTTGAGTAAATCAAGTTTTCTTTCTGATACTGTAATATATTGAGGTTTGATTGTTTCAAGGCAAATGAATTCATAATCCCAAAATGTCATCTTACAAGATTCGAGATATGTTTTAAGAGGCCGTGCTACAAGGACATCTTCGATGCGGACATCAAGAAGAACCATTTTGTTGCTGTTGTACCAGCTCTTGCCCATCTGATCATGAAGAATAAACTCTGGATTGTCGGTCAGCCAGATGACATTATTTCTAAAACTTTTTTTAGAGAAACCGCCGACGCTTAGTCCAGGACATTTGCTATCTTTGTATGGCTTCAAACCCTCAGTCAGAATTTTTGCTAGATATTCTTCTTTGGTGAAATGATAAAGAATCATTTTTGTTTTATTGCTTCTTCAAGAGCTTTGTTGATATCTTCTTGGGTGAGATCATCTATCTTGGCGAGATCTGCTTCGTAATCTGCGATCTTCTTGTCGATGTCAAACTGAATTCGTTGCAGAGTGTTTTGTATCAATCGTACCGTTCATCCCAGATCATTTTTTCTTCGTTGTAATTTCCCATGTCTTCGCCGGGAGCTATTGGCCGGAAGCCCGTTGCTTCCTTAAGTGGCTTCGAGTTCGTCTTCTTGATCGCTTCTTCATTCAACTGCTTCCAGTATTTGGCAAGCCGCATAACGCCGTTCTTGTTGCGCCTGAGCCACATATCCAATTGCCACCGTTCCAAAGTCTGGTGCTTCAAAAAGTATTTGGCTGAAATGCATCCGCTACGTGCGTCTGCCTCGGTGAAGCCGACCAGATTATGTTCGGTCGTCACGTTCCGGTTCTTTTCTGCTTCGGTCTGCCGATTAAACAAACAGACCAATGCTTTGCCGACAGCCAGCTCGCAAATGTCTTTGCGAACGAACAATGCTTCAAGTGAATCTGGAGTTACAAGTTTGACTTTTTTAACTCGGGCCATTTGACATCCTTTCTATATTGTTTACTGTTCCAATATAAACATTTCTAGAACTTTGTCAACTGCTTTTTTGTTACAGTTTCATAAAAGCCATTGCTCGTGATAATCATCTGAATGCTCCCTGTGCAACTGCATCTTTGACAAAATCTTTATAGGTTCCATCTGGGAAAGGCCATCCGACATTATGTTGATCTCCATAACCATCTCTATTGCCTAACATCACACATCCATCTTCACGAAATGAGAAAAGGCCATGGTCACATAACACGGCCATATTCGTAGATTTTACCTTCAATCTCGAGTGTTCTATAATGGGGCATTGATTTTCCTTCTTGGTTCATTTTAACAAACGAACTTGAAAGAATCAATCTTTCTTTTAATTGAGAGGTTTTTCGCTGGCTTTCTTCATGGCCAGCAGTTCTTTGCGGCGGATGATTGCGTAGCGCATATCATCCAGATAAAATTTCCGCTGAGTTTCGACAGCTTCCTTCATCATTTCCAAATCTGCCTGCGGCATGTTTTCCCAGGCTGTGGTGTTGATAACAGTCAGCGCTTCATCGTGCTGCTTAATTTTAAGCAACGTCTCGACGATATGCCGATCATTCCCTAATGTGTCAATGATGAAGCTTGCCATATTTTTCCCATCCCTTTGCGGTTACGGTTCTTCGGTGCAGTCGCCAGGAGGAACTCCTGGAGTTCCTCGATGTATTCATCGTAAATCGAATCCCCAAGAGTCTGAGGATGAACGCCGACGGGACAAAATTTGTGGAGGCCCTCGGTGTCCATGTGATAGCCCTTTTCGTAGCCATCATTGCCTTCGCAGTCGCATGAAAAACGAGTGCTGAGGTTCTTGAGCCGCGCCCAAAGGCAGGCAGAAGCCAATTCATTGGTGACACCGAGCGACTTGTAATAGTCGTTGACATAATCCATAACGTTTAACATGGAATTAATCCCCATGCGGTTGAGCTTCCGGGTCATCTGCGTATCCATTTTAATCTCCTGTTTCTATATACCCAATATAAACATTTCTAGAAAGATGTCAAGAAGTGATATCAGAAATTTCGCAAAGAAAGTGATAGTTTAGAACGATTATAGTGTGACCAAGATCTTGTCCTTCAAGATAGTTTTCCATAGCTCTGATTTGCTCCATAGATGTGATGAATTTTGCATCGTCTAGAATGACGGGCGCGCGGCCGAACCCTGTAGATCCACCTTTGCTAAAATGGTAACTCACGAAATACTTATATCTAACCATATTGAAAGTATATCACGTATTTCGCTTCTGAAATAGGGGTTGTTGTATTTTTGTGACACTGGTCAGGTCAGTTTTTCTGTAGTAGTCGAAGTCGAAGTCGAAATCTGCTGGGAGCTTACCAATGCCGCCAAGCAATACCTGACAATGCGGGAATTTATAATCATCTTTGTCTTTATCATGTTTCATAGCTCAACTCCTTAAAGCCAACATAACAGAGGAAGTTTAAGGAGTGTTAAAGAATATCTGTAAAATTCAAGCTATTTGCGACCATCGAACTGACAAGATTCTCCGGTGCATGATCGCCACTCATATCCAGCCCAATATCCATAAGGATGCCAAGTCAGGACGACTTTCTCTTTAGGCTTCTGCTTCTTGTTGATAGAAGAATTTCCTCAATGTCTGTGGTTTATCTGTCTCTTTAAGAGGAACTGGTTTACGAAGACTGCTCCCGTTAATCTTCCATTGCCATGGTCGACGGCCTTCAATCCAAGGGCGATATTCAAACTGTGTCATGATCCATCATCGTTCAAAATGTATTGATAGAATTCCAAGAGACTTTGGAGTTCATCTAGTTTAGTTTCGAGTTGTGATTGTAACTTCTCATTAAAGTGAGGTAAAGAATGATTTACTGCTCGCTTCGTTTCTTTAAATTTCTTCAAGACTTCTGGGAACTCTGCTTGCGCTGCCAAACGTTCTTTCTTCTTTTGAAGAAGTCTTCTTCGTTCTAGCTCGTCGTGTTCTGCCTCGATCTGGTCTTGGTAGTGGTCCATCTAACATCCTTTGTGAGTTTCTTCAGTTTCTTAATTTGATATTCAGCGAAACGAATCATCTCACATTTTTTTCGATTTTCTGTGTTGTTCTTAGCGAACAAGCCTTTCTTCGGCCAATTGTCTCCTTCGACTATTTTCTTCATAGCTCTTTTGGCAGGAATGACAACGACTTCAGGACCACTTATTTCCACGAGATAATAATCGCCGTTTAGAGCTAATCGTATAGTTTCTAAAAGGCAACGTTCACTCCTAAGGTATTCTTCGAAATGATCTAAGACGATCTCACATGCTATGAAGGTCGTGTCAGATTTAGAATTGATTGCTACTGCAAGCATCCAATTGCCTTTATCAGACAGCATCGCTGCTAGCTGAACGCCATCAAAATAGACAAGAGTGTTGATGTAATATGCGGTTTTTACAAATCTAGGCATCGAATAAAAACCGCGGAACTATTTCTAGCGCCGCGGTTTCCATTTTTTTGATTATTGAGTTGTTTCTACAGGAGCCGCTGGTTCTTCAACAACTGGTTCTGGGGTTACAACTGGTTCTTCAACAACTGGTTCTGGCACAGGAACTACTGGCACAGGAACTAGTGGAGGAACTGGTTCTTCAACAACCGGCTGGTCAACTACCACTGGAGGAGTTGGTTTAACAAAATCCCCCTGCAAGAAGAAAAACACCGCCAAGGCGACAACAGCAACTGCTGCAGCCAATACTAGCTTGATATTCATTTATATTCCTTTTCTTAAGATTGGAGCGGGCAACGAGAATCGAACTCGTGATTTAACCTTGGCAAGGTCATGTTTTACCTCTAAACTATGCCCGCACATTTACGATCTTTCCACCATTTCTTAATAGCTTCAGACGTATTCTTTTTGTGCGTTTCTGTCTTTTTGATACCTTTCAAAACTTCGGGCATCACTAAGCGCAGTTTTTCTTTATGCTCTTCAGATAATGGCTTTCCTTTTGCCGAAGGTCTTCCAGTCATCTTTTCCAAAATTATCTCGACCATATTTGTTTATGGCTCTGACAATTCTTTGCCCCGATCCCAAATAACCGCCGTCTAAATTAGATTTTTGGTGTTTGCCTAAATAGATCTTTCCATCGATGATATTCTCGATTCGGTATATGGTCTTATTCTGTTTCCTGTGTATCTTCATCACTGATTTCATATAAGCAATTAGTCAGTGCTACAGACATTGCGTATGAACCATTGAGGTTCACATAAAGTTCGCCAGGACTTCCGGGGAACAGAATCATTTCTTTGGCACCTTTGAAATTTGCCTCAAACTCAGCTGTCAAATTCTCGACAACGAGTATATCTAATGCTTCCACTGTTGGAAGTGCCTTTAGTATCTTGACCTCTCCATTCGTGTAACCGAATGAAATCTGATCTATAAATGTCGAACCAACCTTTAGACCAGCGGCAACCCAATTGGTGCCCATCGATCTAACTTCCATTTTCACGTCGTTCTGGCCATTGGATCCAGAAACTGGCACGACGATAATCTTCACGTGAGATCCGTTATCCCACTGCGTTCCTACTTCACACGAGTTCGCGCCGTTCTTAAAATCATAATATCCACGAATTGACCAACTGCCTTCTTGATGTTGAAATACTTGGTCTGCCCAAGCAGGTGTGGCGATCATAACGAACATCGTCGCGCCTATCAGTGTTTTAAGCAGTTTACGCATTTACTTGATCTCCTCTTCACATTGGCAAGAGCCACTGTCTTCACATATACACTCGTTTCTATATTTCAAGGTTAATTCAGTAATGTCTCTAGAAAATTGTTCACCTGCCAATATGATACCTTGTTCTAACTTATCGAGAGTTTCCCAAGATGTTGTGGCTTCATATTTATCATGTAGTTTGGCTGCGATTTCGTCTAGTTCTTTTAATAGTTCTTCTAACAAGTTTTGGTGCCTTTTCCCAGAATCGAACTGAGGTGATCTCCTTACGAGAGAGATATATTACCACTATACTTAAAAAGGCCAATCTTATGAATTATTTATATATTATTTAATTTCTTCAAGAATCATCAAACATTCATCTAATGCTGACATCACGTAGGCTGTTCCTTTTAGTGTCATGACAACTTCACGGTCAGTATTAGGAAACATCACCAATTCATTTGCATGAGTGAAACCATCAAAGAATGCTGAGGTCAAATCGCGTAAAATCAAGGTTTTGCTGTTGTAAACCTGACCATGGGCATTCTGCGACCAATCATCGCGGCCAGAATAATATCTGAACAGAAATTTGCCCTCATATCTGTCGTCCAATTCGTCTAGATACCAACCGCTGTGCTTCATGGTTAGAGTTGTATAAAGACCATCATCATTTGGAAAAACATTGACATTCAATTTCGAATACCCATCATCCCAATTAGAAGTTATGACGCAGGATTGATCACTTGGATCGGAGAAGCCTTTAATTTCCCAATAATCTTTCGCACTATCATAAACCTTTTCGGCGTGTGCTGGAGTTAGGAATGCCATCATAGACATTGTAATCAAAATATTCTTCATTTTCTTCTTTCGTGATTAAATAAATTTCATTGCGATGGCTGAACGATCATCTCCAGCTAGACCTTTGTCGGGCCCCGCACACTTTCATCTGCAGGGCCCTGACGATCTAACTTCCGGAATGGATACCGGAGACATCACACTATATGGTGCCTAAGGATGGAATCGAACCACCGACGCGCGGTTCTTCAAACCGCCGCTCTACCCCTGAGCTACATAGGCAATATTGGCTGAACAGGAAGGATTCGAACCTTCATAGGCCTCATTAACAGTGAGGGTCATTACCAGTTATAATACTGTCCAATAAATTTGGTGAACCGAGAGGGACTCGAACCCCCGATGTTTTTCGTACTGGATTAAAAGCCCAGGCCTTTCGCCGCTAAGGTAATCGGTCCAAAATTAAATTGTTAATGGTATTTATACTAGATCTTAGTGAAAGAATCAAGTTATTTCTTCACAGAGTGTAAGATTCTCTTCCGCCCATCATCTTCGACAGGCAATCCACTCTGGGGTTCTTGAAACCATCCCATATGAGAGTCTTTAGATATCTCTCTTTGATTTCGTTGGGTTGTCGTTATCGAGTTCGTCGTAATAATAGGCCATAGTGTTGATAATCAGACATCTATTCGAAGAAGTCCATGATTATGCTGGTGAACATCTCAGCGTCTTTTGGTGGAGGGATCCACCAGCCTTTGTTAGTGGCATTTGAATATTCCTGCCACGCTAAATAGACATCACCTTCAGACACTGTGTAGCCGCGCTCTTGGAGCGTAGCACGCATATGCCTTGTGTCATCCTGATAATCAGGAGGAATCTTGAGTTTGTAGACCAGCGCTCTGTTGGCCATGTTCTTTCTCCTTATAGTCTGCTACCACTACTTTAACACATTGGTCAAGCTCTGTCCGTAAAACTTTGGTCATTTGCTTAATTTCGTCGTTAAAGATTAGTGACAGCGCTACCCATTGATCGGCCGAGATAGCGCTGAATTCAGGCGGACGGCCTTCCTTTTTTCCAAAGAGTTTCTTCTCGGTCTCCTGCAGGTAAGAAAGACGTTCGAAGATTCTTAAAACTTTTGCCCGTGTGAAGAGTTCAATCGGCATAGACATCCCCCAGATTGAACTTGGTTAGCTTGACGTCTTCGATGCGGTCTGGGTAATCACCACGATCTTCAAGCCAATTAAAATCGGCTGTTCTTTTTAGAAGAGATGTTTGTTTACATTCTCTCATAATCTCTTTGACCCTTTCATCGCCGATAGGATTTCCCACCTCGACAAGATCGCCATTAGAATAGAAGGCCTGTTCTTCGCGTCCATTCTCTGTAACAAGCACTGCTGATTTTATAGCATTAGAATTCATACTGACCTCCACCGTTAAATATTTCCACTCAATCCACGCACTGCTATGCCCACTACTCCGAGAATTCCTTCTCGAATGCAGCTTCTTGGGGTTTTTTCTTGGCCATCATCACGCCACCTTGGCGATGAGGCCGTTTTTCATTGTGATGCGAGCGAAAAATTCGCGCCCTGGCATCTTTGAAATTGAGGGTCGGTGGGCAACGGAAAACTCGCCATCTGCCTTGTACTCGAGACCATGAAATGATGTCTCCTCATACTCGAGGGGCTGACCAATCTTCGTGGCCAAATCTTTTTTCGATGGGTAAACGTTCACCATAATCGTCATTTCTTCACTCCTGCTGTGGCTAGAATAACGTTGAGTTCGTCTCGTGCTTCCTTCTTGGTGAGAACCCAGTGGCTTTTGACGCGGCCCTTGACCAAGTGGCTTGTTGAAGCCCAGTCGTAGTTGGTTTGGGATGCAATCATCCAACCGTGTCCACGCTTACGGGCCACCGCCAGGCAAACTTTGCCCTTTACGGCGGTAATAGCTCCCTCTGTGTTAACGACAATTGGCATGATATTTCCTTAAATGTCTATTTTACCCAATATAAACATTTAGTGAATTTTGTCAAGAACTCTTTTTGCGGACCTCATCTGCTGCAAGCCATTCCGCACGCTCTTCTAAACGACAGATCATCACCGTTGCCGTTGCTTGTGCTGTTGCACGTATCTTGCTGACGAAATGTTGTCTCTGAATCTCGCTGAACAGAGGACTAGCTTGGATTGTGTCAACCGCTGTCTTAATGTCGGCTAACCCCAAAGCACCTCTTATATAGAAAGTGCCTTCAAAGATAACGTTCTGTGCTTTCCGGAGTTCTTCGTCTGAAATCTCTGGCTTAGTCTTGATAGGTGCGGGAGTGGCAAGTTTAGTCATATCGCTCTCCTTCAAAATATTTTGCGTATTTACCATCTTTGCTTTCGGACTTGTCTTTGCTATAATGATAAATAGGAATTGAAAATATCAATCCTCCTACCATCGCTACACCAGCAAGGAATATTGGAACTGCCCAGAGCGATCGTTCTAATCCCAAAAATGCAATAAATGAAATAGGGCCTCCTATTACCAAAGCTAATACTAGAATCATGCTGAGAATCATGGCCTCTAGTGTTAGCAAAACCATAATATAATCTTTTAAGCCTTTAATCAAGAACTGTTTCCTTTTTCTAAATCTTCTTTTGTGTCGACACGAACGCCGTCCACAATTCTTCCACCTAGTGCTTCATACGCAATAGTGGATGACCATCTGCTGGGGTCTCCAGCTAGGTAGCTAACATCACTGTCGAAAGCCAATTTGAATAGGGCATTTCTTAGATCACGTTTTTCTGTCAATGCGTCTTTTAAATCGTGGGCAATATCTTCAACGATTTTCACGCCGGCTCTAGTCGCATTATATAATCGTTTTCTTGTAATAAGAAGTTGATCTTCTTTGTCAATGCAGTGTTCTCCGCCACTGCACACATATTCGTGATTTTTATAACCGCGTGAACAACTTTGACAATTGCTCTGGGTTATGCCTTCTTTATTTTTTAAATCTTCTACGACTTTGAGGATTCGTTGTGGTGAGCTTCTCAATTATGCCAAAACCACAAAAAAACCAAAGTCCAGAAAATAGCGCCGATTATCACAGCAATAACGATTGCTCTGAATCCACCCAATTCGTCTTTGTCTAAATCTTCATCCATTTTTACCCCGTTGTATCTACGACGACTTCATTGTCACATTTAGAACACTTTTCCAGCCGGTGACAGCGGCCTATATATTTGACCAGTTGATAGTCGTGCTCACAAGAACCTTCTTTGCGGAAAGTAAAATGCTGCATTGTTATTCTGCCGGTCTTGGTCTTCTTCTGCATAACGCCGAAGCCGGTCTCAAAACTATCGAAGAACAGTTTTGCAGGATATTTATACCTGCCTTCAATCATCTGTCGATATTCTGTATGGACACAATCTTTGTGGAACATATTGAATGCCCCTGCTATCCCAGTGACCTTTTTAAAGTTTGGAGGGATATCTGTAAATCCACCAAAGTCTTTATGGATCTGTGCTAGGAGTTCTGTGTTCATACACTTAATATATAGGTTTAAAGAATAATGTCAAGGTTAATCGTCACTGGTTTGGTTTAATCCTAGCGCGTCCATATCTTCCTGGGTCAGCTTATTAAACGCTTGCTGCCTTTTTGTCTTCCACTCTTCTGTGCGCATTTCTTTAATTGTATAATCACGCAAGTTCTTAATATAAATCTTTTCCCATTTCTCGATTTCCATGGTTTTAACGCCTCTGCATTGCGGGCATTGTAGTATGTCGCCTTCTATAGGATCCCTTGGATAGTTAGGATCGTAGATACGGCCGGAGCCATAACATCGGTCACACTTGCATCGAACATTACTGTCTGCCCATATGCCTCTTGCTTTTGCCCAGAGCGTGAAACTGGAATACCTTTCCCGTTCCCTTTTAGCATATAATGATTCCTTATCCTCAGCCAATGTTTTGCGCCATCCAATTATAATCGACAAACGGAGAGGAATCAAAAATAACTCCTTCTATGTCTTGCTCATCAATAGCCGCTGAATATTTAGATTTAAATATTGTCACCTTTGATTTAAGAGTAGCAGAGTGCCTTTCCCTAATGGTTGCCCATAATGCACGGGTTGTTTTGTTAATAGAACGAGAAATGTCGGCCCTGAAGAAATCATCGTGCACTCGGCGATCTCTTTGGAGTTCAGCGCGATCCATCTTAAAATGCGCTTCGTAATAATTTGCCATAAAAGGTCTGTTATCCACAGGGCATTCAATTTTTACCCTTGTGATATGCTTCTTGCTTTCTGGGAAATGAGCGTCTATAATGATTGCCGGCCAAACCATAGCTTCGACATTGTTATCAAAATCCATGGTTGAAGTAAGCAATATCTCTTCTCTAACGACATGGCCTCCAGAGTTTATGTTCTGGAAGATTGTCTGCTTCCACATGGGAATCATAATCTTCTCACTGTCGACTGATATGCGATATTCGTAAATCATTATTTTCCTTATTTATAGGCAATTATTTCTTTGCCTTTTTTCTGTTCTCGATTCATGATGGGAATCATCGTCTTTACAAACTCTGGCATATATCCCATTTGATTGACTATCAAAACGTCGTACTCTGCTTCTTCAATATAGGTTTCATCTGCCAAAATTACTTCATAATGAACGTCGTTCAAATCCATGACATACAAAGAACAATTGATAGATCTTATGTTGTTATCTATTCCGACAACCTCGAATCCCGCTTTAGTTAGAAGGATATTGTTTATGCCGGCGCAACAACCGATATCTAGAAATTTCTTTCCCAAATATTTTTCTTTGTTTGCAATGATGTGCTTGTAGATTTCTGTAGAATGATCTTCAGGATCTATTGTTCCGTTACAGATATAGGTTGGAACTTTGATTCCTTCTATCTCCAAGATGTCTCTATTTGCCCATTCTTCACGGAAGGTTTTGTTGAAATAATTGACCTTCTGCATTCTTATCGGTTAATGTAAGTTCCGTATCTAAGCACAAGAACTTTATGCTTCTTGCCATATGCCTTTCGTACGTCCTTCTTAATTTTTTTGGACATAATCTGGAATTTTTCTTCCGTGATGCCTTCTGGGCCTGACACGATTAATACTTCTTTATTCTGTTTCAAATTCATTACCTTGTTCTATTGTTGTTTTGCTGTGATTAAGTTCTGTATTTTCTGGAGCACTCATAATCACATGAGGAGTCCAGCTATCTTGATATACTCTGACTTTATTCTCTCGGCATATGTTTATCATGTGCTGAGTACCCGGGCCTCCAGGCATAGCGATCAATAAATCAATTCCTGTACTGAGCATATTCTTATTTCTAATTGGCCCGGCTGCTCGACCGTGTCTGCGCCAGTCTGCCATATAAATTTCATTTTTAACGCCCCGTTCCACGGCCCAAATTTTAGCATGAGAGTCTGCTCCCTTCGCACCACCAGATATCAATATGATTTGATGTTGTGGCGCTGCTGCAAGAACTGCATCAAGAAGTGCCCAAACTCTTTTTTCGTGAGTGTAGTCTCTGCCGCCGCAGACACAGATGCGTAGAGTCATCTATTAATCCAAAGAAGGATGCGACCGCCATCATCATTCCTTGAAGGATAACTCTCACCTGTTACAGTCATTCCACATTTCATCAATATGGTATTCATCTTCTTATTTGCTATTCTTGTTGTTGCATAAATGTTACGATTATCGAACTGATATTTCTGGAGCATTTCGTGTGTCAATCGCCTTCCAATCCCATGCCCAGCATGAGCAGGCTCAACATTCACATATCCAAACTCGAGAAGATATTGTGACCAGATAGCGGCTTTTGGAGACTTTGCTAACGTAAAGATTTCGTTGATATAACCCAAGTTACGTTTCTTTAAAGCACTCATGCCAACCAGCTTCTGTCCGTCTTTACAAATCATGAAGACTTCACATTTCTGAAAACGTTCTCTAATGCCAGACATATCAACTTGGCATGATCGATCAACCAATTCAAAGATTTGCCGTCCATCGCGATTGGTCATATCGTCCCATGTAGAAAACTGATATTCAATCATTTTATGAACTATGTTCCTTAGTCTATTTCTCGAACTGTAACGCCAGGAAGCAGCGAGACAAGGTTATTTGTAACGGGAGTTTCAGTTGTTATCCGATAAGCTCGAGTCGCTGTTGGTGCCAGACCGCTCGTCTGTGTTGGCCTTGGGTCAGGGCTCGCTGGCGATATCAGACTGGATGCGAGCGTCGATCCCGACTTAATGCCTTTCGCTTCGGCTTCTTCTTTTTGCCTTTTACTGGCCATCAAAGACAAGACAACTCGATCAATGCCGATTGCCCAGCCACATCCTTCAGCGTATTTGCCGCCGCCAGCGATTTGATTCTGTGTTCCCAAATTTGTCACTGTCGCTTCAAAGCCGTTTTGCGTATAATAGGTCAATCCTCGTTGAACTGGATCATTGAAGGCATAACTCAAATCGGGGATTGAATTCAATACCGTTTTCAAAAGTGTTTTGGACCATTCAAAATCTGTACGAGAGCCAAGCATCTCAACGCCTAATTGCGTGAATTCTCTGTAACGGCCAGTCTGGGGGTTTTCGTAACGATAGCATCTTTGAATATAATAAAGATTCTTCGAAGTCATCGTCTTCTTCCAGACGTCGTTCCATTGCTGCTGTGCTAATGCAGTAATTTCAGGGACGAGGCAAACATCTCTGTCTCCCTTGTCTTTGAACTTCCACATCATGTTGGTGTTTTCCTCACCAATCTTATTGTCAAAGACCTTCTGTTCATAAATACTTGGGAAATATATCTTTTCGAAATTATATATTTTGAGTCTTTTCTCGAAGACATCAATTACGGCCGAAAAATAATTGGCTTCTTGACCTTCGATTATTCTGGTTCCACGTAACATTTCATATCCTAAAAGTTTGGGGTGGCGGGCGGGAGTCGAACCCAGCTCTGAAAGATTCACAGTCTTCCGTGCTTAACCTATTACACTTCCGCCACCATAATGTCTTACTATTTATAACTGAAAGCTAGGAAAAAGTCAATGTTCTTCTTCAGGCCATTCAGAATCGCAAACTGGGCAGAGGAAGTATGTACTCGGCAGAATAAGCCGAAGTCCGATAGTTCTTGTCGTTGACAAATGTGACAGCATCGATTTCTAAGTTACGAGCTCCGACAACTGACATAGACGATGAGCCAGCATCTCCGTAACCAGATCCGCTTGTGGATCAAACGAGAGCATGAGCTATGATAAATCTTCGTTCCACTCGCGATGGCCTTCGCGGAATGCCATATTTGCCTGGGTCTCACGGACCTCAACACGATAACACCAGAGTCGAGCGGCCTCACCAGCCCCCCACATGTCGGGAATATAGACGCCGTTGACGTATTTGTATAGCATGTCAGCTAGGCTTTCGCAACCCAAATTGGGTAAAACAGTTAGGTTAGCAATGCCACGTTTTTCAGCCTCTTTATACCAATCTAGATGTGGATCCGACTCGCCCACAAGGAGTCTATGATCAAATTGATCTTCTAGGATCATCTTGAGGTCTTTTAGCCCGCCATAATCGGCTGCCCACCGTCGGACATCGAGGTCGTTGGTGCCGAAGTGAAATTTCATCGTGAAGCTATATCCGTGAATTTTCGAACAATGACTATCAGCCTTCCATTGTCGATACGCTACTGGGAAGGCATCAATATATTCTTTCGTTGACGTGTATTTGTATTGCATTTATTTTACCTCTTTTATTGAGGGGCGGAATATTTTGAGTGGGTCGATCCCTGTTAGTCCACTGTAATTGTTCTTCGCTCTAAGAAGAACAAATAGAATCGGCATAGCTTTAGTTCTGTCCACCCTCTGTTACCCATTTTCCATCTTGCTGCACTTCGGCCTTTAATTTGTTGAGTACTTCACGAGCCTCAGATGCTGTATAAGGGGCATTATACTTCTTTCTTGTCTTGTGGCGCAGTCGGTAATGGTTGAACTTTGATTATTTCAATGACTGCATCTATAATAATTTGGAAGACTCCTCTTTCTCTTTCGAACTTATCGCTTCCATCATCATGTTGATTTTGAAGTTCTTCCGTCTCGTCAATAATTTTTTTCATAATATCACAACGCATAGCATTGGCACCACGATAATAAAGACCAGATTGTTTTTTCTTAAAATGGTCTGCAATTAAATTCTCGACGACCTTTTCTACATCATCACGATGGATATATTCATCACTCATCAGTTTCAATCTCTTTGATCGTCTTGGCGATCTCCTTAAAATCGCCACTGTGTTCCCCGTTCATAACTTTCTTCATTAAGACAAGAACCTTTTTACGCATAGATTCTTCTCCTTCGTTCCATCCCAGACCAGTTAGTTCAATTGCTAGCTCTTGATCAACTGCCATTTGCTGCCTTCCCTTCCTCGAGTATTTGTCCGGCTTGTCGTGGAACTTCCCCTCCATTGCCGTTAGCCTCTGCGCGCATTAAATCAATTGCGTGCACTAAAGCATGCTTGACAAATGTTGTAGCTTTTACTCGTTTCAAAGAAACCACATCTCTGTCTGGCAATCGTTGGTGTTTGTATCTACCAGGCAAATGCTCAAGATACAGAGCTGGTTGTCTAGACCTTCTTCCGAATAAGCACAGGGGGATGCGCTTGAGGTGACGTAAGTCACCAGGACTCTCTGCTGTCTCCCTGTGTATTCGCATCTTTTATTATCAAACTCTTGAAGGTTAAGAATGTCATTAACCTTATATTCTCTATCGGAAGATTTTCTTAGATAGTGGGTTTTTAGTCCTAGCCTGATGGCTTCATAAAATTGAGGGCAGATCTTAACTTCATGTTCCATCAAGCTGCTTTCAGCTTTTCAATTTGTGCTTGTACTAATTTGAGTTTTTGGATTTCGCTTTTGCGCTGACTATTCCCCCATTGTAACCAGCAACTAAGGAATTGTGGCTCTGACATTGGTGGGGCGGAAATAACTTTCCGCAGTTCGTTCACTGTTGAGATATATTCTTCAAGTGTCATGATTCTCTTCTTAGTTTGGTGCCCAAGAGGGGATTCGAACCCCTACGATTTTATTCGCTACCACCTCAAGGTAGTGCGTCTACCAATTTCGCCACCTGGGCTTTATTTAGAATGCTTATAAAACTTCGCTGCTATCCAAAAGAACAACGCCGAGTAGAAATATCCAACCACAGCCAACAATGGCGTAATCTACGCTTACCTTTGCCGAGACTGCTATAAGCACGCCTCCGAACAATAGGAAGAAAAATCCAACTGCTATACTGAATATCATATTTCTTTAAAAATGGCGATCCTAGACGGAATCGAACCGTCGTTCTTCGCTCGACAGGCGAGCATCTTAGCCGCTAGATGATAGGACCATTATTTTGGTAGTCTGTAAAGGATTCGAACCTTTGACTTCCTCCGTGTAAAAGAGGCACTCTACGCACTGAGTTAACAGACCAAACTTTAATTTCATACTATTTATAACAGATAACGTTGAAGAAATCAAACTTTTCTTTCATTTTTATCTGTTTTTAACCAGACTGGAACGTAGAACATGAGGAAGACGACATGGCCTTTTGCTAGAGCCCAACGTATTAAATCAAGAGCCATATCCTGCCGTCGAGACGATTTTACGCCGTGTGCTTTCTTTCTTTGTTGATTATATGATTTCCAAATCACTTTTCGTCCACTTTTGCACAGACTTTATCCTTGGCAAATGCCATTGGAAGGATCCATCTGAGATTATCAACGGTCTTCGTATTCTGGGTTACGATAGAATCCATTGACCAGGGCATCATTAGTTCACCCACATCATTGACTTTGTTTGAGAAGCCAGCAAGAATTCGATCATCTTCTTGTTCTCTACGAAAGAAATAAACCTTAGCATCAGCACTGACAATGGTCAAGATGCAAAATTGTTCCCAATCACTTTCGTGGGTATCTTCGCCCACTTCTTCTTTCCATTCACGAACCATAGCGGTTCTTGATGGCTCTCCTTCTTCAATCTTACCACCGATGCCGTTCCATAGACCAGCCATCCACTCTGGTTTATTCTTCTTAACTAGAAGGACATGGTTCTTATTTCCGTAAAATCCGGCGACGTATTCAATCAACTTTTTCTTCTTCATTCTTCTTGCCGAAGCCAACTTTAATGACGTTGGATTCTGGCTCTGCTTCTTTGACAGAGATAATTTTTGATTCTGCCTGTTTTTGTTTCTTTACGGCTTCCTCGTATTTCACGGGCGACGATTCCACTGTGACCCATTCATCTTTCACGCGTTCCATGTTGTGATGTTCAAGAGCATATTCTAGAGCCCATTTACTATATTCCATTTCAGCGATATGAACTAGGAATGAATCTGTTTGAGTCGCCCTCTCCCAGGATGGAATATAATTATACCAGAACGGATGATTCTCTTTGAATCTCTTCACATAAAATGGAGATGCCTTAAGAATAGCTCTTCTTCTCTTGAACTTCTTATCGATGAAATAATGGATATAAGCAGTTGGCCCTCTTGTGCTACCATCTTCAGCAGTGAAATAGATTTGATGAGTGCCAATGTAGAACCAATAAGCAAGATCCATGCCGTACAATATGTCTTCGTGATCTTCTGTCGCCGCTGTTGCAACCTCATCCCCACTATTTAGGAGTTCTTTCAAGATCTCTTTGACATATCTTCGAACAAATCCCACGGCTAAAGCTCCACGATTAAAGGTTTGAAATTATCATATGTTCTATTAGAAGGATAACCTCTAGGATTGCAAATAACCCTGGTCTTTCCAATCATGTAATCCATCGGCACATGAGTATGCCCATGAATCCAAAGTTTAGGCGGATGTTCCATTTCAAATATTCTATCAAAGAAATTGTTATGAAAGGAATAATTCATTTCATCGCCTCTGAACTCATCCCCTATCGCAAACGCTGAAGGTGAATGATGAGAAACAATTATATCTGCCTTTGAGTTAAACAGGAACTCACGATGTTTTAAATGCATCAGATTGTAATTATCGAAATTCATCCCTTCTATGTATCGAGAGTCATTCAACTTCCAGGTATATTTATTGAACTCAACATAAGAACTCATCGGAGTCCAAAGAGTTGCGCCGGCAATTTTAACTCCGCCTACAGTTCTTTCATACATTGACTCGGGATACTCAATAAAGTCTCCCTCCCAATAATCATGATTTCCTAGAATAGAAAACATTCTGTCTTCTTCATCTCGAATAAATTGGTTCCTAAACATCGCCGTGGCGTCTGTGTCACCTGCGTTGATATAAAACACATCCTCCTCTGGTACAAAGACGTAAGGATTTGTGATTTTATCGTGTTCTAGGTGTAAGTCAGAAAATATGCCTAATTTCATAAAATGATAACTCTTACTAATCCATTCGGACCTTTGGCCCTATGTTCACCTATAGTGATTGGTTGATTTTTTCCAGACCTGCGTGCCTGTGATACAGATTCAAACAAACCCATGCTATGCCAGACATTGGCCATTGTAGCTTTGTCGTGGAACATAATGTGATTAATGCTTGTTGCGAACGGAATTGGTTCTCCGTTCTCTATAAACTGCCACCACCCCATATCAATTCCAAGCAGTAAAGCATTGTCGTGCTTCGTCTTGTAGATTGTTTTTTCTTCTTCTGTGAGTGGCGTGATTGTTCTGTTACGCCAGGCGGCAACATCTTTTTGCTTTTGTTCTTTGAGAACTAGATCGCCGTGGATGCGAATGTCTTCATCGTATTCAGCACGAATCTTACGCTTGCGTGCTTTTATCAACTGCTCTTGTTTTTCAAGATCGTCGAGAACTATAACAAAATCTTTTTGATTTTCAAGATTATTATATGTCATTCCAAGAGTATAGTATATTTATGAGTTCTTGTCAACTTCTTTGTGTTTGACGTGAAAATGAAGATATTTAGATGGAGCGGTCTGTTAATCATCATACGCTCATAAAAATGTAGCAGCCGTGAGGCCGCTACAGTTTACTTCAAACAAGTTTCCCGATAGTCTAAGATAAGACTCGCAAGAATTTCTTTTTGGGCCCGGTCAAGAACCGCCGTCTGAGCTTTGGTAAACTTTAAACGGTCTACTTTCCCCTTTAGCTTTCTGCAGTAATCACTTACCACTGCCTTGGGGCCATCGCCTACGCTCCGGCATGACTGGATTGAAATAATAAATGCGAAACCGACGCATGACAACTTTTCCGCCTGGGCGGGATTAGTTGCTGTCGACAGATTACTTGCCGCCAGTAAGAATATCGTCGAGATCGTTATCGCTAAGTTTTTTAACATATTCGTCTACCTTATCTGTTATATCAAGGGAGACCTGCATCTCCGCTACATTTTGTGCTATCTGTTCTTTGGCACCAAGATCGAGTAATCTATCTTTTTCCATCTTATCGAGAAATTGCTTGGCAATTTTCATCAATAGCATGACGCCATTGAACAGAGTTGATATAGGTAAACCGAACATTTAATTATTCAGATTTTGTAATTGCAGTGGTGGTGATAGAACGAAGATAAACTACGATCACACCAATTGCTGCCATTACTGTACCTTCCCAACCTGCGGGAACGATAACTGCTAGATCTGCTGCTTGAATTGTACCTAGGGCCGCAAGAACGGCGCCGAATACCAAAGTTTTCCAACCTTTAATCATTGACTTGAACACTCCTATGTTGTGTTTTACATCAATATTTATAAAATCGGAATATTGGATTAGAGGAATTGAGGATATATTTTGGAGTTCCGCCCCAGATTCAAACTGGGACCTCATGGCTTTGCAGGCCAGCGCATTAATCGTCTTGCTCGCGGAACGCTCTATTTCCTATTTATAACTTCCTTCTTCTGAAATCAGATGCCTTCTGGTGAAGGCCTTCCAATCCCAATCCTTTATTATAAACGATCCCTGAATAAAATCAATGAAATTCCTCATATCAAGCTCGATGTTTGTGAAGAAATCAATCTGCAAATTTTGATCTTCATTTTCATTAGATATGTGAAGGAAGACATGGGATCCGTCCATTAGACAACCGGCACTCAGACCTTTATCTGAAACCGATATAAATGGGTTCTCGTTCGGAACGGAAGCAGGCGCAAGACCGACTTTCCGAACCAATCCATTAAGAAAATACTTCATGGCTTCGATGTCTAGATTGCGTTCGTTAGACTCTATGAGGAGAGATAACGAAACCGACTTGAAGGGCTGGTAGATCCGCTTATTTACAATAGGCGGACCAGCTAGCGTCACCGCCATTAAGCAGCACGTGGGAATAGATGATTAAATTGTTCGTTGTGAAGAAATCCGCCATTATGAACGAACCCTGTTACATTCACGGTCTTGCCGTTGTGTCTCATCCGAACGCTTCCTGATGTCTTAGCAAGCGCCGAATAACGGATTCGTCTTTTCTCAAGATCTGCACACATTACAATATCTGGATTTGCACGATTGAACCCCGCCATTTTTTCTGCACGCCTCTTGGTATTTGAAGCTTGAATTTGAACTGGTGTCATGCCGAAGGTATCGTGAGTGGGTTGCTTAACAGGGGTTCTGCAGAACATTGTCTCATGAGCAGCATTCTCGAAAATGAACCGGCCATTTCTAATCGTACCAGGCATCAGGATTGTTCCACCACCTGGGATATTGTAAGTATAGACTGCGTGGTAAGTTGCGGGATTGTGGCGCGCTCTACGATAAATGTTATTCGGGAAGAGTGCGCGGATAGGGGTCATCATTCTAATAAAAACTTTCTATAATGTTTGGGTTGGGTCGTTTAAAAATGGTGCCTAGTAGAGGACTCGAACCTCTGATGTTGGTATGCCGCCTTACAAGAGCGGTGCTGTCGCCACTGAGCCAACTAGGCCTATTTTTATTTGTAATCATTACTATAACAAAATTTAACTTCAAGATCAAGAGTTATTATTCTGCTGCTATCCCGCCGACGAGGGTAAAAATTTTTCCGTCTTTGGTTTTGAATTTAGCAGCTATTGGTTTCCCTTTTACTTATTTATAAAGGAGTTTAAGAAAGAACTATGGTCAAAACCATAAGCGCGATGACTGCTGAAAGGATTGCTTCTACTGGATGACGAACCCACCAATGATTGTTTTGGGGGGCGCAGCATATATGCTGCTCGTAGCCGTCTTCCATGTAATCGCCATTTTCATGAATTGTTAATACTCCACGCCCATCACTGTAATCGTGAGTTCGTGTTGGCATTTTTTGATCACAATATAGACAATTACTCATATCGTTCCTAACGCTCTGTAGAGTTCTTCTAATCTTCCGTCGTCTTCTTGGATTGGATGCTTCATATCAGGATGTTTCAAAGTAATCTTAGATGCTAAAACCAATCGCTTTGCGTCTTCAATAATCTGTTGTTTGGTTTGATAATATGACATTTTCTTTTTCGGTGTCCGGAGGGGTGTGCTTACGCAGTGACCGTTTCTCCGGCTAACAAATGGCAGGCGGTGAAGGCTGGGTACTTCATCTCCCTCTGATCTAGAGGAGCTCTATTGCTAGCTTTGAGCTAACCGCCTGATAGTGGCGAGGATATCAGGATTCACACCACAATCTAAGGGAGCTCCCATAGACTCTCGTTAAAATATACTCATTAAATATTGGGGCTCCTGACAGGATTCGAACCTGCGTCTTCCATCCAATTACCTTTGTCCTGGTTCGTAGCCAAGGGGGATACAGAAGCATTATAAGAGGGACACCACTTGCTAATTCCAGAGGCTGTGTCCGTGTTTTGGGAGCGGGTACAGGAATTGAACCTGTGTAGTTGGCTTATGAGACCACGCTGGAACCACCTCCAGTCTAACCCGCAATAAACTTTGGTGCATGGAGTTGGATTCGAACCAACACGGTATAAACGGGAGCTTTACAGACTCTTGAACCCACCGATGTTCAGCCCATGCGTAATCTAATTTGCTAGCCCGTGAGATCGAACTTGGTAGTCCTCTCTCCAACTCTTTTCCCCGGCTGCGGGAAGTCTTTGTGGAACTTTCGTTCCTAATATGGTCTCCCTTGAAGGATTCGAACCTTCGACCCTCTGCTCCCAAAGCAGATGCGCTAGCCAGACTGCGCTAAAGAGAGTTTATTAACTAATTCCAATTGTATTTATACACGAATATATGATTTCAGTCAAGAATTATTTTAATTTTTCTTCTTTCTTTAAACGGTCCACTTCTTTCTGGAGCTCTTCTAAAGTCGCCTTACATGGCTTGAAGAACTCCATAGCTGAAACTTGAAGCCATGCATCAGGGTCGGTTGGTAAGCCACCTTTCTTCTTAATCCATTCTTGAACTTTAGGTGGATAGAAGTGGTTGATTGTTTTTGCTGTATCTTCATCATTTTCAAGAATAGGTCGTTGATTCAAATCCATTCCCGGGAAGTATCTAGCTCTATGGAAATAAAGCATTGCATTTGGCGTAGCACAGACATTCGATCTATCGGCCAGTTTTGTAAAGAATGTGCATGCACTGTAACAAGGGCCTGCTAATTGGAATGAAGTGTTGGTAATCTCCAGAGCTTTGATAGTTGCATCGAATGCTTTAACACTTCCACCTGGATTAAAGAACAGTGTAAGAGGTCTTTCTCCAATAGATAAAATCTTCTTTTCGAATATAAAGGTTAATGCCTGGTCTGCTAGAATAGGAGGAATGTATCCAGAAATGAATGTAACAACTGAAAACAGATATAGCAATGATATCCAAGTTATGAGTGCTTTAGTAAGGGTGCTGAACATGTTCTTTGAATGATAAGAGCTTACGGTCAGAAATGATTTCGAAGCTAGTCTTCATATCCTTATCATTCAATTTGTGGTAATCTTTGATATCGATACCACCGAAGATAGGTCTAAAGTGAAGAGTTCTATCTTTTGATGTAAGGAGTAATTGACCAGTCGTCACCATTTCGCCTTTACTCGAATCTCCTTTGCGTATAGGATTAAAGAAATTCTTATTAGGACAGACAGCTAATGCTGCCATGAGGTCTTGTGGTTGCCTCACTGTACCCATCATATCTTCGACTGCTTTTTGTCTAGAAAGGGAAGAGTCTCTTTTCTTTTGGAGATCTTTTTCTTTGCTATCTTGATAACCAGCCCATGGCAGCAAAACGCCATGATTAGTTCTTACTTCGCTTAATTCTTTACTGACCTTCTTCACTTTGTAGCGATAGTTGTCACGAGCGTCTTTCATTGCTTCTAAGAGGAAGCATCTTTCTTCGTTGAATACAAATGTTAATCCAGTCAGTTTCTTTTTGATAATACGTAGCAAAGCGTCTTCTGGCTCGTCTTCGTACAAGGCATCTCTGATGATTTCGCCTTCTATGCATCTATAACCTTTTTCGATGTCTATCTGACCAACTTCATCTTCGTCCTGTACGACGTTAAGAGCTGATGAGATAATGCAAACACCATATTCGTTTAGTCCTTCAGACCAGTGGCTGGTATTGTCTTCAATGTAAAGTCTTTGAATGGAGCCGTCATTCTTTTGAACGACTTGTATCACACTCTCGAAATTTCTGTCTCGGTTCTTGGCTCCGACGAAGCCAGCCCCTGCAATGTATTTAACGGCTACGACACAAATTTTAAGGCACTCCTATTCTATAATGTATTTATAAAATGGCAGAGTGGCCTCAGGTTAGAAAAATCATCGACGATTTGAAGAACCAATAGATTGGCCACATCATCGAAGCCACTGTGTTGATTACGACATCACCGCATCTGGGCGAACAGGCAGATTCGATAGCACGGCAAGCATTCGTCTGCCATGATAAGAAACCAAACGTCGACCAAACACCAAAGCCATAGAAGATACCTGTGATTGCAATGTTGACCTTCTTATTCATCCAATCTATTTTCATAGCAATTTGAAATCCTTTAAATCGAGTTCTATTTTATCGCTGCCTATCATGACGTTGACGCCCGAAATGAATGAATCCACGCCCATTGCATAACGAGTGACAAAGGAATGGATAGTCATTCTCTTTGGTTCTTTTAAGAAGAATTGACCTGTCGAAGGAACATAAATAGAAGCCCCCCTCTTTACCTCAATGGTGTCGCCGATTTTAAGTTTCATTAAATGTGTTTTTCTAGTGCTGCCACTTTTAGACGTTTGACTATTGTTGGATGCTTACCGCTATATTCTCTCAGCCAATACAGGAGCAGAAGTCTTTCCATTCCATAGGCTTCGATTTCCCAAGGCTGATCCAATGCGCCCTGGACGGTTTCATAATTGTAGAGCTGACCCTTCCATTTGAATTTGTGATATCTGCGGGAGTCATCAAGCTCCTTCTTGGCGAACTGTTTGATGTGAACGAGCTCGTGGAAGATAATGCTTACTTTTGTGAGGAGGTCCGCTGATGCTTCGATGTCGACTCTGTAGGTCTTGCCATCATCTGCGTCACCAATTCCAGCTAGGCCGTCGCATCCAGTTTCAGCTCTGAGACCCTTCTTGAAATTAATCGTCAAATCCATAACAGCAGAAGTGCGGGAAGATATCTTCAATACAGGAAGAGCCCACAGGACAATCTCCCTAAAGAACTCTTTCTTGCTGCCGGCACGTCTGATTTCTAAGCGCATGGATGGGTGACCTCCACACGTATTTATTATATCGAACGTCTGATTATCGGTCTGGGGCGCCCAAAGCATGCAATAATTTCCTCACCTTAATCTTCAAGACAACGTCATTCACATACCTTTGGTCACAGTTCAGAAGCTGATTGATTTCGCCCACGAGTTGGACAAGTGCTTCTTGGTTCATCAGTGCTTCGTCGGTATTTCAGTCTTCATCAAGATAACAGACTCGTAGGGGAGATATCCTTTCTTCGAGAACTTATCTAAGCATGCTTCAAATTCTGCCAAAGAATACATCGGCGAGTTTGGCATCATCTTATCTGCTATATCAGTCACAAAATCATAGAGTTCTGATCCTGTATATTCTGGAGGTGCTTTTGCGATTAAAAGAAACAAAACACTTTCGTCTTTTGTCAAGCCGGGCATATGGTTCTTTGGCTTCATTTATTCTGCTGAACGAACCTATCTGCTTCTGGGCGTGAAGGCTTCACAGCCACCATTTCCCATTGCATCCAATTGAACTTCGGATTGTCTGGCATGGCATAGAATGCTTCTTTCCATACACCAAACTGTCCATCGAACAACCGCTTGGAAACTTCGTGGTTATTCTTCTGCTTACGGATCTTGGTCTCTTCTGCGCTGACAATCATTGTAGTCCTTTTCCTCTAATCGTGTTGGTATTCGTTTACGTCAAACCCTGCAGCAGTGGCATCGACCTGAGCGTGGCCGCCGAACATCATCTCAAAATATTCGTCTTTGATTTCTTTAAAGAGAGATTTAATTTCTTTGATGCTCGCCCGAATTTCTTCTACACGTTCAGGGCCGGCTGCGGCAACTGTAGCATCATAATCTTGAATTTGCCTTTCATACGATGGTGACGTTGCACGATTATCATAAACCCATTGACCTGGCTTTTTGAACGGTTCAAAATAACCTCCTTTCAATACATCTTCGTCTCGTTCGTCGCTATCCTTATAGAAATTTGGATCATTTACACTAAACTTGCACGAATCACCATCATTAAAATATGGTGTATATTGCTGCCAAGTAACCAACTGAACTTCTGGTGTTTTGGTGAAGAAGTTTATGAATGCTTCTTTCATATATTCTTGAGAAGTCTTCTTGGCTTCGTCTTTTAGAACAGCAATGCTCTTATTCAAACCTTCAAATGTCTTCTTTAATCCGGCTTGATCCATTATTAATCTACTATCATCTGTTCAAATGGCACGGACGCTTTAGAGTCATCTAGGGGAATATGTGTCCGCTTAACAAACGTCCCCTGTCCTTTAGAAAGCATCCAGTCTTTTACTGGCAAATCTTTCAACCACTGTTCGATTGTTGGGATGTGCCCACAATCTTCAACAACATGATCTTCAGCAATGCCCCTTACAGATACTGTCTTGCCGTCTGAATTTACGATATTTGTGCCGAATACCTTCTCAATCAAGAAGATACCGAATGATGAATGAAGAATTGCTCTGTGCCTTACGTCAGCCCACGCTGCTTTTGTTGAGTCAAAGAAATCATGGACTGGCATATAATCTTCTGGTTTGCCGCCGTAGCGTCTTACAGAGTTTCTGGCGTGAATATAAGGCTTGATAGGATTTACTCCTTCTTTGCGTCGTCGTCTTTTCCAAAGAGTTTCTTGCCTAAAGAGAACAGGCCTTCTGCAGCATCCTTCGCCCTCTCGGCAGCGTCGCCTACAAATTCGGCGGTTGCTTCAGCTGCTTCGCCGACCTTGTGCTTGTTGGCTTGAACGTAAGCTGCGGCATCACCGACCAAATCCTTGGCCTTATCGAAACCTTCAACCAAACCTTCAGTTGCCAATGTCGCAGCTTCGCCGGCAACCTTGGTCAAACGTTCGGTTTTTGTTGGTTCTGGGGTGTTTTCGGAATCGGTCATGACGTACTCCATAAAATGTTTGTGGTGCCCTCTACAGGAATCGAACCTGTGCTTCAATCGTACCAGGATTGCCGTCTACCACTAACGTTAAGAGGGCTTTTTATTTAACATCTTAATTTATAACGTAAATCATGAGTAAACTCAAGAATATTATTTCGCGTGAACGTATGATTTGAACAACCAGCCGGTGACTTCACCTTCTGTTTTAGAAACATACATGACCTTCGTCCAGTTACCAACGGTTTCAATCATCTTCACATTTGAGCCTTTTTTAAGAACTCTTAAAATGTCACCTTCCATGCTACCTTTGGATCTGAGATTGATATTGATACCAACGACGCCTTTACGATTGTTGTGCTTAACAGAAACAATCGTTGGAGCAACTGGTGGTTTTGGTTTTACGACCGGAGCAACGACAACTGGCTTTGCTGGTGCTACCACAACAGGTTTCACTACCGGCTTAGCAGGCGTGATTACTGCAACTGTTACTGCTGGCTTCACAGGAGCCGCTTCTGGCTTGACGACAATTGGGACAGGTGGAACATAGTCATCCGAAACCACTATTGTATCGATCAATGCCATAATCTTGGCAAGGAACTTCTTTCTAGATTCTATACCGTTTGTTCCACCATTTATCTTCTTCGTGATGCTGAGGATATCATCCTCATCAGCTAACAAGTTCATTTTTCTGTCATCCCAATACTTGGCAGCGATCAAAGAACTGGTATGAGGAGTTGCTGCCAATTCAGGATTGACGTCCAAAGGAAGCTTCAAGCTCTTGGCCATCTTTTCGTAATTGTAACGGCCTGCTAACTGAAAGATTCCTCTTTCTTTGTATTTGATGCCATCGCCTGGGTGGGTGTTGCCGAGATCTTTACGACCTTCAAAGACAGACCCATCTGCGTATCCTTGTAGAGTTTTGAAATTGTCGCTTTCGTGGGCGGCTTGAGCTAAGAAATGTGCTACTCTGAGCTTGGTGTTGATCTTATATTGTTCTAGGATTGCTGGCAGTTCTTTACTGAGAGAATCAGCAATTTCTTTATTGGCTCTGGGGGTGAACTTTAGGATTGTTTCTATTGATAAGATGATCTTTGACAAGTGGTATTACCTTCTTAAAAGAGTCTGGATCATTGTAATTATAGCAATGATCAACGAAATCTGTTACGAAGTATTTATAAGTTTTGACCATTAGATCCCGGTCAAAAGGGGCTTCCAGCTTGTCTTTGACTCTATAGTCTACCGTCCCGGTTGGGAATCTATTCACGACTGCTCCATAGTCTGCTCCTCCGAAGGCATAAATCGGCTTCTCGTGGAGCATTGCTTCAAGCATAGATCCTGAATTTACTGTGATGACATGAGATGCTTTAGACATCAATTCATGAATTGAAACATTATCACAATATCGAACATGATTGTGCTTCTTGCATTCAGCTATCAAATGTTCCATAGAATATGGATTAATAGGATGGCCTTTGACAATCAATCTTTTGCCCATGAGCTTTGTTGCATCACAGACGGCTTCAAGGCATTTAAGAACCGAATAATTACTGAAATATTTGATTGTCTCGTCATGTGGGATTTGACAAATGAACAAGGCAAAATCTTTTTCGTTTATAGGAATCTGTTCAGGCTGCTCAAATTTTGATTGATTTTTGTTCTTATAACCTTGTAGATATTTCCAAAGAGTTTCGTCAATGACCGGCTTGGGTGTAAGAGGGGACCACGATAGAGCTGCTCCCCATCCTTGATGATCAATAGTGAAAAGCCAAGGAAGAACTGTCTGCATGTAATAGAAGACATTGTCCCCGGCATCGAAGTTCATCTTCATTTTGTGCGGCATATAAACAGCATCATATTGCTGTGCCGTCTCTTTCACATATTCTAAAGTCATTTGCCAGAGAGGTAGCTTATGTATGACAACGGTGTCGCCCATGCCAGCATGATATTGAGCAAGGATTTCGGTGAATTTCATCCAATGTAATCTTAGAGGATGATTTGGCGGGCCTTCAGTCGCAGGAACATCGCCTTGCTTAAATGAGCAATCCAATCTCGGAGACATTAAAGCGATTTTCATGGGTACAATAATCCTTTGTTATACGCTTCAAATTCTTTCAGGTATATTTCGTTGTTATATTTCCGCTCGCCTTTACCGGTCCAAATGATACCGTCTTCAACAAACTCCCAATCCAATAAATTAGGAATCTTACTGAGATCAGCAATATTCATCCCCAAATAGAAATGATCGGCGGTTTCTGCTAGGGCTACCTGGTCAACAAACCAAGCTGCCTGCTCTAAATCAATCTTCTCTGAAACTATTTTGGCGAAGTAGTTGCTTCCTGCTTCGTAATAAACAGCTCCGGCAGCTACTCTTGTTCCACGTTTTTCCCAATCAGTGCCAAACGGTTCTCTAAAAAATAAGCCGACTGCCGCTTTAATCTTAGGGATGTGTTTTCTAATAATGCAGTCAATATCAAGAATCATAAAATTGGTTTTGGGATTTTCATCCATAAGTTTTACGACATGGTGAAAACGATGTGAAGCGAACACTGTACGTCTTGCTTCTGAATTTGATGGGAGTTTAACCTGTTCAGTTGAGAACTTTAGATCTTTCCAAAGCTCCTTCAACTTAAATGCTAGGAAGCCATTTTCTTCATCTGGATTTATGATATGAACTATAACCTTGTGCTTATTAAAGCAAGCTGAATTTACAAATGCACGACCGAATTTATTGAAATATACTGAATCACAACACGCAAAGACTACTGTGTCTGACAAATACTAATTTCCTTTTCTATATCTTGTTTGATTTTCTTGGCGTCAAACGAAAGCTGACTTTGTTTAGCAGCTTTGATGACTTCGCCCATAATGAAGTTCGTCATCTTATTTATGTTGTCGGCTGTGATTGTTGCTTTGTGTTTCTCAACTGTCTGAAGGATAAGAGAGCCCACGCCGGCATCTTCCTTAATTCTCCACTCGCATGTTTCAAGCCACATATTATCCCATTCGTCATTTGGAAAGAATTTAGAGTATGCTTCTATCAAGGGGATGAATACTTCTTTAGGGGTGTCATGAACGATGATATATGAAAATATCTTGTTCCATCGTGCAGCATTAGGACGTTCTTTCCTAACGTCAATATAATTGAACGCTAGGTTAAGAAAACGATCAGCTAGGTTTCGATTGCCGACAAGTGCATGCAATAAATAATAACCATCTACCCACGAATCAAACACGTCAATGAGCTTGTCAAGATTTTCTTTTCCGACGACAAAGCCATTCTCTTCAAGGAACTCACGATGGTCTCTCAGAAACCAAAAGACCTGTTTATGATCGGCGTCAGATATTTGATAATACTGATATTCGACATATTTGTCTTTCGTGCCAGGTTCTAGACGCAATCCAGTTTGCCAAACGACGGGTTCCATTTAGTCCTTATGCAGAACATTTTGCTCTGCTCTTAATTGCTTGCCACAAATACTCATACCAAGGAAGGGCCTCTAAAGGATCGTATGGTTTAAAACCAACAATCTCTCTCGGAGCTATGAGCCTGATGTCTTTCGATTCTTTTTCTTGGATAAGCACGCGGTTCTCGCCGCCGATGAAATCTTCTTTAGCAATCCTTATCCAAAACACTACAACGGCCTTGGTTCCGTTTACAAGTTCAATTTCTGAGCCTACCCCAAATGCCATTACTTCTTCTTTGCGGCTGTGCGAAGAACTTTCTTCTTCTTAATCGTTGTCTTCTTTTTAACACTGGCTTTAGCTTTTTTCAAGGCAAGAGCTTTAGATTCTCTCTCGACACGATTTTCTTCTATTTTACGAAGAGTTGCTTGTTGTCTGCGAATCGTGTTTTCTGCTTTGATGCTCGCCGAAACAATGTCTTCAACCTTGAAGTCGTAATTCTCTTTCGAGTTTGGTTTTAAGATTGTTGACCTTGAGTATTGCTTACGAAGAGACTCAGCTACTACCTTCTCAGGCGTTGTTATTTCTGCACTAACTGATCCGCCGCCGCCAGTTACTTTTGGAACTTCTGGTAAGAATTCAACTCCAAGTTTAGATAATAGTTGCTTTAAAAAATTCATGTTTTACTCCATTGATGTGCATGTGAATATCCTGCCTGTGATTCCTTATTGTATTCACCATACAATTCATTAGGAAGATACTTCGAGATTGGATATCCGTTTGCGATTGCTTCTGCTAGATTTTTTTCGAAAAGATCAATTAGATCTTGTCTCCAATGTGTCTTCACAGTTCCATCAAACCAGTGTTTTAAATTGGCGTCGGCTAATCTCTTTTGAGCTGCCGCAATATGAGGTTGTGTAGACATATCTGAATAGTGAATGATTTTCACATCAGGATCATTGAGATCTTTATAGTCTTCACCATCTATGCAATTCCAATTATTTTGGAAGGCTTGGACCATTTCTCGTTCGTTAGAAAATAACGCCATCATTCTTTGATGACATTCGGGGACTGCTTTGAATCTCGAGACTGGAAGGATTACTTCCTGCGCCGCCGCGTTATCCCATAGAGCTACGCAATAGCGCCAACTCTGTTCGCCACCTTTGGCCATAACTACTTTGCCTTTTTCAAACTCTTGATTCCAGAGTTTAGCGATATCGTCTTGGATAATCATATCCGAATCCATGTAGATGGCTTTGCCTTCAAAGTTACATCTTTCTGGAATTCCCCAGCGGAAGCCAGAGAATGGCGTGGCCCATGTTTCGGTTTTCCAACCGCCTACGCCAGGATCGACATACCAGAAATTGTCAGGGGCTCTTGACATCTTCATCCATTCAATTTCAACTGGTTGAGATGCGTGTTTTCTTAGGGTGTACTCTAGAACGGCTTGAGACTCTGCGTCTTCTCCGTTAGCCGAGCATCCTACAAAAACTCTAATAGGGGATTCTTTTTCCATATCTGCCTTTGTATAATTCGTATTCGTGTTCTGTTATTCTAACAGTAAAAATTTGATCTGCTGCATGCCATAAAAGCATATTTTTAAAGAGTACTTCAGACAAACGTTCATTGCTTGAATTCATAATTATAACATAAGTGCGAGTCACAAGTAAAGAAATTCCCACCCGGCGGGGTTTGATTTCTGAAACCACCAAAATTTCTTCTTAGGGGGTTTAAGGAACTCTGTTAGAGCGACCATTGTATCCACTGGCTCAGTCTCTATGAACAGTATTACGGTCAATTCTAGAACAGGCTCATCCAAGACAAAAAGGGATTTGTTCAAAACGAAATTGACATTTATGTGAAGATGCCCCCCAAAGAAAGATTCAGCTGAAATTTTTATATCGTTCTCTATTTCGTTTTGATTAGCTAAAAGCTGAAGAACATAAATTGTTCCACGCTGAGCGCTGCAATGTTTATTGATAGAATCCAACATAGGATTCCATACTATCTTCTCTTGATTGGCCTCTAACATAACCCCAGCAATGCTACCGGCTGATTTCATCTCTTCGGGAGAATCGAGAAGTTTAGTGATGAAGGCGACAGGATCAGCCACTGTATACCAGGGTCTCCTCCCAAACGATATCTTGGTCGACCATATGGCTTTTCTTTTTGAAAAATACCGTATTAGGCTTGACAATGGCATAAGTATTAAACTCCACATGATATTGAGAACCTTCTACTTCATTCAAGAACGAAATCGTTGCCAAGAAAAATATTCGTCTTTCGGGCTCGCTGCTAATTAGTGAAATAATGCTTGCTGTCACGGCATGAGTATCAAAGTAATCTTTGATTTTTCTGTCGATTATCTTTGTTGCCGCTTTTTCAGCCGAATGCATCTGAGCTGCTAGTGTTGGATATGGCTCTTCTCTTTCGACTGTATGCCTGACCATCTCGTCAATAGGCAGCATTACCAATTCTTCTTTTCGTCTAACAAGCATGGTACGATACAAAGGTATTAGATCTTCAAAATCAAAGCCGGTCGACATCCAATCTGTGTTGAAATTGTCCTGCATGAATCATCTCACGTGGTATAATCGTGCGGATTAGATTCTTGTAATAGTTGGAGCGTATCTGTATGGCCGCACGAGCATTTGATAAGAAACGTTGAATCTTTCACTTTGACGGCTTCTGTCAAAATGTTGCCGCATTTTTTGCAGCTCTGAGCTGGTATATTCATTTAATCTCCTAGTTCGAAATAGCCTTCTATCATTACGGCCCCATCGACGTCTGGCTTAGACACGTAGGTTTTTGGATAAGATTTTGGCTGTGTGTAGTTCGAAACGATCTGTGTGCCTGGATACATTTTTGTATCTTTCCATGCTTCGGTATTCCTAAACCACCAATGCTTGGTTCTTGAATCGTCATCCATCACGAACATACTGAATGAGTTACCCTTGAAAATCAAAGCTTCATTGTAACATTTGACTTGCTTCTTCCTGAAGAATAAAATCTTTCCTGTATTCAGCTTGAAGACATATGCCTTCCTTGTTACAGATAGAACCACGCCTTCATGTTTTGTGAATGTTGTTGGTTTTCTGTTGAGAACGCTTCCGCCCTCTGGATAAATCTTTGCTGGCAATAAACTCATACTTTCCTCTTTGGATTCACGAATACCAGGCCAGATTTTTTCATAAATCCTTTTGTCATCGTCGATGCATTACGCACCTTTTCAGTTAGTTCTTCATCAAATACCATCGAGGTATGTTCTTTCATTTTATCTATCCAGTAACCTGCTGTCTGCAGATTTACGTGATGATGCCCACCAGTTTCGCCTGGAAGAGCATGAGTGAATATAGCGTAATGATTTGTATTAAACAGCGGCATGAAATTTGGAATGTATTGCTCTTCAACATGCTCTAGAAATTCAACTGACCAAGCTAAATCAAATCCATATAGATCTGCAAACTCCTCAGGCTTAGGTGACTTATGAATTTCTTCTCCTTTGAACGGGAAGTGACCATAAGGCCCACCTTCAATCGGACCCTTTGTGAAATCATGGATGCATGTAAGGTAGCCGTTCATATCGGCTTCGGCTTTAAGACTTTCATCGCCGTCGACGCCTTGCCAATATATACCGCGTTCATTGGCAATAGGACACATTCCGCCTGGGCCACAGCCGATATCAAGCATGCTGAAAATACGTTTCTTTGCGGTGATCTGGCATAGAAACTCCAGAGCACCTTCATCTACATGGGTCTTATTGATATGCCCGCCGAGATGCTCTGGAGTTGTTCCTGTATTATGCATTCATTTCCACCAATAAATCGTTGTAATTGCTCCACTTCGTGAAGAGGTCTAAATAACAGACCTCCATCTCGGTGAAATTTGCTGAGTTGCGTTCTTCGATATGAAAGACTTCTTTGTCTTTATTGAACTTGAAAGATATAACTCTGCGTGTAGAAAATGTCTGCATCTTCATCCAAACGATATCACCAGAATTGATTGCCATGCTTATATGTTGCGGAGCATAGTCAAACCGCAATACTTTCGAAAACATTAAGAACCTTTATAAATAAGCATTATACAATTATCTAGCACGGAAATCAATGAAAGAATACATAAACCCTTGGACGTACCAAGGAGTGGTTGTTGAAGAAGAAACGGTCAGCAAGTTTGCTGGCTTCGTATATCTTCTAACAAATCTCTTAACTGGCCGACAATACGTTGGAAGAAAATATTCCTGGATTAACAGGAAGAAAAAAGGCGCAACTCGCCGTTCTCGGTCTGAAAGTAATTGGAAAGAATACTATGGTTCCAATGATATCATCCAGCAAGAGGTAAAAGATCTAGGTCCCATGACCTTCAAACGAGAGATCCTCCACTTTGGCAAATCCAAAGGCGAAGTAAACTTTCTCGAAATAGAAGAACAATTTAAACGGGATGTGCTGTATTCTGATCAGTTTTATAATGACCAGATACAAGGCAAATATTTCAAAAAGAATGTTATGAAATATAGAAAGTAAAAGGGGATGTCCTCAGGAATCGAACCCAAATTCTGAATGTTTAATATCCCGACTAAACCATCAACATCCCCAAGCCTTTTAGAGTCAGCATTGACACCGTCAAAGGGGTGCTGCAGCATTATTGCTCGGGACTCAAATATCTTACAAAATTGGTTATAAAGATAGGATCGGGATCGGGATTTTAAAAAGTGGCGTAATCATTTTAATCTACCTCTTTGTCTAACATCGTGTTGCAACACGACATCTTTAATCTAACAGAAGTTAAATAAGAAGTCAAGAAAGAATTTTGACGACCAGAAGGTATGCCACTAAGATGCCGAGGATGGTTATTCCAATCTTGCTTGGACCCTTCATAATGACTGGCGTCTTTCAGTGTTCCAGACCGCGGCGTCCTTAGTGAGGGCGGCAGCTGCGTCTGTAGTGTCGATGAAGGCACGACGGTTGAGGTCTTTCATTGCGTACTCTCCTTTTCTATGAACGAACCGGTGGCACCGAATTTAGGTCCCCACTTCAAGTCCTCGTCTATTTCGGCGCCGGTCTTGGCGTCGAACTGGTAACCGGCCGGGCCGAACGTGGCCCTGGCACTGATAACTCCGTTTGCTACCCCAAGCACGGTCATGGACATCTTTAATCCACACAAATTGCGGGTGAACTCATCGCCGGGCTTAAGGTGTTCAAACACTACTTCCTCCATCGCATCATGAGATAGTTAGCATAGATGTACGGGATAATCCCCTGTGACCTTTCGTTCTTTCGAACGCTGCTTCTGCGTATAAACGCCGTAGACGATTTCGTTAGGCGCCGACACAGGTGTAATAACCTTCGAAGTTGCAAACGAACCTGCCTGATTCAGTTGGATCCGATTTCATCACGCCACCCGTGAAGTAGATGACAGCTTCTTCAGTCACCTTCAAATCTGCGGCCTCGACAATAAAATTCTCGTGACCATATTTCCAGCCTGCGGGGTTCTGCACCTTGGTAAAGGCGACATTCAGTTCTTCTCTGGTGAAACCGGTAAGCTCTTTAGTCGTTTTCATCACGTTCTCCATTTTTCTATATTACGAATATATAGGGTTTACGAAATAAATCAAGAATTATTTACACCAATCCGATTTTTTTTCGCCGAAATATGCTCGTGCATTGCCTACTTTAATCTGCTCTTTAGCAAAATCTTTTCCAGACGGTAGAATAACATTTCCGAGTAATCGGCCATACTTTTCTTTTTTCCCAGCCCAGACAATTGTAACCAAGGTATCTACAGGAAGGTTCTTCTTTGCCCATGCTTTTGATATAACACCTAGCTTCAATTCTTTATCACATTTGGCAATACCATGTTTAGATTCTGGTGTGTCAATACCATAAATGCGAACACTGATAGGATTATAGGGAGCGGGCCATCCAGCAATCTCAACTTCGATTGTATCTCCGTCGATAACTTTGATGACCTTCCCTTGATATTTAAATTCTTCCGCTTGCGCAACTGACATGTTGAGGAACAAACATAAAGCGATAAGAGTTTTCTTCATTAGTCTTTTACGATCTTTATCAATTTGATTGGATCTTCGCCGCTTTGCGTTCCACAATTTGAGCAGCAGACAACTTCGTAATATCTAGTTTCTACTAGAGAGCCTGGCTCTTGATAGATGCATTCCTCAACTGTTCTGTTTGATTCCATAATGTGGCCTTTCCAGAAACATTTGAACCATTTAAATAAATTGAATTTATACTCGGTCATTATAGATGCGCACTTTGGACATGCATCCAGTCGTAGTCTTTAACACGCCCCAAACTTACCCAGCCTTCATCTTCCCAGATTTTCCAAAATGTAACGGCTTTTGGGCCTGCGAGTTTTGCTTTGGTGTGATCCCAGGCGAGCTGATTTCTTTCTGGATCAAAATCAATTGCACACCCCCAAGAGTGGATGGACCATTTTGTTCCACCACGCATTAGACGTACATTTAATGAACCGCCGAATACGTTAATACCGAGTTCTGCAATTTCAGAAGCGGTATATGCTTCAGCAATGGCAGCAAAACATTTCTGTGCACTTGGGATGCTCTTCTTGTTTAACGTCATTGTCTTCACTCTTTGTCTTCTGTTCCAAGCAACGATCATTGGGAATGGAAGAACAAGTGTTCCTTGATTCTTTCCTTTAGGTCCGAAGAAGGCATTCATAGAAGCTTCATTTTGTGAAGGCCATCTTAGAGAAGCAATATTAGAAACAGGAGCTGCCGAAGATGGAATGTTAACCTGAGTCTCTTCAGGGGTTCCTTGTAGTATTCGATCAATTGAATCAACCACAGGGAATAGCTTCAGCAGGGTCTTTGGACCTGGATCGCCATCTACTTTTAATGAGTTGATTCTTTGGAAGCCTCTTAGTGCTGCGAGTGTTTTAGGGCCGGCGACACCGTCTGCCGTACCTACTAAAATTCCGAGCTGAATCAGTCTCTGCTGAACCTCGACCCAGACTTGTTTTGTTGTCATTTATTTTCCTTTTACGATACCTAATCCCGGTTTGTAATCATAACCAAATGTTCTTATTAGTGCCAGAAACTTTTCATCAACTCTCACTTGTGAGATCACAGAAGGGATTCTTCCTTTATCAATAATAACTTCGTTCTGGTGAATATATTTGAACTCTGATCTGTATTTGACCGGAGCGGTATTAAAATCAAAGATTACATTTTCGGCATTGACTGTGGTATAGACCAGTAAGTCGATATACTTAGAAGCCATTCCTGCGGCGAACGCGTTTGAAACTTGTGGTATTCTTGACCACGATGATTCCTTACCTCTTGAAAGATAAACCATACCACCTTTATGGAGTTCTTTCATATCAGAAACACCGAAGTATTTCTTTAAATTCTTGTTGATCACATCTACATCTTTAACATCTTCAAGATTCCATGTTCCACTATGACCTAGAAGAGTGCCTACACCACGGAACACTTTAATTTCTGTATATGGCTTTGGATAGTTCTTCTTTAGCCACTCGACGACATTAGGGGAGATCTTTTTACCTGCGTCGTCACTGTAACGAACAAGCTCTTTAATGACAAAATCGGGGAGCTCAACTTCTGATTTAGCCACATCAAGATTGCCAAATCTTTTAGCGTTACCGTCAATAACATGAATCTTATCTTTGTTGGCTTTCATCCATTTTAAAGAAATCTTCTTGTCTTTGAAAACTGGATTTTTGTTATCAATAACGCCTTGGAAATGAGGGGCTAGAAGCCAGTCATCACCATGAGCTACAAGCGGGAAGAAATTGTATTTGCTGGGCTGGCCAAAATATTTGACATATTGTTCATATGTCTGATTGTTCTGCTTCAAAAAGATTACCATATCTTGATTATTCATGGGGTCGAAATAATTGACGTTTAGAATTTGAAAGATGTAATCGTTGGAGTGCATTACCCCGTCGCTGGTTGAAAGACGCTTCTTATAACCAGAATATCTGTCTTCTGGTGAAACATCGACTAGTTCATCTCCTCCACCGGAAGGATTTCTTTTCAGAAAATCGTATAGAGACAGCGGGCTAAAGATATAGCTATGCTGCTGGAATACTTTCTCGGTTAGAAGATACTGTTTAAAGGACATTTGGCTACTTTCTGAACGATTTCATATTATTTATACAGAAATCAATACCTGCCATAAAGATAGCCGAGGAAACTCGGCTACCAAAATTGCTTAAACTTCGTCGCCGACGATAACTTCTTCGTCTACAACTGGAGTTTCAACCACTTACGAAGGCCTATTCATTTTAATTCTTTCTGATATAGAAACTTTTTCTTGACATACTCAGAATATAGTTTAAATTGGAATTATGAACAGAGCATTGATAGATCAATTTAATTCGACCATAAATAAGGCAAACCTTAAAGGTAGAGCGCCTTGGGCCGTTAATCATTTAACGCAAAATGTCTACAAAGCAAAACGTTTTGTCTTTGATTCAGATGCGTCATTTAGACTAGGGCAATTGATGCATGAAAATGCTCCACTCATTGCCCGTAATATGTTCAATCTCAAGATGCCATTTGAAGAGCTTTATATAGAAGTGGATTCGATGGCTTTATTTGAAGGTCGAAGTGGGCATGTTGATCCAACAGATGATATGCGAATTGCATATACCGTTGACAATGGCCGGGTCATTACTTTGGTCGAAGCCATGAACGCCGTCCAAAGCCAGACAGAAATTTATGTCGCCCCTTTCACGTTTGCTCTTAATAAAGAACAGGAAATTCCACCCAAGAAGATTTACAGTCTGGATGATGATGATCTGGCAGAAAATTTGAAGATGTGTTGGGTTGTAGGAGCTCAGAAAGATACCAAAAACTTTGACAAGAATGGTCAGCTCTCAATTCATTTGCCTGACCTAGAAGATATCAAGAGCGAAGATTTAGCAAAGATGGTTGATGTAAAGCCAATCATGCCATTGGAATCAGAACAAGCATATGAATGCAGTTTCATGGGCGGCGGTGTCCCGATGATATTTGCTGCCGCCGTGATGATGATTAACGAACGATCTAAGCACACCATCATAATGGAGAAAGCGGCTCGTCGTATTTTACACAAGGGCAAATCGCATGCGGTTCCAGAACACTCAGTTGTTTCGGTCCATTTTGATAAGAGCGATTGTGTTGACGTTCGATATTTGATAACCTCCAATCCCGGGAAGCCGCGCCGTGAACATGATGTTCGAGGTCATTGGGTTTATTACAATGACAACCAATGCAATCATACCTGGGAGCCATTGACACCTGATAACACGAAGCAATATATTTGCCCCTCATGTAGAGCTAGGAAGACTTGGCGGCATGAACATGTGCGTGGAGATATAGCATTAGGCCGTGTGGACAAAGTTTATTCCATTAAGAAATAATTCTTGACTATATCTTTAATTGCTTTAAACTCGTAAACAATAGATTTTATCCTGGAGCGCATGGAGCGGTGGGTTGATCACCATTTAGGGTTAGAGTCCCTAGCGACCAGGGCCAATTTTGGAGGTTTAAATGCCTGAACCAAAAACACCCACCCAGACTGAAAAGATCAGTCTTTCTGTTTTGAATGTAATGATTGGAATTCAAAAGGTATTCGATGACCAAAAAACTGCCGCGCAAAATAGCAAGTAGAAATTTCTCACAAGTCGTCGACAACGTCGTTGACGTGAGCAAGGCAGAATTCGAAAAATCGAAGAAGCTCTTTGAAGAAGTTTCCAAGCAGAGGAAACTCAAGCGTAACGCTGGTAAAGAAAAATTGTGGAACCAACTTTACAAATTCACGAAGCACAAGTATAAGGAAAGCGAAGAGGTCTACAAACGATTGTCGACCCACGTTGAAACTATCAACAAACGTCCATGCAAAAGACCACCAGGTGTGATATGATGCCTAAAAAGAAATTTGTCGGATCGAGGTATTGTAAAAATCCCGTCTGCCAACTTGTTCATTTTGGGTCCTATGATCCTGAATATTGCAGCGAAGCCTGTCTCGAACTTCATGGAGAAGAGATGGGTAAATTCCAGCCGGCTGATGATGATATGGAGTAAAAATGATCTGGTTTCTAGCATGGTGTTTGGTCTCTTATGGTTTAGGCAGAATTATGATCGCCCTCACCCACAAACCAGACAAAAACGAGATGCTCAAAATTATGCTCATTGCTTTTGCTTGGCCTTTATATCTCGTTTATCTGGCTTTCGTGGCAGTCTTTAACAGATCTGCATAATTAAGAATAACACAAAATAATACTTGCAAATTTAGAATATTTGTTTATATTGTGAATGAGGCTCTTTTAATTCAAAGAGCCGAAACTTAACAAAAGAAGGACTCTACACGATGAAGAGAACTACATTTTTGTTTGCCTCAGTTGCTCTCGTTGCCCTTTGGTTTACGCCCGCAGAAGCAGCCCAAAAGAAGGAGCGCTGCTGGGCCGTCACCGGTAACTGGGTTAATGCCTCAAAACTGAATTGCAGCAGTGAAGCAGGCGGCGGGGTGGTGGAGCACAAGCCTATCAAGCAACCTCCAGGCGATGACCCCGGTGATGACCCAGGCGATGATCCAGGCGATGACCCCGGCGATGACCCCGGTGATGACCCCGGCGATGACCCCGGTGATGACCCAGGCGATGACCCCGGTGATGATCCAGGCGATGACCCCGGTGATGACCCAGGCGATGACCCCGGCGATGACCCCGGTGATGATCCAGGCGATGACTCGGGCGATGACTCGGGCGATGACTCGGGTGATGACCCAGGCGATGACTCGGG
>Ga0163144_10001819_pt1 | contig 49926 bp, 36 predicted proteins | sample OliLak19BULKMAT1_FD_123175 | JGI IMG/M metagenome (GOLD analysis project Ga0163144, IMG submission 123175) | Freshwater microbial mat bacterial communities from Lake Vanda, McMurdo Dry Valleys, Antarctica - Oligotrophic Lake LV.19.BULKMAT1 | ecosystem: Environmental > Aquatic > Freshwater >... | reverse complement strand
GAAGGGTGGTCCGGTCCTGGCGCGCCGGACCGTCGGCGTCGTTTCCGCTGGTCGGCCCTGCTCTGGTCGCTGCTGTATCCCCCGAAAGGACATCGAGTCTATCCGACTCTCTCCGGAGTGGTCCTGATTTCGCTGGCCTTGGGTATTGGCACGGCGGCGTACAACACCGCGAACAACATCCTGTTCATCACTCTCGCGCTGTTGTTGTCCTGCTTGATCCTCAGCGGGGTGCTTTCGTGGATGAATCTCGCCCGGATCACCTGGCGACTGCGGATTGAGCGGGCACTGCGAGCGGGGCAGGAAACCGTGGTGGTCCTTGAGGTGCGGAATGGAAAGCGGCTTCTTCCGACTTATGGACTCCAATTCGAAGTGCGGGCCGGAGGCGACGCGGCGAAAGGCGCGTCGCTCTTCCTGCACGAACGGCTGGACCCCGCTGGCGGCGATTTGGGTTTGGAGTGGGTCTGGCGTCCCGAACGCCGGGGTGCCGTGCCGGTGGAGCTGATCCGTGTGACCTCACTTTTCCCCTTTGGATTTTTGCGCAAGAGTTTCCCCGGGGACCTGCGGATGGAAGCGATTGTCTGGCCGGCGCCGGTATCCTACCAGCGATTTCCCGTATTGACGACTGCGCGGCGGGCGATGGGTGAAACGATGGAAAAGGTGGGGCAGAGCGGCGATTTGCTCGCGCTGCGCCGGTATGCTCCAGGAGATTCGCACCGGTTGATCCACTGGAAGGCGAGTGCGAGGACGAGGCAGTGGCTGGTGCGTCAGTTTTCCGCGGAGAGCCAGGACGGGTTTTCCCTGCATTTGGACTCCTCGTCGGACCGCTGGCCCCGCGCGGAACAGTTCGAGCTGATGATCGGGTTCGTGGCGACGCTGGCGGAGGACCTGTTCAAGCAAGGACGGCTGGGGACGGTGGCGGTCGACGACGAGCCTCCGCGCCTGATTCGTCGTCTGCAGGATGTGGAGGCGTTCCTGGACCGTCTGGCGGTGCTTCGGACGGAAAGCGGGACCCCGACGCACGTGGCAAGTCCGACGGCAACCGAGGCACGCATCCGAAGTGGGCGGCGCAACCTGCTGGTCTTCGCGCCCGACGGGGCGCGTGGAGTGGCGGCTTTTCTCGATGGTCAAAAAGCGGCAACAGCTTAGTCTCGACGACCTGCACCAGCTCAAATGGGCCCTGGGCACCCTGCTGGCGGTGCTCTCCGCCTGGACGGTTTTCTATCTGGAGGTGGAAGCGGTCTGGCTGATCCTCGCGGTGACCGTGGCCGGCGTCGCGGTCTTTCTCCGGCCGAGCCTGCCGGGGCAGGTGCCGGGCGTGGTCCATCGGCTGGCATTCCCGGTGATCGTGGCGGTGCTGGCGATGGACCTGTACACCAGCCGGGAACCGCTGCCGGCGCTGGTCCGGGTCGAGCTGATGCTGATCCTGTATCGCCTGATCAGTTACCGGAGACGCCGGGACGACCTGCAGCTGATCGTGCTCGGGCTCTTTCTGGTGGTGATCGCGGGAGTCCTGACGGTGTCGCTTTTCTTCGCCTTGCAGATCCTGGCTTTCACCGCCTGCGCGCTCGGAGTCCTGCTGTTGACGACGCTGGTCGACGCGAGCCAGATGAATTCGTCGAAAGAGGGTTCCGGGAAGGAAGTTTCGGCGATTGGAACGGCCGGAGCGTCTCCGGCTTGGGCGACCGAAGTGAACTGGTTGCGGCTTTTTGGCAAAGTGCGAGCGGCGACAGATTGGCGGGTCCTGGCGCTGGGCGTCGGATTGTTTGCCGGCGTGGTGGTCGTGTCCGCCGTGCTTTTCATGGCGATCCCCCGTTTCGAGCTTGGCAGCTCGTTTTTCCTCGACCGGCTGATCACCAAAAAGACCCGCACCGGGTTCTCGGAGAACATCCGATTCGGCGATGTCACCAGCATCCAGCAGGACGAAGGCGTGGCCTTTACGGTTGATGGCGGGGACCCGGGGAAACTTCCCGGTGTGCCTTACTGGAGGATGGTATTGCTGGACGACTACCGCGAAGGAGGGTTCCGGATGTCCCTCGAATTGAAGATCGAGCTCGCCCGCCGGGCGTTGGACCGACGCGTGCGCACGACGGGTGGTGTGACCGGACTCAAGGATGAACCCACGCGATGGCGTTTTTATTATGAACCTGGGGTGAGCCGGTACCTGCCATTGGCCGGGGGATTCCGGGAATTGGTGTTCAACCGCCCGCTAAGTTTCCATCAAAGCTCGTCGTTACGACTGCTCGCGTTGACCTCGGAGCCGGCTGAGCTGTTGGGATTTGAGGTGACTGGCATGGAGACCGGGGCGATTTTTCCGGACCCGGCTTATGCCCGGCGGGAGGCGAGTGGATTGGGGGCAGCCAAGGGGCTGCCGGACTACCGGCTGCTGGCGCTCGGCAGCGAGGACCGTGCGATCCTGGAGATGATCGTGGCGGAAATCACGCGGAACGAGGCGCTGGATGCGGAGGAATTTGCGCGTCGGGCATCCGGCTGGTTGTCGCGGCGGCACACGTACTCGATGGAGTCGTCGCTGCCTCCGGGTTCGGGAGATCCGCTGGTGCGATGGCTGAACTCGGATGGACCCGGGCACTGCGAGTTCTTTGCCGGCGGGTTTGCACTCCTGGCGCGTGCGGCGGGCCATCCGGTGCGGCTGGTGACGGGATTCAAAGGAGGGAACTGGAACGGATTCAGCGAGAGCCTGATCGTCCGGAACTCGATGGCGCATGCCTGGTGTGAGCTCTGGAACGGCGAGAACGCATGGGTGCGGGTGGACCCGACGCCGGGCGCGCATTCGGTGGGTGATCCTGGACCCGAAGTGGCGGCGGCGCAGGCGCGTGGGCGTCTCGTGGATTCAGGATGGAGCGCCCGCCTGGATGGATTGAGGGTCTTCTGGTACCGGCGCGTGGTCAATTTTGATCAAGGTGCGCAGGTGGAACTGGCGGACGGGACCAAGCGGACCGTGTTGGATGCGGTGCGTTGGATACGCGGCCGCCTGGATGCCGGTCTCGGACGGATCGAAGCCTGGGTCCGATCTCCATGGACGGTGACCCGGGGGTTGCTGGGGCTGGCCATGGCTGCGGGCTCGGCTCTGGCGATCTGGGCCATGCTCCGCTTTGGAAGGAACGGCTACTGGTGGCTGCGCGCCTCGTGGACCCGGCGATCTGAAGGTGATCCGATCCGCCTGGAGGCGGGACGCTGGCTCCGCCGAATCGAGACGGAGGGAGTGGACGCCCACCCCGACTGGGTTGATCTCCGCGGGGATCTCCTGCACCTGCGTTACGGGCGCGTGGAGCGTCGTCTGACGGTGCCGGCGATCTTTGCCCGGGCGCGACGAGCCGTGCGGCGAAGGCAGCGGTCGGCGCGTTGAAGCACCCGTCGGAAAACGGGCGGGTGATCCTCAGATCAGGAGCAGGGCCGGCTTTTCGAGCAGGTCACGCAGCGCGGCGAGGAACTGGGCGCCGACGGCACCATCGACCACCCGGTGATCGCAGGAAAGGGTCAGCGACATCCGCTGACCGACAACGATCTGGTCGTCCTTGACCACGGGTTTCTTGACGGTGGTACCCACGGCGAGGATTGCCGCGTTGGGTGGGTTGATGATGGCGGAGAAACGATCGATGCCCATCATGCCGAGATTGCTGACGCAGAAGGTCCCGCCGGTGAACTGGTCGGGTTTGAGCTTCTTCTCCTTGGCGAGTTTGCCCAAGGATTTAGCCTCCGCGCTGATCGCGAAAACCGATTTGAGATGGGCGTCGCGGACGACCGGGGTGATCAAGCCATCCTCGATTGCGACCGCGAAGGAGACATGAGCGGCGCCGAAGTAGCGGATCTGAGTCTGTTCCCAAGACCCGTTGACCGTGGGCACGCGGCGCAGGGCCTCCGCGCAACCCTTGAGGATGAAATCGTTGACCGACAGTTTGACGCCCTCTTTTTCCAGCGCGGAGTTGAGCTGTTGGCGCAGGTCCAACATCGGGCCGGCGTCGACCTCGATCTCGACGTAGAAGTGGGGAATCTGGGTCTTTGATTCGAGGAGTCGCTTCGCAATCACGCCGCGCATCGTGGAGACCGGCACCGCGCGTTCCTCCTGGATGGGACCTTTGGCGAGGAGCGAGGTGCCAAAGGTCGCTCCGGACTTGGCTGCCGCAGGAGCGGCTTTGCCAGGACCTGCCGCCTGGGCGGCGAGCACGTCGGCGCGGACGATGCGACCACCGGGACCCGAGCCGACCAAATTGGCGGGGGAGACGCCCTTTTCGAGGGCGAGCTTTCGCGCGAGCGGGGAGATGCGGACGCGTTCCCCCTCGGCGCGAGCGGGTGCGGCCGCATGGACTGGAGCAGTGACGGCAGGAGCGGAGGTGGCCGCGGCCGCTGCCGGCGGCGGAGTGGTCGCCTTGACGACCACCGGCTCGGGTTTTGGCTCCATCCTCGCTTCAGGTGCCTGAGGCGGTTTCGCCTCGGGTGGGGGTGCCGTGCCAACGGGAACTTCGACGGTTTCGCCGGGCTTTCCGACGGCGCAGAGGGGAGCCCCGAGCTCTACTTGGGAACCTGCCGGAGCGAAGATCTTCAGCAGCGTACCGTCGAAGAAGCACTCCAGCTCCATCGTCGCTTTGTCGGTTTCGACCTCGGCCAGCATTGTGCCGGACTTGACGACGTCGCCTTCGTTTTTCAGCCATTTGACCAGCGTACCCACCGTCATGGTGTCGCTGAGTTTGGGCATCTCGATGATTTGAGCCATGATTACGGGGCGATTTACTGCGCTGAAGGGAAGGGAGGACTGCGAAAGAGACCCATGCGAGCGAACGTGCTCAAGCGAGGACCTTGAGTGCCTCGGCGACGACCCGATCCGGGTTCGGGAGCTGAACGACTTCGACCGGGGGGCTGTAGATCGCTGGCGCGTCGATGGTGGTCACACGATGAATGGGAGCGTCGAGCTCGTCGAAAGCCTCGCGCTGGATCATATAGGCGAGTTGGGATCCGACGCTGGCGAAGGGCTTCTGTTCCTCGACGATCAGCACGCGATGAGTCTTCGCGACGGATGCGAGCACCGTGTTGATGTCGAGCGGACGGATGGTGCGAAGATCGACCACCTCCACGGAGACCTTGTGCTCTTGGGCGAGACGTTCCGCCGCGGCGAGTGAGTGGAGGACGCAGCGGCCGTAGGTGACAATCGTCAAGTCGGAGCCCACGCGTTTGATGTCCGCCTTGCCGAGCGGAATGAGGTACTCGCCCTCGGGAATCTCACCTTTGTCCCCGTAGAGGATGGTGTTCTCGAGGAAGAAGACCGGATCGTTGTCGCGGATCGCGGACTTCAACAGCCCCTTGGCATCGTAGGCCGTGGACGGCACGACCACTTTGACCCCGGGATGATTGGCGAGAACGTTTTCCGGGGTGTGGGAGTGGGTGGCGCCGACGTTGGTGCCGCCATTGGCCGGACCGCGAATCACGATCGGGCAGTTGATTTGTCCGCCAGACATGTAGCGGACGTTGGCAGCGTTATTCAGGATCTGGTCGAAGGCGACCGAGTAGAACGACCAAAACATCAGCTCCATGACTGGACGGATGCCGAGCATGGAAGCGCCGATGCCCATGCCGATGAACCCCGCCTCGCTGATCGGGGTGTCGACAATGCGCTTGGGCCCGTACTTGGCGAGGAGACCCTCGGTCACCTTGTAGGCTCCATTGAATTGGGCCACTTCCTCGCCCATGATCACGACATTCGGATCACGATCGAGTTCTTCGGCGAGGGCGTGGCGGATGGCTTCGCGGTAGGTGAACTGAGGCACGGTAAAAAAAGAGACGAAATGAAGGACGCGGCGGTCGAAACGGACTCAGGTGAAGAAAAGCAGACCCTCGGACTTGCGATGCTCGGGATTATCCGCCTCCCAATAGACATCCTTTTGGATGTCGTCAGCGGTTGGGAACGGACTCGCCTCGGCGAAATTGGCCGCGTTGTCGGCCTCGGCACGCGCCTCGGCATCGATGGCGTCCGCGGCGGCTTCATCGAGAGTTCCTTCACTGGTCAAGAGCGCGCGGAAGACCGTGATCGGATCTTTCGTGCGCTGGTATTCCTCGATCTCTGACTTGTCGCGGTAAGTCCGGTCCGGGTCGGCGACCGAGTGTCCCCGGTAACGGTACGTTTTGATTTCCACCACGGCCGGTTTCGATTGTTCGCGAGCCCGCACGAGGAACTCGTTCATCACCGAACGGACTTCGTAAACATCGTGGCCATCGCAGGTCCCCCACGCCATGTGATAGGCGTCCCCACGCCGCGCGAGGTCGCCGGCAGATGAACGCGCCTGGCTGGTGCCCATGGAGTAGCCGTTGTTTTCGATCACAAAGACGACCGGCAAGTCCCACAGCGCGGCGATATTGTAGGCTTCGTGGACCGCTCCTTGGTTCACCGCACCGTCGCCCATGAAGGCCATCGCCGCTCCTTTCAACCCCTGATACTTGATGGCGTAAGCCAGTCCGGTTCCGAGAGGGACCTGGCCTCCGACGATGCCGTGGCCGCCCCAGAAATTTCTCGACGGGTCAAAGTAATGCATCGAGCCACCCTTGCCTTTTGAGCAACCGGTGACCTTGCCATAGAGCTCGGCCATCAACGGCTTGGTGTCCATGCCGACCGCGATTGCATGTCCGTGATCGCGGTAGGCCGTGATCACGTGGTCATGCTTGCCCATCAGGGAACAGCAAGCCACCGCAACGGCCTCCTGGCCGATGTACAGGTGGAGAAATCCCCCGATCTTTTTCGCCTGGTAAGCCCGCAGGCTGCGCTCCTCGAAACGACGGATGCGCACCATGGTGCGATAGAGGTTGATGCGCTCGGCAGCGGAAAGCTCGGCGTTCACGGGCGCTTGACGGTGATCCGTCGGGTTGTTCGCACCTACGGCGTCAGGTTTTACAGGAGTGGCGATCGGTTTATTGCTCACGGAAAAGCGCGTTTAAAATGATGAACTGTGAAGTCTCGGTTGGATCGCGGCGAAATCAAGAGTTTGTTGGCGATCACTGCCGACGATGAGCCGGTACCGTACCAACCGGGCGAGGCTCATCGACCGGCGTCCGCCGGCATGCGGAATCACTTCGTTTGCAAGTGCGTCAAGAAACTTGCTCGATTTCAAATGTCACCGGATGTCCTGGAAGGCAATCGGCGCGCAGAGAAACGAAACAATCCTTATAGCGGTCGTAGGTTGGCCAGAGAATCGTCCGGTCGGTCTCGGGAATGGGCAGGCGATCAATCTCGGCGCGGCTGAAAAATCCAAACCGACCCTCTTGAATCTCTGGCGGCAAGGCGTCGATCGGACGGAGGCAGCGGAAGAGGAAGAGCAACCAGTGGGATTCTCCCTCGTAGGCCTTTTCGGAAATCATCGCGAAGAGATGCAGGTCGGCTGGAGTCAGACGGACCTCGGCTTCCTCGGCGGTCTCCCTCACGGCGCACTCGAACGGCGACTCTCCGGTTGACGTCTCCAGCTTCCCACCCAAAGGACTCCAGGAGCCGAGGTTCGGGGCCTTGGCCCGTAAGAGAAGCAGCTGCTCCCCTTTGGCGTTCTCCAAAAAAACCAAGACCGCGATTTTGTGGGCTAAGGGCGTGGACGTGGGTGACATGGACAGAAGGGGAGTTCGTGGAAACCGGCACATTTGTCACGCGGCATCGCGAAAGGGTGTTTTGCATTAAAATTGCTATTGACCTGCATATTAAAGGCAATATTATTGCGTTTAATGTCGAATTTCCGATTAATTGTGGCTTCCGGTTCGAGTCATCGGACGGCGGTTCTGATCGAGCGGTCCCGAAATGGCGCGGCGACTGTGCAGGCGCTGGCTTCGTCGGAGGTGAGCTCAAGGCGGGAAAAACGGAGAGAGGGGGAGATCGACGAAGTGGAACGGCAGGCATGGTCCGGCGCCTTGGGGAAGGTGGGGCGAAAGGGCGTGCCGGCCACGCTGGTCTTGTCCCACCTGGATGTGACCTATCGGAACTTTCAGATCGCTGAAGTCGACCCCGCTTCCCGCGAGGCAGTTGTGCGGTTTGAAGCAGCCCAGGTCTTGGGGGCAGGAGCGACTGATGCCGTGTGGGAAGGTGTACCGATGGCGCCGCAGGACGGCAAAGTGGACGTGCTGTTGATTTCAGCTCCTCTTGGGCGGGTCGACGGCGCCTGTGCGGACTTGGATGCGGTCGGCGTTCGGCTCGATCGAGCGATGGATGCGGGCATGGCTTTGTCGCATGCGTACCGTTACACTTTTCCGGAGGAAACGACCCGCGCAGGGCTGATCGTCCGGGTAGGTGCTCGGACGACGCAGTTGGTCCTGATCGAAGGTTCGCGGGTGCAGGTCCGCGGGTTGGCGCAAGGCGGTGAGGCGGTGACTCGGGCGCTGGCTGGCGATCTCGGGAAAAACCTGGAAGAGGCCGAGGCTTGGAAGCGGCGCGTGGTGGCGCCTGCCGGGAAAGGCCTTTGCCTTCAGCCCGACGAGGCGCTGGCGTTGGCGAGGGCGACGGGTGACTTGGCAGGTCGCCTTCAATTGGAGATCACCCGATTTCTGGTCAATCAGCGTCGCCCGGAAGGCGAAGTCACCCCGGTCACGATTCACCTTTGTGGCGGTGGGACCTTGCTTCCGGGATTGGCCGAAGGGCTGGCGGCTCGGCTTCGCTTGTCGGTCGTGCCTTTTGATCCATTTTGCCGGGTCGGGTGGCAACCGGAAGAGCCACCGACCGCGATTGAACGCGCGCGTGCGGCCGAGTGCGTGGGTGCGGCGCTTTTGGACGACGAAGCGCTCGCAGATCCGAGAAACGCCTCGCTGCTTCCGCCGGTCCGCAAACGGGCGCAACTTAACTTGGCGCGTCACGCGACCCTCGCCGGCGCCGCGGCGTTGCTCGCATTGGCAGGATTGCCGCCGACCTGGCACTATCAAAGGCTGGCGAATGAGACTGCGGCATCGGTGCGCACCCTCGACGCGGAGGTGCAACGCCTCCAACGGATCCATGATCAAAATCGTGAGAACCTGGCGAAGATCGGTGAAGCGCGCGACCGGATGGCATTGATGCGAGACCTCGCTGCCGCGCGGATCCGCTGGCCCCGCTTTTTTGGCGAACTTCAGACCTGCCTTGCCCGCGTGGAGGATGCGTGGCTGGACAGCCTCCACCTCGCGCAAGCAGGGCCGGGTGAGGGAGTGCCTTTACGGTTTCGCCTGACCGGGCGTTTGCTCGATGAGGAAGCGGCCGGCCTTGGCGTCGGTGCCGATGCCGAGGGTCGCCTTCGCACCTTGCTCACCCGACTCGAAGAGTCGCCCTTTGTGGCGCGGGTGGAACGGGAACGATTTACCCGGGCCGAACCCGGCGTTCTCCAGTTTGAAATGACTCTGGCGATGAGTGGCGCCGAAGCCTTGTGAACCTGTTCGACCTGATGTTCCGACTTCATCGAGCACCGGTCATCGGCCTCGTTGCTGCGACTCTTGCGGTCGCGACCGAAGCGGCTTGGATCGTAAGAAATCGCACCGAGATGGTCGAGTCGCTCGCCAAAGGTCGGCAGCTGCAGGACCGACGTCTCCAGCTCCTGCGGCAGACGCCCTCGCCGACTCCGGAGATCGCGGCGCAAATTGTGGCCGCTCGACAATCGATCGAGCGGGCCGCTGAGGCGGGGGCGGCGCGTCTGATCGCCGGGTCGATCGAGCCGGAGGATTCCCGCGCGACCGAGCCCGTCCGGGAGCGGGCGGGCGCGTACTTTGACCTTGCCTGGTTCGTGGAGGAAATGCGCGCCACGGCGGTGGCCGAGGACATCCAGTTGATGGAAGGAGAGAGCTTTGGTTTTTCCAGCCATGCACACAGTGGTCCTGCCTCGGAGCACATCGGACGTGTCCTGCGACAACGCCTGCACCTCGAGCGATTGCTCAAGGCACTCTTTTCGGTCCGTCCGGCGCGTCTGGAATCCGTGCGGCGCGAGTCCCCATTGCCCGGTTCGGCGGCGGCGCGCGTGGGCGCGGATCCGGCTGGCGCCGATTACTTCCGAATCGATCCAGCATCGAGTCTCCGGCGAAGTGGAGTGATCGATACGCTGGCCTTCCGTCTGGTTTTTGTGGGGAACACCGGATGCCTGCGCGATTTCCTGAACCGGCTGATGGAGGACGAGACCCCGTGGATGGTGCGGCTTGTCGAGGTCGAGCCGGCGGCGCGAGCAGGCGCGGGGAGGCCTGCGGGCAATCCGTCCGGGAAGACCGTGTCTCGGATCGGTCCGGCGCTTTCCCGGTTCGCGCTGACGATCGAAACCATCGAGCGGCTCGGAGCTACCCCGGCCGGACGGGAGAAATCGATCTGATGTCCTCCCGGTTTCAGCCTCAGCGCCTGCTCGATCGAAGGCGTTCGATCTGGGCCTTGGCGGCGACCACGTTCGTGGCCAGCGTGGTCTGGACGCTGGCGGTGCGCCAGTCCCGCGCGGACCCTTGGGGAGACCCCGTGCCGGTCGTTGCGGGGCTGCCGGCTGATCTGGCCATGGCGGGGGCGATCGATCGATCCTCCGCGCGCTGGAGCAACCCCTCGGGCCAGCGTCGCGGTGACGGTTGGCTCTTTGAGCTCTTCGCGCCACCCACGCTCTTCCACGACCACCAAGCGGGTGGGTGGTCGCTGGAGCCTCCGCCCTCGGATGCGCCTGCTTCGGACGACGGAATCGTCGGCGGTGAGGCGGCCCCGGTTCTGCAGCCCTCGGTGGTCGGGATCGGGGTGGAGCTGTTTCCCCTGCAGCTAGTGGGGTACGGACATGGCGCGGCGGGCCTCTTCGGCACGTTCCAGGACGTGGCAACCCTGGAAACCTTCGTGGCGCGCGCGGGACGCAGAATCGGTCCGTTGGGTTTGAGGATCGACTCGCTCGCGGAAATGCTTCTGGAGCTGCCGCAGGGCGACGAGGAACCGCTGCGCCAGCGAGCGGCCATCGCTCGCGTCATCCTCGAGAGCAGCGGTGAGCAGACCCTGCTTCGTTCCTCCGAGAGAGTGTCCCGGGGGGCACCCCGTGCGGGAGTACGCCTTTCTCCTGCCGGGGAGACGCGTTGGCTGGCCGAAGGAGAATCAATCCTCACAGAGCAAGGCTCATTCCGCGTCGAACGCATTGAGACCGCACCCCAACGCGTGGTCGCTTCAGACCTGACCGACGCGACGGAGAATCCATCAACGCGAGAATTTTTTCCTCCCCTGCGCTGGCTTCTGCCGGCAGGGCCAGGAATTTGGACGCCGCCGGTTCCAGCGATTTCTCCACATCCATGAAATTCACTCTGCATCGCTCCCGCTGTGGGCTCACGGGACTGGCCCTCGCCATCCTGATCCCGGGTGTGCTGTTTGCCGCAACGGAACCGCCCATTCACTCCGCCGCGAACGTGCACCCGTCCTCCGCGCAGAAAGAAGTATTCGAGATTCAGCGACTCGCGTCCAGAGGGAGGGCGCAGTACCTGGCGGGCGACGTGCTGGCGGCGGAGGCGACGTTTCTTGAGCTGGAAATCCTGGCTCCCGAGCGTCCGGGAACCAAGGACTTCCTTCGACGGATCGCTGAGGACAAGGCCCGTGCGGGTGGGGTGAACCGTGGCGTGACCCGCGCCCTGATGGTCGAGGAGGTGACCAAGGCCTGGCAGCGGCCGGCGGTCTTCGAGGAGCGAACGCACGTCTCACCCGAGCGCTCCTCGTCCGCGTTGCCGCTGGAGCAGAAGCTGGCCGCGATCCAAATTCCCTCGGTCAGTTTCAACCAGGTGGACCTCAATCGGGTCGCCCAGAGCCTCAGCACGATCGCGGAGGAATGTGATCCCGCCACCGAGGGGCTGAGGGGGGTCAACATTGTTCTGATCGATCCCTCGAACCGCAATCCGCTGGTCACGCTCGCACTGCGCAATCTTTCCCTCAAACGGGTGCTCGATTTCGTCACCGACTCGGTGGGGTTCCGGTACGAGATCCAGGCGGATGCGGTGGTGCTCAAGCCTGGAGGGGAGACGTCAACCCTTGACACAGCCTTTTTTCCGATAGCCCGTTCGACGGTGATTCGGATGACCGGGTTCGGCCGTGGCCCGTCGCATCCGGTGACGCCGGGTGCGGATCCCGCGTCCACGCCGGCGGAAAACGGATCCCCGTCGGCGTCCCCCGGGCAATCCGGCGGTGGTGAAGCGTCCCTGCTCCGGGCGTTTCTCCAGTCGGCCGGGGTTGTTTTTGACAGCACGCCCGGAGCGAGTCTGGCCTACGATGGATCAGCGATGATTGTGACCCAGACTTCGCGAAACATCGAGCGGATCCGAAACATCCTCAATCGATACACCGACGTGCGGCAGGTGGAGATCGAGGCGAAATTCATCGAAGTCCAGGAAGGGGCGCTGGATGAGATGGGCGTGACCTGGAGCGTGGGTCGGACGGGAAAGCTGAGGGTGGACCCTGGCACGGGTTCGCCGGTGCTCGACCGGAACGGCCGGCAGGTTTTCACTTCCCAGGAGTCCTACTCCACGGACCGGATAAACCGCACCCTCAACGGAGCCTTCATGGGCTCGGCGAACTCGAACGCGATCGTGATTGATGGGGAGACGGTCGCGAGCACCGCCCCGCCGCGGTTGCCGGGAGCGGTCGCGCTCGCGGGCGAGGCCCCGGGCTTTGCCTCGATTTCCGGAATTGTTGGCGACTTCAACGTCAGCGCGATGGTCCGGTTGCTGGCCCAGAAATCGGGCAGCGATCTGCTGAGTGCGCCGCGGGTGACCGTGCTTTCGGGGAACACGGCCACGATCACGGTCGCCCAGGAGCTTCGGTATCCACAGAGTTATGGGGAGATCCAGAGTCAGGTCGGATCCGGCAGGACGGCGGGTGACGGTGATGGCGGCGGATCGGCGGGTGTGACCATCACCGCGGGCACGCCGCAGGATTTCACCTCGAGAAACGTGGGCGTGGAGCTCAAAGTGACCCCGACCGTCGAGGAGGACGACTATTCGATCAGCCTGGATCTGGCGCCGAAGGTGACCGAGTTTGAAGGGTTCGTGGAGTTCGGCGGTCCGAGCGTGGCGGTCTCGGGTGGGCGAACGGTGACGGTGCCGCCGGGATTCCACCAGCCGATCTTTTCCGTGAGGGAAGTGACAACCCGGGTGACCATCTGGGACGGGGCGACGTTGGTGATGGGAGGGCTGACGCGCGAGGAGGTGAAGAAAGTGAACGACAAGATCCCGGTGCTTGGGGATCTGCCCCTTTTCGGGCGGGCGTTCCGGTCGAAGGGCGAAAGTTCGCAGAAGAGGAACCTGCTGATTTTTGTCACCGCCAATCTGGTCAGTCCCGGCGGTTCTCCCAAGAAGCAGGCGCTGGGCGGTGCCCAGCCGGGTGCCCTTTTCCAGAATCCCACGATGGTGACGCCGGCCCGGGCGGAGTCGCGCTCCCGGACGAAACCCTGAATCGCCCGGAGGAATTCCCGATTCTGCGCTGGCCTGCGGGCGCTCCACCGGATTCGTTGGGTCATGGGCAAGTGGCTGCTGATTGACGGCTTTAATCTGGCGTACCGGTGTTTCTTCGCGATTCCGGAGCTGACGCGTGCGGACGGATTTCCGACGAACGCCCTCCACGGCTGGGTGAAATCGATCTGGAAGCTGGAGGATCAGGAGCGGCCGGAAGGCACCTTGGTTTTCTTCGATCTGGGTGGATCGCAGGACCGCCTCGCGTTGCATCCGGAGTACAAGGCGCATCGCGAAGAGATGCCGGAAGCCTTGGAGAAGCAACTGCCCTACGTGAAACGCCTCACTCGCGCGATGGGCCTCGTCGGGATCGAGCAGGACGGAGTGGAGAGCGATGACCTCCTGGCCTCGCAGGCCATCGCCTTGGCGCGCGCCGGGCACGAGGTCCTGATTGTGAGCTCCGACAAGGACTTTGCGCAGATCGTCGATGATCGGGTGCGCATCCTTCTGCCGCCTCCGACCGCCAATCCCAAGCTGGGCTGGCGGCAGTTGGATGCGGCCGGGGTGGGGGAGAAATTTGGCGTGCCTCCGTCACAGATCGCCGATTACCTGGCGCTGGTTGGGGACACGTCGGATAACATCCGTGGCGTTGATGGCGTTGGTCCAAAGACCGCCTCGAAGTGGCTGCAGTCCTTTGGATCGCTGGACGGCATCCTCGCACACACCGCCGAGTTGCAGCCTGAACGCTTTCGCGCGGTCGTCGCGACCTATGCGGACACCTTGCGCCGCAATCTGAAGCTCACGACGCTCAACCTTGCCCTGCCGGCGATTCCGCCGGCCAAGTTTGCGCCCCGGGTGGACGAGATTTACGCCCTGCTGGGAGAGCTTGAGATGAAGAACTGCCTGATTGATGCGCGGAAACGCTACACCCAGCCGGAACTCTTCTGACAGACTGGGGAAAACCCGGCGAGGTCCGGTTCAGGCGGAACCTTCCCTGGAGACACCGTCCGGATCAAAAATGTAACCCACACCGTGGACGGTTCGAAAGGCATCGAGCTTGATTCCGTGCTCGAGGAACAAGTCCCGGATCTTGACGATGTATTGGTCGAGAGACCGGCTGCGCACATCCGCGTGGATACCCCAGACGGAGTGGATCAGGGCCTTGCGCGTGATGACGATGCCACGATTGGCGGAGAGGTAGGCGAGGATGCCGAGCTCCTTGCGGCCGAGTTTCTGGATGTGACCGTCGGGAAAGGAAATCTCCAGGCGGTCCGGCGTGATCTGAGCTCCGACAAATTCGAAGGGTTCGTCGCTGACCTTGACGTTCTTCGTGACGTTGAAATCGGTGTTCGACTCCGCACGGCGAAGCACCGCGCGAATCCGCGCGACCAGCTCGGCGTATCCAAACGGCTTTGTCACATAGTCGTCGCCCCCCAGTTCGAGACCCTTGACCTTGTTCACCTCGAGGGTGTTGCCGGTCAGGAAGATGGTCGGAACGATGATGTCATTGGCCTTCAACTCCTCCAGCAGGGAGAAACCGGATTGATCCGGCAGATTCACGTCGAGCAGCATCAAATTGGCAAAGTTTCGCTTGAGGAAGCGAATCGCGTGCATCGCTCGGTTGCAGACTTGGGTAAGCATGCCGGCTTCCTCTAAATGCAAACAGATCAGCTTCGCGAGCTCATCCTCGTCTTCGACCACAAGAATCAGCGGTTTTGGCTCAGCGCGCATGGGAAAGGAATCGATGAGTCAACATGAGATAGAACCCGGGACCTCCGGGATGTGGGAAAGTTCCTGGGGATGAAAGATGTTTTTTACAATTAGTTTTTTACGGGAGCTGTTTATGGCATGCAAATGGATGGCCGTTTTGGGCAAGGGTGGAAACGAAGAGAAATAGACTTGCGGCCCAAAATCCCGGGGCTTGCTCTGACGACGTGTCCGCCCAATTGCCGCTCCTGATGCTCGGACTGCCGAAAGGCAGCCTCGAGGAATCGACCAAGAACCTGTTTGCGAAAGCCGGTTGGAAGATCACGACCAGCTCGCGATCGTACAAACCGGCGATCAATGACCCTGAGCTCGACGGACGTTTTGTCCGGGCTCAGGAAGTCAGCCGTTATGTGGAACATGGCTTCTTTGATTGCGGGCTGACCGGCTACGATTGGATTCAGGAGAACGCCTCCGACGTGGTGGAGGTCTGTGACTTGGTGTACAGCCGGGCCTCGGTGCAAAAATCGCGGTGGGTGCTTTGCGTGCCGGAGTCGTCCTCGATCATGACCCCGCAGGACCTGGCCGGAAAGCGCGTCGCGACCGAGTTGGTCAACACGGTGAAGCGCTATTTTGCGGGCCTTTCGATTCCCGTGGAGGTGGAGTTTTCGTGGGGTGCAACGGAGGTGAAGGTGCCGGATCTGGTGGATGCGATCGTCGACATCACTGAAACAGGTTCTTCGTTAAGGGCTAACAAGTTGCGAATAGTCTCCACGCTGATGGAGACGAACACCAAATTCATCGCGAACAAGAAGAGTTGGACGAATCCAGCGAAACGTCGCAAGATCGAGACCATCGCCCTGCTGCTGACGGGTGCCTTGGAGGCCGAGACCAAGGTCGGTCTCAAGATGAACGCCCCGCGCACGTCGCTGGAGGCAATTTCCCGGGCGATTCCCGCTTTGCGGAACCCAACGGTTTCTCCGCTGAGTCATCCGGACTGGGTGGCGTTGGAGACGATCATCGATGAGAGCGTGGTTCGGGAAATCATTCCCCAGTTGAAATCCCTCGGTGCCGAGGGGATAGTCGAATACCCGTTGAACAAGGTGGTTTACTGAGTTTGGTGGAACGTTTTCCGTTGAGGGGCGTCCCACGCGTCCGCCGATGGCCCCGGACCGGGTGCCACTCCCACACCTAACGCTTCTTTTCCATGCCCACCACAACCCTCGGATTGCTTCAGCACGCCTGCACAGCGAATCTGGCGCAGAATCTCAAAAAGACCCTCGCTCTGACCACCCAAGCGGCGAAGAGCGGGGCGAAGATCATTTGCACGCAGGAACTCTTCCGCTCGCAGTACTTTTGTCAGAGCGAGGACCACGCGAACTTCAAACTCGCGGAATCCATTCCAGGTCCGAGCACGGCCGCCTTTCAGGCGATCGCCAAGAAGTACAAGGTGGTCATCATCGCATCGCTTTTTGAACGACGCGCCTCCGGTCTCTACCACAACACCGCCGTGATCATCGACGCGGACGGATCGCTCCTTGGGATCTACCGCAAGATGCACATCCCGGACGATCCGCTGTTTTATGAAAAGTTCTATTTTACCCCGGGCGACACGGGCTTTCGGGCTTGGCAGACCCGGTATGGGCGGATCGGCGTACTGATTTGCTGGGACCAATGGTACCCTGAGGCGGCGCGATTGACCTCATTGCAGGGTGCCGAGATTCTTTTCTATCCGACGGCGATCGGCTGGCACCCCAAGGAAAAGGCCGAGTACGGGGTCAATCAGCACGGAGCTTGGGAGACGATCCAGCGTTCCCATGCCGTTGCCAACGGTTGTTACGTGGCAGCGGTCAATCGAATCGGACTCGAAACGCCGGTGGGCGGTGACGGCCTTGAGTTCTGGGGGCAGAGTTTTGTCGCCGGGACCAGTGGACAGATGCTCGCCAAGGCATCGGTGGATCAAGAGGAAGTGCTCCTGACGGAAATCGACTTGGGGAAGGTGGACGTCACCCGAACGCATTGGCCGTTTCTGCGTGACCGGCGCATTGATGCCTACGGTGATCTGACGAAGCGGTTCATCGACCAGGCCTGAGTTCGATCGACCCGCGATGTCCCCCGGCCCCCAATGGTCCCCCAAGGTGTTCCGCGGCTCGGCAGAACTCCCGGCCGAGCTAGGTTTTCGCATGCCTGCCGAATGGGCTCCGCAGGCGGCGGTCTGGTTCTCTTGGCCGCATAAACGAGCCTCCTGGCCTGGCCACTTCCGTCCCATTCCCTATAAGTTTGCGGAGATCGTGGCCACCGTCTCCCGCTTTCAGGAGGTCCGCATCAACGCGGCCGCACGCCTGATTCCACGGGCGCGGTCGCTGGTGAAAAAAGCCGGGGCAGACCTGAGCCGGGTCACTTTCTACAACCATCCGACCGACGACGCGTGGTGCCGTGATCATGGGCCGATTTTCGTGAAGAATGACGCCACCGGGGAAGTGGCGTTGACGGATTGGAAGTACAACGCGTGGGGTGACAAGTACCCGCCGTACGCGAACGACAATCGGATCCCGCCGCGAATCGCCCGCGCGCTTGGCCTGCGCCGGTTCGAAAAGAAGATGGTCCTCGAAGGTGGATCAATCGACGTCAACGGGGAGGGACTGTTGCTGACGACGCAGGCGTGCCTGCTCAACCCGAACCGCAACCCGTCGTTGTCCAAGGAGCAAATCGAGCAGGCTCTGCGCGACTATCTGGGCGTACACACCATCCTTTGGCTTGGAGATGGTATTGTCGGAGACGATACGGACGGACACGTGGACGACCTCAGCCGGTTTTATTGCCCCGACGGGATTGTCACGGTCGTCGAACCCAATCGCCGCGATCGCAATCACGCGATCCTGAAGGAAAATCTCGAACGGCTGAAGAGCCTGCGCACACCCGCAGGCAGGCGTTTCCGGATCGTCGAGTTGCCGATGCCGCGCCCGTCCTTCTGTGATGGCCAGCAATTGCCGGCGAGCTACGCGAATTTCCTCGTGATCAACGGAGCCGTGCTCATGCCCGCGTTCCGGCAGCCAAAGAAGGATGCCGAGGCCGCCGAGATTCTGGCAGCGTGTTTTCCCGGCCGGGAGATCATTCCCATCGATTGTCTGGAACTGGTCTGGGGTCTGGGTACTCTGCATTGCATCTCGCAACAACAACCCGCCTGAAGCCACTTCCTTGAAAACCTTCCTTTTTCTGATCGGATCCTTGGTCGTCGTGACGTTAGCGGGGTGCGAGTCGGTCCGCTCCGACCTCCGCGAAGGCGTTCGGGAGAAAGTTGCCGGACCGACCTTCCGAACCCAGTACGTTGCAGCCGACTCCCGCGCGGTTTATGAAGCGGCTCGGTTGGCCCTGAACCAGATGGGCTACCGCTTTGTCCGCGGGGGGCCTGCGCAGGGAGTGATCGAGGCCTTCGGCGGGGTGCACTCGGGAGAGTCACTGAAAAGCAGTCGGCAGGTCCGGCTTCAGATCGAGATTTCCACATTTGGCGATGGATCCAACATCCGGGCTCTGTTTTCGGAGGTACTTGAAGCGGATTTCAGCAAAGGACCGGGTCGCGCGACGGAGAACTCGCTGAGGGACACGTCCTTATACGAGGTTTTGTTCCGACACATCGAGGATGGGTTGAAGAAGTCAGCGGCCGTTCGCTGAGCGCCGAGTTTTGCGCTTGCGGAGGGCTGAGGAGTTCAGTGATTCTGACCGTTCGCGGCTTTGTTTGGATCCGGTCAGCGTATGCCGCACTGTTCCCGCTGACCCTACAGGCAATTAACCTTCAACCCACGGTCCCCCCGGACCATCGCGGTGGTACGCTGTTTTGGAATACGCGGCGGACCGTCGTCCTTGCACATGAGTTCAGTAATGGAAGAGCTTTTGGCTCAAACCTCCCTCGGTCTTCTGAAAGAGGGCGCTATCGTCCCCGGTGTTATCACCGAAATCCGCCAAAACGACGTGATCGTCGACATTGGTGCCAAAGCCGAGGCCGTGATTCCGGCCAGCGAATTCGTCGATTTGGGCGAACTCCAAATCGGGTCCACCATCGACGTTTTTCTCGAGAAATTGGAGGACAAGAACGGCAACCCTGTCGTCTCGTTCGACAAGGCGGAGCAAAAGAAGAACTGGGATAACATTCTCACCCGCTTTCCTGAAGGCTCGATCGCCTCGGGCCGCGTCCGCGCCAAGGTCAAGGGCGGCCTGATCGTGAACATTGGCGTGGATTCCTTCCTGCCGGCGTCGCACATCGACATTCAGCCCCCGAAGAATCTCGATCAGTACGTCGGCCAGACCTACGACTTCAAGGTTCTGAAGATCAATCTCGACCGGAAGAACATCGTTCTTTCCCGCCGCGAACTGATCGAAGAGCAACGCACGAGCAAGCGCCGCAACCTGCTTGACTCCATCCAGCCCGGCCAGATCCGCAAGGGTATCGTCAAGAACATCACCGATTTCGGTGCGTTCATCGACCTCGACGGTATGGACGGCCTGCTGCATATCACCGACATGAGCTGGGGTCGGATCTCCCATCCATCCGAGATGGTGAAGCAGGGAGAAGAGGTTCAGGTCATGATCATCGAGGTGAACCGCGATAAAGAACGCGTTTCCCTCGGTCTCAAACAGACCACGAAGAATCCTTGGGACGACATCGAGCACAAGTACCCGGTCGGCGCGAAGGTTCACGGCAAAGTCGTCAACCTCGTCCCGTACGGTGCGTTCATCGAGATCGAACCGGGCGTCGAAGGTCTCGTGCACATCACCGAGATGTCCTGGACGAAGCGCATCACCAAACCTTCCGAACTGCTCAAGGTCGGTCAGGAGCTCGATGCCGTGGTCCTCGGGATCCAGAAGGACGACCAGAAGATCTCCCTCGGCCTCCGTCAGTTGGAGCCGAATCCGTGGGACATGGTCCGCCACAATTATCCGATCGGCGCTCGGGTTCGCGGCAAGGTTCGCAACATGACGACCTACGGTGCCTTCATCGAACTCGAAGAGGGCATCGACGGTATGGTGCACGTGTCGGATATGTCGTGGACCCGCAAGGTCAACCATCCGACCGAAGTGCTCAAGAAGGGCGACGAAGTGGACGCGATCGTTCTCGATGTCGATTCTTCACAGCAGCGCATCAGCCTGGGAATGAAGCAGATCGCAATCGATCCTTGGACCGATATCGATTCCTTCTTCAAGATCGGCGACGTTGTCCAAGGCAGGATCACGAAGATCACCTCGTTCGGGGCCTTCGTGGAGCTGAAGGACAACATCGACGGTCTGGTGCACATCTCGCAGATCAGCGAAGACCGCATCGACAAGGTGAAGGATGTGCTCAAGCCCGATCAGATGGTCACAGCGCGTGTGATCAAGATCGACCGCGAAGAGCGTCGCCTCGGCCTCTCGATCAAGGCGGCGAATTACTCGAGCGATCAGCTCGCGGCGGAGACGGCGACGTACGACGCCCTCAATCGTCAGAGCGCCGGCAGCGACATGATGAACCTCGGAGATATTCTCGACGAGGCGCAGCGCAAGTAAGCCACCGGTTACGTTTCGGATCTTTCAGGCGTCCACCCGAGGGGGTGGACGCCTTTATTGTTTTGCTGCCGATCTACCCGAGGGGTGGTTGGGCTTGGGGCGGCAGGGACGCGAAAAAGCCGGCGCAGAGCACCGGCTTTTGGCGGTCAGAAGACGAGAAAAACTCAGTTGCGGCCGCTGCGACCGGCGGGAAGGTCCACGACTTTGGACTTCGATTCGATGAACTCGCGGATCACTTCCATCCGTTTCCGCTGGCGATCATCCAACTCGATTTCATCCGAGCTCCGCTGGGTTTCGTTTTTCGCGATCGCCTTACGAATCTTTGAAAGAGCGATGTTCTGCAGCTGCCGGATCCGCTCGCGGGTCACTTTGAATTTCCGACCGACTTCTTCGAGTGTCATCTCGTCATAGCCGTCGAAACCGAAGCGCAGTCGGATAATTTCCGCTTCGCGTGGCTCCAAGGAATCAAGCATCGCTCGGAGGTCCGCGTTTTGGGAGCGTTCCTTGAGAGCGTCCAGCGGATTGGCCATGTTTTCATCTCCCACGATGTCACCGAACGTCGCAGAATCCCCATCTTCGCCAATGGGCGCGTCAAGTGAGGTTGGGCGAACGCTGACCGATTTGAGGTGGGCGACCTTGCTCGTCGGGATCTGCAGTTCGATGGCCAATTCCTCGTCGGTCGGCTCGCGTCCGAGTTCCTCCGAGAGGGCCATTGCGGTGCGGCGCATCTTGGCGATCTTGTCGACCAAATGAACGGGAAGCCGGATGGTCTTACTCTGGTTGGCGAGAGCTCGCTTGATTGACTGCTTGATCCACCAAGCAGCGTAGGTTGAGAGTTTTCCGCCTTTTCGCGGGTCAAAACGTTCCACCGCCTTGATCAGGCCCAGGTTTCCCTCGCTGATCAGATCCAGCAGTGGGAGACCAAAGTCTTTATAATCCATCGCGATCTTCACGACCAGACGCAAGTTGGCTGAGATCATGTGATCGCGTGCCGCTTTGTCCCCCTTACGAATCCGCTTCGCGAGAACGATTTCCTCGTCGATTGTAAGCAGGGGAGTCTTTCCGATTTCCTGCAAGTAGAGTTGGAGGCTGCTGCGCTCCATTGGCGCATGGGTCTCCCGGGCTGCAGGTTCGGGTTTCTCCAGAAACGACGGCGGAGCGTCGAGGGGGATGACGCGACCTTCGATCGCGAGCCGGTTGGTCGCCGGAGCGTCGATGTCGTCGTCGGGAAACTTTCGAGAAGTGTTCGTGTGTAGGGCCATGACGGAGATTGTGCTGAGTTATAGGACACTCCCCCGAAGGAAGGTTCCGAAGGGGGTGGCGAATAATTAGGCGGCTAACTACAGGAGCCTAAATCGCGCCACTCTATTTCAACGTCCAACTCCCCTCGAAGGATGCAGGAATCTGAAAATTTTCCTTGCGACAACTTGTCCCTAAGCGAGTCCCATCTCCACAGGTTCAATGGGTCGGAATGACGCCTAGGATTGGGGGAGCTGATTCGCAATCGCCACGGCCTTAAAGAGTGCAGACGCCTTGTTGATGGTCTCCTGATACTCGGCCGACGGCACACTGTCGGCCACCACCCCGGCACCGGCTTGGATATGAATCCGCCCATTCTTGATCAATGATGTGCGTAACATGATGCAGGAGTCGAGGTTGCCGTCGTAGCCGAAGTAGCCCAAGGCACCCGCGTAAAACCCGCGCTGGGACGGCTCGGCGGCCGCGATGATTTGCATTGCCCGGATTTTTGGCGCCCCGGAAACGGTGCCCGCGGGGAAAGTGGCCCGCATCAGATCGTACGCGGTCTTGCCCTCGGCGATCGTCCCCTCGACTTGCGAGACGATGTGCATGACGTGGGAATAACGCTCAACCACCATCATTTCAGGCACATGCACACTTCCGAAGCGACAAACACGCCCGATGTCGTTGCGGGCCAGATCGACCAGCATGAGGTGTTCGGCACGCTCCTTTTCGTCCGCGAGCAATTCGTGCTCGAGAGCGACGTCCTCTGCGGGTGTGGCACCCCGTTTTCGCGTCCCGGCGATCGGACGAATTTCGACGCGGCCGTCGGTCAGGCGCACATGAACCTCGGGTGAGGCGCCGACGATCGCGAAATCGCCCGTCTCAAGGATAAACATGTAGGGCGACGGATTGACGGTGCGCAGTGCCCGGTAGAGATCGAGCGGGGTTTTCTTGAAAACCGAGGTGAAGCGTTGGGAAGGGACAAATTGGATGATATCGCCAGATCGGATGAATTCCTTGCCGTCGACGACCGTATTTTCAAATTGCTCCGCGGTAAAATTCCCGGATGGAACGCTGATTGGACCTGGATCGATCAATGGAGCGGGAGCGAGTTCGCGTGGCTGTCGCAGAAGCGCGAAGAGATGTTCCAATTCGTTGACGGCTGAGGAATAGGCGGCCGAGGGATCGTCGCCGAGGTGCGCGTTCACGCAGAGGCGGAGCGTCTGCTTCGCACGGTCGAAGATCAGGAGCGAGTCCGAGAGCATGAAATAAAGCATCGGCAAACCCAGCTCGTCGACCGGTGGCACCGGCACGGTCGGCTCAATCCGCGTCACATATTCGTAGCCGATGAAGCCAACCGCACCCCCGGTGAATCGAGGCAGGCCGGGCAGTGTGACGGGCCGATAGCCGCTCATTTCCGTTTCCAGCAGGGTGAGTGGGTCGGCGGGGGTTGGAACCGTGAGCGGGGGTTGCCCCGGCACCCGGATTTCGGTGGTGATCGGGCCGCATGCGAGCGTCTTGCGGGGACGGCAGCCGATGAAGCTGTAGCGTGAGAGGGTTTCACCACCCTCGACCGATTCCAGCAGGTAGGAGGGGCCGGCGTCCTTCAGTTTGGCGTAGGCGGAAACGGGGGTTTCGAAATCCGCCATCAGATCCGTGTAGACCGGGATGACATTGCCTTGACGAGCCAGTTGCAGAAAGGTCTCGCGATCGGGGAAGATATTCATGGTGCGAGGCGAAGATTCAGGGAGTGGTCAGCGAGTGAGCGAGCGAACGCCATTTGTCGATCCTGTGTACGCAGGGACAACACCCGGCAGTCATTGCCTGGGGGCGCTGACCAAGCGGACGAAAGTCGAGCGGGGCCGATTCCTTGACGGTGGGTGGATTCAGAGGATCGCGAGAGGGCGCGGATCCTTGAACCTTGACGACCAGATCTCTCGGGCTTGCACATCTTTTGACGCTTTTTAATCTGGCGAAATTACCGGTGCGCGGAATGCTATCGCAAGGCTGGATCCGGCTTTCTTATGACGATTGAAAAACGTGTTTTGGCGGTGATCATGGGTGGCGGACGGGGAACCCGTCTTTACCCCCTCACGATGGAGCGATGCAAACCGGCGGTTCCGCTCGGTGGGAAGTATCGCCTGGTGGACATCCCGATCAGCAATTGCATCAACTCGGGGATCAACCGCATTTTTCTCCTGACGCAGTTCAACACGGCGTCGCTGCACCGGCACATCCAGTCGACCTACAACTTTGACGCCTTTGGTGGAGGGTTTGTCGATATCCTCTCGGCTGAGCAGACGGAAAAGAGTGCCGACTGGTATCAGGGAACCGCCGATGCGGTGCGAAGGAACCTCGTTCATTTCCGCACGTTCAAACACGATCTCGTGCTGATTCTTTCCGGGGATCAGCTCTACCGGATGGATTTCAGCAAGATCATCGAGGACCATTTGGCAAACAACGCCGATGTCACGATCGCGGCGATCCCGTTTCCGGTTTCCAAAGTCGAAGGGCTCGGTCTGATGCGGTTGAACGACAACCTTGAGATCAACGGATTTGTCGAAAAGCCAAAGGATCCGGCGGTCATTGAAAGTCTCACGCTCAGCGATGCGCTTGAGTCACGGATCAAGACTCACACCGGGGAGAAGCATTGCCTCGCATCGATGGGCATCTACGTCTTCAACCGTCAGGTTTTGGCGGATGCGTTGGACAATTCGATGACCGATTTCGGCAAGGAAGTGATCCCCAGTCTGCTCGGGAAGAAGCGCCTCTTCGCGCATCTCTTTGAGGGATACTGGGAGGACATTGGAACCGTCAAAGCCTTCTTCGAGGCGAATCTCCAGCTCGCTCATCCGCTGCCATCGTTCAATTTCTTCGACCAGTCCGCCCCGATTTACACGTCCGCACGGTTCCTTCCTGCCTCGAAGATCAACAAGTGCCAGATTGACCATGTCGTCATTGGCGATGGGTCAATCGTCACCGATTCAAAGTTACACCGCTGCGTGCTCGGAATTCGATCCTTCCTCGGCGAAGGTACGGAGCTGGAGGACGTGATCGTCATGGGCTCCGACTATTACGAGAGCGAGGATGAGCTGGCGGCGAATACGGCCAAGGGGGTCCCCCACCTCGGCGTCGGTCGAAACTGCAGGATCAGCAACTCCATCATCGACAAGAACGCCCGGATTGGCGACGGCGTGGTGCTTTCTCCCGACGGCAAACCAGACGGCACCTATGCTGGAGGAATCGTCATTCGGGACGGCGTTCTTGTGGTGCCGAAAGGGATGATCGTTCCGAGTGGAACCGTCGTCTGACCGCCGCGGCGCGACGATCAGGGGGGCCGGTTGTTCCGCCGGGGTCGCCCTCCGCTCTGGGCGGAGAGCGGAGGCTCAGTTGGCGAAACGGAAGAGTGCGACGTCGCCGTCGGCGAAGACGTACTCCTTGCCCTCGAGTCGATACTTGCCCGACTCGCGGGCGGCGGCCGTGCTGCCGAGCCGTGTGAGATCGTTGTAGGACACGATTTCCGCCTTGATGAACCCCTTCTCGAAGTCCGTGTGGATGACCCCTGCGGCCTGCGGGGCTTTCCATCCCTTCTTGATCGTCCAAGCCCTGACTTCCTTTTCACCAGCGGTAAAATAGGTCTGCAGACCGAGAAGCGCGTACGCCCCTCGGATCAGTTGGGACACCCCCGAGTCATCAACTCCCAGATCCTTGAGGAAGGCCTTGGCCTCATCGGGAGCCAGATCGATCAGTTCCGCTTCGATGCGGGCGCTGATCGGAACGTAGGCTGCATCATGGTGAGTCTGGACGAATCCGGCGACCTGCTGGACGAACGGGTTCTGTTCGGCCGTTGCCAGATCACTTTCAGCGACGTTGCAGGCGTAAAGCACCGGCTTGGCGCTGAGGAGCTGGAAGAACTGGAGGAGCTTCTTCTCGTCGTCCGTGCAGGGCAGGATGTTCGCCGGTTTGTTCTCGTTGAGATGCGGGCTCAGCCGCTCGAGCAGGAGCAACTCGGCTTGTGCTTCCTTGTCCCCGCTCTTGGCTTTTTTCTGGGTCTTGTCGATCCGCTTGCTGACCGAGTCGAGGTCAGCGAGGATCAGTTCGGTGGTGATAATTTCAATGTCCCGCACCGGATCGACCGTGCCCATGGTGTGGATCACATCGGGGTCTTCGAAGCAGCGGACGACGTGTACGATCGCGTCGGTCTCGCGAATGTTTGCGAGAAATTGATTGCCGAGGCCCTCGCCCTTGCTGGCGCCCGCGACCAGGCCGGCGATATCGACGAACTCAATCGCCGCGGGGATGACCACGCCCGTCTTGGCGATTTTCTGGAGGATATACAGCCGATCATCCGGGACCGTCACCACGCCGATGTTGGGGTCGATCGTGCAAAACGGGTAATTCGCCGCCTCGGCCTTTCTGGACCTGGTCAGCGCGTTGAAGAGAGTGGACTTGCCGACATTGGGCAGACCGACGATTCCTGCTTTGAGCATAAACGGAGAACAGAGCGGCGGGACTCGGGGCTTGACAAGCCATTTGTCGGCCCGTGCAATTCTCCGCTTTTCAAGTCAAACACTGTCTCACTCACTCCGCACCCATGGCACTCTCCATTCGCCTCTCCCGCATCGGGGCCATTCACAAGCCAATCTATCACGTGGTGGTCGCCGAGGCCCGCTCCCGTCGCGACGGCCGGGCCGTTGAAATGCTGGGGACCTACTCCCCCCGTTCCACTGGCGCAGGTGCGCTGACCCTCAAGGTCGACCGTGCGGAATACTGGATCAGCAAAGGCGCAAAGCCCTCTGATACCGTCAATTCCCTGATCAAGAAGGCCCGCAAGGCCAGCGTGGCCACTCCGGCCGCCTGAGACTGCCCCCCAAGTGCCGGCCGTAACTCGGTCGGCGAGCGAACTCTGCTGGTCAGCCTCGGTTTCACCGAGGCTTTTTCTTTTTATCCCTTTCACACCGGTGGCTTCTGTTCACTTCTTCGTGCCATGCCATTGCAGATTGATGTGATCACGCTTTTCCCCCGGATGCTCGAGGGATTTCTCGCCGAGAGTATTTTGGGAAGGGCGCTGGAAAGGCAGCTTTTGGAGGTTCGAGTGCATGACCTGCGGACCTGGACCACGGATCGCCACCGAACGGCGGACGACCGCCCCTTTGGCGGAGGAGCGGGAATGGTAGTGAAGCCTGAGCCCGCGTTCGCGGCGTTGGAACAGCTGAGCCGTCCGGGTACGCGGCGGATCTACCTGACTCCGGACGGCGTGCCGTTTTCACCGACCTTGGCGGAGGAGCTGAGTCACGAACAGCATCTGGTCCTTCTCAGCGGGCATTACGAAGGAATTGATCAAAGAATCCGCGACACCTTGATCGATCAGGAGATCTCGATTGGCGATTACGTGTTGACCAATGGCACCTTGCCCGCCGCGGTGGTGATCGACGCCCTCAGCCGATTCATTCCTGGCGTACTGGGTGAGGAAAAGTCATTGACGCACGAATCCTTCACCAACAAGTTGCTCGACTTTCCTCAATACACGCGTCCCGCCGAATTCCGAGGCATGTCCGTTCCCGAAGTGCTCCTTTCGGGTAATCATGCCGAGATCGAAAAATGGCGGCATGCGCGACAGGTGGAAAAAACCCGTCAAGTCCGACCCGATTTACTCGAATCAACGAAAGCACTGCTATGAACCCGATTATCAAGGAAATCACCGATGTTCAGGTGAAAAAAGACCGCTCGCCGTTTAAGGTCGGCGACGGTGTTCGTGTGCACACCAAGGTGCGTGAGGGCGATAAGGAGCGTGTTCAAATCTTTGCGGGTGTGGTCATCGCTCTCAAGGGCAGCGGGATCCATGAGACCTTCACGGTTCGCCGGATCAGCTACGGTGAGGGCGTGGAACGTGTTTTCCCCGTCAACTCGCCAAACGTCGAGAAAATCGAAGTCGAGCGCGAGTCCGAGATCATGCGGGCTCGTCTTTACTATCTCCGTGATCGTAAGGGCAAGGCCGCCATGGCGGTGAAGCGTAAGGCTTACGACGACAAAGCCGTTGCCCGCGCGGCGCCTGCGACCGCCAGCTGAGTGTTTCGAACGGGCTGACCCTCGTTTAACTTTCATCAAAGCGAGCCATCATCGGCTCGCTTTTTTTTTGTGCTCTGCGTTTGACTGTTGCGCCCTCGCCATCAAGGCGCGAGGGATTCACATTTGTTCGCCATGACCCTGCAAACCATTCTCCTCGCCAAAGCCGCCAACCAAGCCCGTGGTCTCGCCATGGACGCCGTGCATGCCTCCCAGTCGGGGCATCTGGGGCTCCCTCTCGGGGCTGCCGAGATTGGAGCTGTTTTGTATGGTCATGCTCTGCAGCATAATCCAGAGCGTCCGCGTTGGGTAAACCGGGATCGTTTTGTGCTCTCGGCCGGACACGGTTCGATGTTTCTCTACGCTTGGCTCCACCTCAGCGGCTACGATCTCTCGTTGGACGAGGTGAAGAATTTTCGTCAACTCCACAGCAAGACTCCGGGCCACCCGGAGTTTCGTGAAACCCCGGGAGTTGAGGCCACGACCGGTCCGTTGGGACAGGGCATTGGGAATGCCGTCGGCATGGCGGTTTCCGGAAAGATGGCCGAAGCTCGTTTCAACACCGCCGAGCATACGCTCTTGGATTATCATGTGATCGCGCTTGCGGGTGATGGCTGTATGCAGGAAGGTGTTGCCTTGGAGGCAGTTTCCTTTGCCGGACACCAAGGGTTGGATAATCTGATCCTGATTTATGATTCCAACGACGTGACCCTCGACGCGATGGCGGACAAGACGCAGAGTGAAAATACGGCCCTGCGCTTTAAGGCCCTGAATTGGGATGTTCAAACAATTGATGGTCACGATCTTATTGCGATCCTCAAGGCGGTCATCAAGGCGAAGAGGACCAAAACGGGCAAACCCCAGCTGATCATCGCCAGAACGACGATCGCCAAAGGTATTCCGGAGGTTCAGGGTTCGGCGAAGGGGCACGGTGAGGGAGGGGCCAAATTCATCGACGCGGCGAAACCCGCGCTCGGCCTTCCAGCGGATCAACACTTTTTTGTCAGCGACGATGTCCGGGGCTATTTCGCCCAGCACAAGGACCGACTGGTGCGGCAGTGCAACAAGTGGCACAAGACCTATAAGGCGTGGCGCGAGGCCAATCCCTCCTTGGCCCAGTTGCTCGATTCGGCTGCACAGTCGCCTGATCCGACGGCTTTGCTCAGCGCGATTCCGATGTTCCCGACGGATGCCAAGCTGGCAACTCGCGCTGCGGGTAAAGCGGTCTTGCAGCCTTTGGCTGCGGCCCTGCCTTTGCTCATCGGTGGCAGCGCCGATCTGTACGGATCGACCCTGAATCAAATCGTGGATGCCCCGGATTTCGACAAGGTGACCCGCGCGGGACGCAATATCCGTTTCGGCATCCGTGAACACGCGATGGCGGCCATTGCCAACGGCGTGGCCTACGATGGCCTTTTTCGTCCATCGATCGCCACCTTCCTGGTCTTTGCCGACTATTCGCGTCCTGCGATGCGCCTTGCGGCGTTGGCGAAACTTCCCGTGGTCTATATTTACACCCATGATTCCGTGGGTGTCGGCGAGGACGGTCCCACGCACCAACCCATCGAAACCATCTCGTCGCTGAGGCTCATCCCCGGTTTTGACGTCATCCGCCCCGCTGATCCCGAAGAAACCGCGGGAGCGTTTGTCGCGGCACTGGCCAATACCGCCGGCCCCACGTTGCTCGCGCTGACGCGCCAAGCGTTGCCCACACTTAATGAGATTCCGGTAGCCGATCGTCGTGGGGGAGTCTTCAAGGGTGCGTATGTGGCCGTTCGCGAGACCGCGCCGCTCGACGTCATCCTTCTCGCGAGTGGCTCGGAGCTCCAACTCGCGGTGGCGGCGGCGAAACAACTCGGCGCTGGGGCGCGCGTCGTTTCGGTTCCCTCGTTCGAGCGCTTTGCCCGACAGCCTAAAGAGTACCGAGATTCTGTCCTTCCGCCCTCGATCCGTAAACGGGTGTCCATCGAGGCCGGTGTTACGGGACTTTGGCGCGGGCTGGTGGGTCTTGATGGAACGGCGATCGGAATTGACCGCTTCGGCATCAGCGCGCCAGGGGCCACGGTTTTCAAGGAGTTGGGCATCACCACGGACGCCGTGGTCGCGGCAGTTCGCGCGCTCGGTTAAGCCGGACCGCCTGAGCGGTTCGGCCTTCAAGAAGCCTGATCAAGTTGATCTAACGGGTAGTGATCCCTCCAGAGGTTTTTGCGTACGGCTTGGATCAGCTCACCTCCTTGTAGTCAGTGGATTACATCGAATTCGGTTTGATTTTGATCCCACGGCTTCCGTTCCTTGCTTTTTTGATTAGGCTCCTAATCATCAGGTTCCTAATTCTTGATTCTGTTCTCCCATGCCGTTGTTGATGCTAAAAGACCTGCCTCGCTATGAATGCCTCTTGGAGGGTTCAAAGCAGTTTCCCGACTTGGATCCGTCGGCTTGTGAGGTTTATTTGCACCTTTTGCGCACGGGAGATGAGGTCTTTCGCGTATGTGACGCCCATTTGGCCGCCCATAACATTTCTCAGGGCCGCTTCACGGTGCTCATGCTGCTGCTCGACAAAGCGACCGAAGGTCCGCACGCGCGTACACCGGCGGAACTCGCCGAGATGGCCGGCGTGACTCGAGCGACGATGACCGGCCTGATTGACACGCTGGAGAGGGATGGATTCGTGCGCCGTGAGCCTGACCCTCACGACCGGAGGATGATGTCGGTAAATCTCACACCGGCGGGGCAGGCTTTCCTTTCGAAGTTTCTCCCAGAACACTTTCGTCGGACGGCGATGTTGATGGCTCATCTCTCCGAGAGTGAACGCAAGACGCTGGTGCGCTTGCTGGCCAAGGTGCTTCAAGGTACGACCGGCGTGCCTTCGATGGCATCGGATGGAGGGGCCTCCCCGGTGCCATCGACGCCCGTTTTCGTTGAATGAACCGAGCCATGGACCGGATGCCTTCGAGGACCGGTCGCCTATTTCCACCTCTCACCGTTATGATCAAGAAGTTCCTCATCGCCTTGTTTGGCTTTGCGCTCGTTGTCCTTTCGCTCGGCGCGGTCAAAGTCGCCCAGATTAAAGCGCTTTCCTCGCAACCGCGGGAAATGCCGGCCAGCTCGGTCACGTCGATCGCCGCCGAAGTGGCGCTGTGGCGTCCGACCATCAATGCCATTGCCACCCTGGCTCCCGTAGAAGGGGTGATTTTGGGGGCGGATGCCGATGGCACGGTGGTCAAGATCGCGGTGGAGAGTGGAGCGGTGGTCAATGCCGGTGATATTCTCGTCGAGCTCGACGTCTCGGTGGAATCCGCCCAGCTGGCGGCGGCTGAAGCGCGGCGCAAGATCGCCGATCTGGACCGCGCCCGGGCGGTCGAATTGCTCGGCAAGAGTACCATCAGCCAGGCTGAACTCGATGCCGCCAATGCCCGGTTGACCCAGGCGCAGGCCGATAGTGCCGCCTTGCGTGCGGCGATGAACAAGAAGGTCGTCCGGGCCCCTTTCTCCGGTCGAGTGGGTATCCGCTATGTCAATGTTGGTCAATTTGTCGCCCGAGGCGCGCGGTTGATGCCGCTCCAGCGGCTCAACCCCATGTTCGTCGACTTCAACGTGCCGCAGCGTCAGTTGCCTGAAATCGCCGTTGGACAGACGGTGCTCGTCAAAGTCGACGCCTATCCCGGCCGGGTCTTCCGGGGAAAGCTGAACGCGATCGACCCTTCGGTGGACGCGACGTCGCGCAATGTCGCGGTCCAAGCGACGGTGGACAATCCGGAGGAGTTGCTCCGTTCCGGCATGTTCGCCCGGGCTGAGATCGAACTTCCGGAAGGCAAGCCGACCGTCGTGCTGCCGGCCACCGCCATCGCCTACGCGTCGTATGGGAATTCCGTTTACATCATTGAAAAGATGAAGTCGCCGGAAGGAGGCGAGTACCTCGGTGTGCGCCAGCAGTTCGTCAAGCTCGGCCCCAGTCGGGGTGACCAAATCGCGATCATTGAGGGCGTAAAGCCGGGCGAGCAGGTCGCCACCGCAGGGGTCTTCAAGCTTCGCAATGGGCTGCCCGTGCAGGTCAACAACGCGGTGGTGCCGAGCAATAGCCCGGTGCCCAAGCCGGCCAATACCTGAACTTGGCGGATCGCCGTTCCCACTGACACCGGCCTTTCGCCCTCTGGAGCGAAGCCGCCCCTGCCTTCGACCGTTCTCATGAAATCGAGTTTCACCGACCTTTTCGTCCGCAAGCCCGTCATCGCCCTGGTGGTCAACATTGTGATCCTGGTGGTTGGGTTGGTTTCCTACAACCGGCTCAACATCCGCCAGTATCCACGGAGTGACAGCGCAGTGGTCAACGTGACCACGGTCTACTTTGGCGCCAGCGCCGAGACGGTGCGCGGCTACATCACCACCCAGCTCGAGCGGGTCATCGCAAGCGCCGATGGCATCGACTACATCGAGTCTGAGAGCCGGGCCGGTTTCAGCGCCATCCGGGTCTATCTGCGTCTCAATTACGACAACAACGCGGCGCTCGCCCAGATCAGCTCCAAGATCGACCAGGTGCGCAGCGAGCTCCCGCCCGAATCGGAGGCGCCGAGCATCAGCGTTGAGTCGAGTGACAACCAGTTCGCCTCGATGTACCTGAGTTTCTACTCCGACCAACTGGAGCAGAATCAAATCACCGATTACCTGAACCGCGTGGTCCAGCCCCAGCTCTCCTCGATCAAAGGCGTGCAGCGGGCCGATGTACTCGGAGGACGCATCTTTGCCATGCGCATCTGGCTCAAGCCTGACGAGCTTGCAGCGCGCAACATCAGCCCCTCGGAGGTTCGTCAGGCCCTGGTGAACAATAATGCGCTTGCCGCGGTCGGTTCGACCAAGGGGTCAATGATGCAGATCAGTCTGGTCGCCAACACCGACCTGAAGAACGCGCAGGAATTCGAACAGCTGGTCGTCGCAGAACGCAACGGTGCGATCGTGCGGCTTTCCGATGTCGCAGAAGTCGTCCTCGGAGCGGAGAGTTATGACGAGGAGGTCAGGTTTGGTGGTCAGAAGGCGACGTTCATGGGCATCTGGGTCCTGCCGACCGACTCGACGGTCGAGGTGATCAAGCGGGTGCGTGATGCGCTGCCCGGGATCGACAGTCGTCTGCCCTCCGGCTTGAAGGTGAAGATTGGTTACGACGCCACGGGCTACATCGACGACGCGCTCAAGGAGATTGTCACCACCCTGCTCGAGACGCTGTTGATCGTTGGCGTGGTGATCTTCTTCTTCCTCGGATCGCTGCGTTCGGTTCTCATACCGCTGGTTGCGATGCCACTCTCGTTGATCGGCGCGATCTTCATCATGATGGTGCTGGGCTTCACGATCAACCTGCTGACCCTGCTGGCGATCGTGCTCGCCGTCGGTATCGTCGTGGACGACGCGATCGTCGTGGTGGAAAATATCGAGCGGCACATTCGAGAAGGCCAGAGCCCCTTTGATGCCGCCATTCTCGGGGCCCGGGAGCTGGTCGGACCGGTCATCTCCATGACCATCACCCTTGCGGCCGTGTATGCGCCGATTGGATTTCAAGGGGGGCTCACGGGTGCCCTTTTTCGTGAGTTCGCCTTCACCCTAGCCGGCGCGGTCGCCGTCTCGGGCTTTGTCGCCCTCACGCTGTCGCCGATGATGAGCGCATTCCTCCTGCGCGACAAGGCGCACGAGGAGGCGGGACTGACCGGGAGGATCAACCGCGGTTTCGATTGGCTGCGCGGTCTTTACGAGCGGGTGATCGGGCGGGCCTTGGCGGGCTGGGTTCCGGTGGTGGTGACGCTGGCGCTCCTGCTGACGCTCCTGCTCGCGCCCTTCTTCATGTTCGCCCAGCGCGAACTTGCACCCAAGGAGGACCAGGGGGTCATTTTCAGCATCCTGTTGCCTTCACCCACCTCCACGATTGACCAGAACCTGTTGTTTTCGGCGCAGGTGCAGGAGATGTTTGAGTCCTTTCCTGAATATTCGAACTCCTTCCAGCTCACGGGGGCGAACTTCGGTTTCGGGGGGGCGATTCTTAAACCGTGGTCCGAGCGGGCGCGCAGCGCGCTTGAGATTGAGCAAGCCCTCCAGGCTCCGGCGGCGAGGATTGCAGGGTTGAATGTGATCATGAACACGCCCGATCCGCTGCCCTCCGGAGGTCAGTTTCCGATCGAGTTCGTTCTTCGTTCAACCGCCGACCACAGCCAGATGCTCGAGTTCGCGAACCAGCTTGTGATCTACGCGAATACGGAGGCGAATGCGCCCAATGCCGCGCCGACCTTTTACTTTGCGGACAGTGACCTCAAGTTTGACCTGCCGCAGTTCGAGATCGACATCGACAAGGACAAGGTCGCGGCAATGAACCTGAGCCTGACCGATGTTGCCCGCGACCTCGGAGCGCTTCTCGGTGGCGGATACGTGAACCGCTTTGTCAACGATGGGCGAAGTTATCGGGTGATCCCTCAGGTGGAACGCGGTCAACGATTGAATGCGGATCAGCTGCTCGACTACCACGTTCGCGGTCCGGCCGGGCAACTGATCCCGCTGTCCACGATCGCGACCCTCAAGGAGACTGTCCAACCGCGCACGCTCAACCGATTCCAGCAGCTGAACTCCGTCAAGATCACCGGCGTAGGTCCGAGTATCGACGGAGCGCTGAAGAAGCTCGAAGCCAAGGCGGCCGAGATTCTGCCGCCGGACTACTCGATCGACTATGGTGGACAGTCGCGGCAGTTGCGCAATGAAGGGGGAGCCCTTTGGAAAGCGGCCTTGCTCGCCGTGATTCTGATTTTCCTCGTTCTCGCGGCCCAGTTTAACAGTTTCCGCGACCCTTTTATCATCCTGCTTGGTTCGGTTCCGTTGGCCTTGGTGGGTGCGATGGTGCCGATCTTCCTCTGGAAAACGTCGCTCAACATCTATTCGCAGATCGGTTTGATCACACTTGTCGGATTGATCGCCAAGAACGGAATTCTCATCGTGGAGTTCGCCAATACCCTTCAGGAAGGTGGCATGTCGAAAATCGACGCCGCCCGCCAGGCCGCTTCCACCCGGCTGCGCCCGGTATTGATGACGTCGGCAGCGACGGTTTTTGGTCACCTCATGCTCATCTTTGTCACAGGTCCTGGAGCCGCCGCCCGAAACAGCATTGGCTGGGTTTTGGTTGTCGGCATGGCAGTGGGTACGTTCTTTACCCTCTTTGTGGTTCCGGTGTTCTATTTGCTGATTGCCCGCGATCATTCCAAGAACCGCCCTCGCAGCGAGGGGTCCACCGTGCTCGCTCCCTCTGCAACTGCTTCCGAATAACATGATCTTACGACTCACACGATTTGCCTGCGCGGGAGCGGCGTTGATTGCCGCTGTGCGACTTTCGGCCCAGACGGCTGACCCGCAACCAGTGCCGGACTCCTTGGACCTGAAGACGGCCGTGGCCTATGCGCTGGAGAACAACTTTTCCATCCGTCAGGCGCGCGAGCGAATCCGGCAGCAGGATGGAGTCATTCTCGAGGTGACCGCCCGGAAGATTCCCAGCGTGGGTGTCGGAGCCAGTTATCAGAGCAACGATACCGAGATCTCGCAGTCCTTCCCGGCGGACGACTCCGCCTGGCAGATCCAGATCCAGGCGCGACAGGCACTCTATGCGGGTGGGGCCATCAAGGCGGCCATCGCAGGCGCAGAGCTCGTCCGAGAAGCGGCGATGCTGGAGCTGCAGGCGGTGATCAATGATTCGCTGCTGATTGTCCGGACCAAATTCTACGACGTGCTTCTGGCCCGCGAGAGTATCAAGGTTCGCGAACAGTCGGTCGCCCTGCTCCGGGAGCAGCTGCAAAATGCACGCAATCGTTTCGAGGCGGGTGCATCATCAAGTTTTGAGGTGCTCAGGGCTGAGGTCGCGCTGGCCAACGCCCAGCCCGCGCTGATTCAGGCTCGCAATGCCTTCCGCATCGCGATCGAGGAACTGCGACAAGCGCTCGGATTCACCAATCGAGTCGGCGAGAACCTGCGCAAGACCCCCGAGTTTCTCGGCGAACTGACCTTCCAGCCGGTGGCTTTCGACCTGCAGACTGCCCTTGATGCCTCGCGCGCGAACCGGCCGGAGCTGGCGCGTCTCGACAAGCTGGAGGCGGCCCGGTCGGAAGCGGTTCAAGGCGCGCGCGCCGGTTATCGGCCCACGGTCGACCTTGTCGGCAGCTACCAGTGGCGCAAAGGGCGAGGGAGTGACCGCTTCAGCGACGCCAATGATGGGTGGCTGTTGGGGGTGCAGTCCCAATGGAATGTGTTCGACGGAAGGGCCACCGCTGGCCGGCTCGCCCAAGCCCGCTCCACGCTCGCACAGGCCCAACTCGCGCGCAGCGAGGCAGGGTTGTCGGTCGAGGTCGAAGTCCGCCGAGCCATCTCCTCGCTGCAGGAAGCCGCTGAGCTGGCCGAGGCTTCACAGAAGGTCGTTGAGCAGGCTGCCGAAGCCCTCCGGCTGGCGACCGTCCGACAGTCGGCAGGCACTGCAACCCAGCTGGATGTGCTTACCAGCCAAGTGGATCTCACTCAGGCCCGGAATAATCAACTTCAGGCAAATTACAATTATCTCGTGGCCATGTCGCGTCTGCGCAAGGCGATGGGCCAGGCAGACCAATTCGCACCAGGGTCGTGAGTTCCCGGCTGCGGGAAGGGAAATGCCGCACCTACCCGAACGCGAGACTTTGTAGAACCGCGGTGAGTTGCTCGGGTCTGTCGTTCTTCCCATCTCCCTCGTCCGTCGCCCATGAAACTTTCACGCGTTCTCCTGTTCGGTTCACTGGCAGTGGTGGCGCTGCTTGTCGGGGTCGTGATGCTTGCCTTCAACTCCGGAGTGCAGACTTGGGCGGTCCGTCGAGCCGTCGCTGCGCAGCCTGATATCAAGATGGAGATTGGCCGGGTTTCAGTGGGGCTTGAACGCGTCGAGCTCACTCAGGTACGTCTGTTTCGGCCCGGTCTCAGCCTGACCTTGCCGTCCGCCACGATCGATTTGAGCGTTGTTCAGGCTGCCAGAAAGAAGGTGTTCATCAAGAGGCTTAGCGCCCGTGGTTGGACGCTCGATCTGACCGCGCCGGCGACTCTCGCGGGTGGATCGCCCGGCGCTCCACGGGCTCTCGCCGGCTACGTTGCCGTGCTTTCCTCCGCCACCGCGGCTCCCGCGCAGCGTGCCGAGGCGTTTTCCGGAATCTTCGATTTGTTGAGACTGCCCGTCGAATTGTCGATTGATCAGGCGGATCTGGTTGGCGAAGTGATCTTTCCGACCGCCGCAGGTCAGCCACCCGCGCGGGCGCAAGTCAGTTTCACCGGTGGCCAGCTTGGCGGGGGCCGGGAGGGTCGATTTCAGCTGGTGGCGGATGCGGTGCTGACCGGTGCGGTCACGTCCTTGTCGGCCCGCAGCGAGATCGTGGTGCGCATGGACACGGGAGCGTCGATTGACCGACTGACTGCGGCGACGGATGCGACGGCGGTCGGCGCGCAGTTTCCAGCCGGTGCGAGGCTGAAATCAAATCTGCTTGCCGAGCGAGGGAGCTCCGGCGCGGAAAATTACCGACTCGTGGTTGAAGGCGACGGCAAGACGTTGGTCGATCTGCAGGCCCAGTTGCCCGCAGGGGCGGCACATCTGGGAGGCCGGGTCGTGCTCGCGGTTCGTGATACCGATCTCGCTCCGTTTACCTTGGGACGAGAACTTCCTGCCTTTGCCGCCAAAGTTGATGCCAAGTTTGGAGTGACGACCCGGTTCAACGCTTTCAACGCCGTGGGTTCGTTGGAGGTGGTCGCGAGTCGCCTCGAGGTGATTCAAGCCCAACTGGGCTCGGTCGGCACCTTGACGGTCAGTTCGACGTTCGCGATCGAACACACCGGAGAACTCGTGCAGGTCAACGAACTCCAAGCCCGCGTCGCGTCGAGCGCTCCGTTGGCATCGATTGATGTTCGGCAGCCATTTGGCTGGGTGTTGAAATCGGGGGAATTGCGGGTGGTTGACCCCTCTCGTGAATTGGTCTCGATTTCCTTGGAAGGGGTTCCGCTGGCTTGGGCCCAGCCTTTTCTGACCGGTCTGACCCTGGCTGGGGGGGACATCCGAGGGAGTTTTCTTGTCCAGGCAGCCGCGGGAGGATTCTCGGTACGGCCCCAAGTCCCTCTTACCTTGTCGGCCTTCTCGGTCTCGCAGGCTGGCAAACCTTTGCTGCGCAATCTTGGAGCCACCCTCAACGTGTCGGCCGATGTCACACCCAAGGGCTGGCAGGCGGACGTCTCGGAACTGGTGGTCAGGGAAGGAGCCGCGACGTTGCTTTCGGTATCCGCCAAGGCGGGACAAGTTGGCGACGGCGTACAGCCGTTGAAAACGACGGGGCGGTTTTCGGTGGACCTGCCGTCGGTGCTCGCGCAGCCGGCCGCGGCGGGGATGGTCGAGCTGGCTCGCGGTACGCTGAGAGGAGATTTCACTGCCAGCTTGGGCCAGACCCAGGAAATCGCGACCCAGTTGACGGTTTCCGAGCTGATCTCAGGAAGAGAGGAAAAGTTTCCCCGTATTTCCGTGGACTTGCGCGCCGACCTCAAACCGGACGGAACGTTTGCCGCTCGCGCGCCTTTGTTGATTGAGAAAGAGGGTCGGAAGAGCGATCTGACGATTCAGGCCACAGGCAAGCGGAACGAGCAGGGGGTCACGCTCGATGCCCAACTGACCAGCACCCTCGCCCATGTCGACGACTTGAAGATCCTTCTCGCGCCTTTTGCCGCGGGGAATCCTTCCGCGGCGCCCGCCGTCGGTCCTGCGCTGCCGGACAAGGTGCCGGTTTGGCAGGGCGTTTCGGGTCAGTTGGCCTTGTCGATGGCGCAGGTCGTGTATTCCCCGGAGTTAACCATCCGGGACGTCGTCGGCACGGTGAAGATCGGTGAGGCTGCGGTGACCCTCGATGCGTTGCGCGCAGTGCTTGGCACAGGCGGACAGGTCAACGTTTCCGGTGGCGTGGGGTTCAGCAACTCGACCCCGCAGCCCTATGCGTTGAAAGCGAACGTGACGGTGTCGAATCTGGATTCAGGTTCCGCCCTCAAGGCTTTCAACCCGAGCGAAGGGCTGCCGATGGTCGAGGGAACTTTCAACCTCAACAGCCAGATCGTTGCCGCCGGGCCCAATCTGGTGATGCTGGCCGAACGCGCACGGGGTGACGTCCAGATCTCGAGCAAAGGAGGCATATTTCGTCCCCTGCCGGCGACGTACATTGAAACCTTTGTCAATGCCAGGAACCAGCTGGCGAAGCGGAGTGAGCAGTTGGGCACGCTTGGCTCGCTTGCGGGAGCACTCGGGGCGAGGCTGCCCCCCGCACTCGGAGGAACGACCAGCAAGGCGCAGCAATTGGTCGGGCGAATGGGGGAGCTCGAATCGATTTTACGTCTGATCGCCGAGGTCAGGTTTGACCAGCTGACCCTCGACGTTGGTGGCGATACCAACCTGGACACCATTTTGCGCGACTTGACGATCACGGCGCCGGAGCTTCGCTTCGTCGGCAAAGGCGGCCTCAAGTACCAGCCCGACATTCCGCTCTGGAAGCAGGCACTCTCGCTCAAGCTGACCGGTGCGGCCCGCGGTCGTGCAGCCGAAATCATGAAGAAGGGAAACCTTCTGGGTGAGTCGATGGACGGTCTCGGATACATCCCGCTGTCGATGGACTTGAATATCGACGGAACGGCGGACAATCCCGATACCGCCCGTCTCGTCATCGCCCTGGTTGACAAAGTGCTGGGAGTTCAGCTTCAGCCTGGGGACGTGGAACGGATCCGACAAGGCGATGTCCTGGTACTGCTCAATGTGCTCGGGCAATTGAAGTGATCGGGTCGTCATGCAAGGCGGCGGCGAGCAGACCGACGCCGGCGCCGACAAGGTGGGCGAGGGGCACGGGAACGAATCCCGCGTTGACGGAGTCCACAAAGATTGTCCTGCCGGTAGTGGTTTCAACGATGCATTTTGCCATGAAACCGAAAAGTGCGAGGCCGCTCAGGATGATGAGCAGGCGATGCCTTTCGGTCCAGGCCTGCTGAAGAAGACTGGCGGCGAGCCAGGCAAAAAGGGTGGAGTCGATGCCCGAAAGTCCGCGATAGCGTGTCAGATGGGGTTGGAAGATCAGGACCGCGACGGAGATTGTCGCGCCGGAAGCGGCCAGGACCTGCCCGAAAGTCCTTCGCCCGACCGGAGTCAGTCCGGCCAGACCGCTTTCGAGCAGGGAACCAAGGAGCAGGAGCACGGCGAGATCCCAGAGGAGGTGGGCGTGATCGTAATGCACCAGGTGTCCGGTCCAAACTCTCCAGAGTTGAGCCTGGAGAAAGGCGTTACGATCGAGTTCAACCCACACGATCGCATCCGGGAACCGGGCCCAGAGCAGGGCTGCCGCAGCCACGGTGAGGGTGATCCATGGAAGTTGATTCAGACGAGGGAGGATCATGGGAGTGTTGGCAGCGACTCGTTTGGAACAAGGGAGCTCAAGGGCTGGAATCCATGACTGGAGCCGGTTGCGCGTGAGCCCCGCAGTTTCCGAGGCGGAGTAACACTCACCCGAACGCGGGAGAGATTCAGGTTCAGCGGCTGGGGTGGGTGGTTGTGTCGGACCGAACTGCGTTGACGGGGTGGATGCGGGAATGGCACCCGAGAAATTTGCGGGAATAGGCGGCCGAGCCGACCAATAAGAGCATCAGCAGGACGTTCACCGCGTGCGGATCGAGAGCACCGCCGCCAGACCCCGTGTTGCCGCTGGAACTCACGTGGGGCGCGGGTGCGGAGAATGTCGGCTGAGCCGCATCCACCCGATAGGAGGTGGTACCCTGTTTTCCGCGGACGCTCTGGGCCTGGTGTTCCAGGGCAGTGCGCTGCTGGTTATTCCGGGCGATACCGCGCCTGGCGAAGGTGGTGTCGTCGAGCAGTACCATGGTGGTGTGGTCGGTGACCAACTGATAAGCCACGCCGAGGGATTGGATGGCGTCCTTCGATTCGGCGGCAGGCACCGCGCCGATGGACTCCTTGAGTTCAATCTGTTCAATTTGGGCGAGTGCCCAGAGACGTTCGATTTCGGGGTTGGTGGTATCGGTTTCCGGGAAGTCGAAGGCGGTCGTGTAGGTTTTGTCTTCGCCGGTCAGTTTTGCGCGAAGTGAGACCGTCGCCCGACCCGCGCCTTCGTACCGTCCAAACATGACCCACTGCTGTCCTCGGTAGATTTTCTGCGGCGTTTCTCCGGTGGTATCGAAGACGCGTGCCCCGGAGAACGTGAAGGCCGCATCATGCAGCGATTCGTAGGCGATTTTCGATTTCGCGAGGACGAGTTGTCCAAGGATGTCGTCGTCGTTGCTGACGCCGGCATAGAACCCCCCGGTCGCATCCGCAAGCGTGCGCATCAATGGCCAGTTGGCGCTGTTGCCCATGAGAAATCCGAAGAGTCTCAGATCGACGCGCTTGAGCAGGCGATGAAACGAAGCGGGGTCGATCACGCCTTGGTTGGCCACCCCATCCGTCACAAGCACCAGGCTGGTGGCTCGATCGGCATCAAGATTTTTCAGGCCTTCGCTGATTCCTTCGAAGAGGTTGGTTCCCCCGGTAACCTTGAGCGCCTTGATGCGCTCGACGGCCAGGAGGACGTTCTCCGCGGTCGCTGGAGTCCACGGGATGACTTCCTGGGCGTGCTTGTTGAAGGCGACGATGCGGAATCGATCCTCGGGCTTCATTGCGCCGAGAGCCTGGCTGACACCCTTGGCCAGCGTGTGGATTTTGGCCTGCATCGAGCCGGAGGTGTCGAGCACGTAGACATAGTCGGCCCCCCGGGTAATCGGTTTGAGGTCGATGCCCGGCGTGACCACCATCATGAATGTTCCGGGTTTCTTTGGATCGGCCCGGTACGGGATGACCTCCACGCGGCCGGGCAGATTTTCAGTCAGGCGATAGTAGAAGACGAAATCTCGATCGAGCCTGGCCCCCGGCCGGTCGAGAGTCAGCCGATAGTGACCTTCATCCACCTTTTGCACCGCTGCGACGGATTCGAATCCCGGTGAGCGGACGTTGACCACCGGTACGGCAGATTTGAGCTCAAGATTGACGGAGAAGACGCCCTCGACCTGACTGTTCGAGGTCCAGAAGCCCTTCGCGACCTCATCGGTTCCCCCCTCTTCGAGTGGATACACGTAACGTCCGATGCCGGTGTCGATCTCCAGTGCCTGATAGTAGACAAAGCGGAGTTTGACCTCTGCCTGGGCTCGAACCGGGGAGACACGAAATTCAAAGGTTTGGTAGCTGTTTTTGGAGGCGAGGCCGGCATCGTTGCCCGCCTTTCTTTCCTCCTCGTAAATGGCTTCCGCCTCTTTTTTTGGCAGAACCTCGCCTTGGAGGGTCTTTTCTCCGGTGATGATCGAGACTTCGGAAAGGCTGGCGCTTTTTGGCACCGGGAACGCGTAGACCGCCTCCAGATCCTGCGGGTTGGGATTGAAGAAGGTCTGCAGCACCTCGGTCTGCGCGAAGCCATTGTTGAGCGTCACATTGACGTGGTGCTCGCGAATCGTGATCGGCTGCTGAGTACTACCGACCGGGGTTAACGTACCTCCGCCGAGAAGCGGGCAGATCGCGGACGCTATGAGTCCGAAGGGAATCAGAAGGGATGTGAGTTTCATGACCCCTGATCCTTTGCTCAATCAGTGCCACGGATTCCGTTGGTTTCATAAATACCACATGATAAACAGGTAAAGTTAATTACGGATGATTGGATCCTGAGCTAAAATGGCATTTTATGTCTAGATATAGTCATAAAATGCTGATTGTTTCGTCTGGGCAGCCTGCCCCAAACGAGCCGCTAAACCCGTTCGCCTGGGCGTTGTTCTTCGAATCCTTGGTCATTTCTGACACTCTTCCCGATGGCACGGAAACTCTTTGAACCGGCGGACCGCGACTTCGCGGAGGCGATCGCGCGCGTCAACGCCGCGAACCCTTTCCTGCCGGAGCGAATCGCAGCCGAGCGAGCGGCGCTGGGGAGTGAGTTCCTGGATCGCGACGCCGATTGGAACACGCGACCGCCCTCGGCAGAGCCCAATCGAAACGTGGCGGCAATCACCGGGCGATGTGAAGCGGTCATCCGGCGGGTTCGGCAGTCCTGGAAGGTGGAGGACGCGCCGGAGCTCGAGGAACGGGAACGCTATGAAGAAGTGGTGGGTTATTGGCTTTACCAGACCTATGCAGTGCGGTTTGACACCGTCATTCTCGCGTCGCTCGGAGGGTTGGGAGATGAAGGTCGGGTCGGATTTTTCCCGGCGTTCAAAGCCGACGTGGATCGTTACCTCAACGGACCGGGCAGTGATCCGACTTCCGGGCCGAATGCGGCCCATCTCTTTGCCTGTGCTTTCCAGATCCGACGCGCATTTCATGCGATTTTCCGCTCCTTGGTGGGAAGCTCGGTGCCGATGGCACGCCTGCGGTCAGAGATCTGGCAGTCCATCTTCAGTCACGATCTGCGTCGGTATCGTCGAGGTCTCTACGCACGGATGGGCGACTTTTCGACATTGATCACCGGCCCCTCCGGCACCGGCAAGGAACTGGTCGCCCGAGCGTTGGCCTTCTCCCGTTACCTGGCCTACGATCCCAGGCGCGGCAGTTTCGGACGGGACTTCGCGCTGGGGTTCTTTCCTCTGAATCTTGCCGCTCTCTCGCCCACGTTGATCGAGTCTGAGCTGTTCGGACACCGTCGCGGGGCTTTCACCGGCGCGTTGGGCGACCGTGCAGGTTGGATGGAGGTGTGTCCGGCCACCGGTGCGGTCTTTCTCGATGAAATTGGTGAGGTGGACGTCTCGATCCAGGTGAAACTGCTTCGCGTTCTCCAGTCGCGGACGTTCCAGCCCCTCGGGGGCACGGAGACTCGCCGGTTTGAGGGCAAGATTGTGGCGGCGACCAACCGGACGCTTCCCGAAGAGATCCGGGCGGGTCGGTTCCGGGAGGACTTCTATTATCGACTTTGTTCAGACCAGTTGACGACTCCGTCCTTGCGCGCCCAGTTGGACGACGCGCCCGCTGATCTGGGGACTTTTGTTGTGCACATGGCGTCAAGACTGGTCGGACCGGAGGAAGTGGAGTCCTTCACCCGGAGCACGGTTCGTTGGATTGAGCGCACACTGGGAGAGGACTATGCCTGGCCCGGCAATGTCCGCGAACTGGAACAGTGTATCCGCAGTCTCGTGCTGCGCGGTGACTATCAGCCCGCCGGACCGTTGATGCGGTCCGACGAGACCAATTGGGTGCGGCTGATCGAATCCGGCAGCCTGACCGCCGAGGAACTTCTTTGTCGCTACACCCGTTTGGTGCATGCGCAGTCTGGCAATGTCGAAGCCACCGCCCGGCGTCTCGACCTTGACCGGCGCACGGTCAAGGCACGATTGGTCTGACGTGGATTGCAGCGCGCGTGGCCCTGAATCGTGGTTTGGCGAATCGCCTCAGGGCGTTTCGTACACTTCGATCAGAGTCACTCCTGCCGCTCCCGTGGCTGTTGCGTGCACGGTGTAAGCGCCGGGATCCAGCGAAAGCAGCAGCGCCGCATCCTTGCTCCCGGCATTCAGCGCGAAGGCTCCGACCCGGCTGGCGGCCGTGGCGAGGTTTGCGGCTGGGCCGTCGGTCCAGTTGTCGTTGCTCGCGACCAGCGTGCCAGTGCTGGAAAAGACCTGGATCACGGGATCAGCGGCGGCGGTGGTCAGGCCAAATGCGGCCAAGGTGGGGCCCACGCCGCGAATGAGCATGGGCTTCGGACTTGCACCTTCGACCACAAATCCCACGATATGGACGTCCGCGCCGGTTCCGGCTCGCGCGCGACTTGAGACATTCCTCAGCCCGCCCGGCATCGTCACACGGTAGACCAAGACCATACTATCGTTATCGACCCCAGCGTCAAAGGCCGCTCCGTCATGGAATCCGTTGGTCGTCTGGAAATCATTGTCGTTACCGACAAAAAGATAGTAGTCATGGGGAGCGTTGGGATCGAGAACCGAGACCAGAGCCAGCGCCTCCCACTTCTCGGATAGATTGTTGGCATCGTCGGTTGGGCCGTTCCTCAAGCCGAATTTCGCCAAGTCGGACGCAACATTGAGGTTGATGAACTCCGTCCGGGCCGCGGGTTTGATCGTGCTGTCGAGCACTCCGCCTGGCGCGATCGGTTTAATGGCCGTTTCGAAGTCAGTACCAAGGAGATTGGTCGCCGCTTTCAAGTCGTAGATCAGCACCGCCCGGTAGGCCGAAGTCGGGTTCAAACCCCGCCCATTGCCGCTGTCTCGTGCCAGAACGAGAAACTGGGTGTTGTTCAGGGCGAGCATCTCGCTTTGGGCAGCAACCAAGGTGCTGGAGCCCCGCGTAAACGTTGGCAGTTGGACCACGTAATGACCCTTGAGCACGGGTGTGGCGCCACTGATATCATACGTCAGCAGACGGGTATTGAAGCGGGTCGCGGAGGTCCCACCTGTGCCGCCGTCCTGGCGCGCTGCGGACTGGAGCAGGGTGAAGAGCGTCTTGCCGTCGGGTGACACGCTCAGGCCCTCGAGACCTTGGTTGTTCTGGCGTCCGGAGACGGGATTGGCGGGGCTGGGGGCCGCTTGGCCCACGGCGGCGTTGTTGGAGGCGAACGAGTCGCTGCCATTCCGTTTGCCGATGAGCGCTTCGGGTGGGCGGAGAGCGCTCAGGAGTTTTCCATCGGCGGCGAACTTCCAGACATAGGGACCATATTCATCGCTGACCCAAAGTGTACCGTCCGGATTAACGACGATGCCCTCGGCGTCGAGCGAGATCCGGCCATTGAAGGCGGCCGGCAGATTCGGAAATCCCGCGCGCGTGGCCGACGTGTTGGAACCGGGGTCTAAGGAGGTGAGTGGGGTTCCATCCGCCTCCGTGTAGAGCACCGTGTCGACTTGGGTCAGATTGACTTGGTTCTGGGTCGCTGCGCCTTCCGGCGCGGGACGGAAGACCAGATCGATTTTGTAGAAGCGCGAACGGTAGTTGCTGGTCGCGTTTACATTGTAGCCGCGGTCGGGTTGGGCGAAGAGCGTGCCGGAATAGGAACCGTCGGGTTTGCGGGTCCAAGTGCCGGGTTGAAAGGTGAAGGCGGAAAATGACCCAAAGGTTTCTCCGAACTTGTCCCGGGCGGCTGCGGGCAGCCGGCCGACTCCGACCAGCCCGTGGTTGACAAACGCTGATCCACCCAAAGTCGCGGTTGAGACCGGTTGGCTCACCCCTGCAGAGATCAGTGAGACTGAAGAAAGCGCAGCGGTAACCGCCATGCGAACGAGACGTGAAGTAGGAGACATCGTGCCGAGGGTAGTGTACGTCCAAGGCACTTCGGTGTCGGACGTGAAACGGTCGTGTGACAAAAGGCGCGGATTTACCCGCTTGCGTCGGATTGGACTTTGGCCGCAAAACTACCGCGCGTTTCATGCCCTCGTCGGCATTTTCATCATTTCGGATTCGACGGCCGTCCGGCCTCAAGCTCCTGAACGCCGCGTTCGGTGGTTGGACGGTGCTGGTCTTCCTGTTTCTTTACCTGCCGATCGCCGTTTTGGTCGTCTATTCCTTCAACACCTCCCGGCTCAATATCGTGTGGGAGGGATTCACCTTGGATTGGTACGCCAAGGTTTGGGACGACACGCGACTGATGCGGGCCTTGAAGAACAGTTTGATCGTCGCGTCAGTCACGACCACCACTTCGGTCATTCTCGGTACGGTCGGGGCCTGGCTGCTGCATCGGTATCGCTATCGATTTTCTCGGGCGATCCAGACGCTCATCGCCGTTCCGATGATCATGCCGGAAATTGTCATGGGGATCAGTCTGTTGATTTTCTTCACCACGCTCTCGCTCGAATTGGGCTTTTTCACGGTGATCGTGGCTCACACGACGTTTTGTTTCCCGTTTGTACTCGTGGCGGTGCAAGCGCGTCTTCACGGCCTCGATCCGTCGCTCGAGGAGGCGGCCTTGGACCTCGGGGCAACACCGGTGCGCGCCTTCCTTCTGGTCATTGTGCCCTGCTTGAAACCGGCCATTCTTTCGGGCGGGTTGATGGCCTTCACGCTGTCGATGGATGAGTTGATTGTGACGTTCTTCACGTCGAGCGCCCAGTCTGCCACCCTGCCGCTCCTTGTCTTTGGCATGGCGAAGGTAGGGTTGAACCCCATGTTGAACGCTCTCTCCGCCCTCTTCATTCTCGGCACCGTTGCCTTTGTGCTCTTCTCGGAGCACCTCCGGCGCATGAGCCGCCGCTAGCCTCCTTCGACTCGCTTTCCTCATGATCCAACGCCTCCTCCGCCCGCTCTTGGGCGCGTATCTCGCGCTCTCGGTTTGTCTCACCGCGGTTCATTCCGCTTCCAAGGAACTCAATCTCTTCGCCTGGTCCGAGTATGTGCCACAGGCGGTGCTCGACGGTTTTACCAAGGAGACCGGCGTGAAGATCAACTATGAGACGTTTGCCTCGGGCGAAGAGATGCTGGCGAAACTGCTCGCGGGTGGCACCGCCTACGACTTGATCCAGCCGCCTGACTACATCGCCGAGGCATTGATCAAGAACAAGCTGCTCGTCCCCCTCGACTACCGGAACATTCCGCGTTTCAAAAATCTGCTCCCGGCGTTCACCAAGATGCCGCACGATCCGGAGCAGAAATACACCATTCCGTATATGGCCAGCACGGTCGGAATCGTCGTCAACACCGAGCGGGTCAAGGAACCGATCACGGGGATCAAGGACCTTTTCTCACCCAAGTACAAAGGCCGCATCGTCACCGTTGACGACGGCCGTGAGCTGGTCACCGCGGCGTTGTACGTGCTCGGGTATCCGCTCAACGACATCACTCCGAAGAATCTTCGGGAAGCCCGGCCGTTGCTCGCGCAGTGGATGAAGTTGATCAAACTGTTCGATTCCGACAGCCCGAAGACCGCCTTGCTCAACGGTGATGTCGACCTCGGTTATGTCTGGGGCGGCGAGGCCGCGCTGCTGTGGAATGAAAACAAGAAGTTCATCTACGTCCTGCCCAAGGAAGGGGCGCATCAGTTCGTCGACGTGCTCGCGATCCCGAAGGGTGCGCGCAACGCTTCCGCCGCCCACGCCTTCATCGATTACATCCTGCGGCCCGAGGTCAGCAAGGTCATCTCCGATGAGTTCCCGTATACCAATCCCAACGGCGAGGCTCGCAAACTGCTCACGCCGGAGCAACGCGCCAACCCCGCGAGTTACCCCCAGGATCCACGCAAGCTGGATACCTTCCGGCATCTCGGTGACAGCGGAGCTTTGATCGACGAGCTGATCACTGACCTGAAGAATGCGAAGTAAGCGACGCCGCCTGATCGTCCGACTTTCGATTCCCGTTTCGCCATCGGCCTTGCCGCCCGTTGCGGGCGTCAGGGCCGATTGACGTCCACCGACGCGCATGCAAGCTCTGGCCGCGCCGGAATCCGAAAACCTGCACGCTCGACGGCCGCGCCTTTGGGGCTGGCTCCTGCTGGCTCCCTTGGTGGGCTGGCTGTTGATCTTTGTGGTCGTGCCGATGGCGATCCTCCTGGTGTACAGCTTTTGCCAGCGGGACGAGCTCGGGCGCGTGGTTTTTTCGTTCACCTTTCAGAATTACGCCCGCGTCTTTGATCCCATCTATCTCCGAATCCTTGGCCGTTCGGTGGGATATGCCGCCCTGACGACGCTGATTTGCCTCGCCTTGGGATATCCCGTTGCGTGGTACATCGCGCGACAGCGGGAGCGGATCCGGGACCGGCTGCTCCTGTTGGTGATGATTCCATTTTGGACGAGTTTTTTGATTCGTACGTACGCGTGGATTGCGATTCTGAAGAACGAAGGTCTGCTTAATGGGATGCTCCAGTACGCGGGCATCATTGCCGCGCCTCTTCCGCTGCTCTACACGCCATTGGCCGTGATCATTGGATTGGTTTACGCGTATTTGCCCTTCATGATTCTTCCGATCTATGGCAGTGCCGAGAAACTGGACAACGCCTTGGTCGAGGCGGCGCACGATCTTGGAGCCGGGCCGATCCGAGCTTTCTCGGAAGTCATCATTCCCCTGACGTGGCCCGGAATTACGGCAGGCATGTTGCTCGTCTTTGTCCCCGCGATCGGTATGTTTGCCATCACTGACCTGATGGGCGGCGCTCAGGTCCCGATGATCGGCAATGTCATTCAAAATCAGTTTTTCCGCGCTCGAAATGCCCCGTTTGGCGCGGCGCTGGGGGTCGTCTTTACGCTCATGTTTGTCATCACCTACGCGCTGGTCCATCGACGAGGTCAGCGCGTGCGTTGAATTCCCCGTTTCATGAGTGCGATGATTGAGGTGCGTTCGGTGACGAAGCGGTTTGGCAATTTCACCGCCGTCGACAATGTCAGCCTGATGGTCGGCGAGGGGGAATTTCTCACCCTGCTTGGGCCGTCCGGATGTGGAAAAACGACGCTCTTGCGCATGCTTTCCGGCTTCGAGACGCCCACGGAGGGTTCGCTGGTGATCGCGGGCGAAGACGTCACCCACCTCGCGCCATATCGCCGCAATGTGAACCAGGTTTTTCAGAGCTACGCCCTCTTTCCGCACCTGTCGGTGGAAGAGAACATAGGATTCGGCCTGCGTATGCAAAAGGTTCCTCCCGCAGAAAGGTCGCGCCGCGTCGGCGAGGTGATTGAGCTCGTGGCTTTGAATGGGTTCGAACAACGGAGACCCCACGAACTCTCGGGTGGCCAGCGTCAACGCGTGGCCCTTGCCCGCGCGATTGTGCCCAGACCCAAAGTACTGCTGCTCGATGAACCGCTCTCCGCGCTCGATGCGAAGCTACGCCAACAAATGCAGCTTGAGCTCAAACGGTTGCAGAAACATCTCGGAATGACCTTCGTCTTCGTGACGCATGATCAGGAGGAGGCGCTCACCATGAGCGATCGGATCGCGGTGTTCAACCGGGGACGGATCGAACAGGTGGGCACCGGAACGGAGATCTATCACCAACCGTCCACCGCGTTTGTCGCGGACTTCATTGG
>Ga0163144_10001818_pt1 | contig 49933 bp, 37 predicted proteins | sample OliLak19BULKMAT1_FD_123175 | JGI IMG/M metagenome (GOLD analysis project Ga0163144, IMG submission 123175) | Freshwater microbial mat bacterial communities from Lake Vanda, McMurdo Dry Valleys, Antarctica - Oligotrophic Lake LV.19.BULKMAT1 | ecosystem: Environmental > Aquatic > Freshwater >... | reverse complement strand
GGGGCTCGACGTGCACTGCAGCGCGGCCCGCGAGACCCGAACCCTAAGGGCCCTTGCCGCGCTTCGTCGCCCGCGAGGTGGCGGCGTTTTGGGCGTACGCGTTGGGTATGCGCTAGCGGGTTTCGCCTGACGGCATGCGCAGTAGACGCGCAAAAAGCGACGGCATAACGAAAGGGGGCCGGCGCTCCTTGCCCAGCGCCGGCCCGAGGGAGAGAGACCTCGCCGGTCTTCCCGAACGCCTGGCGGCTCGCAACGCCTGACGTTCCCCGGCAGATCCCGTGGTCGAGGGCGAACCCCCAACGGGCTAAATGTACTGCATGCTGGGAATGAGTCGAGCCCCCTTCCTCAAATTGCTGCAAAGGATGCGTCCCCCGTTGCAGTTCCGGGCATTGGCAGGTGGCCCCCGCATCCGCGCCCCGCGCCGGGACGCGATCGGCTCTAAGCCGGTGTTCCCCGCTCTTCGAGAATCTGGGCCGACGGCAGGCGCCCGTGAGTGGGCTCCAGGCCTGCTCGCGCGCGTTCGGGTCCCTTCCAGATCCTTGCCGGGGGCACCCCCGACTCGGTAGATTCGCCGCGCCGAACAGCGGCGAGGTAGCTCAGTCGGTTAGAGCACAGGCTTCATAAGCCTGGGGTCGCGGGTTCGAGTCCCGCCCTCGCTACCACCCCAAACTCGCCTGGGGTGGGCTCTGGCAGGCGGTGCATTTGCGTCCGTAAGTCCATGTGGAGCGGCGGCTTAAGAGCCCGAACGCGCGCGTGTAGCAGCGGCGCCCCGGGGTTCGGCTTCCTCCATCGTCGGCCGCCGTGGGGCGCCGACAAAGGCAACAGCGCTCGCTGGAACCGCGGGTCGCGCTCGCGGCCGCTTCACGTCGGATCCCTCGGGGAGCGCTCCGCGGGTCCGTTACAGGCGAGCGTCCCGACGGCAAACTCGCCATTTACGTACCGCAGCCCGCCTGGGTCAACGTGCACGCGATCGCGGCCATCGAAGCAGCGCTTTGAGGCCGCGGGATCCACAGTCGACCTTGAACAGGTCAACGAGGACGCCCGTGGTCGCAAAGTGCCGCCAGAGGGCGAAAGGCGGCCGAAGGCCGCCGGTTGGGCCGTCCGATCGCAAAGCTGGCGAATAACCCGGGCTGGGGGAGCTCCCAGCCTGGGCGATGCTATTCGAAGTCGTCGGCGAGCGCTCCGGTTGACCCAGACGCAGCTCGCGGACCTCGCGGGTGTCGGGGTCGCGTAAGTCGAGGGCGACGTGTGGGCGAGTGCGGCCGATGGAGCGCAAAACGCGCCGACCGACTCCGCGCAGGAACCCGCCATCGAACTCGATCCGCGGAATCTCGGGAGCGTTCGTTTCCGCGACATCCTCGAGCGCCAACTGGACAGCGGAGAACCCGTCGCCGTTCCCGGAGCGCTACCCAAAGTGTCCGCGGCACGACTCACCATCCCTGTCCGCGAGGGAACGCCGGGTCGTCACTACATTCTGAAACTCAGCACTCCGGAAATGCCGCGGCTGGTCGAAAACGAGTGTTTTTTCATGCGGGCCGCGCGCGCGGTTGGCATCCAAACCGCACGGGTGAAGCGTGTGAAGGATGCCGTGCGGGAGGCGGACCTGTTGGTGGAGCGCTTCGATCGGCGGCCCTTTCAAGCATCGAAGTCCCAGGCGATCACGGATTCGGCGCAATTCCATCGGAAGGGTGCATTCGAGCGTCTCCATCAGGAGGGCGCGGTGCAGCTTCTCGATCGATACCCGGGTGAAAAGTACCGCGTCCCCATCGGCGAGGTCATGACCGCGCTGGATGTGAGGAGCGCGCCGGTAGTGGAACGGTTGCGCCTCTTGGAACGCCTGGCCTTTGCTTATCTGATCGCCGACGGCGACTTGCACGGCAAGAACATCACCGTCCTCACTCGCGACGGGCGCACCACGCTCGCCCCGGCGTACGACGTTCGGTCGACCCTGCCCTACGGTGATAACCGTCAGGCCCTCCGCATCGAAGGCCGCGACCAGGAGCTTTGTCGCCCGCACTTCCTCGCGCTGGGGGAGCGCCACGGCCTGCGCGCACCCGCGGTGGAGAAAGTCCTCGCGCGGCTGACCTCGAAACTCGGTTGCCATCGCGAACAACTGCCGTCCATCGGCTTCGCGACCAAGCAGACGCGGGATCTTGAGCGCACGCTGGTGGAGCGCATCGGACACCTCTCGGCGCAGGCAGGTTGAACGAGCCCCCGGCGACGGCTTGCATCAAACACCGCGGCGCCTGGCCGGCTTGCGCTCGGGCAGGCGCCGCGTGCCCCGCGGGGGGCCTCGGAGAAACCGATCAGTGCGCGAACAGGAGCTCGCGGTACTTCGGCAGCGGCCAGGTCACGTCGTCGACCAGGGCCTCGAGGCGGTCGCAGGCTTCGCGCGTTTCCGCCATCGCCGGCAGCACCGTGTCGCGCACGTGGACCGTGCGCGCGCGGGTTTCGCCGGAGTGCTCGATCGCGTGTTCGGCCTTTTCGAGCGCGGCAATGGCCCGCTGCAGGCGACCGATCGTCGTCACGAGGTCGCGCAGCAGCGTCTCTTGCTCCGACAGGTCGAGCGCCGGCAGTGCCGCCCGCGCGGCCGCGATCGCGTTGGCCACGCTGGCCTGGTAGGCGAGTGCGGGCGGCAGCACCGAGGTCGCCGCAAGGTTGCGCAGCGAGAGCGCCTCGACGTGGATGCGGTGCACGTACGCGGCGTGCAGCACTTCGTTGCGCGACAGGGTTTCGCGCCGGCTGAGCACGCCGAAGCGTTCGAAAAGCTCGAGGTTCTCCGGGCGCGCAAAGCGCTCCAGCGCCGACGGTGTGTCGATCAGGTTCAAGAGGCCGCGGCGCTCGGCTTCCTGCTGCCACTCGCGCGAGTAGTTGTCGCCACCGAAGAGGATGCGCTGGTGCGCGAGCAGGGTCTGGCGGATGACCGATTGCAACGTTTCAGGCGAATGCGCCTTGCCTTCGAGCTCTTTCGCAAGGTGCGCGAGCGATTCGGCCACGATCGTGTTGATGACCATGACCGGGAAAGCGATCGTCTGGCTGGAGCCGACGGCGCGGAACTCGAACTTGTTGCCCGTGAAGGCAAAGGGCGACGTCCGGTTGCGGTCCGAGGTGTCGATCGGTAGCGGGGGCAGCGTCGTCACACCCAGGCGCAGCGGCAGTCCACCGCGGGGTTGGTGCGAGCTGCCCTGCATCAGGCTCTCGACGACGCTTTGGAGTTCTTCACCGAGGAAGATCGAGATGATCGCGGGCGGAGCTTCGTTCGCACCCAGGCGATGGTCATTGCCGGCGTGCGCGATGGACGCGCGCAACAGGTCTTGGTGCAGGTCGACGGCGCGGATGATCGCCGTCAGCACGACGATGAAACGCAGGTTCTCGTGGGGTGTTTTGCCCGGATCGAGCAGGTTGCGGCCGCTTTCGTCGGCCATCGACCAGTTGACGTGTTTGCCGCTGCCATTGACACCGGCGAAGGGTTTCTCGTGCAGCAGCGCTTCGAAGCCGTGTCTGCGCGCCACGACCTGCATGACCTCCATGGTCAGCATGTTGTGGTCCGTCGCGATCGTGGCGGCCTCGAAGATCGGCGCCATCTCGAACTGGTGCGGAGCGACTTCGCCGTGGCGGGTCTTGATTGGAACACCCAGTTGCCACAGCTCCTCTTCCACATCCATCATGAAGTTGAGGATGCGCTTGGGGGTCTGGCTGAAGTAGTGGTCCTCGAGCTCCTGGCCCTTCGGCGGTCGGCCGCCGAGCAGCGTGCGCCCGCACGAGATCAGGTCCGGGCGCAGGTAGAAAAACTCGCGGTCGACGAGGAAATACTCCTGCTCGGGACCGACCGTCGGGATGACCTTTTTGACGTGCGGTTCGTCGATCGCGGCCAAGAGGCGGCGCGCTTCGCGGTCGAGGGCTTCACAGGAGCGCAGCAGGGGTGTTTTGGTGTCGAGCGCTTCACCCGTGAACGACGCAAACACCGTTGGAATTGTCAGCGTGAGGCCGAATTCTGTCTCGCGCAGGAACGCGGGTGAGCTCGGGTCCCAACCGGTGTAACCGCGCGCTTCGAACGTGTTGCGCACACCCCCGGACGGGAACGACGACGCGTCGGGTTCGCCGAGGATGAGCTGCTTGCCGCTGAACTCCTGGATCGCGCCGCCCTCGAGGGTCGGGGAGAGGAACGCGTCGTGTTTTTCCGCCGTCAGCCCGGTCATCGGCTGGAACCAGTGGGTGTAGTGCGACGCGCCGCGCTCGATCGCCCAATCCTTCATCGCGTTCGCGACGGCGTCGGCGACTCCCGGTGCCATCTCCTCGCCGGTGTCGAGCGTGCGCCGCAGCGCCGCATACACGTCGCGCGGCAAACGGCGTCGCTGCACCGAGTCGTTGAAGACCTTCGACCCGAAGATCTCCGAGAGGCGCTGGCCGGCGCGGGTGCGCGGCGTGGGACACGGGATGCCTTGGGCGATGGCGCGCATGGCGCGCTGCCGGGGAGTGGAAGTCATGGGCGCGGGGTGGGGTGGGGGGGCAGCGCAATGGGGCTGCACAAATGGCGCCGCGCGGAGCCGCGCGTGGTGGAGGCGCTGGGGGAGCGCCTTGGGGTCTTCCTCGTGGAAGCGCCGGGGGTGGTCCGACCGCGGCCGGGGGGGGACGCAGACGGGCGCCTTTGGCGTCACTTTGGACCGCGGGACGGGATGCTCGCGGCGGGGTGATGGCGAGACAGGCTAGGGCTCGGTCGGTTTGCGCTCAAGCGCCGAGGGTGGCGCCAGAGTCGCAAACGGAGCGTGCGGGCGCGCACGGGCCGGCGGCGGCCAACCGTCGCGGCGCCAGCCCTTCGCGGGTCGGTGCGGCGTGCCCCGAGGATGTGCGCGCAGGGGCGGGCGAGGTCGGACTCCCCGGCAAGCGCGGCGGGACGCGGAAGGGCCTGTGGGCGACGTTGGCGGCGCGCGCTCGGGGTTTGGCACCCGGCCAGCCGCCGCGCGCAGAATTTTCTTGCCACCCGACCCGGCGGGAGGAATTAAGAGCGCTCCCGCGTGTCCTTCCCGATGGGGTGGACGCCGGGCGACTGCGTTACCTTCATGCGCTGCCCGATAGGGCGGTCGCCGGAACTTTCCACGGTCGCGTTGCGTCAACGGCGCTTCGAACCGCTGGATCGCCGTGCTCCGGGCTATGCGGAGCGCGCCGCGCGATGTGCTGACCATTCCCCCAAACGACGTCCCAGTCCTCGAACACCCTTCAAGGCCCAACCCCGTCAACGTGTCCGACCGCGCGTCCGGTCGACCGTGGTATCGCATCGGTAGCGACTCCAACGGTCCCGATCTTCCGCGCGGGGGGTGCCCTCCACGCGGAGCATCCGTCCTGCGGCTAGGCCGGACGGTGGCCCCCCCCCTCGCGGGCGCCAAACACGCTGAACTCCCCCAGGATCGCACGCCATGCCCCTCCTTCTCGACGCCGCCGATGTGCTCGTCGCCGACGCCCCGTTCACCTCCTCCTGCGACCTCGAGCTGTCGGCCGACACCGCGCTTGAGATCGAGTCCTTCGGGTTCGTTCTCGCCGGCCCGTCGGCGGACGACTACGACATCAACTTCGACGACGACGACGATGACGATGACGATGATGACGACGATGATGACGACGACGACGACGACGAGGACGAGGAAGACGAAGAGGAGGAGGAGGAGGAAGACGACGGTTACTTCACCGGCGACGACGAGGTCGTGAGCGACGACGACGTTTGACGGTCAGAAAGTCCTCCCGCGAGGGCCTCTAAAGCGCCCGCCTGCCAGACATTCCGCCCTCGATCCGATCGCCGCGGGGTGAGCATGCCGATGGCGTGTTGGCCACGCGGCGTGTTTGGACGGCTCTGCGAGCGATTTGGGGGTCGAACCTCAGAAACCGCTTGGGTGAGGACTATACTTTGGCCCCATGCGGGTGGCGTTCTGCCCGCAACCCGACTGCCTCTACCTGCCATGCACGAAGCCCCGAACGCGCCCCCGCGCGCAAAAACCGCCCCCACGCACCCGAGCCACAAGGTCCACGTGGCGGTGGAGCACCGCGATCCGTCGGGCGCTGTGTTCATGCTTGCGGTACCCAAGCGCCGTGTCCACCTGTCGGGAGCGCCGGGACACTTCGACCTCTACGACACGTCCGGGCCCGCGGGGCACGATCCGCGCGACGGGCTGCCGAAGCTGCGCGCCGACTGGGTGCGGCAGCGGGTCGAACGGGGTGACACGAACCTCAGCCAAATGCACTACGCCCGCGCGGGCGTCATCACACAGGAGATGGCGTTTGCCGCCGCCCGGGAAGGTGTCGAGCCCGAGTTCGTGCGAACGGAGGTCGCCGCGGGGCGCGCGATCATCCCGGCCAACATCCACCACCCGGAACTCGAGCCGATGGTGATCGGGCGCAACTTCCTGGTGAAGATCAACGCCAACATCGGCAACAGCGCAGTGTCGTCGTCGATCGAGGACGAGGTCGAAAAATTGCGCTGGGCGACACGCTGGGGCGCGGACACGATCATGGACCTGTCGACGGGCCGCGACATCCACGAGACTCGGGAGTGGATCTTACGCAACTCGGCGGTGCCCGTTGGCACCGTGCCCATTTACCAGTGCCTTGAGAAGGTCAAGGGCAAGATCGAGGACCTCTCGATCGGCGTGTTCCTGGAGACCCTCGAGGAACAGGCGCTGCAGGGGGTCGATTACTTCACGATCCACGCTGGCGTGCGGCTCGCCCACGTTCCACTGACCGCGAAACGCCTCACCGGCATCGTGTCCCGCGGCGGTTCGATCATGGCGAAGTGGTGCCTCACGCACCACCGCGAGAACTTCCTCTACACGCACTTCGACGAGATCTGCGCGCTGATGAAGCGCTACGACATCTCCTTCAGCCTGGGCGACGGCCTGCGTCCGGGATCGATCCACGACGCCAACGACGCGGCGCAGTTCGCGGAGCTCGACACGTTGGGTGAACTGACGGACAGCGCGTGGAAGCACGACGTCCAAGTGATGATCGAGGGCCCCGGGCACGTCCCGATGCACCTCATCAAGGAAAACGTCGAGCGCCAAATGGTGGTCTGCAAGGAGGCCCCGTTCTACACGCTTGGCCCGCTCACGACCGACATCGCGCCGGGCTACGACCACATCACGTCTGCGATCGGCGCGGCGATGATCGGATGGTTCGGGACCGCAATGCTGTGTTACGTCACGCCCAAAGAGCACCTGGGACTGCCCAACAAGGAGGACGTCAAGGAGGGCGTGATCGCGTACAAGATCGCGGCCCACGCAGCGGACCTGGCGAAGGGGCACAAGGGTGCGCGGGACCGCGACGACGCGCTCTCGCGGGCGCGTTTCGAGTTCCGGTGGGAAGAGCAGTTCGAGCTCGGACTCGACCCCGAAACCGCGCGCGAATACCACGACGAAACCCTGCCCGCCGACGGGGCCAAGACCGCGCACTTTTGTTCGATGTGCGGACCGCAGTTCTGCTCGATGCGCATCACCGAGGACGTGCGCAAGTTCGCGGCGAGCCAAGGGCTCGAAGAGGCCGCGGCACTGGACGAGGGTATGCGTGCGAAGAGCGCTGAGTTCAAGCAAACGGGTGGTGAGCTCTACGTCGCCGCGCGCGCTTCGGAGGCAAAGGCGTGAAACTGCCGCGCCCGCTGCTCATTGCGGTGATCGCGCTGGGCCTCGTGGCCCTGTTCATGTTCCTGAACGACCAGCCGGTGCGTGTCAGCTTTCTCGTGACCGGCAACGTGATGCCGGTCTGGGCGGTGATCCTGATCAGCTTCCTGTTCGGGCTCGTGCCCGGTCTCAGTGTGGGTTGGTGGCTTGCACGCACGCGCAAGCCGCGGATCTGACCTGCCGGTCGAGCCGCGGCTGAGCTGTGCTCTGCTGTGCTCTGCTGGGCAGCGCTGGGCTCTGCTGGGCAGCGCTGGGCTCTGCTGGGCAGCGCTGGGCCGTTCAGAACGACATGCCCAGCGAAAAGTGCAGAATCAGCTCGCTCTCGGCGGAGGTCGCCTCGGGGTTCCAGCCCAAATCGAGCCGCAAGGGACCGACGGGGAGGACGTAGCGCACGCCGGTGCCGACACCCCAGCGGAACTGCTCGAAGCTCGACCAGTCGTTGTAGTCGAGCAAGACGTTGCCCGCGTCGAAGAACAGCGCGCCTTGCAACTTGCCGACGAGGCGCTGGCGCAGCTCAGCGCTGAAGAGCGTGAACGCTTCGCCACCCACCGGGTTGCCTTCTGCGTCGGCGGGGCCGAGTTTCGATTCCTTGAACGCACGCACATTGCGCTCGCCGCCCAGGAAGTAGCGTTCCTGCAGTGGAATGGCGTCGCTCTGGCCGTGGGGCACGATCGCGCCGCTCTCCGCGGCGAGGGCAAGTACCGTGTCGCCGTCCGAGTCGAGGCTTACGAAGTGAGCGCTGCCGACGTTGAGGCGCATGAAGTCGAGATCCGAGCCGATCGCGTTGTCACCGACCTCGACGCCCCCGCGCAGGAGCCAACCCTCCGACGGCACGAACAGGTCGTTGCGAGTGTCGTAGCGGATGGACACGAGCACCGAACTGATATCGACTGTCGCGAGCTCGTCCTCGACCAGGGCATCGATTACATCGATGTCGAAGATGCGGCTGCGCTTGAATCCGTAGGTGACGGTGTTTTCGACGTTGGGCGCGAGCGGCCACGTGAAGCTCGAGGCAAACCCGATTTCCTGGCGGGTGAACGATGGTTCCTGGCGTTCGTTGCCACGTACCGCAAAGTCGGCGCGCAGGTTGTCGAAGATGAAGGTGTTGTCCGTGAGACCGATTTCGGCGCGCAGCGCGAGGAGCGCCGCGGTCGCTTCGGCGCGGAATCCGCGGCCGGTGCCAAGCAGGTTGCGCTCGCGGTATCCGATGCGCGCGCGAAACTGTTCGTAGGACCCGTAGCCGGGCTCGACGAAGAGCTCCTGGGATGGCAGCTCCTCGACCTCGACCTTCAAAATGCGGGCCTCTTCGCCGGGCGCAAGTTCTAGGCCGTGGTCTTCGGGCGCGGGGGCGAGGCTGAGGCCCACGCGCTCGAAAAGCGCGGTCTGGTAGAGGCGCGCGAAGCTTTCGCGCATGCGCTCGCGCCGGAATGGGTCGCCGCGCCACATACGCAAACGGTCCTTGATCACGCTGCGGCGGGTTTTGCGCAGTCCTTCGGTTTCGACACCGGCGATCACGATGCTCGCGCCCTTCGTCACGGTGTAGCGCAGGAGCACCGCACCCGATTCGGTGTCGAGGTCGCGCTCGACATTCACGGAAACCTCGGCAAAACCGCGGTCGCCGTACCACTCGAGCAACCGGTTGCGCAGCTCGAACGCGAGGCGGGGGGTGAAGGGTTGGCCGAGCGAACGTTCGAGAACCGGACCGACACGACTGCTCTCCGAATCCGGTACCCCGTCGATCAGGACACCCTGGACGATGTAGCGCGGCCCCGCGGCCACACGCACCACCATGTTGGCGCGGCTGCGGTCCGCGCTGAAGCGCACGTCGCTCGTGTCGACGTTGGCGTCGAGGTAGCCCTTGGAAAGGTACAGGTCGATCAGGGCCGACGCGCCGCCGCGCAGCGCGCTTTCTGAGAACAGCGGCGGACCGCCGCCTTCGGCGAGCTTGAAGTCGAACAGAGCGCGCACGGTGTCCAGGTCGAGATCCCGCGCCTCCTCGAAGCGCAGCTCGCCCACCTCGACGCGCGGGCCTGCGTCGACGGTGAACGTCACCCAGTTGCCACGCGGCGTCGGGTCGACGTCGTAGTCCACGCGCGCGAAGGCATAGCCGAGCGCGCGCAGGTGGTTCTCGAGCACATACGCGGCATCGTCGACAAAGGCCCGGCGCAAATCGTTGGAAGCGTAGTCGTTCAGTTGGTCGTCGATGACCTCCTCGAGGTCCTCGGGTTGCGCGTGCAGTGTGCCGGAGAAACGCACCGCGAAGCCGTACGTCTCGAACGCTGCGTCCGCATCCTGCGCTGCGAGGCGCGATGTCCTGCCCGTGCCACAACCCGCGAGCGCGAAGCATACAAGCGCGGCCAATAGCGGCAGCATGCCCCGTGCACGGGTGCCGCGCGCCGCCGCCGTGCGGAACTCGTGCGGCGCGTGCGTCACGGGAATCGCAGGACGAGCCGCAGCCCGAAGTTGACGTCGTCGTAGATGTCGCGCTCCACGGTGATGAGTCCGCGCTCATCCGCGAGGATGCGGCCCTCCCACAGCAGGAATGAACCTTCGATCGTTTCCTGCCCTTTGCGTGAGACGTCGCGCCCCGTCGAGACTTCGAAGCGCTCGACGAAGTTGTCCTCGGGACCGCCGTCGTCGCGGCCGAAAATCTGCGAGGAGATGTCTTGCACGAGGTAAAGCGCGACGAGGCGCGCGGTGCGGGCGCCACCTTCCGCAGTCAGCGCAGAGTCGGGCAACTGGCCGGTGGCGACAAGCACCGCCACGTCCTGTGGTGGGAGCGGCGGCACCGACGTCATCAGGATGTCCGGGTCGTCGTAGGGGCCCAGCACCTGGACTTCGATTTCGTAACCGCGCATGCGCGTTTCGGCGCGCAGGTTGAGCTGCGGCACGAACGGATCTTCGCGCTCGAATAGGATCGTGCCGCCGGTGAATCGCAGGCGCGTCGCCGGCAGAGCGATGCGCGTGGGCTGCAAGTAGATCGGTCCCTCGATGATCGGGACCTCGCCGCTGCCCTTGAGCGTGATGTCGGGCAGCAGCGATCCGCGCGCAAAGTTGTTTTCGATGCGGAACGGCTCGCGCGCGCGCACACGCACGTCGAACGTCATCGTGGAGAGCGGCGGGTTGCGCAGGGAGAACAGTTCGATACCGCGCGCGCGGCGCGGTGAAGGCCGTCCACCGCGGCCAAGGTTCAGGAAGTTGACGTTGCGCGTGAAGCGCGCGGAGGTGGGCTCGACCGTGCCCGAAAGGTGTAGCGATCCCGCGGGGCCGCTGAGCCACAGCTCGGCGTCGGCCCGCACGGTCGTGTCCGGCGTGCGGTAGAGCAAAAGGTCTTCGCCCACGACCTCCAGCGACACAATCGGCTCGGTCTCGAAGGGAGCGATCCAACCGCGCAGCTCAAGGGGCGAACCGCCGGCGGTCGCCTGCAGCTCGCGCACGTCGAGCACCTCCGCCTCAAACGGTTTGCCCGCGTCCGGATCGTTGGCCTCGTCGGGAGTCACGACGCGGCGCGACAGCTCGAGCGCTCCCACCAGGTCGTCGATCGCCGGCAGGTCGGAGTCAAACTTCACGAGCACACCCCTAAGATGGAGGGTGGCGTTGCGCTCCATGTCCTCGAAGGTGCCGCGCAGGCGGATGTCCTCGATCCGGGCCGCGCCGGCGAGCGTGCGGACGCGGGGCAAGAGGGGCACCAGCCACTCGAGGTGGGGGATCGCTGCCTTGCCCGTGAAATCGAAGGGTGTGTGCCGCAGCGCGGCAAACCGGTCGCGCGCCCATTCCGGTGCATCGAGCGGAATCTCCAGGTCGCCGCGCAGGGCGAGCGTGGCCTGGGATTCCCAGCGCACCTGAAGCTCGTCGAGCTGCGCCGACGTGCCGTCGAGCGACCAGCGGGCGGACACATCGGCGGCGCCCAATTGTCCGACCGGAGAATCGGCGGCGCCAAACCTGAGCTCGAGCGCATCGACGGACAGGTCGCCCTTGAGCGCGCTCCAACTTCCGCCCAGCTCGAGCCCGAGTTGAAGGTCACCCGACGCCGTGTCCGCGGGCAGCCAACGGCTTGCGTCCGCGATGCGCACGTAGCCACTTACAGCGATCGCGCCCGCGGCGAATGGATTTGCGGACAGGGCGAGCGGCAGTTGGCCTTCGAGCTGCACGCGGTCGCCCGCATCCGAATGCGCCTCGAGCTTTGCGAGAGTGAGGGTGTCTTCGCTCCAGCGCGCGTCGATGGTCAGCTCGCTCGCGGGCAGGTGCGCGCGCGGTCGCAGGTGCGGTGTGTTCGCGCGGATCTCCGCTTCGCGCAGCACACCACCTGAACCCAGGCGCACGCGGCCGTTGAGATCGAGACTCGACAGTTCGAGCTCGGCGGGCAGGAAGCGGCCCGCGAAGGGAGCGATGTCGAGTTGCGACGCGAGCACGCGGATTTGGATCCCGTCGTCCGGGCCGTCGAGTTCGACGGCGATCGCGCCGGACGATCCGGACAGCGCCGTCCGCTCCAGCCGGTGGCTGCCGGCCGCGCGCTCGTATTCGATCGGACGCTCGAGCGACAAACGCTCTTCGCCGCGCGCTATGTCAAACTCCTCGAGCCGCACGCGCAGGACGTCAGGCGCATAGCTGCCCGAACCGCGCGCTTCCACCTCTCCAAAGGGCGAGCTCGCGCGCGCGTGGACACGTTCGATTTCCACACCTTCGCCGTCCGAGCGCGGCCGCGCGACGAGGTCGAACGCCACTTCCCCGAAGCGCTCGTCGCCAAGTACGAGTCCCTGCGCGCTCGCGCTGACATCCGCCCGCAGCGCTGCGAGCGTGCCGTCGAGTTCGACCCGCGCGGACAGGCGCTCGAGGGCGGGGACGCCCGTTCCGAGCCGCGGCGCGAGGGCCTCCCAAGTGGAGCCGATGCGCGCATCGACCACCACGTCGTCGAACTCGAGCGGCACCGCGGTGCGCCCGGCGCCGTAGAGCACGATCGCGCCCGTCGCTTCGAGGCTTTCGTCGCCCTGGGCGGCGACGAGGCGGCGGACAGCGAGCCGCCCGCCGTTCAGGGCGATGTCAAGATCCACCGCGCCGAGGGACCAACCGGCGGCGACCACGCCCGAGCCTGCAAGGGTCGCGCTGGCGTCGATGTCGGCGCCGACACCCTTGAGGTCGAACCGTCCGCGCAGGTCGCCGGCGAAGTCGCCGAGCTGCAGGATCGCCGTCAGCGGCTCGAGCGATTCGAAGTCGGCGAGGCCGGCAAAATCGTGGCGCACGCGCAGAGGTGCGGGAGCGCCGCTAAGAGGGCGCGGGCCGCGCTCCGCACGCGCCGAACCGCCGGTGAGGATCAGCGACCCGCCGGGGGTGTCAAAGCGTCCCTCGAGCACGCGCAAACGGCCTTCCTCGAGCGCCGCGACGGCGGTGAGGCGGTGTTCGGGCAGGCGCTCGATGGGCGCGCCCCGCGGATCGATCAGGCCGGCGAGGTCGCGCATGTCGAGCCGCACGCGCCCCGCGGACCCCGCGAAGAGGCTGGTCAGGTCGTCGGCGCCAAGGTCGATCTCGATGTCGCGCAGGGCGAGGGTGTTGCGCGGCTCCACGACGTCGAGGGTCCGCAGGTACAGTCGATCGCCCTCGAGATCGAGGCGTGCTTCGGCGCGCTGCACATCCCGTCCAGCGATGTCGAGGCGCTCGCCAAGGACCCGCGCTTTGCCACGCAGCTCGCCGCCCGCCAACGTGCGCGAAAGGTCCGCGTCGACACGCCACAGGCCCGACGGAATCGCCGCAAGCGGCAGGTGGTGCGCAAAGAGCCCCGGATCGCGGGCCGCAAGTTCCTCGGCGGCGCGCAGGAGGTCGAGGTCGCGCGCGCGCACGTCGATTTCGACGCGACCATGGGCGAGTCCAAATGCGACCGTCGCCGGCGCTCCCGCGAGGTGGAGTTCGAGTTCGGCGGAACCGCGCCCGTCGGAAAGCTCCGCGAGGTCGGCTTCGCCCGCGGCGATGGGTGCGAGTTCGCCCCAACGCAGTGCGCCGAGCGCGATCCGCCCCCGTGTCCACGTCGCGGCGAGTTCGAGCGGTGCGGCGCTCTCGTTTTCACCGTCGCGCCACGCGAAGCTTTCGAGCGTGAGTGCGATCGGCTGGGGGCCGCGGGCTGCGTCGGACGCGGCAACTTCGAGATGCCCGCCGGTGCCCACGAGAGCGCGGCCGCCTGCGAAGTGGATCGCGAAGTCGAGGGCGTCGATGGAAAAGGCGGGCAAATTGCGTGCGAACGACGGCAACGTGCTCGAACCGCCGCCGTTGTGTTCCTCCGACGATGGGGGGAGCCCGAGGTCGAGTTCGAAATCGAGTTCCGACGCCTCGACGGAATGCAGCGCGAACGGATCGCCCGCGAGCAGCCCAGGGAGGGAGTAGGAGATCCCGACGTCCCTGGCCGCGAGGCGCGCGAGGGGGCCCGGCACGGCGTTGCGCAGGGTGATGGAGCGCGCTTCGAGCCGGTTCCACAGGTTGCCGCGCAGGCCGTCGATGGCGAGCTCCAACCCGGCCTGCCGTGCCAGCGATGTCGCGAGCCGGGCCAGTTGGGGCAGGAGGACACGCTCGCGGCTGAGCCACAGCGCCGCGACCAGGACAACCAGCACGATGCCCGCGCCAATCCAGCGCCTGCGGCGGCGCAGGCGTCGCTCCCGCGCCACGACGGGGCTGATCCCGAGGCGGATCGCCGGCGGGGGGGCACCGTCATGGCCTCCGGGCCCGGGGTGCGGGCTGGGTTTGCGGGACGGGGGGCGGGGCATGGTGTCGGACGGTCGCGAAGGCCGCAGGGCGGCGGCCCCGGCGGGCGAGCCACCCCCAGTCCGTTCACACCATCGACTGCCCCCCGGCGAGGGCCCTAGGCCCAGCGCCACCGCAACGGGGTCGCGGCCGGATTCTAGGACCCGCCACTGCCCGGGTAGCGCCTAACCCGGGTCACGGTCGCGTTCACGGGTTCGTGGCGAGGCGACCGCGAGCCGGGCCGGATCGAGGGGACCCAGGAGCGGTTCGTCCGCCCCGCGGCCCACGAGGTGCGCCGCGGCGAGACGCCCCGCTTCGAAGGAGCACGTCATGCCATGCCCGCCAAATCCCGCGGCCCAGTGCAGGCCCGGGACGTCTGGGTCCGCTCCGATCGCAAAGCGGTCGTCGGCGGTGAGGGTGCGCAGGCCGAGCCAGAAGCGCGCGGGTGTGAGGGAGCGCTCGCCCACGAGGTGGCGCGCGGCGCCGGCCGCGATGGCTTCTGCGAGCTGCGGCAGCGGGACCTCGGTGTCCGCCGGCGCGTCAACCTCGTCGCACACCGACAGCATCAATCCGCCGTCCGCGGGGCGTGTGTAGAAGGCGTCTCCGCCGTTCCAAACAACCGGCCAATCCGGGTCCAACGACGGGTCGGGTTCGGTGATCAACAGATGCCGGCGTGTCGGGCGCAGCGTCACACGCGAACCCGCGGCCTGCGCGAGCTGTGCAGCCCACGCGCCCGCGGCAATCACGACACGGTTCGCCCGCAGTTCGCGGCCGTCCGCGAGCTCAACTCCGACCGCGCGTCCACCTTCCGTCAGGATGCGCACGACACCCGTGCCGAGCTCGAAGCGGACTCCGCCCCCGCGCGCGCCGCGTTCGAAGCCGGCGACGAGGGCCGCGATGTCGAGCACGCCGTCGTCGGGCGCGTAGAATGCGACGAGGGGTTCGGTCGCGATGTGCGGGCACAACGCCGCTAACTGCACCGGCGAAAGCCGCGCAAGCGTGTTCTCGGGGTGGGAGCAAAGGCGCTCTAGATCCGCGGCGGCTTCCCGGTGGTTCGCCATCAGCACGAGGCCGCGTTTGACCAAGAGTGGCGTCGGTGAGAAACCTTCGGGAGGCGTGAGGAAGCTTTTTTTGCTGCGCCGTGCCATCGCCGCCGTCGTGGGCTCTTCGATGGGTGTGCGCAAGATCGCCGCGCTCTTCGACGAAGCGCGTTGCGCGAGGTTGGTGTCGCGCTCCACCAACGTCACGCCGGTCGCGCCGGCGCGCGTGAGGTGGTACGCGGTTGTCAACCCCGCGATGCCGCCGCCAACGATCAGGATCGAGGTTCGCTCCACGGTTCGGCGGTTCCTACAGCGCGGATTCTACGGGGGCGCTGCGCAGGTCCAGCACGCGAGCGAGCGCGCAAACGACGAGGGAATGCGCGATCCGGCCGTCGTGCACGGCGCGCCGCGCCTCGTCGAGGGTCAGCTCGAGGACTTGGATATCCTCGCCCTCGTCCAACTCCTGGTGCCCGACCCGCTCGGCACCGAGCGCGAGCCAATGGTGCAGTCGGTTCGAGTGGATCGCCGGATTGGCTTCCACGGCGCCCAGGTACTGCCAACGTGCCGCGCGGTAGCCGGTTTCCTCGCGCAGTTCGCGCTCGGCCGCTTCCCGGTGGCCTTCGCCTGGGTCGACCATGCCGCCCGGGATCTCCAGCGTCACGGACTCGGTCCCAAACCGGTACTGGCGCACGCAAACCAGACGCGAATCCGCGGTCAAGGCGACCACGTTGACCCAGTCGGGGGTTTCTAGGACGAGGCGCTCAAGGTCGAGGCCGGTGCGCGGGTTGGTCAAAAGGTCGAACCGCACCTTGAAGAGGCGCAGGTCCGGGCCGGGCCGGCTGCTCCGCCGCGGCCAGTGGCGCGGGCTGTCTTGAGCGGTGTTCGTGTGATCGGTCACAGGCGCAGTGTACGTGCCCGCCGTAGACTCTCCGCCCGCGTATGGAAGGTCGAGAACAAAACACCGCGGTGGCAGAGGTTGAGGGCGGAGTGTGGCGCGGCCACGCAGCACTGCTCGTCGTCCAACTGTGTTTTGGGCTGTTTCCGCTGTTCGTGAAGCTAGCCGCGGAGGATTTTGCGCCCAAAGCGATGGCCGTGTGGCGCATCGCGGTGGGATCGATCGTGCTCGGGACGCTCGCATTCGCAGTGCACGGCAAACGCGCGGTGCCACCCCGCGGCGACCTCCTTCAGATCTTCGTGCTCGCGCTGCTCGGCGTGGTCTTGAACCAGGTGCTCGCGCTCGAGGGCATCCATCTGTCCACGTCCGTGAACGCGGGCCTGATGATGACGTTGATTCCCATCTTCACCTTCGCGCTCGCGGGGCTGGTGGGACAGGAGCGCGTCGTGCGCATTCGGGCCGTCGGCCTCGGTGTGGCCTTGAGCGGCGCGTTGCTCTTGCAGGTGCAGGGCAATGGCAATGGCGGCGGCACGAACGTTTTGCTCGGCAACGCGCTGATGGCGCTCAACTGCCTTTCCTACGCGGCGTTTTTGGTCATGGCGCGCACGTTTTTGCGCCGCCATCCGCCGCTGGCGGTCATCGCCTGGACCTACATCGCCAGTTTGTGGACGTTGCCGTTGCTCGCCCACGGCCACGACCTATTCCCCGTCGAGGGCAGCACGGCCGCCTGGCGCGGGCTCGTGCTTTTGCTGCTGTTTCCGACGGTCCTCGCGTACCTCTTGAACACCTACGCGCTGTCCCGCGTGCCGGCGTCGGTGACCGCGATCTACATCTACCTGCAACCCCTGATCGCGGGCGCTGCGGGGGTGTGGATTCTGGGGGAGCGTTTCGAGCCGTTGATGCTGGTCGCCGCGCTTTTGATGTTCGCGGGCATCGCGCTCGTCACGCGCCGGCCGCGGGTAGCGACCGGCGCCTGACAAGCACTTGCGTCAAAGCTGGTAAACCTCGGTGTCCGTCGCTCCGCCGCCCACCACGAGCACCGTCCCGTCCGCAAGCGGAACGAGCAGCGGGAAGAGGCGCGCTGAGCCCATGGCGCCCGTCGCGCTCACACCCTGGCCCGGGGTGTAGCGGTCGGACGAGGCCGTGGTGCCGAGGTCGACTTCGCTGGCGGAGAGAACCAGCTTGAACCCGCCCACGATCAGCGCGCCGCCACCTGGCAGTGCGGCCATTCCGGCGCCTGCGCGGGATTCCGAAAGCGTGCCCGCGCCCGCGAAACCGCCGAAGAAGCCGCCGGTATAGCGCAGAACGCTGTTGAGTGAGCCGATCGCGATCGTGGTGAAGTCACCGCTCGTCAAGAACGCTGTCAAGTCGAGGGTTAGACCGCCCGCGAGCAACACGGAACCGTCGGTCAGCTTCACCGCCGAGTGGGCGAGGCGGGCACCGGAGAAGAACTTCGGCAGGCCCCAGGTGTTGAAGGCCGGAACGAACTGGTAGGCGGTGCTCGAGACCGTCGGGATGTTGACGATGGGGAGCAGCGTCATGCCACCCGCAACGAGGACGTCGCCGTTGTTGAGTGCGGTCGACGTGTGGAAGGCGCGCGGCTCGAGCATGTTCGGGCCTGCGACGAAGGATTCGGTGTTCGGGTCGAAAAACTCGGAAGAGGGGATCAGGCCCTGGAACGCCGCCAGGAACACCGCGAGCAGGTCCGTCGGATCGCCGATCGCCACGGATTGAAACCCGCCGCTGATCAGCACACGTCCGTTCGAGAGCAATGACGCGCCGTGGGCCGCGCGCGCGCTCAGCATGTTCAGCTCGACCGTCGTGCCCGTATCAGCGTCCCACAGCGCGGCCGCGCTCGTGGGTTGGCCGGTCGCAAGGTCGAGTCCGCCGGTGAACAGGATGCGCCCGTCGGCGAGCGCGGTCGATTGGGAGAAGAGGCCGACGCCGAAGCTCGCGCCCGCGAGCTCCCATTCTTCGATGCGCGGGTCATAACGCTGCGCGAGCGGGCCGCTGCCGCCCGCGAAGAGCAGACTGCCGTCCGCGAGCACCGCCGTCGCACCGCCGGCGATCGGCAGGACCGGTGCGCCGAGGGTGTCCGCGAACGTGCCGGGAGTTGCGAGGGTGAGCCGCACGAGGTTCGACACCTGGTCGAGTCCGAACCCGCCGATCGCCTGCGCCGAAAGGGTCAAACCGACGAGGCTCGCAAGGGCGGGGACCGCGAGCGTTCCGGTGGCTTTCCCCGCGCCGTTCAGCAACCCGGCGAAACCGGGCAACTGCAGCGACAGGGAAAGGAGGTCGAGCGGGACGTTGAGCGTCAAGCCCGGCAGTGGCTGGCTCGTTTGCTCGTAGGTCGCGAGCACGATCGCGTAGACGTCGCCCGGCGTGCCGTCGACAAACAGGTTCGCGACGCCGGGGACGGCGCCCCCGCTCTTGTCGAGGGACAGTTGGCCGGTGGCGGGGGTCGCGGCGAAGGCGCCGACGGCGACGAGCAACGGGATGAGGGGGGTGCGCATTGGGAGGGCTCGAACCGAGCTGGAGGAGGAGATCGCAATCAAGCGTACCCGGACGGGATCGTCCACGCAGGCACCCCAGGACTCACCAGAGGCTCGTCGGACCCACCACCAGTCGGCCGTAGGTCGGGACGCGGCCCTGGCCCTCGAACTGCGGGGTGGAAATGACAATCCCGTAACTGACGGCAAACCCGCGCAAGAGCAGCACCCCACCCAGTTCCGCAGTCCCGACGACGTTCTCGCGCTCCACCGACGGGCTGTCCGCGAAGAGTGCGCCGTCGAGGGTCGCGTCCCAAAACACTCCGCGCGCACCCGCGCGAAGGTAGATCCAGGCCGAGGACACAGGGTCGATGGCCGTCCCGTGCGGGAACAGTCCCTCGGCGCGGGGCAAGTGTGCACCAAGCCGCAGGAGGAACGCGGTGCCCAACGAGGTGTCGGCGTTGCCAAGGCGCAGGTCGCGCTCGAGGGCCGCGTCGAACTCGAAACCACCCGCTCGGCCGGGTTGCAGCGTCGCGAAGAAAAAGCGCTGCCGCGAAAGCACCTCGAGGCCGAGTGTCGCTTCGGTCGGGACCTGGTGGCGCCAGCCGTTTGGGCGCGGCTCGCCGATCCCGTCGTGATAGCCGATCTGCGTGTCGCGTGCGAGGCTGGCACTGCCCATCGCCCCGGCACTGAGCGACACCCGTTGCAGACGGTCGCGGCGTGTGGACGGATCCGGGTCGAGCCACACGCGTGTGCGCGCCACGGTGAAGTCGAGCAAGCCCGCGTAGGGCCGATCGTCCGGCTGGTACTGGTCGGTTTCGAGGTTTTCGGGTGTGAAGATGCGTTGGCGCAGCGACCAGGTGAGCGCGCCCGCGGCGGGCTGGCCTGCGACCGCAGCGGGAAGCAGGAGCGGGATGCGGTCGAACGTCGCAAAGAGGGCGCGCTCGGGCGCGGATGCGGCAGCGAGCGGGCGTGCGACTTCCACCCGCGCGCCCTGGGTGTAATCCCGGTCGGTGGCGGTTCCGCGGCTGAGAAGATCGTTTTCCTCCGTGACCGCAACGCGCGATCCCTGGCAGGCGGTCGCGCACAATGCGAGGGCCGTCACCCATGCGCGGGTGGTCACTTACCGTCCGCAGTGCGCGGCCAAACGCTTGCCGCGGGGCTGAGCGGCTCGATCCACTGTTTTGAGCCGCGCACGTTGTAGCGCGCGCGGTATTCACGGGTCGCTGCGGTGTCGGGATAGGACTCGTCGGGGCCGTAGGGATAACCGCTCATCCCGTGGAATGGCAGGGGCTCGACAAACAGCGCCTCTTCGGTGTTGTGGTCGCGGTCCTTTGCCCAACCGTCGAGGAAAAGAAGGTAGTCGCGGCGCCAACCCTCGGGCACCGCGGGCAGATCCTTGGCATCAAAACGCAGTTCGAGCGCATCCCCCGCGCCGAAGATCACGAACTGGTCGTCGATGGTGTCGAGGAGCGTGCGCACATCGCCATGGCGTGTGTACATCCCTGGGTGTTGGTTCCAGCGCGGAACCGCGGCAAGCACGTCCCAATCGAACCATTCGAGGCGTTCTTCGGCGTGCAACCACACCGTGCCCGAAAAACCGCGCTCCCACAGGTGCGCAAGACTCGCAGGCAGGACGTGTTCGCGGCGCGCGTGGTCACCCGCGCAGGTGGCAAGCCGAATCGCATCCCAATACAGCCGCAGCGACGAATGGATCCGCAGGCGCGGGTCCGCGCGGTCGAGCCAGCCATCCGCTTCGATGACCATCGTCTTGAGCTTGCCGGCCGGGAAACCGATCGACGGACCGATCGAACGCCAGCCGCCCTTGCCGTCGGGCACTTCGACGAGCGGCGGTACGAACTCGACCTCGGGGTGGCGCGCGGCGGCCATGTTGACGCTCGCGTCGGTCCAATAGAACCAACCGCACATCACGAGGCGCAGGCGTTCGGCTTGCGCGACCGCGGCGGGGTCGAAAGAAAGCTCAAGGAAGTGGGGGGTCGCAAGGCCCATGAACTGGCCGCGCTCGGCGTTGAACGGGATCGCAAACGCGCCGTCTTCGGCGGCGAGCTGCGCAGCCCAGTCTCGGCCATCCTGGTCGAGCGCTTTGAGCGGCACAAGCGGCGCGCGCACGAGGTGCAACTCGTGCACGGGGAAGGGCGGGAAGGTGAAGCGCTCGTTCGGGAACAGCTCCGTGCCTTCGGGGTGGTCGATGACGTGCAGCCGCGCCTGGTCGAGGTACGTCACTTCGCGCAGTTCCTCGGTGATCTGCACGACGTATTCGCCGTCGCTGGGCGCGAACTGTTCGCCGCGAATCAGCACGTACTCGTCGGAATCCGGAGGCACGAGCATGTCGGGCGCCATGGGCAGACCGAGGGGCGTGATGCCGAGCACGTCGGTGACAAATTCGAACGTCGTGCCGTTCCACACGTACAGGAACGGGCATGAGCCGATCAGGCCCTCGATCTGCTCGAGGACACGCGTTTCTTGGGCGGGTGCGTCGAGCATCGTTTGCACCACACCGTTGGTCCACGTGACACGCACGACGTCGGCGGCCGCGGCGCGCCCTAGCCCGACGAGGACCGGCTCACCTTCGAAATGCAAGCGGCGGTATAGCGCTCCCGCGCGCACTTCGATCTTGGCGCCAATCGCGCGGGCGCTGTCCTTCACCCCGCGCAGCGCGAGGCGCAGGCCGCGGCCCTCGCCGAGCACCGCGCGCGCAGCCGGCGCGCCGCTGGTGTCCACGTAGACCACTTCGAGACGCTGGTCGCCGTCCACATCGGCGATCAAGAGCGGCCCGGGACGGGCGCCGAGTTCGATCGGGCTCAGTTCGCGCTCTGCATCGCGCGCGATGGCGAGAACTCCACCGAGTTGGCCCGTCCCCGTCACCCACAGGACGTCGAGGCTCCCGTCCAGATCGAAGTCGACGAGAACAGGTGTGCTCGCGGCGGGCACCGCGATTGGAGCGCGCGCGGCAACACGCTCGAAGCGCTCGCCAAAGCGCCCGACCAAGCGCTCGCCCGTCGCGGGAAACCACAGGTCGACGAACCCGTCGCCGTCGAGGTCGCCCGCGAGCGGCGCGCGCGACGCGTCGACACCCGCGGGCAAATCGGCGCTGCGGTCGTTGAACCGGTCGCGGCGCAGGCTGTCGAGCCAAACGAGACCTTGAGGGCCACCGAGCATGAGGTCGCTGTCGTCGTCCCCGTCGAAGTCCTCCGCGATCACCCACTCGAATGCGCGGCCCGCGGGAAGCGGCCACCCTTCGCCCGCGAGCGTGAATCGGTCCAGGTCTACGTCCGCTCCGCCCCCGTCCGCGCGCAAGAGCCGCGCGCCGTTGGCATCCGCCTGCGCCGCGGTCCCGGCGACCACGAGGTCTAGATCGCCTTCGTGGTCGAGGTCGACCGCAATCAGTGCTGTCGCACCCGCTCCCGCCGGCGCGCGCACCCGGCCCGCATCGAACGCACCCCCACCGTCCGCACGGTGCACCCAAAGGTCTCCTGCGGCGTCGATGCGCAGGAGTTCGAGCGCGCTGACACCTGGATCGGTGCGTGTGCGACCCTCCCAGTCCGGATCCACGTCGATGGCGAGCCACGCGGTGTGCTGCGCTTCGAGCACCACCCGCCCGGGCCACGCCGCGGCGCCGGGTTCCGCGGGCGCAAAGTGCACGATGTGTTGGCCGTCGCTTGCGAGCACGCCCGCGGGGCCCGCCTCGCCGCCCGCAACAAACGTCTCGGGGTTGCGGCCCGCGGGTACGCCGACCTCCAGCTCTTCGGCCATCACTTCGCGCCATTCGGCGCGCAATGTGGCAATGCGAAGGTCGCGCACTGGGCCAGTGAGCGCCGCACCGGATAGCGCAATGGGCGGACCGAGGCGCGGCGTCGCAAGCTGAAGCGGCGCGGCGCGCTCGGGTGTTGGCGGGCGCAAACGGCCCAGGTTGCCGCGTTGGATGTCGGTGGGTGTGGGTTTGGGGATTCCGCGCGCTTCCAACGTGCGCAGTTCGGCCAGGAACGCCGCGCCCTCGTCGCGGCGATCCAAATCGCCATAAAGGTCCCAACTGACGTACAGGGCCGTCATGTACCAACTGCCGGCGAGTTCAAGCCCGAGTGTGCGCACTCCTGTGAGCAGTTCAGCCGCTTCGCGCAGCAGCGTGTCGTCGTCGTTGTCGCGTCCGACGTTCAGCAGGAGTTGCGCGAGGAATACGGCCGTCGGCACGTCGTTCGGGGCGAGCTCGTGGGCGCGGCGGAAGCTTGTCAACGCACGCTCCCATTCGGTGCCCCAGCCAAACCGCACCCGGCCCAGGTTGAAGTGCGCTGCCGCCGAGTTTGGGTCGAGCGCGAGCGCACGCTCGAGCAAGCCGACCACCTCGTCCACGTTGGCCCGATCCATCGGCCCCGCCAACTTGGCGATTGCGAGCGCGACGAGGTCCGCAGGGTCGACCGGCTTCCGCTCAACAAGCGGCGCCAGCGCGGCTTCGGCCTCCGTGATGCGTTCCGCGTCGAACAGCGCCGCGGCGATGTCGCGGGCGACGAGCACCTCGGGCGGTGTCGGCGCGGGCGCCGCGGGTTTGTCGCGCTTGCACGCAACGAGGAGCCCGAGGCAAAGGGCCAAAACGGCGGGGGCGCGGTGCGCGAAGCGATGGGGAAGCATGTTCGAGGGGCCGTGCGCGCCAGGATGCGGTGCCAGGATGCGGTGCGGGTGGTATGCGCGGCGCATGGGAACACGGCGGGCGCGGTGGTCCAAGACCCGTCGGCGGCGGGGTGGCGGCAGGACCCGGCTCTGCGTTTGTGCCGGGCCAATCCGGTCAAAGCCCGGCAAAGCGGGGTCAGGCTTTGCCCGCGCGGCACTCCGGGACCGTGCGCCCCCGGCACCCAGCGCGCGAACCTTGCACGAAGCGTCAAAAGGGGCTCGCGACGGGCGCCCGCGCCACCCGATGGGGTAGCCTCGGACGGCAATTTCACTCCCCCGGCGCCCGCTGGCACGACGCTGGCCGCCCCGCACGCCATCCACCGCAGCCCCCCCCCGATCCCGTGAGCGACCCCGCCACCCCCTCGCCGACCGCGGCGGACTCCCTTCAGCCGCGCTCCGGCACCCCCGGCGTCAGCCCGGGTGGCCTCGATATTCCCGCGCGCCCGCCGGCGATCCCGGGCGTGCCTGTGGGGGAGCGGCGCGCGTTGGTGGTTGGCGCGAGTTCGGGCATGGGCGCGGCGCTGGTGCGGCGGCTGATTGCCGAGGGTTACCAGGTCGCCGCGATCGCACGTCGGCAGGCAGAGCTCGAAGCGCTGCACCTTGAACTGCAATCGGTCGCGCGCGGAAGCGGCGGCAAGGTGATCGTGCGGGCGCTCGACGCCTCGGACGCCGCGGCGGCGCCGGGTGCGTTCGAGGAAATCGTCGGCGCGCTCGGCGGCCTCGACCTGTTTGTGTTCGCGGCGGGTGTCATGCCAAAGATCGAGCGCACCGAATACAACACCGAAAAGGACCTGCTCGTCCTCGACGTCAACTGCACTGGCCTCGTCGCCTGGGGCAACCTCGCGGCGCACCTCTTCACGACCCAGCGGCGCGGGACGTTGGTCGGCATCAGCTCGATCGCCGGTGACCGCGGCCGCAAGGGTTTTCCGGCGTACTGCGCGTCCAAGGCGTTCACGAACACGTACTTGGAAGCCCTGCGCAACCGCTTGAGCGAAGTGGGTGCGCACGTGCTGACGATCAAGCCCGGTTACGTCGACACGGCGATGACCCGCGGCATGGACAAGCTCTTTTGGCTGATCTCCGCGGACGAAGCAGCGCGCCAGATCCTTTCCGCAGCGCGCAAACGCACAAACACACGCTACGTGCCCGCACGCTGGATGTTCGTGGGCACGATGCTCAAGCTGATTCCGAGTTTTGTCTTCCGCCGCCTCAACTTCTAACTGCGCACGTATGTCCGCCGCCGAACGCACAACCGATCCGCAGTCCCTCGCGCTGGGACGGCAGATGCGCCGCCCGTCGGGTGGTGAACCGGGCGCACCGCGCGCCGCCACGTCCTTCGAGCACGTCGAGGGTTGGGGCATGGCGGTGGGAGCACCGAGCCGCGTCTACCGCCCGCGCAACGTCGAAGAGCTGCGTGCGAGCCTCGCCGAGTGCCGCAGCGATGGTGTCACCCTCGGCCCGCGGGGCTCGGGTTGCAGTTACGGTGACGCCAGCGTCAACGCAGGCGGCCGTGTGATCGACACGACGGGGATGGCCCGCATTCTCGGCTTTGACCGCGCACGCGGCATTGCCGAGCTCGAACCGGGTGTGACGATCAAGGACCTGTGGCAGCGCATCTTGCCCCTTGGTTTTTGGCCGCGCGTGGTGTCCGGGACGATGTTCCCGACGGTCGCTGGCGCGGCGGCGATGAACATCCACGGCAAAAACAACTACGCCGTCGGCACGTTCGGTGACGCCGTGCGCGAGTTTGACCTGCTGCTGGCGTCGGGCGAGATCCTCACCGCGACCCGCGAGCAGAATGCGGACATCTTCCACGCCGCGATCGGCGGTTTTGGGATGCTCGGGCTGTTCACGCGCGTCGTGCTCGAGACCAAGCAGGTCCATTCCGGCGAGCTCGAAGTCGGCGCCGTGTCCGTGCGCAACCTGCGCGCGATGATGGCGGCCTTCGAAGCGCGCACGTCCAGCGCCGATTACCTCGTCGGTTGGATCGACTGTTTTGGCAAGGGCGATCAGCTTGGCCGTGGCCTGATCCACGTGGGTCGTTACCTCGCACCCGGCGAAGATCCGAAACCCGAAGACACGCTGACCGTCGCGCATCAGGAACTCCCAAGCCGCATCCTCGGCCTATTCCCCAAAAGCGAGGTGTGGCGCCTGCTGGGTCCGTTCTGCAATGACCGCGGCATGGCGTTGATCAACTTCTCGAAGGTGATGGCCGGGCGCATGGAAGCGCGCTGCGCTCCCTACCGTCAAAGCCACGCCGGATTTGCGTTCTTGCTCGACTACGTGCCCAACTGGAAGTGGGCCTACGGCCGCGGCGGCTTGATCCAATACCAATCCTTCCTCCCTAAGGAAACCGCGCACGAGGTTTATTCGGAACTGCTCAAACACTGCCATTGGCGCGGCATCGTTCCGTACCTGGGTGTGTTCAAGCGCCACCGCCCCGATCCGTTCCTGTTGACCCACGCGGTCGACGGTTGGAGCTTCGCGATGGACTTCAAGGTCACACCGTCAAACCGCGAGGCGCTGTGGAAACACTGCCGGGAACTCACCGACATCGTGCTGTCGGGCGGCGGTCGCTTTTACTTCGCGAAAGACTTGGTGCTCGAGCCCGACCAGGCGCGGCGCATGTACGCACCCGCGAACCTCGACGCTTTCCTCGCGCTGAAGCAGCGCCTCGATCCCAACGGACTGTTCGCCACGAACCTGTGGCGGCGGCTGTTCACGTGACGGGCGTGGTGGTGTCCCGCAACCGCGCGTACATCAGGCGGTCGGCGAACTCGCCGTCCTTGAAGACGCTGTGCACAAGGCGCCCTTCGAGGGTGTAACCGACCTTTTCGAGCACCCGCGCGGATGCGGGATTCCACGCGACAACTCCGGCTTCCAAGCGCACCAAGTCCGTCGTCGCAAAGGCGTGCTCCGTCAGCGTTTGCAGCGCGGCGGACACGATGCCCTTGCCCCACAGTGTTGGCCCGAGCCAGAATCCGACCTCGGCCGAGCGCGCGTAGACATCGTGGCCGCGGTCGAAGCCGATGCCACCCACGGCCTCGCCGCGGTACTCGATTGCAAACTGCGTGAGCGGATCCATCTCGCCCACGATCGCGACCCACACCCGCGCGTCGGTGTCCGTGTAGGGGTGCGGGAAGCGGTCGCGCAGGTTGCGCCAGACTTGCCGGTGGTTGGCGTGCCGGACGAGGTTGGGCTCGTCTCCAAAGGCCCAGGGCCGCAGGTAAAGGGCTTCTTTGCAGCGCAGTCGCATCGTTGGCGCAGAGTAGCGTGCGCCGGCGCCGCCGCGCGTTAGGATGTCGCCCCCGATCGCGCCCCCGACCCCTTCACCGTCATGCAAGACCGATTTGAGCCCGAGTTGCGGGCCGCTCTCAACCGCGCCCGACTCATCGCCCAGCGCCAGGGGGTGCACCAGATCAGCACCGCCCACCTCGCCCTCGGGCTCCTGACGACCGACGGCCAGGGTCAGCCGCCGACGGTCGCCGCGCAGGTGTTGCAGGGTGTCGGCGCCGACGTCCCGACGGTCGGTAGCACGCTCCAACAGGGGCTTGCGACGGGAGAAGTGCGCTTTTTCCCCGTCAACATGGGTTTTGACGAGGGCGGAGCGCGCGCGATCCAACTCGCCATCGGCGGAGCGCAGCAAATGGCGCACGCGGGGCTCGGATCCGACCATCTGCTCGCGGCGTTGATGCAGGAACCCGACGGGCCGCTGCCCAAGGCGCTCGCGCCCCTCGAAGTGGACCCCAAGCGTGTGCTCGACGGCCTCGGCCCGATCTTCCAAGCGCGCCCGCGCGAAGCCGCTGCCGCCGCGCCGACCGCGGGCCAAGCAGTGCCTGGCGCCGCGTCGGCCGCCAATCCGCGCATGACCGAGAGTGGGCAGCGTGTGGTCACGGCCGCCGCGCAACTCGCGGATCGCTACGGCCACGGCCCCGCGGGCACACCGCACCTCGTGCTGGCGCTGCTCGACGACTCGGACCGCATGCTGACGTCGCTCCTGCGCCGCGCGGGGGTGAACCCGACCGAGCTGCGCCAGATGCTCTTGACACAACTGCGCGTCGAAGCCTGACCCCGCATCCGCGGGATCGTCACTTCGCCGCGAGGCGCTCGAGCCATTCGTTCCACTGCGCTGCATCGAAGGGGAGCTCGAGCAGCCGGTCCGATTCGGCCAACCCGCCGTGTGCGTTGCGTCCGCTGATTGGGAGGTGAAGCGGAGCGCGATGTTCGGGAACGGCGAGGCCCGACGGCAGTTGCAGCCGCATCAACGGCGCGCGCGCGAACTCGAGCCGCTGGGGCGCTCCGTCCCGGACACCCTCGATGACCCGCCACCCGCGGGCCCGCGCGCGAAACGGCAAGGGTGCGCTGGGTTTTGGAAGCAGCACGTCCGTCGGCAGGTCGGAGTCGGAGCCGAGGGCGATCGTGTTGCGCTGGCCGCTGGCGTCGAATTCGAGCGTCACCTGGGTGGGCGTGCCGCCCTCTTGGAAGCCGATTTCGACGGGCGCCAACTCGAACGTGTCTGTCCAATCGAAGACGGGCAGCGTGCGGCGTTCCAACGCTTCGCTGAACACCGCAAAGCGACCGAGCACTTTTTGGTCGATGCGCGAGCGCACCGCCAGTTCCGCGCTGCCACTAGGCGCGGCGAGAGAACTCAACTGCATCGAATAGGCGAACGGAGGAATTTCGCGCCCGGAACCCTGCAACGCGTTGATCAATCGTGTTGAAGCACGGCCTTCGAGGTCAAACTCGACGCTCTCGCGGATCAAGCGCAACGGCCATTGGATCTCGAATCGACCCTGCCGATCGGTCCGTCCGCGGGGGGCCACCGTACCGGGGTGGGAAGATCCGCCGAAGCCGGGCTGCAACGTCTCCACCCAAACACGGGTGTCCGCCACACCCGCGCCGTCAGCGTCCACGACACGTCCGCGGCACAACAGCGGAGGCGGCCGCAGGACGATCTCCTGTTCCCAGGTCGAGGCCGAGGCCAATCGGCCCGAAGCGCAGGTTGCCCGATCGGTCCGCGACGCGCTGGTACATCAGCGTGTCCTCGTCGTCCACGGCCATGACGGCATCGTTCCCCGCGCCGCGAACAAGCACTTCTCCCGACGGCGGAAGCTGAAGCACGACGGTGTCCGAATCCGACTCGAGCGCCAGCGGGGTTTCCTGGACCGGATCGAAGATCAAGTCGGCGACGACGCGCATCGCTGCGAGATCGGACCACCGGGTCACGCGCTCTTCGACCCGAACCCGCCCCTGCGAGTTCGTCGTCCCCATCGCCACGACCAGAGCGTCGCCGTGCTGGCGGGAAGTCCCCACGCGCGGCGTCCGCCTGGTGACGGACAAACACCGCCTGGTGACGGGATTTAGCCGCTCGGGCGGGCGTACGTGCGGCGCGCGGGCACGGACACGAGCCGTTGCTCTTCAGGAATGAAGGCGGTGAGCTCCTTGCCCCACACACAGCCCGTGTCGAGGCCGAGGGCATTCACCTCGTTCACGAGGCCGCGCGCGGACCAATGGCCGTAGACCACACGGCGGTTGCCGTGGAGCGCCGGGTCGTAGAAGCGGTACCAGGGCGAAAAGCGTCCGTCCGAAGCACCGCTCGACTCGAGTTCTTCACTCATGGCCTCGCTCGGTGTTCCGCCCGCGGCATCGCACCAGCGTGTGCGTGTCGCGAAATCCACGCGCGGATCGCCCCCCAGGGGATCGAGGCCAGCCGTTTCCGCGACGGGATCGCGCCAGCGCGGATGGATCGCCGCATGCACGATCAACAGGTCCGGTTCGCGGCGCACCAGCGGCTGCGCGCGCAGCCATCCAAGCAGCTCGTCCCGGTCGTCCGCCGCAAGCACAGGATCGAGGCGATTTTCGGGCTTGGCGCGGCGCAATCCCGCCGCCGCGGACAGCAGGTGGATGTCGTGGTTGCCAAGCACCGGCTCCGCACGCAGTTCGATCAAGAGCCGCAGAGTTTCCAGTGCCTGTGGCCCGCGGCCGACGAGATCGCCGACGGGCATCAGACGATCGGCAGCGGGATCAAAATGCGCGGCGTCAAGCAGAGCTTCGAGCTCTTCCCTGCATCCTTGGATGTCGCCGATGAGGATGCGCCGTCCCATGGGCGCATGTTAGCGCGCGCTGCGTGTCGATCGCGCGCTCTTCTTCGCTGTCTTACGGCGGGTTGTCGCGCTGTTTCCGCCCGCGTGCGCGGCCTTGACCTTCGCCGCGGCGGCGAGCGCGCGTTTGGGCATCAGGTCCTCGGCGACGTAGGGTGTGTCGACCGCGTGTTTGTCCTTCTGCTTTACGAGCAACCACGCGTCCTGCTCGGCGCCGCGCATGCGCACGAGCGCAAACACCCCCTTCAGTTTTTTGCCGCGCAGTTCGACGCGCAGCGAACCTTTCGCGATCTGTTCGAGCCCCCCGCGGTCATGGGGTGTCGTCGGGGGCAGAAGCTCGAACGTTCCCCGGTCCCACAGATGCACGTGACCTGCGCCGTAGTTGCCCTTCGCGATCTCGCCTTCAAAGTTTTGGTAGTCGAGCGGGTGATCCTCGACCCTCACCGCAAATCGCTTGTCGACGGGATTCATCGAAGGGCCCTTCGGCACCGCCCAACTCTTCAGCGTTCCGTCGATCTCCAGCCGAAAGTCGTAGTGCACACGCGACGCGTGGTGGCGCTGCACGACAAACGGATGGTCTGCGCCGCGTGGAGCGCGCTTAGGCTGGCCGGATTTGGGCTCGGTGGTGCGCGCAAAATCGCGCTTGTTGCCGTAGCGATCGAGGCTCATGACGCACGCTTCTTAGGGGTGCCGCTCCCCAGGCTCGCCTCGAGGCGCTCCAGCAGATCTTCGTCCTTGGTGCGCACAACACGCAGCTTCTTGATGGGCTTGCGTTTGCCGGCGGCCTTCGCCTTGATGATGCGCAGCATTTCTTTGCTGTATTCGTCCTTGAACTTCGAGAGGTCGAACGGGGCGCTGTACTGCTTGACCAGTTTGAGCGCCATGTCGAGCTCCTTCGGGCTCAGCTTGACCTGCGTCGGCAGGTCCAGTTCCTTGGCGGAGCGCAGCTCCTGTTCGAAGCGCAGACCCTGCACCACCAGATGGTTGTCGCGCGGCCGCACGACGGCAAGCTGTTCCTTCGAACGCATGATGAAGCGGCACAGACCAACGCGCTTTGTTTTTTGCAGCGCGGTGAACAGCAGCTTGTACGGCTTCGCGCCGTTTTTGTCGGGCTGCACGAAGTACGGGTTTTCGTAGTAGATCGGGTCGATCTGTGCGCCCTCCACGAACGTTTCGATCTCGATGATCTTGGTTTTTTTGGGGCTCGCTTCTTCGAAGTCACCGTCCTCCAAGATCACGTACTCGTCGTTCAACATGTACCCCTTGACGATCTGCTCCCAGGGAACTTCTTTGCCCGTGTCCTCGTTGACGCGCTTGTAGCGGATCCGTCCGTGACCCTTCCGATCGAGCATGTCGAAATCGAGCCCGCTGTCCTGCGCAGCGCTGAACAGCTTGACGGGGATGTTGACGAGGCCGAAGCCGATTGAACCTGACCAGATGGCGCGCATGGTGAACGGGAGTTCGGGGGTGGTCGCAGGCGGTCGCGGTTGGCGTCCCTGGGGCGAACGCCGGCCTGGTCCACGCGGCAAGTCCCATGCCATCACTCCGCTCGGTCATCCTGTGCGCCGCGGAACGGGAGTTGCTGGCGCCTACGGCTCTGGCGAGTAGCCTTTCGCACCGGCGGGCCGCCCGCGGCGCGCTCGGGTAGGCCCAAGACTTTTCTCCGATCGCAGCCGAGCGGGCGGCACCCACCGCAGGATCCGCACCTTGGCAGCAAAATCCGCGCCCTCCCAGGGGAGGGTGGTTCGACCGCAACCCGCATTCGCCATGAACCTATCCGACGAACATCGCGCGGAGCTCCTTGCCGCGCGCGAGACCCTGGAGCACCCGGGGATCGCGGTCAAGATCTCGAACCTCATCGGCAAGCCGATCGAGAAGGGCTTCGACCTGTTGCCCGAGCGGTGGAGCGAGAAGATCTCGAAGGCGACTCGGGACGCGCTGATGTTCGCCATGCGCGGCGCGCTCCTAACGATGCGCGAGCGCGGCACCGGGTCCTATCCGCGGCTGCACAAGCTGGCAGCGGCCGTCAGCGGCGCGGCGGGGGGTGCCTTCGGGATTGCCGCGCTGGCGGTCGAGCTGCCCGTTTCCACGGCGATCATCTGCCGCTCCATCCTCGACATCGCGCGCGCGAACGGAGAGTCTCTCGAGGACGTGGACACACGCCTTGCGTGCATCGAGGTTTTTGCGCTGGGAGGAAAATCGAAGCACGACGATGCGGCCGAAACCGGCTACTTCGCGGTGCGGACGGCACTCGCGCGTTCGGTTGCCGATGCGGCGGAGTACCTTGCGTCGCGCTCCATCGCCGATGAGGGAGCGCCCGCCCTGGTGCGCTTGATCGGTCTCGTGGCCGCGCGCTTCCAGGTCCAGGTTTCCCAGAAGGCCGCAGCGCAGGCCGTGCCGGTGCTCGGTGCGGCCACCGGTGCGACCATCAACCTGATTTTCATCGACCATTTCCAGGAGATGAGCCGTGCGCACTTCACCATCCGCAGGCTCGAGAGGGTTTACGGCCGCGAGCTCGTCCAAAGCGCCTACGAGGGCGTGATCGACATTCGCCCTTGATAGAGAGTTTTGTTTACATAAACTTCATTCGAGCGCGCGGTCGAGTGCGCGGTCGAGTGCGCGACCGCGCCATGGATCGCGCTTGCGTCGCCGCGGCCCTGCCGCGTAGCATGTTCGCCCCTCCAACGTCGCGCCCCATTCGCGGGCGCACCGAACCGGCCCTATCATCCCGAGGTGACCTATGGCACGTGCACAAACCAAGTCGGGCGGTCCGAACCGCGGCAAGAAGCTGATCCGCAAGATCGGCATGGGCTCCGGCAAGTACCTGCTCGCGGATAAGAAGAAGAAGCAGCGCTGATCCGTTCGGGCCGCGAACTTCTCATCCCACCGCCGGTCGGGAGCGCGCGAGCGCTTCGGCCGGCGGCCTCCTTATAACTCCGCCGACGAAGCGTCTTCGAACACGTGACCGCCTGGGTCGAAGTGGTTGCGCACAGCGCTGCGGGCGGCGCAGCTTTCTCCGGCGCTGCGGCAGGACTGGGCGCCGCGGCGCTCTGGGCTCTGGGCTCCTTCCTGTTCAGTCGCGCGATGGCGCCGCGGCCGGGACGCCCGCGGCTGTCTCCGGCCGCCGCGAACCTGTTCAAGAACACCAGCGCCGGGCTGATCTTCGCCGCCGCGTGGTGGGTGCTTGGTGACGCCCCTCCCGCACCGTCGGCCTGGCTGTCCCTGGGGTTGTCGGGGTTCCTCGGGTTCGCGGTGGGGGACGCGCTCTACTTCGCGGCGTTCTCGCGCTGTGGAGTGCAACTCGCGGCCGTCGCCGCGAACCTGATCCCACCGCTCGCGGCGCTGATCGACTTTTTGTACTTCGGCAGGACCCTGTCCGCCGCCGCGCTCGCCGCGATGGTCGTGACCCTCGCCGGAATCGGTTTGGTGGTCAGCGAACGGCCCCGCACCGGCGCGGGACGACCGCCCCCTGACCCGCGCGCCCGGCGCACGGGACTGTGGTTCGCGGCGTTGGCCGCCGTGGCGCAGGCAGTTGCGATCGTCAGTGGGCGCGCCGGTTTCGAGGGCACGGACCTGCTTCCTGGAACCGTCGCGCGGCTTGTCGGTGGGGTGTCAGGCGCGCTGGTGATCGCGGTGGTTCTCGGAGCACTGCAACGGGGAACGGGGACGGTGGGGGAGCTGCGTTTGCTCGCACGTCCGTTCGCCTACCGCGCTCTCGCATGGGCGCTCGTGCCCGCGTGCCTCGTTGGAGCGTGGATCAACTTGCCGCTCCACAGCCACGCCCTTGGCACCCTCGCACCGGGTGTGTCGGCGATCCTTTTCGCCACGACGCCGCTCTTTGCGTTGCCCATCGGCATGGCGCTGGGTGAGCGCTATGGCTGGCGCACCGCGGTGGGGACCGCGATCGCGTTTGTCGGTGTGGCCGGTGTGGTCCGGTTCACCTGAGGCGGACGAGCAGCGGCAGCACGCCAAGCCACCACAGCGGGTGGCCGAAATCGACCGACGGCAGCCGATCCGCGAGTACGGCGACGGCGTTGTAGCTCGTGTGCAGCGCGATGGCGGCGAAGACCGTGCCGCTGCGCAGCGTCAGCGCTCCGAGCACGACACCGAGGGCGAACGTGATCGCGAAGCGGTGGATCGACGCGTGCATCGCGGCGAACAGGGCCGCTTGGGTGAAGAGCGCCGGGAGCACCCGGCCACGGTCGATCGCCAGGCCGCGCAGGATGGCGCCGCGGAAGAGCAGTTCTTCGGTGATGCCAGGACTGAGGGCAAACAGCACGAGCAGCGCGGGCAGCGAAAGCTCGGCCAATGTGCCCATCAGCCCTTCGGCGGCACCCCCTGAGGGCAGCGGCAGGAAGCGCGATTGCTGCTCGAGGATAAAACGGCCGACTTGCGTCAGTGCCGGTCCCGCAAGGAGGCCTGCACTGACCCATCCAAGCGTGGAAAGGGCGCTGCTGGTTTGACCGCTAGATTTCACGAGCGCGAGTGCACGTGCCAGCGATCCGCCAAACGCACGCCGGTTCGCGTAACCGAGGTAGAGCGCGAGGCCCAGCACGAGTACCCACAGCGTGAGGGTGAGTCCAGCGACGAGATCCCAGCTCTGGAGCGCACCCCCCGCGATGTAAACCGCGGCGACCGAAACGAGCCCAACCCGCAGCGACCGCCGCGCGGCATCGCCCGCGGGATCGAGCCCCTTGGGCGCGGGCGCCTGCAGGAGGCGCTCCGCATCCAGCGTCCGGGTGATACGCGAAAGGGCGAGCGCCGCCCAACCGAGGGATGCCGCAAACGCCGTCAACGCCGCTGGCCATGCCAGCACACCGGCAAACGCGTCGCGCAGCGCGAGGCTCGGCCCCATGATCGGCACGAGCGCGAGCAAATAGTCGAGCTTGACGTCCGCCGCCATCGCGGGCGACGCAAGTGCGACGGCGATCAGCGTCGCGGGCAACAGGTAATGCTGCCCTTCGCGGAACGTGCGCGCACGCGCGGCGAGGAAACACAACGCCGCCGCCATCAGCACGACCGTCGGCAAAAACACGACTCCGGCGACCAACGTCCGTCCCGCGTCCAAGCCGCCCGCGGCGGCGCCATCGGGCAGCTCGAATAGGCCAACTTCGATCGTGATCAGGAGGCTTGCGACGTTGCTGATCCACGCGGCGAGCGCTGTGGCGAGCACCACGCTGAACTTGCCCCACGCGAGCACCCAAGTGGGCACGGGCTGCACGAGCAGCGTTTCGAGGGTGCCCTGTTCGCGTTCGCCCGCAAACGCGTCGAGGGCGGCAAACGCACCGCCCGAGAGCAGCACGACCACGGCGATCAACGGCAGAAAACGGCCGAGGGCGAGCCCCTTCGAATCCTCGGGGGGTGCGACATCCCGCGCTTCGAAGGCAAACGCCAACGCAGGATCGTCTCCGAGCCCGTTCGCGAGTGCGCGGCTCTCAAGTTCGTCCGCAAGTTGCCGCAAGGGCCCAAGCACCTGCGCGGAGACGCCGAGCCCGTCTTCGCTCGCGCGGTGGAAGACGAGTGCGACGCGGTGTGCCGCGCGGTCGCGGTCGATCAAGACCGCGCCCCCGTTCGCCTCCGCATCACGCGCCATCGAAACCGGTGCTGCGCCGTTCAACCACGCGACGAGCAGCCCGTCCAAATCGTCCTTGAGCCGCTCCTCCGCGCGCGTTCGGACGGCCCCGTCCAGCGGCCCGCGCGCCGCGGCCTGCACAACATCCGCAAGGTCGAGGTCCTCGAAGCGCACGCCGCTGCCGACCTGTGCGAGGCGTGCGCGCACGTCATCCAGAAGCCCGCTGGGCAGCGCCGACAGGTCGACACCCACGCGGACTTCGCGCTCCTCGATCTGGCGCTGGCTGATCTGGCCTAAACGCTGGGACCCGTACATCAGCGCGGGATACGAAAGCATCGGCACGAGCACCGCCAGCAGGATCGCTTTGCGGTCGCGCAGCAGGCGGCGCAGCTCGCCGCGCGCGACGGTCACGAGTGCCCGCCGCCACAGGTTGGCTTGCGGATTCGGCGTTGAGCCTGGGCGCATGCCTCTGCCGGGGACCGTCACGCGGGCGCGCCCTCCTCGAACGGCGCGGGTGCGCGGCCCTGCGCGTTTTTGACGAGCGCGCGGAACACGCCGTCGAGCCACGTTTCGCCGGTCATCGCACGCAGTTCGTCCAGGGTGCCCGAGGCGAGCAGCCGCCCGCGGTGGATGACGCCGATGCGGTCGCACAGCCGCTCCGCTTCGGACAGGACGTGCGTCGAAAAGAGCACGCAGCGGCGGCTGTCGCGGCGCGCTTCGATGAACTCGATCATGTCGCCGGTCGCGAGGATGTCGAGACCCGTCGTCGGCTCGTCGAGGATCAGCACCGGCGGGTCGTGCAGCACCGCGCGCGCGATCGACGTGCGCTGTTTTTGCCCGCTGGAAAGGTGCTCGCAGCGCCGATCGGCGAAGTCGTGCATGCGGAACGCATCGAAGAGCTCTGCGATGCGCTCTTCCAAACGCTCCTTGGGCATGCCGTGGAGCGCGCCGAAGTACTGCAGCGTCTCCCGCGGGCTGAGCCGCTGGTAGAGCCCTGTCGTCGCGGAGAGGAACCCGATGCGCCGACGCACCTCGAGGGGTTCGCGGGCGACGTCGACACCGTCGACCAGGGCACTGCCCGCGCTCGGGGCGAGCATCGTGGCGAGGATGCGCAGTGTCGTCGACTTGCCGGCGCCGTTGGGGCCGAGCAGCCCGTAGATCTCGCCATAACGGCACTCAAGGTCCAGGCCTTCGAGGGCGTGCACAACTCCCTTTTTGCCCGGATCGGCGTAGGTTTTGGCCAGTTGACGGGTTTCGACCGCGTGTCGCTCGGCATTCGCGTTCAAGGGGTTCTCCGGGGCAAGGATTTGCGCGGCAGCAGGGCCGCGCGCACGCGGGCAAGGCCGGGAGCGCGGCCGTCGGCGTCCAGCTCGACACCCATCAGTCGCAGGGCGGCGAAAGTGGCGACGAGGGCGTAGACGAGGTGGCTCGCGAAGGCGATCAGGAGCCCGACGGGCTCGAGCTCGCCACCGCGCAGCACCATCCGCAGGGCGAGGGCTATACCGACGATGGGTGTGGCCGCTAGGCCGGGACTCAGGGCGAGGCCCGGCAGCGACGAAGCGAGGGCGGGCAGCATGAACACGAGCTGCGCTCCCCCAAGGAGCGATTGTCCTTGTTTGAACGTCTGCGTCAGCGAGCCGAGGCCCGTCAAGATTGCCGCAACCAGCAGGACGAGCACCGCGGCGTAGGGCATTGCGAGCGCGATCTCCACGAGGCCCAGGCGGACTTCGATGCCGTCGGCGCCCAGCATCGCGAGCAGGTGGTTCGCGGCAAACGCGATGCCAAACAGGTTGAGTAGCGTGGCCGCAAAGGAGAGCGCGGCGACGGCGAGGAGCTTGCCGAGCCACAATCCCCCGCGCGGGGCGGGGGCGAGCAGGGTGGTCTCTTCGCTCTTGCGCTCGCGCTCGCCCGCCGTGAGGTCGACCGCGGGATAAAACGCGCCGAAAACCGCCATCAGGATGACGAACATCGGCAGCATCACCGAGATCAGGTACGCACCCTGCTGTGCGCCGCTCGAGAGGTCCCGGGACACAACCGCGAGCGGCGCACGCAGGACGACGGGATCGGGGTGCGCGCGGGCCGCGTTCTCGCGCGCAGCGGCGGCGAGTTCGGCGAGGCGCGCTTCGACGCGCGCGGCCGCGAGTTCGGAGTCGGGCCGCGTGCCGAGCTTCAAAAGGAGCAACGGCGCGTTGGGGTCGGAGCGCACGAGGAGCACCGCGTCCGCCGGCGGGGCAGCGCCGCGAGCGCTGTCGCCGCCCGCGTTGGCCCTGGCATCCGCCGCGTTGCGCAGCCGATCCACGCACGCGTCGACGTCGAGGCCGTGTGGGCCGGCGAGCACGCGCAGGCTGTCGGTGCCCGCGTCCCCGGGCGCAGAGTCGTCCGCCGCGGCCTCGGTGTCACCGCTCCCGTCAGCGGACAACTGCCCGGCGGACAACGCTTTGACGAGAGCTAAGGCGGCGTCCGCCTCGGCCGCGGTTTCGGCGATCACTTCGATCCGCACCTCGCGCAACGCGCGGCGACCCTCAATCAGGCTCGAGACCTGAATCATGACCCAGAACAGGGCCGGGTACAGGGCGAGGGGGAGGAGCAGCGCGTAGATCAGCGTTTGCGGGTCGCGCAGGCAGGAGCGCAGCTCCTTCGCGGCGACGATCCGCGCAGTCTTCAACGTGCCAGGCGCCATGGCGCGGATCGTAGCCCCGCCGGGCTCGGTTTCGAGCACGACGGTTCGAAGGCGGTCGACTGAATCTTCGGCGGAGGTTCCCCCGCGATCAGCGTTCGTTGACGAGGAGTCCCGCGGAAACGATCCGGGCCGACACCGCCTCGGCGAGGGCCGCGTGTCCCCGTGCGTTGTAGTGCCCGGTGTCGTTTGCGAAGAACAGGCTCGTCTCGATTTCCGGTGCCGCGCGGGGGATGCTGAGTTCGCCGCGCGGGCCGCGGTCGAAAATCGCAGGATCCCGCAGGAACGACGCAAGTTCGGGCATCCGTGCGCGAAGTTGAGCGGCGGGGTCGAATTCGAAGGCCCGCGGACCGTCGCTCCTGGCCCAGGGTGCCCAGTAGGCCGAGGTGGAGGGCTGGTCGGGCCGCGAAAGGCGGCTGAGGGTGGGCAGCGCGATCAGCACGAGCTGACCGCCGTGGGCCTCGAGGCGCTGACGCAAGCCGTCCAGGGTGCTAGCGGCGCGGTCCCACATCCAACGGTTCGACGGCTGGAAGGGCTGTGCGGTGAGCTCGTGCTGAAGCGTTTGGCGCACCCGCTCGAACAGCGCCGGGGGCAGGAGCGTAAGCAGCGCGGAGCGCTCCGCGCCCTTCGCCCGGGCCCACAACCGCTCGAAGGCCGTTTCGCTCGCGCGCTCGAAATACGCAAGTCGCAGTTCGGGCTCGACGGCTGCCAGGGCAGCCGGGCTCGCGCCGCGGTCGAGTGCAAACAGCCGCCACGCGACCTCCCGCTGGTCCGCGTCGGCGGACGCCCAGCGTCGGCGGTTGCCCTCGATGTCGGGAACTTCGGGGTCGAACGACGGCGCAGATGGCCCGGGCATCCAACGCCCCTGCACACGGCGCAGCGCGAAGTCGCTGATCGCCGTCCGCACGACCCAACGCCGCAGCGGATAGTCGAAGGTCGGTGCGGGGGCCGCCATCGGCGCAAGGTCATAGGTCGTCGTGGGGACGATCAGGATATCCGGCAGAAACGGTGCGATGCGCTGGTCGAACGTGCGCGCCATCTGGTCGAACACGTACCCCTGCACAGCGAAGTTGAGAACGTGCACACGCCGCGGATCGCCGCGCAGCGCCAGCTCCTCCCTCAGCAGCACTTCGAGCCGCGCGGTCCAGATCTCGTTTTCGGCGACACTCGAACCGTAGGTCATCGAGTTGCCAACGACCGCGACACATAGGATGTCGTCGCCGCGCGCGTCGCCCTCCACTGGCGCAACCGGCGGCGCGTCGTCGGCGTACGCCGAACGCACGTCGGCCGGAGTGGAAGGCCAGCCTTGGCCGCGATACCCGAGCGTGTTCGTGCGCTCGCGCACGTCGTAGTAGCGCGACCAGCCGTTTTGGTTGGGCAGCATATGCCACCCCAGGTGCGGATGGCGCTCCTGCACGACCCACTTGCCGTGGTTTCCAAAGTGGTAGAGCCCGCGGTCGATCCCGACCAGCGTCAACAGCGCTCCCAACGTGCGCCATCCGATCAGCTTCCAGGGTTTCACGTGTTGGGCCCCATTAGAACTGGAAGTAGATGAACGGCGCCGTGCCGGGGGGCGTCACGAGGAAGAAGAACACGATGCTCGCGGCGAGGAAAACACCCTGCGCGAAGGCCGGGGTCGCGACAAAACGGCGCTCGAGTTGACCGGCGAGGTCTCCGGGCCAAAGGTGCGTGCCGTAGCCCACCGCAAGTAGCGTCCAAACTTGCCACGGCAGCGTGGGCAACGGCTTCGACCAATCGGCGAGTTGGCGGCACGCCGTCCAGAACGTCTCCATGTCCGGGCAGCGGAACAGCACCATCGAGAACGCCACCACGTGGAACGTGAACAAGCCGCCGAGCAAGTTGAACGGCAGGCGATCGGGGAAGCCACCGCCGGGGATCAGCTTGCGCACGAGGCGCACGATCACCAGCCAGGCGCCGTGGTACACACCCCACAGAACAAAAGTCCAGGCGGCGCCGTGCCACAACCCGACGAGGCCCCACGCGACGAGGACGTTGCGCGAAGATTTCCACCAGCTCCCGCGGCTGCCGCCCATCTGGATGTAGACGTAGTCCATGAACCACGACGACATCGAGATATGCCAGCGCGACCAGAAGTCCTCGAGGCTGCGCGACTTGAACGGGGCGTCGAAGTTTTTGGGCAGTTCGAATCCGAGCAGCCGCGCGGAGCCGATGGCGATGTCCGAGTAACCCGCAAAGTCGCCGTAGAGTTGCAGCGCGTAACCGTAGGTGGCGATCAAAACGCCGAGCGCGCCGCGCTCGCCCATGGCTTCCGCGTTTGCGAACGCACCGTCGACGAGGTGCACACCCAACAGGTCCGCGATCAGCAGCTTTTTTGCGAGTCCGCGCAGGATCTGGAAAAGGCCCGACGAAATCTGCGCGGAGGTGAGGGTCGGCGGCACTACGAGTTGGGGAAGGAAGTCCCGCGCGCGCACGATCGGGCCCGCGACGAGCTGCGGGAAAAAGCTGACATAGAGCGAGAAGTCGAGCAGGCTCTTGATGGGCCTCATCCGGCCCGCGTGGATGTCCAGCGTGTAGGACAGCGTCTGGAACGTGTAGAAGCTGATGCCCACGGGCAGAGCGATGTCCAGCGCGGGGCCGCTGACGTTGAACCCAAGGCGCCCGAAGAGCGCGCCGAACTCCGCTGCGAAAAAGCCGAAGTACTTGAACCAGCCCAGCAAACCGAGGTTCGCGACGAGACTCAGGGCGAGCCATCCGCGGGCGCGCTTCGGAGCGCCTTCGTCGCGCGCGCGTTGCACGCCAAGGCCGGCCGCGTAGTCAACGACCGAACTCAGCGCGAGCAGCGCGACGAACCGCCAGTCGGCCTGGGCGTAGAACCAGTAACTCGCGACCAGCAGCATCGAATGCCGCAGGCTCTTGCGACGCTGGAGCGTCCAGAAGAGGACAAACGCCGCCCACAGAAAGAGCGCGTACTCGAAGCTGTTAAACGCCATGGGGGCGGACCGCCCCGGCGGGCGATGTGCGCGCTCACTCTATCGGCGGCTCGCCCTGTGATTCAGCACCGGCGGCGGGCCGCGCGGGGGTCGCCGAGGTTGATGGTGGGACCGGGATCCCATCGCCCGCCCGGCCATCGCCGCCGCGGGGCCACGATCCTGGCACTCCGGTCAGGCGCCGCGGCACCGGCACGAGGGTGTCCGCGGCGAGTCCGTCGCCCGTCGCGGCGCTCTCTACGTTTCCGTACGTGGGGCCGTCGGGCACTCCGCGACCTTCGCGCGCCCCATCGGGGGCGGACGTCGTGTGCGTTCCCTCCCTGTTATCGCGGGCGGCTTCGGCAACGACTTGCGCGGGCGGCCCGGCATCCGTGACGCGGTCGGCCGCGCGGCGCGTGGGTGCAAGGGGCATCCCGGATTCGAACAGGGCCGGTTCGGAGCCGGCGCGCTTTTTCGCGGCGTACATCGCCGCGTCGGCGCAGCGCAGCAGCTCCGACCCGTGGTCCGCGTGGTCGGGGAAAAGCGCGACCCCGATGCTCGCGCGCACCGACAGGAGCGAGCCCTCGACCGGCAGGGGAGCGGCGATCAGCTCCACGACCTTCTGGGCGACCTGCAGCGCGTCCGCCGGTGTGCCCGCGCCCGGCACGAGGATCGTGAACTCGTCGCCACCCAGGCGCGCGACCGTGTCCGCACGCCGCAGCCCCGTGCGAAGGCGTTGGCCGACGCGGCGCAGGATTTCGTCGCCGACGTGGTGACCGAGGGTGTCGTTGATCGATTTGAAGTGGTCGAGGTCGAGGAACATGACCGCGAGCCGCCGCCCGTCCCGCCGCGCGTGGGCGAGTTCGAGTTCGAGCCGTTCGTAGAGCGCGTGGCGGTTGGAAAGGCCTGTGAGCGGGTCGCGGAAGGCGAGTTCGAGCACGGCGCGCTCCTGGGCGGCGCGTTCGCTGGCGTCGCGCAGGAGCAGCACCTGGCCGCGCTCCTTGCCTTCGGGATCACGAATCGGGGAACGCCGTCGCTCGACGAGCCGCCGCTCGCCGTCCTTGCGCACCAACTCGCGCACGTCGCCGAGTGCCAGGGCGGCGGCGAACTCCTCCTGACCGGGACCGACCCGCGGCCGCGCGAGGTGCAAAACGTCGGTCAACGGCCGTCCGACGGCATCGGTGCGCTCCCAGCCGGTCAAATCTTCGGCGACCGCGTTGATGAACACGATGCGGCCGGTCGTGTCCGTCGTGATGACCGCGTCGTTGATGCTCGCGAGGGCGACGGCCGAAAGTTCGCGGCTTTCGACGAGCTCGCGCTCCATCTCGATGCGCATCAACCCGAGGCCCGTCGTGACCCAGATCGCGAACAACGCGTTGGCGCTGTTGACGAGCAAGAGCAGCAGTTCGCGCGATGCGCCCCCCTCGGCGGCGGTCAGGGCCAGGCGCTGGTCGAGCCACCCCGCCTGGCCGAGGGCGACCCAAGCCCCCAGCGGCGCCAGCGCGGAGCACAACGCCGCGAGCGCGAGCGTGCGGGCCCGATTGGCGTCCCAGACACTGATCAGCACCGGGACGATGTAGAGGCTGCCGAGGGCGACCCCGACGGGCAGCCACACGTCAAAACCGAAGATCACCGCGACCAGCAGCCCGACGAGCAGGCGCAGGCGGCGGGTCTGGCGACGGCCGCGCAGGGCGTCCAGCACGGGGCGGGTGGAGACGGAACTCGGCATCGAAGGGGCAGTGTGCCCCTGAGTCCTACCCGCGTGCGGCGGCGCGATCCAGCCCCAGGGCGAGTTCGATCAACCCGAGATGGGAATACGCCTGGGGGTGGTTGCCGAGCGCGCGGCGCTCGATCGGGTCGTACTGCTCGCTGAGCAGCCCGGTGGGCCCGGCGAGGCCCGCGAGCCCGTCGAAGACCGCGCGCGCCTCCTGTGGCCGACCGATCGCGAGGTAAGCCTCCCCGAGCCACGCCGCCAGCAGGTGGAATCCCCCCTCCCTGCCGGGCAGCCCGTCGTCGGTGCGGTAGCGGTACACGGTGGGTCCGTCGCGTAGCTCTTCTTCGATGGCCGCGACGGTTGCGTGGAAGCGCGGATCGCTGCCCTCCAGCATGCCGCTGAGGCCCACTTGCAGCACCGCCGCATCAAGATCGTCCCCCGCGTACGCCGCGGTGAACGCACCACGCGCTTCCTTCCATCCGCGCTCCAGCACTTGCGCGCGGATGCGGTCCGCAAGTTCGCCCCACGCGGGCCGCTTGCGGTCAAAAAACTCCTCCGCCAACGTGCGGCCGCGGTCTAGCGCGGTCCAGCACATCACCTTCGAGTGCACGTGGTGGCGCGCCGGCGCGCGGATCTCCCAAATGCCGTGGTCGGGCTCGTGCCAGCGGCGTGCCACCGCTTCGACCATCGCTTCACACAGGCGCCAGTGTTCGGCGGACAGCGGCGCGCCCGCGCGCGCGAGCGCGAGGATCAGCTCGACGATCGGTCCGAACACATCGAGCTGGACCTGGTGGGCCGCGCCGTTGCCGACGCGCACCGGGCGGCTGCCGCCGTAACCCGAGAGCTCCGCGATCTCTGCTTCGGTGCCCAGCTCCGCTCCACTGACCGAATAGATGGGCCGCAGGCGCTCGGGGGAACTTGTGTGTTCGAGGATGCGCAGCAGCCAGTCGAGCAGCGCGATACCTTCGTCGAGCACGCCCAAGTGCACGAGCGCGCGCGCCGACATCGCCGCATCCCGCGGCCACGCGTAGCGGTAATCCCAGTTGCGCACACCGGACATGCTTTCGGGCAAGCTGGTCGTCGCCGCCGCGGCAATGGCGCCGCTGGGTCCGTGGCACAGGGCGCGCAGCGTCAAGGCGCTGCGCAAAACGAGGTCGCGTCCAGTCTGGGGCAACACCAGTGCTTCGGACCAATCCGACCAAAAGCGTCGTGTGCCGTCGCGGCGGCTGCGTTCGGAGTTGGGTGCCGCGCGCAGATCGCCAGCGCCATAACGAAGTTCGAGGACGAGCGGTTCGCCGCCGAGTTCGATCTCCGCCGTGGCGGTGTCGTGGGAGCCCTCGCGCCGGATCTCGAAGGGAACGTCGGGCGCGCGTAGGAACAGGGGATCGATGGAATCCACGACCGCAAGGCCCCCCGGACGCACCTCGAGCCGCGTGGCTTGGCGGCCAAAGTCGAGGCGCGGCGCAAAACGCACCCGCACCCGTCCGGTCCCCGTCAGGACCCGCACGAGGTCCGTGCGGCCGGGCCGCTGGCGCGGGCGCCCGCCGGACGCATCCAGGTAGTCGCAGACCGTGAAGTTTGGAAAAGTGGTCTCGAGCACGAGGTCGCGCTCGCCGTAACGCTGGTGCAGCGGGGGCGCCCCGTCGGCGGATGACACCGAAAAGTGGCCCGCTTGGGCACCGCCGAGGAGCTCCGCAAAAATCGCCGCGGAATCGATGCGCGGCGCGCAGTGCCACACGATGTTGGCGTTCGGCGAGACGAGGGCGACCGTGCGCTGGTCCGAGAGCAAGGTGAGGCTTTCGATCGGCAGCGGGACGGCGCCGCAAAAGTGACCGGCGCGCAGTTCGGCGAGGCGCGCAAGGGTTTGCGCGACCGCAATCGGGTCCTGTAGCCGCTGCGACGCGGCCGATTCACCCGACCCGATCTTGACGCCGACGTCCGGACCGCGCAGCACCGCGAATCCGTCTTCGTCGGTGATGTCGTCGCCCATGAAGAGCACCGCGCTCGCACCCTCGCGGCTGCGCAGGAGCGACAGCGCTTCACCCTTGCTCGTCGGGACGACCGACAGTTCGAGCACACACTTGCCGTGGCGAAGGTGCACACCGGGTTCGGCAGCGGGTCCCGCGAGGACGGCCGCAAGCGCGGAGCGCGCGGCCTCGGGATCGGCGCGGCGGTAGTGGAACGCGGCACCGGCGGGTTTGGTTTCGACATCGAGCCCCGCGGCGCGCGCCGCGATCTCCTGCAGGTCGCGCAGGATGCGGCCGCGCAGTGCGCGTTTGTCGTCGCTCAGCGCGTCGGCGAATCCGACGTCGAACTCCGATCCATGGCTGCCGACGAGCCGCACTCCGACCGGATCCGAGGTCAAGCGCGCGAGGTCCGCAAGGCCGCGACCCGAGAGGATGGCGACGCTCGTGTGCGGGAGCCGCGCCAGGGCTTCGAGCGCGACGAGGGACTCGCGCTGGGGTGTGGCGCGCGCGGGATCGTCGACGATGGGTGCGAGCGTGCCGTCGTAATCGCTCGCGACCAGCAGCACGGGCATGCACGCGAGGCGCTCCAGCGCCTCGGCCAACGTCTCGGGCGTTGCGGGGGCAGACGGGCTGCTCGAGTTCGAATCTGCGGTCACGGTGCGAGGACCTCGAGGAAGCGGGTGGCCCACGCGTGCACGTCGTTGCGTTCGATGACACGCCGCAGGGCGCGCATGCGTCGGCGTTGTTCGTCCAGCGGCATTTCCATCGCTTGTTCGAACGCCGTGGCGAGGCCGTCGACGTCGTGGGGGTTGACGAGCAGGGCGTGGGTGAGCTCTTTCGCGGCGCCGGCGAACTCGCTCAGCACCAAAACTCCGTCGCCGTCCGGCCGGCAGGCGACGTACTCCTTGGCCACCAGGTTCATGCCGTCGCGCAGGGGCGTGACGAGCATCACATCGGCCGCAGCGTACCAAGCGACGAGCTCTTCCATCGGCAAGCTGCGGTAGACGTAGTGCACGGGAACGCGCCCGGGTTCGCCGTGGCGGCCATTGATGTGGCCGACTTGTTCTTCGATGAGCGAGCGCATTTTGGCGTAATCGGGGACACCCTCGCGGCTTGGGACCGCGATCTGAACAAACACCGCCGCGTCGAGCGCGTGGTCATAGCGGCCGAGGAGTTCGTCGAACCCCGACAGGCGTCGGTCGATGCCCTTCGTGTAGTCGAGGCGATCGACGCCGAGCAAAATCTTGCGTCCGTCGCCGAAGCGCCGGCGCAGCTCCGTGGTCCGCCGCTTCACGTCCTCGCGCGCGGCGATCGCCTGGTAACGCGCCGTGTCGATCGAGATCGGGAACGCTCCGATCTGCACCTCGCGGCCGCGGAAAAGAAGGTTTCCTCCGCTCAACTTGGCGTCGGTGTAGCGCGCCGCCGCGCGGGCGAAGTTTTGTGCTCCGAGCGCGGTTTGGAAGCCGATCAGGTCCGCGCCAAGGAGTCCCTCGAGGATCTCCTTGCGCCAGGGCAGTTGACCCATCAGCTCGACCGGCGGGAACGGAATGTGCAGGAAAAAGCCGATCCGCGCCGACGGCACGAGCTCGCGCAACTGCCCCGGCACGAGTTGCAGTTGGTAGTCGTGGACCCACACCGTGCGGCCTTCCCCGGCGACCCGTGCGGTGGCCTCGGCGAAGCGCTGGTTCACGTCCACGTAGGGTCGCCACCAACTGCGCTCGAACTCAGGGGTCCGAACGGCGTCGTGGTAAAGCGGCCAAATCGTCGCGTTGGAGAAGCCGACGTAATAAAGGTCGACCTCCGCGCGGGACAGCGGGACCGGGTGGAGTTCGATGCCGCCCTCGGAGAACGGCTCCGGAGCGTCCCCGGGAACACCCAGCCAGCCGACCCATCCGCCGCCCTTGTTTTCGATCAGCGGCGCCAGTGCGCTGACGAGGCCACCCGGACTGCGCTCCCACCGCACGCCCTCGCGGTCGCGGACGCGGGCCACGGGAAGGCGGTTGGCGACGATGACCGGGGCGTTGGAAATGGCGGTGGGCATGGGGCGGGGAGGCGCGAGGGGCTTCCCGGCGTGTTCGCAACCTAGCCATAGGCCGACCGATCCCCAGCGTTGAGTGGGTTTTCCTTGCAGACTTCGAACCTGCGCGGGCGGACAGCGCCGAGTGCACCCCCGACGCCGAATCAATACAGGGCCGTTCCAGCCCGGGGACTCGTGGCTTCGTGCCAGGCGGACCCGGCGCGGGTCGCGCGGGGGACCCCGCGCGGGTTGCGGGCCATCTCGCCAGCGATCTTAAAGGCCCCGCCCCGCTGCGGCCGATGCGTCGCCGTGGAGATTCGATCTGCTGCGCCGAGGGATACCGCGCACGGGCGGGAGTTCGGCGGGCGCCACCACGCCGGCCAACTTTCCCCCGGCGAACTGCTCGTGTTGCCCGACGGGGGGCACTTGGGCGCGGCCTCGAGCCCGTTGCAGCCGGAGGTTTTAGGCCCAGCGAACGCGGCACAGGCGGAATGGGTCGTTCCCGTGTTCCCGACCCTGAGGCCCGTGGTGCAGCGTGAGGGCCGTGCTCGGGCGAGCGCGCGACGTCCGCGGTGGGTGAAGGACGGCTTGTGTGCAGCCGTCGTGGCCATCCTCTTCTACACGCTGTCGTTCAACGTGTCGGTCGTGCGCGGCAGCTCGATGTCGCCGGGCATCCACGATGGCGACCGGATCCTGATCGAGCCCTGGTCCTATGTGTTCGCCGGGGTGTCCCGCGGCGACGTGGTCGTCATGCGGTCGCCGGTTGATCCCAGCGTCGACTACATCAAGCGTGTGATCGGTTTGCCGGGCGACGAAATCCTCGTCGCCGCGGGCGCGGTCTGGGTCAATGGCGAACTCTTGCGCGAGCCCTACGCCGTGCAAGAGGACCGCGAGCTGTTCCAGTGGACGCGCGTGATCGACGAGCACTACTTCGTGCTCGGCGACAACCGCCCGCACAGCTCCGACAGCCGCGAGTTCGGCCTCGTGCCCGCGTCGTTCCTGCGCGGCCGCGTGGACCTGCGTGTGTGGCCCCTGCCACGCATGGGCTGGCTGGAATAAGCGCGGCCGACGATCGGCGGCTTTGGCCCCCGAACTGGCGCGCCCGGGGCCCGCTCCCGTAGCTTGGAGCCCATGGAATCCAAGCAGGACGAGCGGCGTGTGGTGCTGGTCGCGGGGGGTGTGCGTGGGCTGGGGCTCGCGGCGGCGCGTGCGTTGAAGGAACGCGGTGTGCGTGTGCACGTGTGCTGGCGTTCGTCCGCGGCCGATGCACAGGACCTCGAGGCGGAGTTCGAAGGGTGCTTGCACCAGGCGGACCTCGCGGGCGAGGGGGGCGCGCGGTCGCTCGTGGAGCGTGTGCTCGCGTGCGAGGGTCGCTTGGACGGCCTCGTGCATTCCGTCGGCGACTACGCCGTGGGGCCAATCGCCGACTTGACACCCGACCAGCTCCGCGCGCTGTTCGACAGCAACGTCATGACCGCGTGGAACACGGTTTGTGCCGCGCGCTCGGCGTTGCGCGAAGCGCGTGGGTCGATTGTGTTTTTTGGGACCGCGGGCCTTGAGGGCTTGCGCGCAAAACGCGAAACGGCGGGTTATGCGGCAGCCAAGAGCGCGCTGGTCGTGCTCGCCCGCGCGATGGCTCAGGAAGAAGCACCCCACGGCGTGCGGGTGAACGTGGTTTCACCTGGCATCGTGCCCCATGCGGATGCCCACGGCAGCACCCTCGACCCCGCGGTGTGGGCGAAGCTGCCGCGCAAAGAGCCCACGCCGATCGATGACGTTGCGCGCACCGTGGCGTGGTTGATCCTCGATGCGCCCCCCGATCTGAGCGGTGCGGACGTGGCGCTCGCGGGGGGCTGGATGCTGTGAAACGCACGGTGTCGCGGTGGTTGGCGGCAGCGTCCGGATTGTTTGTCGCTCTCCTCGCGGGCTGTGCCGCGACACCATCGGGAACGGATCCTTTCGCTGGCTTCCTGGCGCGCTTCGCAGTGCACGCGGGCCAAGCTTTTGAGGGGCGCGTTGCGGCGCGCGCTCCCGCGAGCGATCCCAATCCGTTTGCAAACGAGCGCCTCGTGATGCACGTGCGCAGCGCGAGCGCCGAGCGTGTCGAAGTGGCGCTGCACGTCGGCGCGGACCGCTCGCGGACGTGGATCTTCACGCGCACACCCACGGGCTTGCGGTTGAAGCACGACCACCGGCATGCGGACGGCACTCCCGACGAACTGACGTTCTACGGCGGTCACACCGACGCGCAGAACAGCGCGTGGCGCCAGCTATTTCCCGTGGACGCCCAGTCGCGTGCACTGTTCGACCGGGCGGGGCGCTCGGTCTCGAACACCAACGTGTGGACCGTGGAGATGGCGTCGGGCCGTTTGTTCAGCTACCAGCTCTCCCGTCCGGGGCGGCTCGTGCGCCTCGAGTTCGACCTGACGCGCCCCGTTCCGCCGCCGCCGCCGGCGTGGGGCTGGTGACGGAGGGTCGCGGGGCATCGTTGGGTTAAGCTCGCGTCCATGGAATCCATACGCGACATCGATCCCGCGACCGGAGAGACCCTCGCCGAAGTGAAGTGCGCGAGCCTCGCCGACGTCGAAGCGGCGGTCTGGGCGGCGCGTGCGGCGGCACCCGCCTGGGCGCAAGTGCCCCTCGAAACCCGCTGCGAGCTGATTCGCGCTGCCGCGGACGGTTTGCTCGCGCGGGCGGAGGAAATCGCCGACCTCGTGGTCGCGGAGATGGGCAAACCGCGTGCGGAAGCCCTGGGTGAAGTGAAGGGGCGCGCCCGCGGGATGGCCGAGGAACTCGAAGCGATCGGGCGCGCGCTCGCTTCCGAGCGCCTCAACCCCGCGAGCGGCGAAGCATTCCTCGTGCGCGACCCGCACGGAGTCGTGGCGGCCATCACACCCTGGAACTTCCCCGTGGCGATGCCCCTCGAACTTTTGGTCCCCGCGCTGGCAGCGGGCAACACGGTGGTGTTCAAGCCCAGCGAGCACGTGCCCCTCGTCGGCGCGGTGCTCGCCGAGATCCTGGGCACGAACTTGCCCGACGGGGTTTTGAACCTGATCCAGGGCGCGGGCACGGTCGGAGCCGCGCTGGTCAACGCCGATGTCGACATGATCGCGTTCGTCGGCAGTCGTGCGACGGGCCAGCGCATCATGCAGAGCGCGTCGAACGGCCTCAAACGGCTGCTTTTGGAGTTGGGTGGCAAGGACCCGCTGATCGTGTTTGCCGATGCAGACCTCGACGCCGCTGCCGACTGCGCGGTGCGCCACAGCCTGCGCAACGCGGGGCAGGTGTGTTGTTCGGTGGAGCGTGTGTACGTCGCGCGCGAGGTTGCGGCGGACTTCGAGGCGCGGGTGCTCGCGCGCGCGCGCACGTGGAACGCCGGACCGGGCACCAACCCCGCGTCGAAGCTTGGACCGCTCGTCAGCGCGGAGCAGCGCGAAAAGGTC
>Ga0163144_10001817_pt1 | contig 49956 bp, 46 predicted proteins | sample OliLak19BULKMAT1_FD_123175 | JGI IMG/M metagenome (GOLD analysis project Ga0163144, IMG submission 123175) | Freshwater microbial mat bacterial communities from Lake Vanda, McMurdo Dry Valleys, Antarctica - Oligotrophic Lake LV.19.BULKMAT1 | ecosystem: Environmental > Aquatic > Freshwater >... | reverse complement strand
GGCAGGGCAACTTTCTTCTAAGAAGAAAGTTGGGAGAAATGATCTCTGTTGGTGTGGATCTGGTAAGAAATACAAGAAATGCCACTACCCAAAACTTCCTTAATTTACCTTGCCACCTGCGAGGTGGTATGGGGAGCCCTACAGTAGGCTGATAAGGCACAAAAAAGAGATTTTTTTGATATGTTCTTTCGAAATAGCGCAAGAAAGAGGTGCGGGGAAAGTTAGGATTTTTTCTTTGATTCGAGGTATTTTTTACCGTGACCTATTGAGGTATTAATTGGTATATTCTTTTTGCAAAGCTCGCAGTTTTTTTCATCAACTGCGTCTGCCTTCAAAACACTAAGAGCCATAAACGGCGTCCCCATCATTTTCGCATTTACTTCTTTTGGATTTCTATTAACCATAACACCGACTCCAATCACTTTGCCGCCTGCTTTTTTGACACTCCTAACAACTTTTTTTACAGAACCTCCGGTTGTGGTGAGATCCTCGATGACCAAAACTTTTTTATTTTTTATCAACTTATCATAACCTCGGGTAAAAACCTGATCCTTATCTGGAGTCTTTTCTGTGTAGACCGAAAGGACTTCTTTGCCTTTTAATTTAGACAGATGATACGCAGTCCACTGTGAGAGAATAATTCCACCAAGAGCAGGCGCTGCAACAACGTCAACTGCCTTGCTCTTATATTTTTTTGCAAACATTAGTCCAATCTTTGAGACCTCCTTTATGTGAGGATACACAGCATCCTTATTTATATATACGCTTCCATGTTTTCCTGAGGTGTAGACGAAGTGATCGTTTGTAATTACGCCTCCAGCTTTTTTTAGAATTGCAATAACATCACTCATTGGGTGTCAGTATAGCAATAGTTTCGTCCTAGTCAACTCAATTTATGCGTTTGTTTGCAACAAAGACAATAACTCAAGCAAACCATGCACTGTATGAGTTGGTACTTGCATTGGGGTTATGGGAAGTTCATGTACAAATGAGCCGGCTTTAACCCAAATAGTTATTGCTCCGAGTCTATTGCCCAGCTCAATTTCTCCTCTTACCCTGTCACCAATAATAGTTGTATCCTTAGTGCGCTCAGTAATGTAGGGTTTAAACTGTTCTACGGTTTTAGTGGCGTCTCCAAATATAATAGATGAAAAATAGCCGTCAATACCTAAACGTTTTATTTCTACCCGCATGTGTTCTCCCCTTTCCCAATAAGAACCAACTTAATTCCCTGTTTTTTTAGAAAGTTTAGTAATGGCTTAGTGCCACGAATTAAGGATTTAGTTTCAGGATTGTAGAGAGTGCGCTTCCAATCAAATATTATGGTTTTAGTCATTACAATGTATTATTGTCCAACTGCAGTATTAATGCTAGCGGTTGTTGCGTGGATGAACTCTGTATCTACGCAACCAGTGGCCTTTATTGTTAGAAGTGATCCGTCTACTGTCAAAAAATAGGGAGTTATTCTAACGCCTGCAAGCACTTGCTCTGCCTCGGAGGTAGCTCCTTCGTAGCTCATCTGAACTTTTGAAGGTTTGTGAAACTCCTGGACGACGTATAGGGTGTCTTTTTTTGACTCAGCCGCGTGAAGAAGATTGGTTACAGCCTTGCCTGATTTTTTATGTAAAAATGTCACACCCTCCCCCCAGGAACTCGACGGATGAAAACCCGAGCATTTAAGAACATATTCACGTTGTGATTTTGGTATAGACCCAAGTTGTACTGAGTCTTGAATACCGTTAGGTAAACCTGGTGCAAAGTGGCTCTCTTGTCCTACGATCCACGTAGGCGGGACAATTCTGCGAAGATGCTGAAAGGCTGCGGTACCCAACTGTTTTTCGTAATACTCTTCCCATCTTTTGTCCCACAAAAAAGCAAGTATGGCTTTTTCTTCCAGATAAGGAGTAAGAGAGGGGGTTATGCAGTTTGATTGAGACTCGGCATGGGAGGCAATTAATCTTTGTACTAAGGGGTCTTCCATGTATTCTGCCAAATAGAATGCTCTGTAGATTTCTCCTGATGGAGATTTTTCATCTACTTTTTTTGCTCTCCATAATCTACCGAAAATTTCTTTTGCCACATATTCTAACTGCCTCGTATAGGCCTCAGTTTTATTACTATAAAGCAGAGTTCCAATTGGCGAAGTAAGCCCTTGTACTATTTTTGGAAGTGTATCCGCCTCTACTCCTGTTTCAAAGCCTGCCTGCTCATACCCAGAATTTAAGAGGTGTGCAAGACCAAGTCCAAACGGGGACGTCTCAATTTCGCAGACAGTGAATCCAACATCGGTCATAATTAGATCTGGCCGAAGAAATAGATAGTTCGGTTTATTTTTCAAACCACATAATATTTCTGGCTTGCCAGTGTTTAATATAGCCTGAACGTCTTCCTGTTGGTCATAAAGATTGCTAGTTGCTTTAACAAACGAAACGATGTCGACTCCGATTCTTCGAATTTCAATAAGTTGCTCCGAAGAAAGTCTTAATGGTTCAGGCGAGACACGAAATGGAAGAAGATCTGTTGTTCTAAACTCAGCGCGACGCGGACTGTAAAGCTGATGTCCGTGGGTTAAGGATTCAAGTTCGGCGCGCATGGCCGTATTATAGCAAAACTAATTTTCATCAAGAAAGCGAGACTTCATACCTTCGGTTCTTCGGCCGAAGATGAATCTGCGTCTCGCGTAGGTGATATAGAGCTTACTACGTGCTCGGGTTATTCCTACGTAAAATAATCGTCTCTCTTCCTCAAGCTGGAAGAGATCATCTACAGAGCGGGAGTGGGGAAGAAGTCCTTCCTCAAGTCCGATCACCCAGACATAATCAAACTCTAGACCCTTTGCCTGATGAAGGGTCATCAAGCTGATTCCTGAAAGATCGTCTGCTTTTCTCTTGTTAGTTTTTTCCTGTTCCGAAAACTCCGACTCAACAAGCGCAACTTGCTCCAAAAACTCAAATATGTCTGGAAATCGGAGAGCTACAGATTTTAGTTCCTTAATGTTTTCGAGTCTCGCATACTCTTCTGGATCGTGCATGTCGTAGAGCTCAAGATAGCCGGTCGTCGAGAATATTATCTCCATAAGCTCTGCAGTTGGAATACTGTCAACCCGTTCTTTAATTTTCACGTACTCAAGATTGAGCTTATTTAAGCGTGTCTTCCCTATTTTCTGAAGTCTCTGTACAGCAACCTCGTCCTCTGGATTCACTAGAAAGCGTAGATATGAAAGCACATCCTTGACTTCCTTACGATCATAAAACCTTGTACCACCAATCAGTACGTACGGCATAGACGCATGTAGTAAAGCCTCCTCAATTATTCGCGACTGAGCATTCGTTCTGTACAGAATTCCAAGAGAACACTCGGGACGAAGGGAAATGTACCTCCTCATTTCATCAATGATAAAAAAGGCTTCATCCTGCTCATCCGTGGCTTCATATACGACAACTTCTTCACCCTTTTTATTTGTGGTTCTAAGATGGAGAATCGGGTGAGTGGTATTTTGAGAAATAACGGAAAAAGCATAGTCGAGAATCTGTTGTGTCGATCTATAGTTCTCCTCGAGATTAAATACCTTGGTTTCCTTAAAGTCAGTTTTGAATTTATTAAGATTGCCTATGTCAGCTCCTCGCCAAGAGTAGATACTTTGAGAGAAATCTCCAACAACCGTTATGTTTTGGTTTGGTCCAGCGAGTATTTTTGCTATTTGGTACTGAGCAGTGTTGGTGTCCTGAAACTCATCAACCAAGATGTGTGAGTATTTGCGTTGGTACTTACCTAGTAGGGAGGGGCGATTTTTGAGCAGTTCGTGTGCAAAAAAAAGCAAATCATCAAAGTCTAGAGCCTTATTTTTTCTCAGTTTAAGTTGATATGCTTTATATACCTGCCCGACTACTTCGGCGGAGTAGTCCATGAAAATTTTGTTGTAGTCGCTATCCTGAATTAGCTCTCCCTTGGCAGCAGAGATTCTGTGTAAAAAGTACTTAGGGCTAAAGTTGGTATGGATTTTTTTAATAATATCCTTGACCAGCATGAGCTGGTCAGACTCATCGTAGATTACGAAGTTTTTATCTATACCAATCTGAGCCCCGTCAATTCTCAGCAATCTTGCACAAAGAGCGTGAAAGGTTCCAATGAAACTAAGCTGAGTGGCTCCAATCCTCCTCTTCATCTCGGCGGCAGCCTTGTTAGTAAAGGTGATCATGAGGATCTCTCTTGCAGGGACTCTCTTGTTGGCGATAAGGTTTAGAACCTTATGAATCAGGACACGAGTTTTACCTGAGCCTGCTCCTGCCAAGATTATTGAGGGTCCTGAGGTACATTCTACCGCCGCTTGCTGTTCTCTGTTAAGTTTCATAAACTATAATAATATATCATCGCGAATCGTGTAGCTTGTATCTTGTAGCTCAAGATTTTTCAACTGCGTTTCGAGATATATGATACACGCTAAACGAATATGAAGTACTTAATAGCTAACTGGAAGGCACATAAGACTCTCAAGGACGTGCAAGAATGGGTAAAAATTTTCAAAGAAAATCTCCCTTCGATTAGCAATCAGATAACGATTATTCTAGCGGCATCCGCTCCTCATCTGTCGGTGCTTAAGAATGAACTAGAGGGTCTGACTCAGGTTTACTGTGCCGCTCAGTCTGTGTCGGATAAGAAGGAGGGCAGTTTTACAGGCGAAGTTACTTCAGGGGCGCTTGAAGGTGTAGCGGCTTACTGTATAGTAGGGCACAGTGAGCGAAGGGCTCTTGGTGAAACAAAAGACCAGATAAATTCACAGATTACAAATCTGAAAGCATCGGGAATAAACTCCATTCTTTGTATAAGGACCATTGAAGACTTTCCAGATGGTTACTCTGGAATTGTGGCGTACGAACAGCCGGATGCCATAGGCACTGGGAACAGTACGGCAGTTGCTCAGGTCATGGATGTTTATAAAAATTTAGGCCTCCCTCAAAGCGCTACGTTTCTCTACGGTGCCAGCGTGGATGAAAATAACTGCCAGAACTATCTTATGCATTCAGAAATCAAGGGTTTTATTGTAGGCACTGCTTCACTAGATCCATTACGGTTTATTAAGATTTTAGAGAAGATATGAGGCATCTAAAAAAGAAGCGGGTCTCTGTCTCCATCGTACTGATAGGAATTGCAGTAATTCTGCTTTTAATCCTAGCCCCTTACTACCGTTTTGCCACCGACGTTCTTAAGATTTCGCCTATTAATTCTTTATTCGGGTATGGAGATCTTAAGATGATTGGTGGAAGAGTGAATATTTTGGTACTCGGCATTGCAGGAGGAAATCATGATGGTCCAACGTTGTCCGATTCCATAACGGTTATGAACTACGATACGAAAGCCAATGCAGTCAGATCTATAGGAGTGCCCCGCGATGTCTGGAGTGGTACGCTTCGCGATAAGATTAATTCAGCTTATGCCTATGGTGAGGCTAAGGTCGAAGGTGGAGGGCTAAGATTATCAAAGGCTGAGGTTGGGTCCATAATTGGCTCGCCAATTCAGTACGCTTTGGTAATTGATTTTCATGAGTTTATTAATCTGATTGATTTGATGGGTGGGGTTGAGGTCCAAATAGAAAGATCGTTTATCGATAATGAGTTTCCGATTGAGGGGAAAGAAGCGGATGAGTGCGGAGGTGACATCGAGTTCAAGTGTCGATATAAAACGGTCTCTTTTAAAAAAGGTTCTGGTCATATGGACGGGGAGACAGCTCTTTCATTTGTTCGGTCGAGAAATGCAGAGGGTGACGAAGGCAGCGACTTCAGTCGAAGCAAGAGACAACAGTTGGTCATAGGTGCAATTAAGGAAAAAGTTGCAAAAATTGTACTAACCTTTAATCTAGGAAAAATAGAAAGCCTATACGGTAGTGTGAATAAACTGGTAAAACGAGATATTTCAAATCAACAACTTACCTACTTAGTGAGGAATATGATTTTTCACCGTAACTTCAAACAGGGTACAACAGCACTACCTCAGCAGTTGTTTGCGGTCCCGGACTACAATGATTATGAAGGTAAGTATGTGCTGGTACCCGAGGATGCTTCTTTCTCAGCTCTTCACTCCTACGTAAAACAGTATCTTGGAGAATGATATAGAAGTCAGGTTTCAGATACAGATTAACTCATTAACCATTTCGGGTAAAACGAGCTTAGCGATTTTATTTCTAGGTTTAATATTTAATATTTAATAAAATAATCAACTGTTTTACTCGTTGTAATTAATGTTAAATATCAAGTATCAGAACACGAACATCAGGCCTAACCCAAGTACGATAAGTGCTGCGCTAGAGTACATGAGATATGAGATGCTACCGCCAGTAGCTGGGAGAGTTGGAGTAATTTCTGTAGGCTCAGCAGTTATAACTGGCGCAGCTGACGGGGTGGCGGATGGTGTCGATGTAGGGGATAAGTCAGCGCTCCCGGTAGCTTCACCGAGTACCCGCTCACCACTCTTCGTAACTGTAAACTCTCTGGTCACTGCGGCCTCAGTTGCCTGACTGCTTTTAACCACTAGGCGGTAAATACCAGCTGAAAGTGGTTGAGAAAGCGTAATCTTCCATTCACCCTTTGAGTCAACGGTAGTCTGCTTAGAGATAGTTGCCGTGTTGTTGTCGAGGCTTCTAACTGAAATGGTAACGGTCGTCAGTGGCAATCCCATACCCTTGATTAAGGGATTTCCAATTGGTAGGACGGAGTCAGATATAGGATAGATGACGCTAAATGATTTGGATTTAAGGTTGTTATTTGATGAACTGGAGTTCCCAACTAACGTAGAAGTTCCTAGGACAGCACTGTCCTCGGGTAACGAGTAATTCTCCCCCATCCTTATTGAGTCGGAGATGGGAGATGAAAGTTGGATTGGAGCTGTCAACGAAGATGTGTTTCCCTTTTCATCGTAAAGTTGGATAGTAACTTTACTGCTTAGGGCTGGTGTAGAAAGAGCCAAGGTATCTGAGGCCAACAGTCCATTTAGAGGCATTAACCATTCACCAGAGCTTTTTGAGATTGTAGACAGGGGGACGCTACCCTCGTGTCTTAGTATGATCAGCGCGTTTGGTTCAGGCGCTCCTGTAGAAGATATCACGGTTCCATAGGCTGGCTTGAGTGAGTTAATCCTGTTGTCGATTGGAGCAGTTTTAAATTTAAAAGCTGTACTGTCGTTAATGCTAAATAATTCCTTCTCGTTTGTGATGCTGTAAAAATATTCGGTATTCGGAAGTAGATTATTTAATGAAACGCTGTGATTAAAATATTTTTGTCTCGCATTTGTACTGTCGCGCTCATCAATAGCAATGTTCGAGAGTTTTTTTTCTGAGACTCCATAAATGACCACACCTAGTTCTTGTTCTGAGGTTCGCCAGACTATATTTGACTTAGACGAGCTGATATTTGCCACATCTAAAAGGATTATATTTTTCTTCACGGCCTTAGTACTTTGAGGATCTGTTAGAAAAAAGTTCATAACCAAAAATGAAACCGCCGCAACCATCACGACACCCAGAACGGAAGGAATCCTAATTGGTTTTTTTTCGTAAAGATTGCCGTAGGACATAGTTTTATTGTTTGTTTTCAATTAGCTTAATAGCCTCTCTATCGATTGTGTATTTTAGCAGAACTGGATCAGCAATAACTGCCTCAACAGTCTCCTTGTTTGCCGAATGATATAGATCGGCTACAACCCACGCTATTATTGTCATAAAAACGCAGACTGAGATGTACAGTATTTCCTTACGTTTCATAGATAATAACCCTCAATTACAGCTTGAATTTGTAATGTAGCGCTTTCTGAGCCAACCGCAGTACGGTCTATGCTGACCGACTTAATGTTTTTAAGCCTCCGTTGGCGAACCATATCCCTTTCAAACTTAGCGTAATCGCCAAAAGATGCAGTCAAATCTACATTAACCATCATCGATCTGAAATCGTTCTTTTTTGTATCTACCAAATTAATTCTCTGAACGTTTATGTTTTTAATTACAATATTGTTAGCTATAGCGCTTTTCTGAATATCTCGCATAATAATATTGAGATATGGTTGTGTTGGTAGCGCCTCATCGACGACGTAAAGTCTGTCACGTACTTGCTCGAGAGCTGATTGAATTTGGACGATTTGACCTATAAGAAGCTCATATTTTTTATCTACACTGGATAGTGTTTTCTCTTGAGCGCTTAGTTCTAAAGCAGTGGTTAGTGAAGGCCTTATGGCAAAAGTAATAAAAATTGAAAAAATAATAAAAAATAATGTGGCGTAAGTATAGTCCTTCGCTCTCTTTTCGTTGAGCAGAGAAATCAGATGTTTAAAAGATGGTAGTTGTGGTGTCGTTTTTTCCCTCATATCAAGTTTTTTTTATAAAATCTGTTAAAACCAAATCGAACACGTATCCTGCATTTACTCGTCTAATGTTGGAAAGCGAGACCAATTTAAACTGTCGCTCTGATCTTAATTTGGCATAAAATAGCTGTAGCTGTCTTGGGTCTGTGGAGGTCCCTTTTAGGGTGTAGGTGCCGTCGCTAATGTTTAGTGAGGTTAGTACAACCGACTCCGGAAACACAGAGAGTATGTAGTTCAAAGCAGAAAGCTGTAGGTCCTGTTTGGAGGTGACTTCCAGAATTGCAATTGTCTGCTTGTTAACTCTCTCCGCCTCTTCAAGAAGTGGCTTTACAGCTGTCACGATCTCTTTTTTCTGATCTAAAGCGTCTTTGAGGTCTATGATGTTTTGATCCACTCTAAATCTAAAAAACAGTACTCCGATGACAATGATCTGAGTAAAGACAAGAATATACCTGAGGTAATTCAGAAAGAAATACAGCGTTTGGTCGACAAGGCTTTCTTCTTTTCTACCCAGTAGATTAATTTTATATGTCATTTAGTCGACTTGGGTTTTGGTTTCAAAAATTTAGTAACCTGAGATTTCAGTCGAGCTGCTTTATTTAGATGAATAACACCCTTTTTAGCAGCTTTATCGATTAGAGAATGAAGCTTCTTAACGTCCTTCATTGTTCCCTTTCTCATTTTTGAAAGCATCGAAAGATATGCGGCCTCGACTTTTTTGTTCGAGCTTTTTCGTACTTTGTCTTGTTTTAATTTTTTTATTGCAGATTTAATTATTGGCATAATATAAACACCTCCCCCCTTACTTCCAAATTTGAAATTTGAAATTTGAAATTTGAATTTCTAAATCCGAAAGCCTTGATCATTTATTATTTCTAATTTGTTTCGAATTTAGTGCTTATTATTTCGTATTTTTTATTATAGTTTGTACTCTTTCTCGAAACTTCGGTCACCGTATGACCCACTAAAGATGATCGAAAGCTTTATCGCTCCGACGACCGTGTGATATCTACAGACCCCTGAGGAACAGGTTCCCAAAGTGATTCCGGTCTTCATGCATGATCGTTGACCAGATTTAAACTCACACCCCGTTAGGACGCCGTCTGGGATAACATCGCTGTCCGTATCATCTTCAGCTCTTGCGGCGCGATTATAGGTAAGCTCCATCTCAGCTTTTTTTGTTCCTTCTGGAGCATTTTTAACGGCAATCTCTACCTCGCCTTTTTTACCGCCCTCACCAAGACTGACAACTACCGATGAATCAACTGGAGCCATGGTAGGTTCGTTCACAAGAACGTTCTCTGTTCCTTGAGTTTTACCCTTAATGTTTGCCTTTGAAGCAAACCAAATACCAAATATCACAACTACCGCACACACCACACCAGCAATTATTTTTTTTTGCTTATCCATAATATAAATTTAAAGAACTTTTAATATATATGCTTCTAACTCCGAAACGGGAACTCTTTTTTGTTCCATACTGTCTCGCTCTCTTACCGTAACTGTCTGATCTTCAAGAGTTGTATAGTCTACGGTTATACAAAAAGGTGTACCCACCTCATCCTGAGCCGCATACCGCTTTCCGATGTTACCACGATCATCCCAGGAGACCATCATGCTCTTTCTTAAATTATGATAAATTTCCCCTGCTTTAGCAACAAGATCGGGCTTGTTTGGCACGAGAGGGAAAACCGCCGCTTTGTAAGGGGCTAGTTTGGGATCGAGTTGAAGCCATTCTCTCTTCTCATCTTTATGATAGGCGTCAAGAAGAATAAATAGAAGAGGGCGCTCAAGTCCGGAAGACGTTTCTATATCCCAAGGAACATATGCCTCATTGGTCTCCGGATCACGATAGGTAAGATTTTTATCACTAAACTGCTGATGTCGACTTAGATCCCAATCGCCCCGATTATGAATCCCCATCATTTCCTGCCATCCCCACGGTGAGTTGTACTCGATGTCGGTTGCTGCTTTAGCATAGTGAGCTTTTTCATCATCTTCATGATCTCTAAAACGGAGGTTCTCCCTCTTCATTCCGAGCGACAAAAACCAATTCATTCGGTCCTTCTTCCAGTACTCAAACCACTTTCTTCCTTCCGATTCGTCTGGTTTGATGTAAAACTGTACCTCGAGCTGTTCAAACTCTCTTGATCGGAACACAAAATTTCCCGGGGTTATCTCGTTTCTGAAGGCCTTGCCGATTTGAGCAATCCCAAAGGGGATTTTTACTCGCGTAGTGTCAAGAACATTTTTGAAGTTGACGTGGACGCCGTTTGTAATCTCTCCGCGAAGAAAAATTTCGGTCTGCTTACCCTCAATAATTCCCAGGTAAGCCTTTACTAGTAGATTAAACTTCTGTGGCTCTGTCCATTCTACTGCTTTACCCCTATGTGTTGCTTCATGGCTCTTAACCTCTTTGGGCTTGTCTGGACGGAAACGTTGATGGCAGATCTTGCACTCGATAAGTGGGTCCACGAATCCGGTTGTGTGACCCGATGCTTCCCAGGCCTTGGGGTTCATCATTATGGCTGAATCTATCCCAACGATATCATCTCGAAGTTGAACCGCATCCTTCCACCAAAGGTCTTTGTAGTTTTTCTTAAGAAGAGCACCAACGGGACCCCAGTCCCATGTGCCTGCCAAACCACCGTAAATCTCAGAACCAGGGAACACAATACCTCTTCTTTTACATAATGCTACAAGTGGTTCCATATGAGTTAGTCTATAAAGTCTATAAAGTCTATAAAGTCCTTAAGGTCTGAGTTGTTTTGACTTTATGGACCTTCGACGTTATGGACTTTGGACTTGCTATATTATATCGTATCCAGGGGCAGTTTTTGGTTGGTAAGTTCCGCAAACAGTTCCTTTATGTCCGATAGCGGCAGTGCTTCTGAAATGTACCCAAGAGCGGTTAGTAATCTGTTAGAGTTTTCGGTGAAAAGCTCAAGTTCATTGTCGCGTTTGGAAAGACTAATCATAAATCTTTGCAGTATATTGTATACTTCTTGATCCTGCTCCATCTCAGGGACAAGTCGGTCAATCATAAATAAAAATGGATACAGCCATCCCATTTTGGAAGAGGATTGCTTAATCTGTGAAAATGCGGAGATGAGCATCGTCTCCTGAAGGTAATAGGTATCTTTTGTTCTTCTTAGGACGGCTGTTATCAAGTTGCCTGTCTGCAGATGCGGCATTCGCCTACTTGAAATTTTTTTTATTCCTTTCCCAAAAACCCTCATCTTTCCGTTCTCTTCTGTGAGAATCACGTAGATCACGTCGTTGCTAGGGAGATTCTTACTACTTAGTACGATGCCATTCGTCTTGATTAAGATTGGCATGTGTAGACTTTATGGACCTTCGACGTTATGGACCTGCCTGTCGGAAGGGAGGCTTTAAAAACTTTTAGCGTACTGTTTGTCCTTGTCAAAGATGCCGTCATATAGCTTCTGTCCGCCTATGTTAATAATCACATCTTGTCTGTCCTCATTGCCTGCCTGTTTTTGGACAAGTAGGTTGTAGTCATTGGATTTTATCGAGTCGGGGAGCGTGTATGTAATGGCGACCTTAGCACTTCCCATAGGATTAACCGTCATAAATCCTTCAAACACCGTCTTGCCTAGAGAGTCGTAGGTCTTTACTGTTTTTTGTGAACCCACAAACTTGACGAGTTTGGACCCTTCTGGTACATAAACTCGAAGCCAATTTCTTAAAGGAGCGTTCAAGCAGAGACCACCCCGTTCAAGGTTACAGTCGGACTGAGGGTACTGATTCTTATAGCTAATCGTGACCTCTCTTTGTATTCCTGAAGAGCCTTTAGTTGTTTTGGTCTCGATGGTTTCATCTACGTAAAGATTAGATTTAGCTCCTGCAAAGTTGACTCCATTTACGTGCAGATAGTCGCTATTAGTCGATCTAATTCTTCCTGCAAAATTAATTTGCTCGGCTGCTTTCTGAAGCAGGGGATCTTTAAAGTTGAGCATAATATGCTTTTGCTCAAGATTTCCGTACATGGTCTGTGCTAGGGTGCCCCAGTACTTAGACGGTGAGAATCCAATTGCCTTGTTGAAAAGAGCGAACATCAAATCTCCCAAAATACCCTTACGATCAGTCTTAATGTAGTTTACCGGTCGGTCTACGATGTCAAACAGAGTGTAGATGACCTGAGGACAGTCACATCGCTTATCCTCATTTGCCGAGAAGGTGATACCACTAACCTCGGTATCTCCGAATATTCGTAACATGTCTACGAGCACCTTTGCATCAAGCATTATGACACCGTCGTAATCTACCTTGCTTCCGCTTCGGTCATATAACGACTCAAACAGCTTGATGGATGCGGGGAGATCGGGGGAGAGATTGCTGTCGCGAACGTAAAACTTAGTTACGCCTTTGTGGTAGGTGAGAATTTCAGCCGGAGCGGCAGGATGGGATGAAATGGACTCGTCTAGAGAATAAATATCCGAAGATTTTTCAATGTCCATTTTTCCGTTCTTAATTCTAAAGTAGGCGTATGAAGTCAAGAAACCACCCGTTGCTCGTCTTTCATAGTTGTTCTGGAATAGAATTAGATAGGTTTTTTCCTTATCTTTGCCTAAGATTTTGGGTAGCTGCTTAAGTAGTGGCTTTGCGTCGACAAAAAGTGATGAAATTCCCTGAAATTGATCCTTTATCGACTGTACATTGGCACGGACCTTTGTTTTTCCAAAGCTCTGAGGGTATCGGTTAGGATCAATTTTCTCTATTCTAGTCTCTGCCTGTTTTATGTTTTCGGAGATTGTATCGATGTTTCCGAGGACCTTATCAAGAGTAAGAACCGCAGTCTGAAGACGATCCTCTGCTGACTTTTCCGAGAAGGACGCTCCACCCTTTTTAAATCCTATAAGATCGGCGTATGGAGCAATTGCTTTTATAGCATCTTTACCGGCCTTTATCGAGTAATGTCCAGCCTCAACTCCATTTTTGAAGTCAGAGACATACGGAATGAAAGAAAGCCAGTAAACTCCCTTAGCACTACTCTCAAAGCTGTCGTATGACTTAGAAAATTCCGCAAATTTGGTCTCGACCAAATCCATGTCGTTTAATGAAAAGGCATACTTTAAGGCCTTTGCTGAGTCGGTAACCGGCTTAATGCTCGAACGGATTCTGATTATAGGAATGACTATGAAAAAAATAACCACTAAAACGCCTATAGCAAAAGCAATGAGTTTTTGTTTGAAATGTTTGTTACGTCTTCCCATGATGTTTGGTTGAGCGACTCTACCTCCCGCCTGTAAAGGCTGAATTTTGGCTAGACCGCTCCCTTGCCCGTAATCATTATCCACGGTGTTTTTAGAATTATCTTGAGATCTTTCCATAATGATAAACTGTCGACGTACGATGCATCCAGAGCAATCCTCTTGTCAAAATTTATTTCCGATCTTCCAGAAACCTGCCAAAGGCCTGTAATTCCTGGATTCAGTGAAAGTACACGTTTTACCAGAGATCTAGTATGAGGATATTTTTTCTGCTGATCCTCAAGCTCATCTTTGTAATATGCTCTGGGTCCCACAATGCTCATCTGCCCCTTAAGAACATTCAGGAGCTGTGGAATCTCATCAATCGAATGCTTTCGAATAATTGTACCAAATTTGGTTACTCTTGGGTCGTTCATTAATTTATAGCTGCCTTTTTTGTACTCAGTAAATAGTTTCGCAAAGTTCGGGTCGGTTCTCAAAATCACATGAGCGTTATTAATCATCGACCGGAACTTATACATTGTGAAACGCCTAGTGTTACGGCCTATTCGCTCTGGTACGTCAGCAAATAAGGGTCCGGGGGATGTGAGTTTGATTACAATCGCAGTGACAAGGCAGATAGGTGAGAAAAGTATAAGTAGCGTGAAGGACATGACAATGTCAATCATCCGCTTAAGATATTTTCTATACAGAGGTCCTGTCAAATACTTCATCATATATGTTATGTTAGATCCTCGTGCACAGTGCCTTTGAAACTCTCGACCATAGACTTGACCTTGGCTACCGAGGACTTTTTGGTTACAAGAAGAGCATCTTTCGTATTAATTACTAAAATCTCGTCAAGATCGATTCCAACAATTAGTTTTCCGTCTTCGTAGTTATATATCAAAGAGTCGTTTGAGTTTTCGAGTTTGACTTTACCTAATGTGACGGTGTCTTTTTTGCTCTTTTCAAGCGCCTCCTTTAGCGCCTCCCAGGCTCCTACATCACTCCATCCAATATCCTCAACTACTACGTATGCATCCTTCTCTGTGAGCTGTTCCAAAATTGAGTTGTCAAAGTTAATCTCAGGAATCTTATCGTACTCCTTGTGCAAAATTTCATTATAATTTTTGGCGCCAAAACTCCTAAAAATTACATTTAGGTGGGAAGAGATTTGCGGCGCAAACTGTTCAAATTTCGAAATTAAGTTTTTTGGAGTTGTTACAAAATACCCAAGATTCCAGCAGTGGTTGCCGCTTGTGAAGTATTTTTGCGCAACGTCTTTTTCAGGCTTATACTTAAGTCCCGTAAATGACATGAACTCCACGCCGTCGCCGGACTCAACTACTTTGTCGTACTCAATCCAGCCTAAATTCTCAGAGGCGAACCTTGATTTTTGTCCGATGAAAATTATTTTATCACTGTGCTTTGCTACAAATTTTGCAGAGGCCTGCAGTATTTTTTTGAACTTGTCTTGGTGCTTTACAATATGATCGCTCCAAAGAATTACAATCGGCTCATCTTCGTTACTCATCTTTGCCACATAACCAGCTGCGTATGCAACAGCTGGGCCAACGTCTTTTTTGTGTGGCTCTAGAATGATGTTCGCTACAGGAATGTCTGGAAGTTGCTTGTGAACTATGTCTTTGTAGGTGGTGCCTGTTGCGATGAAGATGTCCTCGGGCTTAAACTCTGGAGTGAGTCTTTGTACGGTGAGCTGAAGAGTTGAGAGATCTCCCACTATTTTTTCGAACTGCTTGGGAGATTTTTTTCTTGAAAGTGGCCAAAGTCTTGTGCCAACTCCGCCCGCGAAGATAATCGCTTTCATGTCGTTCATTGTACGGTATGTATTTTAATCTTTCAATGGCGTTTGAGAGAGATTTTATGCTTTGCTGATTGAATAAAATTCCGGTTTTTTTATTAATAATTGTTTCCGCTGCTCCGGAGTTTTTGTATGAAACTACCGGACATCCAAAGAACTGAGCCTCAAGGCTGATGTAGCCAAAATCTTCGTTTTGAGGCATTATGAGAGCTTGAGCGTGTTTGTATAAGTATCCGAGCTCTACCTCCGAAAGATTCTTAAAAACCAAAATGTTTTCTGACGCCATATTCTTCAATTTTTTTTCTTGAGTTCCTGAGCCAACCACTATGAGTGGTTGTTTCGATTGATTAAATAATCGAAACACAAGCTCGATTTTCTTGTATGGCTCTAGCCTTGAAACCACTAAATAATATGACGTATTCTGAATGTCGAGAGGAAAAGTATTTTGAATTTTTACCCGTACTTTTGACTTTTGACTTTTGACCTTTGACTTTACTTTATTCCAAGACTCATAGTTAAACGGTGGATACAGAACTTCCGATTCTCGTTCATAATATTTCTTAACTCGTTTCTGAACATGTTCTGAAATTGAGAAAAGAATATCTGGAGACTGCGCAGCTTTTTTATCCCACCAACGCAATAAAAATAGCATGGGTGTTACCATCATTCGAATGATGGTAACATGAGGGAAATATTCTTTTTGATGCGACCATAGAAATCTAGTTGGTGTTAATAATATACATATATGGTTTGCTTGCGGTGAGCTTGTCGAATCTGTCGATGGTTTAGTTTGAATAAATTTAGCAAAAGAGGATGTGACCGAAATAACTGTATCGTAGCTTGAGAAGTCAAAGGACCGAAAGGCGAAAGGAAAAAACGGCAACGACAAAACCCTGTTCTTTTTTACAAACTCTGGCAAATCTTGCATGAACGATGTTTTAACGCGTATGTCTTTCGCCCAGGTAGCGGTTTTGCGATTATAAAAAGATGTATAAAGTTGAGCGTTCGGATACATCTTATGAAGAACTAGCAGTAATCGCTCAACCCCTCCCCATTTATCTACCCAGTCATAAACCAATGCCACCTTACGTTTTTTCATCGCCCTATTGTACCGCAGAGTAGCCAAAGTCTCTACGCGACTTGAGTTGAGGCGTAGAATGGTCTTACCGCCAGTTGAAAATTAAAACAACCCGATCTGGTCTTTGTTTTTTTCCTTCTTTGCTGGTTGGGTTTTCTTTATATCTTGTTGTTTGTATCTTGAGTCTTTTGGCGGAAACAGTCTAGCTTCTAATGTTTTCATTTCGTATTTTTGTAGTTCTTCTCTTAGAGATTCGGGAAAGCCATCGAACTTTGCCTTATCAAAATCAAACTCAATGTCCGCGTCCTGGACAATGACCGAAAGCTTCTTTGAGAGAATGATGTTATCTACATTTTCTTTTATTAATTCCTTCTGTCTTCCCTCATCAAGCTTATCTACATTTTTCAGTAGATCTTCAACTGTTCCAAATTTCTCAAGTAAGGCAATTGCGGTCTTTGGTCCAATTCCTTTTGCTCCGGGATAGTTGTCGGATGGATCTCCAACCAATGCTTTATAGTCCGGAATCATGTCTGGTTTTACGCCAAGTTTTGCTTTAACTGCATCTTCGTCATAGAGCGTTATTTCAGTTAGTCCAAACTTTGGTGATATGACAAATACATGGTTATTCACCAACTGCATTATGTCCTTATCTCCGGTTAGAATAAGTGTACGTATCTTTCTGCTCTTGGCTTTCTGAGCTATGGTCCCAATCATGTCATCTGCTTCAAGGCCGTCCTGTTCTTCACGAAATAATCCTGCTTTATCTAAAAGATTTTGAAGTAGGGGAATCTGTTGTTTAAAGTCATCTGGAAGTGGCGGCCGTTGTGATTGGTACTCTTTAAGTAATTTTTGTCTGAAGGTTTTCTTAGGAGTATCAAAGCAGATCGCAACATGAGTTGGTTTAAATATTTCTAGCGCCTTGCCAAGCATTCCAAAGAAACCGTAGATAACGTTTGTTGGAATTCCTGATTTAGTTTTGAAAGGGGGGAGAGCGTGGTAGGCCCTATGCATTATTGCATTGCCGTCTATAATCAGTAAGATGTCCACCTAGGTAGTATATAGTATTTAGTATGTAGTATTTAGTATTTAGATCGCTGCCCAGAATCCCGAATAACGATTAACCAATATCAAATCCCAAATAACCAGTAACAAATAACCAGTAACAAATAACCAATATCAAATATCGATTATCGTATATCGAATATCATATTATTCGATTCTTGACTTCTTTTTTCCCACTAGCTTTTCAAACTCATCTTGATCCAGGCTTTCTTTAATAAGCAATTCTTTAGCAACTTTGTCGAGTTCTTTTTTGTGGGCTTTTATGATTTCTGTTGCCTTCTTGTATCCTTCGTTAAGAATTAGTTTTATCTCTTTATCGATCAAAGACATCGTCTCCTGTGACAATGGATTGTCCTGCCACGTGGACCTGCCCATTTCGGAGACGTCGTAGGTTGGTCCAAGGTTGATTGGTCCTAAGGTGCTCATTCCGTAGTCGACAACCATTGCGCGCGCGACAGATGTTGCTTGGTCAAAGTCGTTTGCGGCGCCTGTTGTTACCTCCTTAAAGATTAGGTCCTCTGCCGCTCTCCCCCCCATCATAACAGCAATGCGCTGAAGTAGATGATTTTTGGTTTCGTGTAGTTTATCCTTCTCTGGTGGAATAAGGGTGTACCCAAGCGCCATTCCGCGGGAGACAATTGAGATTCTATGAACGGGGTCCGTATGTGTTTGAAAATGTGAAACTAATGCATGGCCTGCTTCATGATACGCCGTAAGGCTTTTGTCAAAATCAGACTGGAGTCGCTTCTTTTCCGGACCAAGCTTCACTTTTGTGGCAGCTTCCTCAAGAGCGTTCATCGTGATTGATTCTTTAGCTTGCCGCGCCACATCTATTGCCGCTTCGTTAAGCATGCTCTCGATGTCGGCACCCGAGAAGCCGACGGTTCTTTTGGCAATTTTTGCCCAGTCCACATTACTCTCAATCGGTTTATTCTTCGAATGAATAGCTAGAATCTTCTTTCTTCCTTCAAGGTCGGGATAGTCAACAAGTATTCTTCTGTCAAATCTCCCGGCACGAAGTAGGGCACTATCAAGAAGATCTCCTCGGTTTGTAGCAGCGATTACTACCACCTGTTCATTTGGATTAAAGCCGTCCAGCTCGACAAGTATTTGGTTTAAGGTCTGCTCTCTTTCATCATGGGACGGCATCACTCCGGATGCACGAGCTCGTCCAATTGCCTCAATCTCATCTATGAAAATAATTGCGGGAGCACTTTTTTTTGCTGTGGCGAAAAGATCTCTAACGCGAGCGGCTCCAATTCCTACAAGCATCTCCATAAACTCTGATCCTGCAATTGAGAAAAATGGTACTCCTGCTTCTCCCGCTACTGCTTTGGCGAGCAATGTCTTACCACATCCAGGTGGGCCAATTAAGATAACTCCTTTTGGAGTTCGGGCTCCGACCTTTTTATATTTATCAGGGTGGCGTAGGAAATCTACGATCTCCTCAAGTTCTTTTTTTGCTTCATCAACTCCAGCAACATCCTTGAAGGTTATTTTTGAAATATCTTTGTTGAATTTTTTAGCTCGAGATTGCCCGAAAGAAAAAACGTTTTCCTGCGCTCCTTTTGCCTGTCTGAAAATAAAGATGAAAAACGCTACCATTAGTAAGGTTGGGATTAAGTTACTTAAGAATGTCATAACTCCAGTTGATCCCTGAGTGTCTTTAACGACGATCTGTATATCGTTTGGATTGATTCCTGAATCTTTAAGAGTGGATACGAAACTATCGCTACTTTCTTTGTAGGTAGTGGCGAGACTTTTATTTTTGTAGTAAATAAGAACTTTATTATCAATGACCTCAACTTTCTGAACTTTCTTCTGCTTAATTTCGGCGATTACTGTTGTGAGTGATTTTTCAGGTAGTGTTTTTTTAATTTCTCCTGCTAATGATTGGTAACTAAAGTAGAGAAAGAAGAGAATGAAAAAAGTAATAAAGAACGTGCGAATATTTATGTTTAATCTAAATTCTCGTATTTTTTTTTCGGTGCTTTTCTTAGCGGGCATGCCTAATTCTAGCAGATGTTGGTAGAATAGGGTAAACCAGTGGGTCGATCGAGTAGTCAAAAGTCGAAAGTCGAAAGTCTATAAAGTCAAATATTTAAACCTGCAATTTTAGACTTTATGGACTTTATAGACCTTACAGACTGCTCAATTTCAGGAATGGTTGTTCGTAAATCTTTAATCAAATATGAACTCTGTACTAAATATTCTTAAACAAGAAGGCCTCGTGGTTCATCCATCAGACACTGTGTATGGACTGCTTTGCGACGCAACAAATCCTGAAGCGGTTAAGAAACTGCTCGAGTTCAAGGAACGTCCCGCTGGCAAAGCTGTATCAATTTTTGTTTCTGATATTGAAATGGCTAAGGACTACGTAGTAATTGATAAGAAAACAGAACGCAGACTTAACGAGATCCTACCCGGTCCTTACACAATAGTTCTCAAATCAAAACACAAGGTAGTGAAGGCGCTCGAGTCAGAAAAGGGAACACTAGGTATTCGAATTCCAAACTACCCAGCAATACTAGAACTTGTCAAGAAATTTGGCAAACCACTCACGGCAACCTCAGCCAATCTTTCCTCGCTGCCACCGCATTACTCAATAGATTCTTACAGCAAACAAGTTGCTCAAGGTCGCAACAATCTAGTAGATCTAATTGTCGACGGAGGCAAGCTTCCGTACAATAAACCGTCGACGGTAGTTGATTTTACAACCAACGAATTAAAAACTCTTCGTCTTGGTGATGCGAAAATTTCAAATTTCAAATTTCAAATTTCAAAATCAGAACGAGAGACTAGAGAGATTGCGAAAGAAATGCTCAAGAAAGCTGTTTCAGAAACTCAAAACAAACCCATCGTTTTTATTCTCAAAGGTGATTTGGGGGCTGGAAAAACAGTTTTTGCAAAAGGACTTGGAGAGGCATTGGGGATAGAGAGAATTGTCTCACCGACTTTTGTTGTGTACTACGAGTACCCATTAAAAAAAATATATTATTTTGTTCATGTTGATTTATACAACATAAGCGATAAAGAAGAGTTTAAGCATCTTGGTTTAGAAAAATATTTCAAGCCCGGGAATATTATGTGTATTGAGTGGGGAGAGAAGGCAGGAGAAATCGTAAAAGGCCTTGAGGAAATTGCAAGGTTAATTTATGTGAACATTGAACATGTAAAAGAAACTGAGCGGAAGATTTCTATAAATTTCTAATTTCTAATTACTCTAATTTCTAATCAAATTCCAATTCATAAAATAATTAAAACTTGTTATTTATTTAGGTAAATTAGTAATTAGGTCAATTATGAAAATATTAGCCATAGACACCAGCTGTGATGAAACCTCTGTTGCGGTTACTGAAGGCAGACGGGTGATTTCCAATATAATTCATTCTCAGGTTGTTATTCACAAGCAATGGGGAGGCGTAGTGCCTTCCTTAGCAAAAAGAGCTCATCAAGAGAAAATCGATTTTGTAATCGCAGAGGCTCTCAAAAAAGCAAAAATAAAGATGGAGGATATAGATTATATTGCGGTGACCCAGGGCCCAGGATTAGCTCCAGCGCTTGAGGTGGGAATTGTAAAGGCAAAGGAGCTGGCAATAAAGTACAGTAAAAAACTAGTTTCAGTAAATCACATGGAGGGACATCTGTACTCGCCATTTGTTCAAAACAGCAAGGGTAGTCCAAAAAGAGATTTTATTTTTCCAATGTTAGGGTTTCTCGTATCAGGTGCTCATACTGAAATTATTTTATGGAAAGACCATCTTGAGTATGAGGTGTTGGGTGAGACGTTAGACGATGCGGCAGGTGAGGCTCTTGATAAGGCGGCAAGATTACTACTTGGGATTGGGTACCCCGGAGGTGGAGCTATTGAGCGACTGTCAGCAGAGGTTAATAACGAAGATAGGTATAAGTTCCCTCGTCCAATGATAAAGATTAAGTCTTTAGACTATTCCTTTTCTGGACTAAAGACTTCGTTTCTTTATAAAGTTCGGGACATGAACGAGGAAGAAAAGGTAAAAAACATGAAGTACTTAATAAGCTCTTTTCAGGAAGCGGTCTTTGACTCATTACTCATTAAACTAAAAAAGGCAGTTGAGCAGACAGGCTGTGCTAGAATTGCATGTGGTGGTGGAGTCATAGCGAATCTGTATCTTCGAAAAAAACTACGCGCATTGGTGAAGAATCCGCCAGCTGGCGGAGCTGGAGAGGTATTGTTCCCATCTTATAAATACCTGACCGGAGACAATGCCGGAATGATTGGCGTAGTTGCTGGGTATAAAGCAGAAAAAGGCATGTTTATAGATGATTTTGAAAAACTAGAACGATCGCCTAGAATGAGGCTGGATTTGTAATCGGGATTGAATAGAGCAGTTTCTCGAGGTACAATGAGGACGCTCTGTTTACAGACAGGCGAGCCCAGCAAAACGCTGGTGAAGCAATACGCTTTCTCGCAAAAATTATGTTGAAAATCAAAAATCTTTCTGTTTCTGTTGGGAGTAAAAAGATAATCAAGAACTTTTCCTTTGAGTTTAAAAAAGGGAAGGTCTATGTGGTGATGGGACCAAACGGATCCGGCAAGTCTACATTAGCATATGCCTTGATGGCGTCACCAGTCTATAAAGTCGAAAGTCCAAAGTCCGTAAAATCGTCGATAACATTCCTTGGAGAAAACATAACGGATTTAGATGCGCAGAAAAGAGCAGAGAAGGGAGTCTTCCTTTCGTTTCAAAATCCTCTATCTTTGTCGGGCATTACTGTGTTTCAGCTACTGCAACTAGCACTTTCTGGGAAAGTTGACCCGGTCACTTTAAGAAGAAAGATATTAAGTACCGCAAAAGAACTACATTTAACCGAGGAGTTACTTAGGCGGTCGGTGAATGAAAACGCATCGGGTGGAGAAAAGAAAAAGCTTGAGGTTCTTCAGGCCGCAGTGCTGGACAAACCACTGCAGATTTTTGATGAGGTAGATACGGGTGTTGACGTAGATGCGCTCAAAAGGATCGGTAGCTTTTTACACAAAAATAAAAAAAACAAAACCTACATCGTCATTACTCATTACTACCGCTTACTTAAGTACCTAAAACCAGACACTGTTCTTATTCTTAATCAAGGTAAGCTTGTCAAAACCGGTACAGCAAAATTGGCATTAGAGATAGAAAAGAATGGCTACGGACTAGAAAGTCGAAGGTCCGTAAAGTCCATAAGGTCAGTAAAGTCATGAAAACTAAAATAATAAACAAAATAACAACATGGGTGCTAAAACTCGATAGACGTTATAGACCTGCCTGCCGGCAGGTAGGCTTTTGACTTTATGGACTCATTAAACTTCGATTATAAGTATGGTTTTTCAAAGCCAGAAAATAATCAGTTCAAAGCAAAACGAGGCCTCACCAAAGCAACGGTCCTTGAAATGTCTGCAATGAAAAAGGAGCCAAAGTGGATGACCGATTTTAGAATGAAGTCGCTAGACATTTTTTGGCAGAAGCCGATGCCAAGCTGGGGTGGAGACCTGTCTAAAATAAATTTTGACTCTTACTTCTACTACATTAAGCCAATCAAAGATCGAGCAAAGGCATGGGAGGATTTGCCAAAGGAAATCAAGGACACCTATGACGCAATAGGGATTCCAGAAGCGGAAAAAAAACATTTAGCAGGAGTATCTGCACAGTATGACTCGGAGGTTGTGTACGAAAGTGTGCAGAAGCAGCTCACTAAGCAAGGGGTAATTTTTATGGACTGCGATAGTGGGCTCAAAAAGTACCCTGAATTATTTAAGCAGTATTTCGGAACCTTAATTCCTCCTCAAGACAATAAATTTGCCGCACTAAACTCTGCGGTGTGGTCAGGCGGATCTTTCGTCTACGTTCCCAAGGGAGTTAAGGTCACCCTTCCTCTTCAGGCATATTTTAGAATTAATGCCGAGAACATCGGACAGTTTGAGAGAACCTTGATTATTGCAGAAGAAGGCAGCTACGTCCATTATGTAGAAGGATGTACTGCGCCAATTTATCAGACAGACTCTGACTCACTTCACTCAGCAGTGGTTGAGATATTTGTGAAAAAAGGGGCACGCGTTCGTTACACCACCGTTCAGAACTGGAGCAACAACGTGTACAACCTAGTGACGAAACGGGCCAGAGTTGAGGAGAATGGTTTTATGGAGTGGATTGACTGCAACATCGGATCAAAGCTTACGATGAAATATCCCTCATGTTATTTGATGGGAGATGGCGCAAGAGGTGAGGTTCTTTCAATTGCGTTTGCAGGCAAAAATCAACATCAGGATGCAGGAGCCAAGATGTTCCATTTCGCACCAAATACAAAGTCAAGAATTGTTTCGAAATCAATTTCTAAGGATGCAGGAAGAACTTCCTACAGAGGAATGGTAATGGTCAGGCCAGGTGCGAAAAATTCTTCTGTATACGTTTCGTGTGACGCTCTTATTTTAGATGAGAAATCTCGATCGGATACATATCCGACTATGAAGATTAAGGAGAGCGGTGTCGAGGTGCAGCATGAGGCAACTGTAGAGAAATTAGGAGATGAGAAATTATTTTATCTCATGTCGAGAGGACTTAGTAAAACCGATGCAGAAGGACTACTGGTAAATGGATTTATCGAGCCAATAACTAGAGAGATTCCGTTCGAGTACACGGTAGAACTGAATAGATTGATTAATTTGGAGATGACGGGGTCTGTGGGATAATTTCTAATCAACTCCCAAGTTTGAATATGCTTGGAACCTGTTATTTATTTAGGTCAATTAGGAATTAGGCAAATTAGGTTAATTTTATGAATCGTAACTTTATCGATCTTAACAAAATAAGGAAGTCCAAGATTCTACTTACTAAACCTGGTAAGTACGTTGCTTTTGTGGAGAATAAATCTGGAGAGTTTGTGTTTGAGCTAAACGCACAGAACATTGATCTCAAGATTTATGGGCTGTTTCACGGGAAAAAGTCAGATGAGTATAGAGTGCATACAGTCCAGCACCATAGGGCGCCAAACTCAACCTCTAATTTGTTAATTAGGGGAGTGTTCGATGACGAATCAAAGTTCCATTACACGGGTCTGGTGAAGATAGAAAAAAAAGCACAGAAGTCACACGCATATCAGAAGAATCAAAATCTTATTTTATCCCCAGGAGTTTTTGTGGAGTCCGAGCCGTTTCTTGAGATAGAGGCAAACGATGTCTTCTGCACTCACGGCTCAACCACTGGCAAGATTAGCGAAGACCAGCTCTACTACTTAACTTCTAGAGGAATAAATAGGGGAGAAGCAAAAGAACTTATTGTCCAGGGATTCCTAGAAGACGTACGTCAGAACCTGGATATTCAGCGACTCCAAGTTGCGTATTAAGATCGTCCTCATCATATTCTTCAGCTTTAGCTCTAGCGTCAAGGATGGGGAAAGCCATTCACGTATCTTCTCATATGTTTCGGGATCAGCTTCATCAAGCTCCATAGGTTTTCCATTTTGAAAAGCCTTTACTTTACCGCTGGTATGTTCTACGACATCGTTAGATTTAATTTTTGCCAAATAACCAGCGTTAAGATGTACCGTTGTCCGTTTGGTGGCTGCTCTATTAGCGCCGTTAAGAACATTCTCCACAATGTGAACTTTCAAAGTTCTTTCTAAACTTGAAAGCGTTGCGGTGTCGGGCCCAGTATGATGAACCCCAATCTGCACGATAAACGTTTTACCATCGATTACGTGCTTCATGACCCCACGTGGGCTTCCAAAGTTAGTGGGATATAGATTTCCAATTCTCCAACTGTGTAGAGAGTCCAAATAAGATTCTAATTTTCTTTCACCAGCAAAAAAATCTGTTTGAAGTTGAAATGTTGCCTTCCCTTGTTCGGCAGGTGACATTAACTCTGAAGGTTTTCCTTGTTCTTTTGTCATGGTGGATTATATCAAATCAATGAAACTAGTCAATAGACATCGTCCTAATAATCTAATCCGCCTTGCCCGCTTCGACGATGCATCAGCGAGGCGAGCCGGCGAGGCAGGCGATGTGAGGGTAAAGATTAGTGTTTAAGAATCTCTCGGAGGGATTTCCAGAAGACGCACGCAAAAACCTGATCTAATCCTCCCCCATGAAGCCAAAGGGAATAGCGAGCCCAGCTACTTCTTCGCGATCTTCTCGCTGTTCGGCTTGTTGTTCGGCTTTCTTTTTAGGTTCCTTGCCAAGTATTGGAGACAGATATTTTCTGAGGGTTTTTATTGAGTCTGGATTGTCGTCAGAGTAATCAACCAAATCATGATTTTTAAAAACTCGCCAAGTGCCATCGATGTGGTCTGTCACTTGAACAGGGAATTCTTCGGTGTGACGGTAATCAGAGTCCAACCAAACGCTAATTCGTCGAGTAACTTCCCCATCTTTACCTAGATCATCCATAGTAATGTTCATACGACCACGCACTAATCGTGTTTTCCAGTCTAACCCGTCCAAATAATGTCGCACACAGGCTCTTAGATTGTCAGCAGGCATGAAGGTTAAGTCATGAATGCCCGAGGGCTCTTTAGTAGGCGACAGACAACCAACAAACCTAGCATGTTGAGCTTTTTGAAAAGCAGGATTTTTACCTAATGCGTCGAATATGTCTGTTTTTATTTGGAAGACAGCTTCACCTCTCTCAGAAGGAGACATGGGTTCCGCTGATTTTCTTTGCTCTACTAGCATGCGGCCAGTATACCACAGCAAGCAAACTTGTCAAAACCTACTGTCCCAACAGTCTAACTAACATCCCTGCCTACCAGCAAGAAGGCGATATGAGGGGGAAACTTATTGGCGAGAGACTCCATTTTTCAGGTTGTTTGCCAGGTTTGGGAAAAGTTTAGGCAAGATGGCCCGAATCGCATCCTTCGTTTGCTGAGAATTTGGCATAAGATCAGCATCCTCTAATCCTCCGGGATTCACTAGCGAGAAGTCTCCTATAAAAGAAGGAGGTAGAACTAGTGCCTCATGTCCATGTAGTCCCTCGGATAAAGATTCATTTGATTCCAGTGAAACTTTGATTTCTATTTTTTTGTCACCGCGAGTCTCACCATCAATTTTCGGACAAACATAAATTTCGCAACTCTCTACGTGTATTCTCGGACTTTTAGACTCTACTTTTAGAACCGCGAAATGGCCCTCTTCGTTATCAAACTCAATTGGTACTGTGGAATATTCTTCTGCAAGATGTGGATTTACTTTAAGAATGGCTTTTCTTTCACATAGCGCCCTTTGATATTCGGGTGCTTCAAAAAGATATTCTTTAATTTGATCGAGCAAAAAGCGCGCAACGGGAGCGCGATCAGGCTCCCTTAGAGGTCTTTCGTAGGCCTTCCCTTTCCGTTTCTCATCACGCTTGATTTGGCGCCCATCCCTGAAGTTACGTAATTGTTCAATCATGACACCGAATTATAGCAACGATATTATTCCTGTCAAGAAGCTTTATCGGTTATAATCTACACAGCACGGTATGAAGCAACTTAAGAGCGACTTTCCAATATTCAAAAAAAACTCAGGATTGATCTATCTTGATTCTGCTGCGACTGCACCAAAGCCACAGATAGTAATCGATGCAATGTCGGCATACTACGCCGACTATTCTGCGAACATTAAGCGAGGAATTTACAGTATCTCCGAGAAGGCAACGGAGGAGTATGAAAAAGCCAGAGAGATCGTTTCTGAGTTTATTGGCGCAGATACCAATGAGATTATTTTCACGAGAAACACTACCGAGGCACTAAACCTTATTATGTATTCCTTAGGAACAAATATCGTAGGGAAGGACGACGAGGTTGTTGTGTCGATTATGGAGCATCACTCCAACTTCGTACCATGGCAACAGTTATGTCTAAACACAGGTGCGGCATTTAAAATAATCGATATTGATAAAAATTATCATCTAGCGATTGATAATAATTCGTTGAACACAGTTATAACGAGGAGAACCAAGATACTCGCTCTGACTCACGTCTCAAATGTTTTGGGAGTTGTAAATCCGATTAAAGAAATCGTTGCCTCTGCAAAAAAAATTAATCCAGAAATAATCGTGATAGTCGATGGGGCACAGGCAGTTCCGCACATGAAGGTTGACGTTAAGGAATTAGGTTGTGATTTTTATGTATTTTCAGGTCATAAAATGTTAGGTCCGACAGGAGTAGGAGTACTATGGGGAAAAAAGAAAATACTGGACGATATGGACCCATTTCTTTTTGGAGGTGAGATGATAAGCGAGGTTAGGATAGACGGTACACAGTTTGCAGATGTTCCTGAAAAGTTTGAGGCAGGTACTCCGGCGATTGCCGAGGTTATAGGTCTGGGTGGAGCTGTCAGATATCTGCAGTCAGTCGGGCTTCAGAACATACATAACCATGAGTTGGCACTTGTAAAACTTTATAAAGATAAACTTACTTTAGCTCTCGGCGCAGATGTAACGTTTTATGGCCCTATGATTCCAGAGGCAGGTATACTTTCTTTTTCAATCGAGGGCCTTCATCCTCATGACATTGCTTCGGTACTAAACGAAGACTCAATTGCAGTTCGAGCCGGTCACCACTGCGCCATGCAACTTCATGCCTCACTAGAACTAACGGGGACTACCAGAATAAGTCTGGGAATCTACAACTCAGAAGATGAGGTGAATATAGTTGTCGCCAGTCTAGCCAAGGCAGTTCATCTACTTAAAAACAGATAGTCATATACAGCTCACATTACTCTTGTATTTATACTCATAGTTAGCTACATTAAGATAGTAACAAACATATACGAATGAACTCAAGTAATTTCACTCCAATATCTGATAGTGATTCTTCCAAAAAAAAGTCTTCTTCTAAACTCAAAATCATTAGCTTGATTTCAATATTCGTAATGATTGTGGGCGTCGGTGTAGGCTACATGATGGTTTCTCAAGGATTTATTTTTCAACCCAAGGCAGCTAGTCGAGGTGGAAGTCTCATTAAATATGGATGGAACGGAACGTGTTTTACGCGGTTCAGTAAGGGGAAGTATGGTGCCTATGAAATTAAAGATACCATCGATCATGCTGCTAGATATCAGTGTCCAGGTAAGATCACTACTTATGCTGCAACTGGTTGTCAGAAGAGTAACGGTAGTCGAACAGGAGTATGGGACTATAATAAAATACCACTTCACATTAACGGAGTTTCGCAGGTTTGTATTGATCCAACAGGAAACAACGGACCCAAAGACGCTGATGGTTGTTTTACTGAGCAGCTTGACCTAGACGACGGTAAAGGTGGAGCACCAGAGGCTTTTTATAGCTACGATAACTGTAAGACTAACGATCCTAAACCACCCGCAACTCCACCGACCGATACGCCACAACCACCACCGACAGTAACACCAACCCCAACACCGCCACCAGGCTCAACACCAACCCCCACACCGCCACCAGGCTCGACACCCACTCCTACCATACCTGCCTGCGTAAATCCTGCAACACCAGCAAATGTTCATATAAATTGCCCGCTATGCAATCAAGCATCTAGTAGCCAATAAATCATGTCAGCAATACTTACGGCACCAACACTGAAAGGAAATCGCAAGAAATCCAATGTATTTCTTATATTTCTTCTCGCGATTCTACTGCTTAGTGCGATTGGATTAGGAGTGTATACGATTATGACGCAGCAGCTCTCCACAAAGTCGCGAGCAGAGGAGGGCGCTACAAGCTCAGCAACCTTGGACGAAACTGTTAGTCCGGCCGTTTCTCCAGAAGTATCCGTAGCCCCTGCCGAGCCTACAATCGAGGCCGAAAACCCTTCTCCTTCACCGGAGGTGACGTCGGTCAACGAGGATATTCCGGCTGAGTCCTCTGCAGCACCCGCAACAGCCGAAGCTTCGGTGGCGGAAACACCAACGGTAGTTCCTACGCACGCTCTAGTCTCAACTCTCAGTTGTCCAGCAAACGGCGCGTCTTGTGCTTGGGACGCGGTTACCGGAGCGACTTCGTATAACGTGACCGTTGTAGACAAAACAACTAATGACGTTGTGACCACGCAAACTATATCGGGCACATCGATAACTTTCACAGCTATCATCGAGCATACGTACGAATGTTCTGTAGCTGCAGTGAATGAGTGTGGAACCAGTGGTGCAGGAAAAGGACAAAACACATGTAACACTAATGTAACTCCAACCGTAGCACAAGGTCCAACAGCAACCCCAGGCCCTGGCCCAAGCGCAACCCCAGGCCCTGGCCCAAGCGCAACTCCAGCACCTCAATCAGGAACGGTAATTGTTCAGAATGGACCAGCGCCAACCATCCCAACGGTCGGCTCTTCATCCACAGTGTACTTTATGATTATAAGTACCATACTCGTAGCTACTTTGTTCCTTGTCTTCTAGTTGCTATAATTACTCGGTCTTAATAAGCAGAATGTACAGCTTTACACTTTACAACTTTTAACAATCAATGTTATACACAGAGGAACTACTGGAGCATTATCGCAATCCACAGAACTTTAGAGCGCTACCTGAGCCGACGCACCAGATCACTCTACAAAACCCACTATGTGGCGATGTGATAACTTTATTTCTTGATGTAAAGGGAGATGTCGTAGAGGACGTCTCTTTCGTTGGGAAGGGTTGTGCCATCTCAACCGCCTCGGCCTCGCTAATGACCGAATTCTTCAAAGGGAAGAGCCTCAAGATGTTGCGAAAACTGGACAATAAAAGTACCATGAAGGTAGTAGGAATTGAGGTGAGTCCAGGAAGACAAAAATGTCTGTTGTTACCATTTGAGGCATTTAAGAAAGCACTTTCGAAATAACATGAATCCCAAAGATCCTCAAAATCCTTCTGGACCAGCTAAAATTCGTGGACTTACCGTCAAGATTGACCGCGATCTTTGCATCGGAGCGGCGACATGTTCTGCAGTAGCTTCAAAGACCTTTGGTCTTGATGAGCACAGTAAAGCAATAATTCTAGACACTGCGGGCCAAGATCCTGACGAGCAGGTAATAGAGGCGGCGAAGTCATGTCCAGTTTTAGCAATTATCATTCAGAATGAAAAAGGCGAAAGGATCTTCCCGGTCTAAAAACAACCAGAGAATCTGTCCTCAATGTGAGCAGAATACATTGAAGGGGATGCCTGGGGGAAGAGACTCAACATGTAAAAATTGTGGATACAAAGATCCTTGTTGTTATGATTAAGGGTATAGATCGTGTAGCGTATAACGTGAAGCGCAAGAGTCTTTTCTTGGGTTACACGAGCTGCGATAAAAGTTTCGCGAATAAATTATGAAATTTAACTGGGTAATAGGTGGAGAGGCTGGCTTTGGCATTATGTCGACCGGCATTACCTTTGCAAAGATTGTAAGTAGATCTGGCTATCATTTGCTTGACTATGTCGAGTACCCTTCGTTAATTCGTGGAGGACACAATGCATACAAAGTCACAATTGACTCTACTCCCGTACATGCACTGAAGGAGGCGATTGACGTGCTGGTATGCCTGAACAAAGCAACCTTCGATTTACACAAACAAGAGTTAACAAAAGACTCGGTTGTTGTGTACGATAATGAGGAGTTTGAGATCGAGACCGGCTTTATAGAGGTACGTGTTCCTTTTAAAAAAATACTTCGTGAAGAGCAAGGGCAGTCCATCATGAAGAACACTATAGCGCTTGGAGCATCCATAGCGGTTGTGGGAGGCGACCTACAGATCTTAACTGATTTGATTGAGTCCCAGTTTAAAAAAAAGGGAGAAAAGGTTGTTGATTATAATAAATTATTTATAAAAAAAGGGTACGATTCAGTGGTCCAGAATTACAAAGAACTGTGCCGATCGATAATCGCTCCACATCCCGAACCTGAAGAGCAGTTAGTTATGACGGGCAACGACGCATTTGCTCTTGGAGCTGTGATTGGAGACTGTAAATTTTACTGTGCCTATCCTATGACACCGTCTTCTTCGGTACTCACCACTCTTGCCTCTTGGCAACAGAAAGCACAGATGACCGTTCGTCACGCGGAGGATGAAATTGCTGTCATTAACTCAGCTATCGGAGCGTCACATGGTGGAGTTCGTGCAAGCGTAGGGACATCGGGTGGCGGCTTTGCGCTAATGGTTGAGGCGATTTCACTAGCTGGTATTACAGAGACTCCGATTGTAGTTTTTCTATCCCAAAGGCCAGGTCCCGCAACCGGCATGCCTACCTGGACGGAGCAAGGGGATCTCCTTTTTGCGGTGCATGCTGGTCATGGGGAGTTTCCTAAAATAGTTCTTACGCCTGGTGACGTCGATGAGATGATTAGACTAACCGCTGAAGCCTTCGATCTTGCGGATATATACCAGACACCAGTTATAGTGATGTCAGACATGTTTCTTTCTGAGTCTCACTCTACAATCCCACACGCCAATGTTAATCGGCTCTTTGCCTCGTCAAAACTTAACAGAGGTAAAACGGTCTCAAACCCTACGGACCGACCATATCTGCGATATAAAGTAACTGATGATGGCATCTCTGAGCGTTTAATCCCTGGAGCAAAAGGACATTTTTATCAGGCTAATTCCTATGAGCATGGCGAGGACGGTCATACAAGCGAGACAGCAGAGGACCGTAAGGCTCAGGTTGAAAAGCGAAATCGTAAGCAAAAAACCTATCTAACCAATCATTTTAAAATGCCTACGGTTTACGGAGATCTAAACTCTGCCTCAGCCATATTGGTCTGTTGCGGAAGCATTAAGGGCGTGTGTCTGGAGGTAATGAATGAACGCAAAGACACTGCAGTTATTCATTTCACGCACGTTTACCCAATGGATCAAAAACGTCTGAAGGTTCTGTTTGGTAGCTCCAACAAGCATATTTTGGTAGAACAAAACTCAACTTCGCAGTTGGGCTCACTACTTCGTCAGCAAACTGGAATTGATATTGAAAAAAGCATCTTAAGATATGATGGTCGACCGATGGCAGCGTCAGAAATTATTGATCAACTATGTTAACGAAAAAACGAAAATTTTCAGGACATACACCAACATGGTGCCCAGGTTGTGGTGACTGGGCCATAGGTGGGGCAATCAAAGAGGCGCTTGCGAATCAAGACCTTGACCCGTCATCAGTGGGCGTAGTGTTTGGTATTGGTTGTTCGGGAAATATGAACGATTTTCTGAATGCCTATGCCTATCACGCATTACACGGGAGAGCAATTCCAACGGCGGTTGGTCTTAAGCTTGCTAACCACAGCATGCCAACACTTGTCATTGCGGGTGATGGCGATACGTACGGAGAGGGTGGAAATCATTTTTTCCATGCATGCCGAGGAAATCACGACCTTACAATAATCGTGCATGATAACGGAGTTTATGGTCTGACCACGGGTCAAGTCGCTCCAACGGCACTCAAAGGCACGGTTTCAAAATCGACGCCGACAGGAATCATTGAGAGATCGGTGTCGCCTCTTGCATTCGCTATTTCACAGGGTGCGACCTTTGTAGCTCAGTCATTTGCAGGGGACATCCCACATATGAAAGAGATGATAGAGCTTGGTATGAGGCATAAGGGGCTTTCGTTGGTGAATGTACTGCAACCATGTGTGACCTTCAACAGGGTAAATACCTATCAGTACTATCTAAAAAAAGGGTATAGACTTGAAGCTGGCTACGATCCAACCTCCTACTCAGGTGCGTTGGTAAAGGCGATCGAGATGGATGAGGAGAAATTTCCACTTGGAGTGATATATCAGACAAAATCAACGCCATACCATGAGCAAGTTCCAGCGTATCAACAGGGCAAACCACTTGCTCAGATCCCAAGAGTGTCAACCTTACACGACCTGATAGAGGAGTTTAGATAGGCGATAATAGATAATAGATATTCGATACTCAGTATCCAGTATCCAGTATCCAGTATTTAGTATTGAGTATCATTGCCTTACCGAATACCGAATACCGAATACCGAATACCGAATACCGAATACCGTATACTGAGTAAATCTAAATTAGGTATTGACATTTAGCAATGACATGTCTATACTGCTAATATAGCCTTGATTTTAAGATTTTACTATGAATAACAAATATCCATTGGTTCCAGTTCGAGAAGGAATAGTTTTTCCAAACACCGAAAACGTCCTTACGTTTGGTCGGGAAAAAAGCGTTCAGGCTATCAACAGAGCCCTTGCTTCTGAGTCAAGACAGGTGATACTCGTTATGCAAAGAAACTCTTCAGAGGACAGTCCTACAGCAGATACTTTGCACACAATTGGTACTCTAGCCACCATCAAAAATGTTGTTAACGGTGAAAAAGGGGAGATAAACGCCTTGGTAAGAGGTTTGGAGCGTGTAAAAATTATAAACTTCGATCAAGTAGAGCCTCATTTTGAGGTAGAGGCCGAGGTAATCCACGACGTTATAGAGGCTACAGATGAGATACAGGCAATGGTCAAGCACATAGCCGCTCAGATCAAAAAAGCAATCAACTATGGCAAGACCATAGACTTCATCTTCCTCATGAATATTTTGAACGTTACTTCACCTAGCGATTTTTCTAATCAGGTAGCAATGGTTCTTGATCTTCGTGAGTACGAACGTCAGGAGTTGCTTGACGAGATGAATTTGAAGGAGCGACTTAAGAGAGAGGTTCATTTTACAAATAGAGAGCTAAGAATTCTAGAAATTGAACAGAATCTTTCGTCCAAAACTCAACAAAAATTTGAGCAGGGAATGAAGGAGTCTTTTTTACGAGAGAAGATGAAGACGATTGAGGAGGAGTTAGGAGGCAAGGGAGAGGACAAGGATTTAGCGGAGCTAAGGGACAAGATTAAAAAGGCAAAGATGCCTAAAAAGGTAGAGGAAAAAGCAATAAAGGAGTTTAAAAGATTGTTGCAGATGTCTCAGTTTAACCCTGAGTCTTCGTATGTTCGTACCTATCTAGACTGGCTAACCGAACTGCCGTGGTCCGTCTCTTCAGCTCATTCAGTGGACGTTAAGCAGGCCGAGAAGATACTTAATGAGGATCACTTCGGGCTTAAAAAAATCAAAGAAAGAATCTTAGAGTACCTTGCTGTAATAGAGCTTAAAAAAATGCATGAGAAGAAGGGTTCTAAGAGGGAAAATCAACCCACCATTCTATGTTTTGCCGGACCACCTGGAGTTGGTAAAACTTCGCTCGGAAAGTCTATAGCAAGAGCGTTAGGGAGAAAGTTTGCAAAAATATCTCTTGGCGGTATCCGCGATGAGGCAGAAATCCGAGGACACCGAAGAACCTATGTTGGAGCTATGCCAGGAAGAATAGTGCAGGGAATTAAGCAGGTGGGCACCAATAATCCAGTATTCATGCTTGATGAAATTGACAAGATTGGGCGAGACTACAGAGGAGACCCTTCGTCAGCTCTTCTTGAAATTCTAGATCCAGAGCAGAATCATATGTTCTCCGACCATTATCTTGAGGTTCCGTTTGATCTTTCTGACGTGTTCTTTATAACAACCGCAAATATGCTTGATACCATTCCAGATGCTCTAAGAGACAGACTGGAGATTATTCATTTCCCAGGTTATACCGAGGATGAAAAATTTAACATCGCAAAAACCTACTTAATCAAAAAGCAGCTTGAGGCACACAGCCTAAGTCAGGAGGAGGTTAAGGTTACAGACACCGCGCTAAAAGCGATAATCAGAACCTACACCAGAGAAGCTGGAGTTCGTGAACTAGAGCGACAGATTGCAGGAATTTGTAGAAAGATAGCTAGAGAGATTGTGGAGAAGAAGACACAGTCAAAGGTCGTTGGAGGTTCCGACTTACAGAAATATCTTGGACCGACAAAGTATCAGGCACAGATGCTTGAGGAACGCGACACTGTCGGAATTTCTACCGGCCTGGCTTGGACACAGGCGGGTGGGGACATACTTTTCATCGAGGTTGCGATAATGCCAGGCAAAGGACAGCTTACTCTAACGGGCCAACTAGGAGACGTGATGAAGGAGTCTTGTCAAGCCGCTCTGTCATATGTTCGTTCCAGATGGGAGTTGTTCAGTATGCCAAAAGATTTCTTCACGAAGATCGATGTTCATGTTCATGTCCCAGAAGGAGCCGTGCCAAAAGATGGTCCGTCGGCTGGTATTGCAATTACCTCTGCCTTGATTTCGGCTTTAACCAAACTTCCGATCAGGAAGGACGTAGGTATGACAGGTGAAATTACATTGAGAGGACGAGTACTGGATGTTGGAGGCGTCAAGGAAAAGGTAATCGCCGCACACAGAGCGCACATCAAAACAATCATCTTGCCAAAGGATAACAAAAAGGACCTTGAGGACATTCCAAGTTACGTACTTAAGGATCTAAACTTTGTGTTTGTAAGTCACATGGATGAAGTGATTAAGGTAGCGTTAGTTTTTCAGGACAAGGAGCAGACATTTCCTCCATTTACTCAGAACTTTGCAACTCTTCTGAAAAGAGATGAGATCGAAGACAAGAAAGACGTAAACTAGATTGAAAGTGCTCTAATTTCTCTAATTCGTAATTGACCTAAATCGTTGATATTTGGGATTTGTTTAGATCAATTAGACAAATTAGGTTAATTAGCTAGCCTCATCTTCCAAGAAACTTCTCGCGTATTTTCTGAGCGAGAATAAGAGGACCGTATAGCAAGCTGTTAACAACTAAATCGTAACTCCCAACCATATGTACAAACTCGGTTCCAAAGCCTTCTTTAAATCGAGTAAAACCGCTCCAAATATTTTTCGTGTCGTAGTCTGGTGAAAGTGAACCCCAGAGGTCAAAGGTCTTGGAGTTGTTCGCTTTACCAAACCTCATAGCTTCCCACATCAGTAAGTTTGCCCCCATTGCCTCGCGGTACTGATCCGATGATCCGCCATATGGATAGTACAGGACATTGTTAAACTTAAATAAGTGATAGGCTGCTATCGGTGTTTCGTTGTAGTACGCAATTAGAATGTGTGAGATAGTGCTCCTTAACTGCGTGAACAAGGTTTTGTGGTAGTCGTGGTTATGGCCAGCGTAGTGCTGTCTATCACAGGTCTCAAAATATAGCTTAATAAATATCTCAAAGCCTTCGTCGGTTGTCATTTCTCTAACGGTAACTCCTTTTTTTTGTGCAAGCTTTATGTTATAACGCGTCTTTGGCTTCATCTTAGCTAACAAATCTGCCTCAGATTTCGTGAGGTCAATGGTCTGTGTCCAGTCTGGAAACAGTGGGGTGGGGGAGTTTACCAAATTCGAAGCTTGAAATTTGAAATTTGAATTTGCGAGATCGTTGGGTTCGATTTTAATGTAAACCAGATTGTTTTCTTTTCCATAGTTTTCTAGAAACTTAAGGGTCTCATTAGAAGGAGTAGACGATCTTGGCAAGTATCCAATGTAAAAAGGAGAGTATGGAACTGGATGGACTGTCATCTGAAATGAAGCTTTAAGAGCCTCTCCACTAAACATTCCTAGTCTAACTACCTTCACTCCCATTTTTGCTCGTGCTTCTCCCCAGTCCCAGGACTGCATAGGATGTGACGCCACACTGTTCCACTCTGGCTTGATTGTTCGATCTTCAACAAGTCGTATCATGTTCATTAAATTAGTTTAACTTTACAGCAGATTTAATCGTACTGAGAGTTTCCTCGGCGCATTTCTCCCAAGAGAATTTTTTTAGCTGAGCTTCCCGATTCTTTTTTAGTAGTGCTCGAATTTTGGGACTAAATAGGCTATGTATTGCCGAAACTATTGAGTCAGGGTCATTAGGATCGCAGTATATAACTGCCTCCCCACCCACCTCAGGAAGACTTGAGTTTTTAGACGCAACTACATCGCATCCGTTTGAGAAAGCCTCTAATATTGGCAATCCAAAGCCTTCATAAAGAGATGGGAGTACGGTGGCAAAGGCATGTTTGTAGAATAGGTTGAGATCAGCATCCGAAACGAATCCCTGAGGGCGGTAAATTTTTTCATGCGCAGGTGATGAATTCATTCTGTCTACGATATCTTTATAGAGCCATCCCTTTCGACCAACAATTAGAAGGAAAAAGTCGGGATGGTTTTTGGAGAACCTCTCAAAAGCCTCTATGAGTGTTTTTATGTTCTTTCTAGGCTGAAGGGTTCCCACAAATAGAATAAAAGGATGCTTTTTAATGTTTAAGATAGATTCATCTTCACTAGTGGTCTTAATTAAATACTCATTCTTTGACGGCGTGTCGCTCGGTGAGATTGGCCTAAATCCGTTATAGACAACATTCGTCTTATCGGATGCTTGTGGGTAAAATTTGACAAGATCTTTTCGGGTACTATTTGAAACGCAGATTATTTTGCTTGCATGTTTTATACTCCTTGCTGTCCAGTGCTCTAATTTGTATAAATCTTCCTTAGTGAATTCCTTCGGAAAGTACTTATATGCAAGGTCGTGTATTGTGACTACCGTTGGGATGTTATGGAAGCGCGGAGTGTAATGTGCAGGGCAGAACAACACGTCGGGTTTCGCTGAGATCGCAAAGTGGAATGGCAATGAAAAGTGACTCCACACGTGCAGTGGACGAATTACTTCGTATTTAAAAAACTCATTTTCTTCTGGAAGTGTGCTCAAGGGCTTGTTTTTTAGATACACCCTGAACTGCAGTTGAGAATTGGCTTTCGAATGGAAACGAGTGAGTAACTCGCGAGTATATACAGATACCCCAACCGATCGCTCTACGTTAGCCTCATTGCCATCAATACCAATAATCATGAATTAGCTTTTAAAGTTTTAATAAGTATTTCGTAATATTTTTTCCAGTTAAAATCTCTTGACCGCATCTGGCCTTTTTTGGAAAGGGAAGTTCGAAGAGTTTCATTTGCTATTAATTTTTTCAAAACATTAGCAATACTGTCTTCATCGTGTGGATCAAACAGAACGGCTGCGTTACCGGCAATTTCTCGAAGCGACGAGGTGTTTGAAGTAGCAACAGGAGCACCATAGCTCATAGCTTCAGCCACAGGATAACCAAAGCCTTCATAAATTGAGGGGAGGACGAAAAAGAGGCATGTCCTATATAACTCTGCCAACTTGTCATCGGTAATAAATCCGAGTAGCTTTACATGTGAATTGTGTTCGATGGCAACATCTCCCCATCCATTCATGCCGACAATATATAAATCTACTTTTTTTTGATCAAGCGAGTTAAAGGCCCTAACGAGTTTTTCAAGATTTTTTCTTGGCTCCAGCTTCCCAACCGTGAGGATGAAAGGTCGTGTATCGTGTATCGTGTATCGTGTATCGTGTATTTTACGATTAACTTGAGTTATTCCTGGGTAGTTCACAATCACCCTATCTTTTTCAATAAAGAGCATTTTTTCCAGATCATTTTTTGTAGAGTCAGAGTCGGCAAATATAACAGAGGACTCTTTTTGTACCCATCGGAGGCGTCGTTCTTGGGTTTTTCGTATTTGCTCCTCTACAGTGTCTGGGTACTTCATAAATACAAGATCATGTACTATTGTTGCTTTTCTGGACATTGATGGTGGTTCTGTCCAGTCTGAAGTTATTACCCAGTCAACGGTCCCTACGAAGCGCTCTATAGGAAAGAAGTGAAATTGATTCCAAAGTATTGAGAGAACCGTTGGTGGAATTTTTGTCTCAACGAGCTTGAAGCCTTTTGCAGTGATTAAATTCTTTAAGGAAGGGTCGATGGTTTGGCGCAGAGAGGAAAAGAAAAATACCCATTGATCGTTGGTTTCATATTCACATATAGCGCGAACTAGACCATCTGTGAAGCGTCCTACCCCGGTCCCCTTATAAACTATCTGAGAAATGTCCAGTGCTATTTTCATATCATTGTTTGATTTTCTTATAAGTATTCTCTAACTCCTTCGCAATTATTTTCCAGTTATATTTATTCAGAATGAGACTATGTGCATTTTCACGAAGTGAGTTGTACAGAGCCTTGTCTGCAATAGCTCTTCTTATCTGCTTTGCGAACTCTGCTGGAGAGTTAGCAAGAAGTACATTTACTCCATCTGTCACATCTAAACCAGACACTCCGGTTTTGGTAGAAACGATAGGAAGTCCACATGCCATAGCAGCCAATAACTTCAGACGTGTGCCGCCAGGTCCGAAGATAGGCGCTATGAATAAGGTGGCATTCTTGTATAGATCGATTACGGTTTTAGTATCATGAATTGGTATCTCAACAATTGAAATCTCAGGATGGCTTTGTTTGATTTTGTTTGCGTGCTGTCCTGCAATAATTAGTTGCATCTCAGGAAAGTTTTTTTGGAGTGTCGGATACACGGAGTTGATGAGAAATTCTGCGGCCTCGACATTCTGAAGCCATGAAAAGTTCCCCTGAAACAATAACTTTAACTGCTTGATCGGTTTATTCTCGAGCTTCTCGATGACCATATCCTCCCCCGCACCGTTTGGAATTACCACTGGATTTAAATCTGGCGCAACCTTTATCACGGTGTTTCTATCGGTTTCCGAAACCGTTGCCATTAACTCGGCTCTCCGCCAGTAGTACTTTTCCCAGAACTTTAGTTTCAGAATATCTATGTACAGTATGGGCCGAATAAAGAATGGAAGCGTGTCGACAAAATGCTGGTAGACCTCAAACTCAATGGTCTGTTCAACCAAGAATACCGGGGCCTTCGTTTGGGGTAGATGGGGCATCACGTAAAAAGTTTCACTGTGAATTACGTCATATTTTTCATCTTTTAGTAGTTGCTTAATACAGTTTTGAGCCTCTAGAGAGAAGTTCCTGGCAATAAGAAATGGCTGGGTAGTGAACACCGCCTTAAGTATGGTTCTTAGCTGCCAAGGTTTTTCAGGGCGCTTGCAGAGATACACCTCATCGCAGTATTTTTTCAGATCGGCTAGATACTCCTTTTCCGAATCCTTCTTATAAAGAGCCACAAGGACGATGTAATTTCGCTTACTAAGATATTTAAGAAGGTTGAAGGTCCGAATCTGTCCTCCTGATGCAGGAGGGTATGGTACATACGGTGTCACCATCAAAATTTTCATACTCCTACGTGAGTTAAATGATAGACTGGGCGTACTCCGGAGGTATTTCCTACATTGATACCATTTAGGGTATGCTTCGAAGCAACAGCATTGTTCATTGTATTGCGAAGTAGTGTCATTTTAGTTCAAAGACCGTGAACTTATCGCTTTTGAAAATAGGAACATGAGCTTTGCTGGCGATAATAGCATTCGCAACATCAATTTTCTGAGTAACGAAGTATTTGTAACCGTCCTTTTTTAGCTCGACTAGATCTTTGTAAACAGCTGGAGATCCTCTTCGTTCTGAAAGGTAAAGTAGTGTAGTGTCACCAAGGGTATCGGTTACGATGAGGTCGTCTTTTTGAGTGAGGTCGCGGAGAACCTGAGAAATCTGCACGAGCTCTCCCGAGTAGTTGTAGTATGTCCTTACGGTAAAGTAAGAAATAAAGAAAGAAAAAACAAAACAGCCGACAATAACGGGAACAAGAATGGTAGAGGATAGGAACTGCTTAGAATGGTTATGAATGTACGAGACTCCGACCCCTACAAACATCGCTAGCGCCGGCAGTATCATGATTTGATAGTATTCGTGCTGGACGTTTCCTCCCTGAAAGGTAAAAAGAAAGACGAGCGATCCTAAGAGAATTGAGTGGGTAAGGTATCTTTTCTGTTTAGCCAATACACCTAGCAAAAAAAACGGTGCAAGAAACCCACCAAGAATCAGATTATTTATTCGTTCGAAGAAAATCCATCTGAAGAATGAAGGCTTAAAGAAAATATTTTGAAGGTGACCGTCCGTATTGACAGATGTTAAGAGCCAGTTACTAGCCGGAATTCCCTCAGGAAACTGGAGTATGTGCTGCCTCCACAGAACAAGCGGAGTAAAGACTACCGCCCAAAAAAGATAGGTGAATGGTTTTGTTAGCACACTCCATGTGTAGGTTCGGATGAACAAATATGCTAGAGGCACTGCATAAAATATAGTCGTAGGTTTTACCAGTAAAGCTAAAGAGAAGCAGATAGCTGACGCTGCATAGAATAGTCTTGATCTTAGTTTGTTGTTCTGCGTGTTGGTAAATAGGTACAGAAAGAACACAGAGCTCATAGCCAATGCCACTGCCGTTGGATCAGGAAGCACAACGCGTGTAAAGAAAACGAAAAAAGGTGAGACGGCGAAGGTTAGACTACCCAAAAACGCCGCCATGAGTCCATGCTCTTTAAGTAACAGGTAAAAAATTACCAGAACAATGATAACCGAGGCAAAAATTGAAAGAACTCTACCGCAAATCTCGATGCTGCAGGCGTTCGCACGGTTCAAAAGCGTAATCCCAGCATTATATAATGGCAACTCTACCATTCGATAGCCTTGTGGATTAACCATGCCAGACTGGATATTTGAAAGATCGTCATACCTAGGTTTCAGGAGGTCGATACCGTCTGTTGCAAAATTTCGAGCAACAGATGCAGTATCCGCCTGTCTCCATGAGTGAAAGTCTGCGAGTGGACTGTTAATCTTGTACAGTCGCATCACCACCGTTAGTACGACAATAAGAACCATAAAAAAAATTGTCGCTTGAACTCCTTTATTTGACTTTATTTTTTGCATGATAGGTAGAGATACCAACGAACAATCCCGACATTACCCAAAAGTGATAGGCTACCTTAGATGCCTCAAAAACATCTATGTATAAAGCATTGATAAGTAGCGCAAGTACACCGCAGATAAAACCAAATGAAAGAGTTTTGTACTCTGGGACACGTTTACCGAACTTCACCATCATAAATATTATTCTAGAGATGATAAAGACGAAAAGGAATGTTCCTACAAGTCCAAGTTCTCCTAACCAACGTAAGTAATCATTGTCCGTTGCTTCGGTAATCGACGATGGTCCTCTTCCAAATAAAGGATTACTTTTGAATGCCAAAATGGCTCTTGGCCACTCCACCTGTAGACGTGTAGCGCATGATATATCACAAAGTAGCGTTTGCTCTGGCTTGATAAACTTGGTTGTGAGCGCTGCCTCAGCCTCGATCTGCTTTGCGGTAAGCACCTTGCCCGCACGCAGAGCCTTATCATAGGCAATACTACGTGCTACATCCGATCTGTCTTTTTCGTCAACCTTTGTACTTTTCGGTTTTTTCAGAAACGGAAGGTCAATTTCATAACTTCCTGCTGGCAGATTCTTAACCGAAATTTCCTGTCCGATTCTTGTTTCGCCGGTTTGCTCATCCGTATAAACCGTCCTAACCTGAAAGGTCTGAAGTAGTCGTTTGGTCATATCTCCAGTCACCATCAATAGACCCGCTGTTACCATCAAGACGAAAAGATAGAATTTAAATCTACGCAGCCCCAGGAGCAAGAAAGTAACTGCGGAAATATATGCGACAAAGGACGACCGAGCCGCTGTGTATAAAAGTGCCGTGAGTGAGGCGAAGAATGCTAATAGGTACCATTTCTTAAATTTGGTGTAATAGAGACCGAGCACAATGGGAATTGTAAAGGTGATGTATGCTGCCAGGTCAAAGTGGCCACCAAAAGTGGAGTTGATCCTATCACTAGAATTTAGCCAGAGAAGTCGTCCGTCAACATAAGCGGGATTCATCGACTGAATCGATGGTAAAAATCCAAACTTTTGAATAAGGCCATAGACGCTGACCAATAGAAATGTAGCGATGTAGGTTTTTAGGTAAAGGTAAAATCTTTTCTCGGAAGTAATGAGAGAGGACGCAACGAAAAAAACAATCATATACTGCACTCGTCGCAAGCTGTGAAGGAGTCCGATGTTGAAGAGCGGAACTGTGTATGAAACGTAGTAAGCCACCAAGAACGAAATGAAGACAGATGTCCAGAAAAGTACAATCGGGATAAGCAGAGTCTTGTTTAGAGTGACCTTTCTTCGAATCCATTGTATGGTGAACAACGCAACCATAACCGCAGGCAAAATATCGTCGATTCGAATTCTAATGTACGTATACTCGACAAATTGAATTGGGAACTTTGGTACCACGGCAATGGCAACTATAAAGACCACAAAAGACCAGTGTAGAAGATTTTTATCTATCCAGTTCCATAGACCAGATCTTGTCCTGAGCAGAGTCGAAGGATTAGAATTACTTGATGAAAGTTTTTGCTTCTTCATAGGTATTGATGAGATACTGGTTTTTGGTTACTCTACCAATAAAAACCGATACGGCCACCTTTAATTGTAGCATAGTTTTGAGGATGGATTGGGAGGTTGGCGAGTAGTGTTTTTTGTACAAATACATAAACCCTTTAAAAACCTGAATTATTGGTTTGCTTCTACTACCGGAGGATGCAAAACCAACGTGAATAAACTGCGCTTCTGGGAAGAAATATGTATTGAACCCCGCTTGTTTAGCTCTATAAAGTAGGTCCACCTCCTCCATATAAAGGAACACATCTTCGTCAAAGCCACCCAACTTCTCAAAATAATTTTTCTTAGTAAGGATACATGCTCCTGAGACCCAGCCCACTCTCCTCGTTTTCACAGGAGAACTGCGGGTAAGTCCCCAGTAGTCCCCTTTAAGAAACAGGGCGGCAAACACAACCGGCAGACTGTAAAATGGCGCGGTTGATGGTTGTGGAGTTCTGTTTGTATTAAGTAGCTTTCCTCCCACGAAGTGCGCCTGAGAATTGGCCTTGGCAAATTCTAGAAGCTTCTCAACCGCACTGTTGAGTACTACGGTGTCAGAGTTTAACAGCAGAATGTACTCTCCTTTGGATTTTTTTACTCCTAAGTTATTCGCGGAGCCAAACCCAATATTTTTATCATTTTCAATAAGCTGTATTTGCTTATATTTTGAGTTAAGTATTTTTAGTTGTTCGATGCTATCATCCGAGGAGTCGTTGTCGATGACTATTATTTCATATTTGGTCTCGGAGCCTTGTAGCGAAAGAATTATAGACTCTATGCATTCTTTAGTGATCTGGGAGGTGTTGTAGGAAACGATTATTATCGATAGATCCATTAAACAAGTATAGAGTATAGAGTATTGAGTATGGAGAATAAATGGTGGCTCGGGGCAGAGTTGAACTGCCGACCTAACGCTTATGAAACGTGTGCTCTACCGCTGAGCTACCGAGCCTTCTGATCTCATATTATACTAAATACTGAATGCTAAATACTTCCTAAGAAATCGATCCAACTCCACATAAATACTGCTATAATCGCTACATGTCGGCCGAAGGGTTGAATCGAAGGGAATTTATAAAAAGAGCTGGAATTGCTGTCGGTGGCTTGATTGTTGGAGGACTGAGTCTGTCTGAAAGCGAGGGTCTTGGTCGCAGAGCAAACTACAACGACCTGAGAGCGTTTTTAAACCAGCCAATAGAAAATCAAGAAATTCTTAGACCTCCGACCGCGAACCTCCTCAATTTTTTAGGACTGGAGTTACCTTCGGGGGTTGGGTGGAGTCACAACACAGACAGCTTGAGCAAATTCGATAAATTTGTTCTCGATCAAAAACGTCATATCGCAGAGTTTGATTGCAGATTCGATCCAGATAGAGGCTTGTACGTCGCTCATAAAAGAGGTGGTGAGTCGGATATTGACCTCTTGGAAGTGCGAAATATAATAGCTACATCCGCAACGCCAAAGACCCTAAAATATGACATCAAGGAGCCAGAAGCGGTAAGAAGAATTATTGATTCAACAAATCCTAATTCGCCTTGCATTCTAAATGCCGATTTATTTAGCAATCGTCGGTTTGAAATGTCTCCACAGGAATTCGTTGATCTAAATGTGGGACTTCCAAATGCACTGATCTCGATTGGTAGAAAGGGCGAGTTCGGTCGTACGAAAGACTCTGTCGAGCAATTTGTAAAGTTGGCTACAGATAATCCGGATAGAGACTTTATTTTGCCTGCTCACCTGATAGACTTTCTAAGTAGTATCGATGAGCTTGAAGAGGCGCTTTCCGCCCCAAACACATTTCTAATGATGTACAGAACTGCGGGCTACGAATTAACCCAGTGGCATGTTAATTGGATAAAAAATAATTTTCCTGATGACGTTCGCTCGAGAACCTTCTTCGATCTATAGACTTTCTTTCTGTACCGACTGGCCAAATGACACACCGCGTAGGTGTGGTGGTGGCTAAATAATGCTCTATACCCTTGTTTTTTTGGATGTCTAGTTTATCATGGAACAGGAGTAGGAGAGGGTTGGGGTTGATCTCCGGCACAGTCCTGACAGTATCGCGAGTACGCATCTGAGATAATTGTTTTTTCCTTCAGTTCCGCGTTTGTATCCCCTTCACGAGCGAGCTTATCGCTATCCTTTGTCACCCAGACCTGTTCACGTTTTGTTGTAAGCGCTACAGGTTCGGTTCCTTTAATCAGGTACTCAAAACGAGTCTGACAGGAAGCGTTACTGCCGTCCGGTTGAGCTGTTGCAGCTCCAGAGGTCCAGCACACCTGCCTACCAACAACATTTACGGGTTTTCTTGGAGGTAGATCGATCTGATCTTTAAGTGCATATGACATTACCTCGTTCCAGATAGGCGCAGCTCCGGTAACACCTGAGGTCAGGTATGGATTCATTGGAGTATTATCATTATTACCAACCCAAACAGTTGTCATAAAGTTTGGGGTGTAACCTATGGTCCAGTTATCTTTTAGGTCGTCGGTGGTACCGGTCTTTACCGAGACAGCGCGTTTGGGAATCACCAACTCAGAGGTCGTACCAAATGCCTGACTTCTTGCAAAGTTGTCCAAGAGAATGTGCGATATTATAAATGCCGTTTCGGGAGAAATTACTCTCTTACCGGGAATGCTAAGTAGCTGAGGGTCACGTAACGGCTTACGAACATCAGCCTTAAAGTTCGGATCTTTAAACTCATAAAGAACCTTTTGATTTCTATCGGTAACCTTTAGTATGCTACTGAGTTCACGAGGTTTACCCAGATTCGCAAATGCAGAGAAGGCCTGAGCCATCTCTGTCATTCGGACTTCACCGCCTCCTAGAGTGAGCGAAAGACCGTATTTGCTAGGATCTTTGAAAGAAGTAATTTTAAAGGCTGAGGCGGATGCAATAAAATTATCAACCCCATTAATCGCAAGCATCTTAACGGCTGGAATGTTATACGAATTGCCAAGAGCGAGTCTTAATGGAACCGCTCCGTGGAAACTGCCATCATAGTTCACCGGACAGTAAGGTTTTTCTGGAGATGGGAAACACGTTCGAACATCTAGAAACATCGATGCGGCGGTCACTAACTTTCTGTCAATTCCAATTGCATAGTTAATGGGTTTGATTGAGGATCCAGGTTGGCGAAGTGCAGTGGCAACATTAAATGCGCCAGAGCCAGGAGCAAAGTAGTCCACAGATCCTACCATGGATAAAATTTCGCCGGTTGGCGGTCGCGTTACAAGAACTGCACCATTTCCAACATTGAGAGATTGTAGACTTTTGATTTCATCTTTCAAAATCTGCTCAGCCTCTGTTTGAATGTCTAGATCTAAGGTGGTCTGTACCGTGAGACCCCCCTTTTCTACCGCCTCAATTCCATACTGCTTTTCGAGCTGACTTTTAACATAGAAGACAAAGTGAGGTGCTCTAATTGCTGTTGTTGGCGCTCTCACACGTACAATCTTTTTTATTGCGGCTTCATACTCTTTGTCTGTGATGTATCGTTGTTCTTTCATCGATCTCAAGACGCTGTCGCGTCGTGCCTTTGCCAGATCAGGATTTGCATAAGGCGAGTAGAGTGACGGTGCTTGAGGTAGTCCTGCAAGAAGAGCTGCTTCGTCAATTGCTAGTTTGTTTGCTGATTTGTTATAGATTGTTTTTGACGCCTCTTCTATTCCATAAGCTGATCCTCCGTATGGGACTTGGTTCAGATAAAGCTCTAGAATCTGATCTTTCGAGAAGAGCTTCTCTGTCCAGATAGCGAGTACCACTTCTTTAATTTTCCGTTGAACGGTTCTTTCGGGAGTAAGTAGAGCACTTTTCACAAGTTGTTGGGTGAGAGTTGAGCCTCCTTGAAGCGATCGAGTGAGGACAATGTCCTTAATTGCACGAACTATTCCTCCAAAAATAGAAATCCCACCGTGGCGATAGAAATCTTTATCTTCAATTGCAATAGAGGCTTGATAAACGTATTTAGGCAGCGTCGCTAATTTGACAGGGGTTCTCTTCTGTTCGTTGTAAATTTCATAAAGATTTCTTCCCTTTCTGTCTAGAATGTGAGTGGCAAGTGGAACGACCTTATAGTTGGCAAGGTTCGCTGGATTGGGTAAGTCCTTTAAAATAAATATGTAGGATAGAATTGCAAAAACTGAAACAACAAGAATGACTAAGGTTTTCCGCCATCCAGACTTTCTCAAAAAGTCTCGAGGGTTTAAGGCAATATTGTTTTTTGCAGGTTTCATAATCGTGGGAAAAGTGCCGTTGGCATAGTTATCTTTCCTATCATTGATTTTAATATTAATTCAGCTGTCTGTGGTAGGAATGGTTGTAAGTCAAAAGCAATCTGTAGTATCTGAGTCACTGCCTTTGTTAGAAAATTCCTTTTTTTATCCTCGTCGGTAATTTTCCATGGCTCGGCGATGTTTATCTGCGCATTGAGCTCTCCTATCTTAGTCCAGATAAACTGTAGGGCACGGCTAAACTCAAATGAGGTAATTAAGTCAGCGCATTCAGCAGACATTTCCGAAGGGATCATTGTCTCTAACTCAAGATTTTCTGCAAGTTTGGTTACACGCGCTACAAGATTGCCAAGTCCGTTTGCAAGATCTGCATTGTACAGTTCTTTAAATCTACTTTCAGAAAAATCACCGTCCCCTGATGTTGGAATCTCACGAAGCAGATAGTATCGAACGGCGTCCATTCCGTATTTTTCTATAACTGCAAAAGGGTCGACAACGTTCCCTGTTGTTTTGGACATTTTTCCACCTTCAACCGTGACATATCCGTGTACTAGAATTTGCTTAGGGGTCTTAAGTCCTGCTGATAGTAAAAATGCTGGCCAGTAAACAGCATGAAATCGTGAGATTCCTTTACCGATGACGTGCGCGTCTGCAGGCCACCATTTCTTATACTTTGCTTCATCCCAACCAAATCCTATTCCAGACTGATAGATATTCAGTGCATCAAACCATACATATATTCTTTGACTGTCATCGTTGGGTACCGGGACTCCCCAGTTTTTCGCCCGTTCATTTGATCTAGATATGCTTATGTCCTGCAGAGGTTGCTTAAGAAACGACAGGACCTCGTTTTTACGAGACTGTGGAAGAATAGAAAGTTTATCGGTAGAGATTAACTGAATAAGTTGTTCTTGATATTTGGAAAGTTTGAAAAAGTAATTTGTCTCGGCAACCTCCTCAAGTTTTTTACCAAGATGTTCATAGCATTCCCCATCTTCATTCAGTTCTGCTTTGGTGTAGAAAGTTTCGCAGCCAACGCAGTACAGGCCACGGTACTCTTTTTTGTAAATGTCTCCTTCTTTGTTACAAAGATTCCATAGAGTTTGGCTTGAGAAAAAATGATGATCAACATCGCTCCCTTTTTGAAAAACGTCAAACTCGACACCGAGTTTGGTAGCGAGGTTCTGAAATAAAATAGCGTTTTGGTCCACAAATTCCTGAACAGGTACCTTTGCTTTTTCTGCTGCCTGAACATTTTTTAATGCATTTTCATCGCTTCCGCAAAGTAGCAAAGTTTCTTCTTTAAGAACATCTTTATGAAATCTCTTGATGACGTCCGACTGTACGAACTCAAGTGCATGTCCGATATGTGGCGAAGCGTTTACGTAGGGGATTGAGTTGGTGATATAGAATTTTTTCATTGGAGTAGATGAGTCTCATTATAAAACACCTAATCAGAATTGTGGTGAGGAGCTTGTGTTATATATACATATGTAGGAAAAAAATTCGAAGCACTAATCTCGAAATACGAAACAACTCAAAATGTTTGAAATTTCAAATATTTGGAACCTTGTTTCTAATTTAGGATTTAGAATTTCGAGTTTCTCGTGCTCTGTACGAGAGTTATGTTGAAATAATCACAATTTCCCCGTATAATGTACTCTAACTAACTATGAAAGCAAAGAAGACGGTAGCAAAAAAGACATCTGTTAAAAAAACAACCTCCTCCGTCAAGACTACGGCGGTCAAGGCAAAGAAACCAACAGTTGAGGCTGTAGAAAAAAGCGTAAAGCCAGTGAAGGTGCTCAAGAGCAAATCTAAGGCAGTCGTTGTTGTAGATCTCTCCGATGAAGCAAAAGAAAAACAGAAAGTAATCGAGAAGTATGCACAAAAAAGTGGAGACACAGGATCTCCTGAGGTGCAGGTAGCGTTGCTTTCGTACAAAATTGGACGTCTTTCCGAGCACCTTAACCTGAACAAGAAGGACAATCACTCACGCAGAGGTTTATTAAAAGTTGTGGCAAAAAGACGAAGAATTCTTAACTACCTCCAAAAATTGAACGAAGATAGATATAAAGTGCTTATTGGCAGTCTTAGTCTGAAGAAG
>Ga0163144_10001815_pt1 | contig 49980 bp, 60 predicted proteins | sample OliLak19BULKMAT1_FD_123175 | JGI IMG/M metagenome (GOLD analysis project Ga0163144, IMG submission 123175) | Freshwater microbial mat bacterial communities from Lake Vanda, McMurdo Dry Valleys, Antarctica - Oligotrophic Lake LV.19.BULKMAT1 | ecosystem: Environmental > Aquatic > Freshwater >... | reverse complement strand
TCATTTCTCACCCTCCCCTGTTTACGGGGGAGGGCTGGGGAGGGCAATCGTTCACACGCAGTCATTTCTCACCCTCCCCTGTTTACGGGGGAGGGCTGGGGAGGGGGCAGCGTTTCGAATCGCAGCCGACGTGCAAATCTACTGCTTTGCCCCCATCCCGGCCTTCCCCCGCGCACTGCGCAAGGGAAGGTGAGAAATGACTGCGTGCGATCGATTGCCCATCCCGGCCTTCCCCCGCGCACTGCGCAAGGGAAGGTGAGAAATGACTGCGTGCGATCGATTGTCCATCCCGGCCTTCCCCCGCAAGCGGGGGAAGGAGGTTCTTGCCTTAAGCGGCCGCGCGTTTTTCGGCCAGCACTGCCTTCGTCACCGCCAGCCCGAAGCTTTGCGTATTGCCGCGTCCGCCGAGATCGCCGGTGCGCGTTTCGACATTCGCGAGTGCTGCATCCACCGCCGTCTGGATCGCCTTGCAGGCATCGAGATACGCGGGCTTGTTGTGCCGCATGCCCAGCCACTCCAGCAGCATCGCCGCCGACAGGATCATGCCGGTCGGGTTGGCGATGCCCTTGCCCGCGATGTCCGGCGCGGAGCCGTGCCCAGCGTTGGCGATGGCGTGCTCGTCACCGGCATTCAACGCCGCCGCAAGGCCGAGCCCACCCGACAGGGCAACCGCTTCGTTGGACAGGATGTCGCCGAACATGTTGGTGATGAGGATCACGTCGTAGCGATCCGGCCGCGTATAGAGGTCGGCGGCCATCGCATCGATGTCCATCTCGCGCATGGCGATATCCGGATGCTGCTTTGACAGCGCCCACGCCTCGCCCATGAACAGGCCGTCGGTGACCTGCAGTACGTGCTGCTTGCCGACCGCCGTCACGTTCTTGCGGCGGCGCTGCGCGTAGTCGAACGCCACTTTCGAGATGCGGCGCGAGCCCTGGCGCGTGATCTTGCGCACCGACAGCGCCACATCCTCCGTCGGCATGAACTCGGCGATGCCCAGGAACATGTTGCGGTCGGCGTAGAAGCCTTCCGTGTTTTCACGCACGATCAGGACATCCAGCCCCTCGCGCGCGAGCGGAATGCCGGGCCGGCTGCGCGCCGGCCGCAGGTTCGCATACAGCTCCAGCCGCTTGCGGATGGTGCCCGGCACGTTGATGCCGCCCTTTTCGCGCGGTGGATACTCGGTCATGCCGCAGGGCCCGAGGATGACGCCATCGGCATCCACCGCCGCCTGCACCGCGGCGTCCGTCAGCGTCGTGCCGTGCTTGCGAAAGCTCGGCATGCCGACGTCGATTTCGTTCAGCCGCAGACCCAGTCCGTAGACCTGGTCCGCGGCTTTCACGACCGCCATGGCGGCCGCCATGATTTCCGGCCCGATGTCGTCCCCGGGCATCACTACGACGTTCATTGCGTTGCCTTTCTTTGCTTATTCAGCCTTGATGTTGCCTTCCTGCACGACCTTGACCCAACGCGCGTATTCGCGATTGATGCGCTCGCCGAACTTCTGCGGCGTGCCGCCGGTGGCGGTCAGCCCTTGCGCTTCGAGGTTCTTCTTCATGTCCGGCGCCTGCAGCGCCTTGTTGATGGCGTCGTTCACGCGCGCGATGATCTCCGGCGGCGTGCCCTTCGGCGCCATCGCACCGAACCACAGCTCCACGTCATAGCCGGGCAGGGTTTCCGCAATGGTCGGCACGTTGGGCAGCGAGTACCAGCGTTGCGCGGTGGTAACGCCCAACGCGCGCAGCTTGCCGGTCGACAGGTGCGGCACCACCGGCAGCAGACTGCCGACGATGATCGGGGCCTGGCCCGACAGCAGGTCGGTCATGGCCGCGCCGGTGCTCTTGTACGGCACGTGGATCATCTTGGTCTTGGTCATGCTCAGGAAGAGTTCGGTGGAGAGGTGCGTCAGCCCGCCCACGCCGCTCGACGCGTACACCAGTTGCCCGGGCTTCGCTTTCGCCAGCGCGATCAGTTCCTTGGTCGTTTTCACCGGCAACGATGGATGCACGGCCAACACGAAGGGCGTGATGCCGAACTCCGCGACCGGAACGATATTGACGATGGGGTCGAACGGCGGCTTGTGCGTGGCGGCCGTCGCCGAGAAGCTGCCGGACATCATCATCAGGACGTAGCCGTCCGGCACCGCTTTGGCCACCATCTCCATGCCAATGATGCCGCCGGCGCCGCCGCGGTTGTCCACCACGAACTGCTGGCCCAACGCTTCGGTGAGCTTGGCCGAGAACTGCCGCGCGGTGATGTCGCTGCCACCGCCGGGGGCGAAAGGCACGATCACGCGCACCGGTTTGACCGGGTATTGCTGGGCCAGCGCCGGCGCGACGGCCAGCGACGACAGTGCTGCGGCAGCCAGCGCCGAGCGAGCGGCGGACTGCTTGACGGATGAACGAATCACGAAATTCTCCTCAGAGGGTTTGTTATGGTGGTGACGGGCGTGCCCGGGGCGCTGTTGTCCGCGTTTTTCCGGAGGGCGATTATCCCCGAAGTGGCCGCCCAATCCCGAACGGCGTGCCGCCAGCCCATTCAGGGGTTATCGGCGCTGATCTTGGCGGCTTGCGCCACCTTGGTGAACTTCGCCAGCTCGGATTTGAACAGCGCCGCGGTCTCCTCCGGACTGGTGCCCACCACTTCGGCGCCGAGCGAGGCCAGCCTTTCCTTCACATCCGGCAACGCCAGCGCCTTGAGCATTTCCTGGTTGAGCCGGATGATGATTTCCCGCGGCGTCTTCACCGGGGCCACCGCGCCATACCAGGTGCTCATGGCATAGCCGGGCACGCCGGACTCCGCCACCGTGGGCACGTCCGGCAGCACGCCCACACGCTTTTCGGTGGTGACCGCCAGCGCCCGCACACGTCCGGACTGGATGTGCGGGATGATCGGCGGCATGGTGTTGAACGCCGACATGACCTGCCCGCCCACGAGATCGATCGCGATCGGGCCGCCCCCTTTGTAGGGAATCGCCAGCAGATCGGTCTTGGTCATCATCTTGAACATCTCGCCGGCGAAATGCTCGGGGCTGCCGACGCCAGACGTTGCGTAGGTGAGCGTGCCGGGCTTGGCGCGCGCGAGGGCGATGTACTCCTTCACCGTCTTCGCCGGCAGCGAAGGATGCACGCACAGGACGTTGGGCACGGTCGACACCACGGTGATCGGCGTCAGGTCGCGCTCGATGTCGTAGCCGAGGTTCTTGTACACCGGCTTGCTCATGATGTGCGTGACGGACATGAACAGCAGCGTGTAGCCATCGCCCGGTGCTTCGGCCGCCAGCCGCGCGGCGATGTTCGCGTTCGCGCCCGGCCGGTTGTCCACCACGAACTGCTGCTTCATCGAATCCGACAGCTTGGCGGTCACCGCGCGCGCCATGATGTCGGTACCGCCGCCGGGCGCAAACCCGACCAGCACGCGGACCGTCTTCGTCGGATACGCCTGCTGCGCAAGCGCGCCGCCCGTGCCGAGCGCTGCGGCGACGGCCGCCGCCAAGGACGCGCCGGCCTTAATGCCTCTGGCAATGCTGAAGCTGCTTGTGATCATGACTCCTCCTGGTTGTCAAAACGTTGCGCGGTGTTGCCCGCGTCCTGGTACCGTCCGCTCGAAGCCGCATGCGGCTCCGGCTAAAATACCCGCATGAATCCACCCCGCATCGCACTGATCCACGCCACCCCCGTCGCCATCGAACCCATTGTTGCCGCTTTCCGGCGCAACTGGCCCGAGGCGCAGACCACCAACCTGCTCGAGGATTCGCTCGCGTCCGACCTCTCGCGCGACGGCCGCATCACCGATGCCATGCACGAACGCTTCGTGCGGTTGGCGCGCTACGCGGTGGACTGCGGCGCGGACGCCGTCCTGTTCACGTGCTCCGCGTTCGGCACCTCCATCGAGCGTGCAGCCCAGGCCGTGCCGGTGCCCGTCCTCAAGCCGAACGAAGCAATGGTCGCGGACGCGCTCGCCGGAGCCACCCGCATCGGCCTGCTCGCGACCTTCGAGCCGAGCATCCCGTCCATGCAGGCGGAGTTCGAGGCCATGGCGGCCGGCAAAATCCAGGGCGGCGGCCGTGCGGTCACGCTGCGCACCAAGGCCGTGCCGGAAGCCATGCAGCGGCTGCTGGCCGGCGACCCCGAAGGTCATGATGCCCTGATCGCGGAAGGCGCGAAGGCGCTCGCGGACTGCGAAGTCATCATGCTCGGTCAGTTCTCCATGGCGAGCGCCGCGCCGCGCGTGGCTGCCGCCGTTCCGGGAGCGAGAATCCTCACCAGCCCGGACTCCGCGATCGCGCGTCTGCGCGCGGCGCTGAAGGCCTGAACCGCCCGGGCGCCTAGTCGATGCGCTTGGCATCGCCCGTGAACTCCAGCGCGCAGAACGGGCCGCCGTGGAAATCCGCCTCCGGCCCCGGCGGCGCGAGCTTGCCCGCGATCGCCGCCGCGTAGTCCTCCGCGTTGTCGCGCGGCGCGTAGCCGATCTTCGCCGCGTCCGGGCTGTCCCAGCGCGCCCGCGTATTCGCCGAAATGCCGTAGACCACGACGAAATGGTACTCGGGCGCCTCGATCGCGGAGCGCGCCAGTTCCACCATGTCGCCGTGGGAGAGCCAGGTCGTGAGCTGCCGTTTGTCCGCGGGCTCAGCGCGGAACGAACCGATGCGCAGGCAGGCCACGCTCATGCCGTGCTTGTCCGCGTAGAGCCGCCCCACCGCCTCACCGAAGACCTTGGAAACGCCATAACGGCTGTCGGGCCGCACGGGCACGTCCCGGCCCACCCGCCCCTCCACCCGGTAGTAGCCGATGGTGTGGTTGGAACTGGCGAACACGACGCGCTTTACCCCGGCCTGGCGCGCAGCCTCGAAGACGTTGTAGGTCGCGGTAATGTTGTTGGGCAGGATTTTGTCCCACTCGTCTTCGCGCGGCACGCCGGCAAGGTGCACGATGCAGTCGATGCCCGCACAGGCTTTCGCGGCTGCCGCCGGGTCGGTGAAATCGCAGACCACCGCCTCTTCGCCCGGCCCGGGCGTGACGGGACGCAGGTCGGCGAGCCGCAGGAGCGGATAGCGTCCCTTGAGACCCTGATGCAGCACGCTGCCGATTTCGCCGGCAGCGCCGGTGATGAGCACTTTCGTGTTCATGCGGTTTTTTTTCCACGGCGCGATGGGGACGGCGCGCGCCCCACGAACGCCGCCGGCAGTGCCGGTGCGCGCGACTTGTCACGCTGCGCGTCTTCGAGATGGCGGCGCAGCAGCGCCGCCGCCCGCACGCGGTTGCCGCGCTCGAGCGCGGCGATGATGGCGAGGTGTTCGACGCTGTGGGCGCGGCGCGGCGGTCGCGAGGCCGCCTGCCCGTACTCCACCAGCCGCCGTAACTGATTCAGTCGCTGCACCGACTGCAGGATGAAGCGGTTACCCGAGCAGGCGGCCAGCGTTTCGTGGAATTCGCGCGCGACCTCGAACAAATCCTCCGGCGTCATCGTCCGGTAGCCGTCGTCCATGATGCGTTCCTGCGTCTGGCGCAGGCGCGCCAGGATGGCCGGGGTGATCCGGAAGGTCGGCGCCAGCAGGCCTTCCGGTTCGATGTAGCCGCGGAAGGCATAACTTTCCTCGTAGGCCTCCGCCGAGTCGATCAGTGGCAGAAAACCCCAGCCGTAACCGGGGCGGCGCTGCACCCAGCCCTCTGCCAGCGCGCGCCGCAGCGCCGCCCTGACCGCGCCGCGGGTCGCGCGGTAGCGGCGCATCAGCGTGGTTTCGTTGACGGTGTCCGGCAGCGTGCGCGCGAGGCGTTCGCGCGCGATCTCGCGGTACACGCGGTCCTCGCCACGCGGTTCCAGCCGGGCTTCGACGTTCGCCAGCGTTCCGCCGGATCGCACCAGAAAGTAGCCGCGGTTCGCGGCGTGCCGCACGACACCCAACCGCTCGAGCCGCGCGAGCGCCCCCGTCACCGGTGCACGCGAAGTTCCCACCGAACGGGCCAATGCAGCCTCTGTCAGATGCGCACCGGCCGGCACATTCTCACGGCGCACGAGCGACACGATCTCGCGGGCGAGTCGCAGGTGCAGGGTGTTGGATCCGTTGGGCATGGTGGGGGCGCAGACAGACCGCTAGATTGCATGCAATGCTAAACAAATGCAATCCAGGCCCGGGCGCAGTGATGTTGCACCGCAGCGCCTACGCCGCGCGAGACGACCTTACAGAATGTAAGCCCGCTGCGAGAGTCGGGCGGGTGGCGTCTACTCCGCCTTGGCGCCGGACTCGCGGACGGCCTTGGCGTACTTCTCGGACTCAGCGCGCACAAAGGCCGCAAACTGCCCGGTGGCATTACCCACCGGGACGCTGCCCTTGCGGGGAAAGTGCGGCGGGCCTAAGCCGCTCGAAATAGGGTTAAACCTGGGTTACGCGCCGCCGGTGATATCTCGCACACGCTCAAAATATGCGCGTTTCGCACAGGTGCTAATCGACCAGTTGACCGGCGGTGCCTGGAACCCGTTGACGTAATCGTTGACCCCATGATCGTAATAACCCCACGACGCCCGGGATTCCAGTGCAGCTTGGAAGTCGGGCAGGTCCGCTGACGCCTCGTTAAAAAAAATCGGTTTCGGGTTCTCGATGAACTCCGGCATCGCGCGGATCAACTGCGTCTTCCGAACATGGCCTTCTGGTCCCAGATCGTTTCCGTGCGGAAGTATGAGGTCCGAGGTCCGTACGAGATCACCCGTCGGTAGTTGCGACGCAAGCAGACTGGCCGCGACGGGCATGGACCTTCCGCAGAGTTCCTGTGCGAATCGCACATGGTGGTGGACATTTTCGAGCGCCAGGCTGCGGAACTGCAGGTAGTGATAGGACTGCCAGTCCAGTGCGACCTCGTTGGCGATCTCGATGATGATGTTTTTGCGGTTCAAGCCTGCGAGAAACTCGGTTCCTTCACGGATGGCGTGCGCGATGGCGTCATCGTCCTGTAGACGGGCGGTTTGCCCGAAGTAGAAAAAGCTCACCACGGCAACCATGCCAAGCTGGTCAAGCGCTGCGATACATCGTTCCATGCGACGGGCATACGCAGGCTTGAGTCGTCCATCGGGCTCGAACCCGACGTTGATCCACGGTTGCGCGTCACAGCGCATTTTCCAGACGTTGAGCATCGGCCTTCCACCCTGAAAGGACAGCACCACGGCGGAAATGCCGTGCGCCTTCCATTCCGGCAGCGCCGCACAGAACTCGTCGACGTTGCGCTCGGCATCCCACTTCTGAGTATCCGGATACGCGAAGCTGCGGACCCCCGCGCCGACATCGTAGGACTTTATCGCCGGCCAGTTTTCGTCATCGAAGGTTGCCTGTACGGCGCGGACACAGAACAGGCGTCCTTCCACGAGGCGGCCGTGATGGGAGCGTCCGGCATAGGTGGGTCGGCCGTTGAGGTGAAACGACTCGCCACGGATGGACAGGACGGTGGACGCAGCAGCCATAAGTCGCCAATTCTCTTGTCGGTCGAAAAGACTGCCGGACAACGCTGCTCGGGAACCCTGCACCTTACGGAGAGCACCCCCGGTCACGGCCTCACTGCGCGATCTGGATATTGCGATCGATCGCGAGCTTGGTGATCCGCGCCGCCTGCTGCCGGACATACTCCTGAACTTCGGCGGTCGACATGATGACCGGGTCGTTGCCGCGCTCACGGAGCGCGTTGGCGATGGCGGGATCCCGGAGCGTGTCCGCGACGGCCTTGTTGATGGTATTGAGGACGGCTGCCGGCGTTCCCGAAGGGGCGAACAGGCCGACCCAATTGACGTAACTGAATTCCGCCATGGGCTTGAACTCTGCAATCGACGGCACGTCGGGCAGGGAATCAACCCGCATTTTCGTGGTAACGCCAATTGCTCTCAGCTTGCCGGCTGCGATCAACGGTATCGTGGACAGCGTACTAGCGAATCCCATCGAAACGTTGGTGGCGATCACCTGAGTGAGATATTCGCCCGAGCCCTTGAATGGTACATGCGTGATCTGCACGTCGGCTAACTGGTTGAAGAGTTCACCGACCATATGCTGACCGCTTCCCAGGCCATTCGACGCGAAGGTCAGTTTATTCGGATTGTTCTTCGCGAAAGCAATCAATTCCTGAACGTTCTTATAGGGCAGCGAAGCGCTGATGACAAGCACGTTCGGGCCTGCAGCCACAGCCGCGACTGCAATCAGATCTTTGTCCGGATCGTAAGGCAGCGATTTCTGGAAGTGCTTGTTCAGAGCGCCTTGGCTGGCCGACGTGACGAGCAAGGTGTAGCCGTCGGGCTTAGCTCGCACCACAGCAGAAGACGCGATGATGCCGCTCGCACCGGGCCGGTTATCCACGACGACAGTCTGGCCAAGCACTTGACCCATGGTGGGCGCAACGATACGCATCACGACATCCTGCCCGCCACCGGCTGCGCTTGGCACCAGAACGGTGATGGGTCTGCTGGGGAAACGCTCTTGCGCTGCGGCGTCCTGCACCAGGCTCAGGCCCACCCATAGACAAGCAGCGACAGCGTTCACCGAATGCGATAACTGAGCCATGTCATTTGCCTCCTCGCGATTGTGCCGTCGTGTGCCGGTCGCGGCGGAACCTTTATTGCGGCCCAGTCTAACCACCCTTGCGGTGCGCGGGAATTGACGTTTCGGCAATCAACCCTTCGTGAAACGTGAAGGCAAACTGGCGCGGGGATGCAAGAACGGGCGAGCGGGCGCTATCCGCGGGCGAACCTTGAGAGGTGTTCGGCGAGCGCGCGCGCGGCGGTGGACAGCCCCGGCCTGCTCCGAAAACAGACGAGAGAGACGCGCGCGGCCCATTCGCCATCGATCGGTATCGCCCGCAAATCCATCGACTGGACGTTATCCATTACGGCGGGACCAGGCAGTATGCCGACGCCCAGATCGGCCTTGATCATGCGGCATATTCCATCGAGCCCCCGAAGCTGCATGCGCAGATTGAGACTGTAACCCTGCTGTGCTGCTGCGCGCGTGATCAGTGCATGCAGCGAGCTGGTCGCCGGTGTACTGATGAGATTGAATCCGGCTGCATCTTTGAGCGTCACCTTGTGCTTGCGCGCGAGAGGGTGCCGCGGCGGCACCACCACAACCAGTCGATGTTGGCGATACGGCAGGGTTTCCAGTCCTTGCAGAGCGGCTCCCGCGTCGACGATTCCAATGTCAGCCGAGCCTTCCGAGAGCGCCCGGACAATGGCGGCACTGGAACCGTCCTTGAGGTCGATCTTGACCTGCGGGTTTCCAGCGAGGAATGTGGACAGTTCCTCCGGCAGGTGCTGGGTTACTGATGCGGTGGTGACATAGATCCGCACGTATCCCGTGATGCCTTCGGCATACTCGGCGATCTCACTGCGAATCCGGGCGAGCGAATGCGTGATCTGGCGTGCGTGGACGAGCAAGGAATGGCCCGCGGGCGTCAGCGTGACGCCGCGCCCGGAACGGTACAACAGTTGCGCACCGAGGATTGCCTCGAGGTCCTTGATCCGTTTGCTGACCGCGGGCACCACCAGATGCTCACGTTGCGCAGCTTTTGTCAGACTGAGCTCTTCCGCCACTGCGACGAATAGCCGGAGACTGGTCAGCGATAAGGAGCCCATTGCCTGGGCAGGCCTGCCTGGCTTCATAGAACTCCGGGCCGGCGTATATTCGATACCAATTGGCGCTTTCTCGCCCGCGCGGTGGAAGCACCGTTCTGGCGCACGAGCTCAGCGTGGCGTGACGGGACGCAGGTCAGCGAGCCGCAGGAGCGGATAGCGTGCCTTGAGGCCCTGATGCAGCACGCTGCCGATTTCGCCGGCAGCGCCAGTGATGAGGGCTTTCGTGTTCATGCGACTCCTCGCTGGCGTGGACGGACGGCGGACGGTCCCGCCGCGCGCGGGGCCTACTCCGCCTTGGCGCCGGACTCGCGAACGGCCTTGGCGTACTTCTCGGACTCAGCGCGCACAAAGGCCGCAAACTGTTCCGGGGTATCGCCGACCGGTTCGCTGCCGAGCTGCTTGATGCGCTCGGTGATCTCGGGCGTTCTCACGATGCGCACGATCTCCCGGTTGAGCTTGACCACGATCTCCTTCGGTACGCCGGCCGGCGCGTGTACGGAGTACCAAGCGTTGACTTCAAAGCCCTTGACGCCCTGCTCGCTGAAGGTGGCGACCTCGGGCAGCTCGGGCAGGCGCTTGTCGCGCGCGATGGCGACGGCCTTCAGCTTGCCGCCCTTGATCTGCGGCATCACCGACGCGGCAGTGTCGAACATCATGTTGGTCTGGCCGGCGATGGTGTCGATTTGCGCCGGCGCGCCGCCCTTGTACGGCACGTGCAGCAGGTTGATGCCGTTCATGGCCGCGAAGATCGCCCCGGCCATGTGCGGGGGCGTGCCGGATCCGCCGGAGGCGTAGGAAAACTTGCCGGGCGCGGCCTTCGCAGCGGCGATGAACTCCTGCAGGTTCTTGAACGGCATGGCGTTGTTGAACACCAGCACCGTCGGCGCCACCGCGATCTGCGTGATCGGCGAAAAATCTTTCACCGGGTCGTAACCTGGATTCTTGTAGAGGTTGGGCGCCAGGGCGTGGGTCGCAATCGACGACAGCAGCAAGGTGTAGCCATCCGGCACCGCGCGCGCGGCCATGGCGGTGCCGATGGTCGTCCCCGCGCCCGGGCGGTTGTCGATCACCACCTGCTGGCCCCAAGCCTCGGTGAGCTTCTGGCCGATCATGCGCGCCAGAGTGTCGTTGCCGCCGCCGGGCGGATAGGGAACGATCAGCCGGATCGGGCGGGACGGATAAGCCTGCGCGGCGCCGGGGGACGCATCCGCCGCGAACACGAAGGAACTTACGGTGCAGACCGCGAGCGCGGCGCCCACCAGGGCAATCGTTTTCATTTCACTCCTCCGTTCGGGGTTTGCCCCCGTTCTCGTTCATCAGGTCCAGCAACGCGCGGAGACCATTCTCGTAGCGTTCGCGCTCGAGCGCAATCGCGGCGGCGTCCCAATCCATGAACCCACCGCCGGTTTTCATGCCGTAGCGGCCTTTTGCCAGCATGCTTTCCAGCACCCTCGCCGGCCCCTGCGCGTTGGACAGGGTCGGAAACACCCGGCGATACAGGTTGGTGCTGATCTCCCAGCCCGAGTGCTCCTTCTGCAGGATGGGCCCGCAGACGGCGTAGCGGAAACCGAAGCCGTAACGGACGGCGGCATCCACGTCTTCGGCGGTGGCAACACCCTGATCAACGAGGTCCAACGCCTCGCGCATCAACGCCGCCTGGATGCGGTTGACGAGGTAGCCGACCAGGTCTTTGTTGACGCGCACCGGCCGCTTGCCGAGGCCGCGCATCGTTTCGACCAGCCGGTCGGCGAGCGCCGCGTCCGTCTCCGCCGCACAAACGACCTCGACGATAGGCACGAACTGCGCGGGCATCAGGAAATGCAGACCGAGCATGCGGTGCCGCGTCTTGAGTCCTTCGGCGATCTCGCCGATGGGATAGCTCGATGAATTGCTCGTGAGCACAACCGTGGCCGGCGCCAGCGTCTCCAGTTCGGCGAAGATCCCGCGCTTCAGCGGCAGGTCTTCGGTCGTACTTTCGCTCACCAGTTCAACGCCTTGCCACTGTACCTCCGTCAATGCACCGGCGACGCGGATGCGGTCGGCGGCTTCGGCATTCAAGCCCGCGCGCGCCATGCCTTCGCGCAATCGCGCCGGGAGCGCTGCCCGAACAGCGGCGCCGGGGTCCACCAACTGCACGTCCCAGCCGCCGCCCGCGAAGACCATGGCAACGCCGCTGCCCATGGTGCCACCGCCGAGGACGACGGCCTTGCGTTGCGGCGCGTTCATGCCCGCTCAGCCCTCGCCCAGCAGGCGGGCCGCGTTGGCGTACGTCACCGCTTCACGCTCCGCGGCCATCAGACGCGGCGTCGCATCCAGCGTCTTCACCGGCGCGGCATCGGCCATGTCGAAGGGACAGTCCGAGCCGATCATCACGCGGTCGGCCCCCACCGTGTCGATCAGGTGCCGGATGGACTGCGGGTAATGCAGCAGCGCGTCGAAGCTGAAGCGCTTCAGGTGCTCGAACGGGGAGGTCGCGCTGTTCGCGCGCGTTTCCGGGCGCACCTTGTGGCCGTGCGCGAAGCGCCCGATCTGGTACGGCAGGTAGCCGCCGCCATGCGGGAGGATGAAATGCAGCGTTTTCAGTTCGTCCAGCGCGCCGCTGTACATCAGGTGCGCCGCCATCAGCGTCGTGTCCAGCGGGAAGCCGACGAGGTTGATGAGGTAATAGTCGTTCAGCGCCGCCTTGGCGACGGAGCCGTAGGGATGCGTGAAGACGAACAGCCCCATCTTCTCGATTGCTTTCAGCACCGGCCGGAACTTCGGGTCGGCGAGCAGCGCGCCTTCGATCGAGGTCGCCAGCTCCACCCCCTTGAACTGGTATTCCTTGACCGACCGCTCGAGCTCCGCGATCGCGGCGTCGGGGTCCTGCATCGGCAGCGTCGCCATGCCGCGCAGGCGGTCCGGGCGCGCTGCCACCATCTGGCCGATGCCGTCGTTGATGAGCCGTGCCGCACGGATGCCCTGCGCCGCGGGCAGCCAGTAGCAGTACACCGGGGGTGCTGCCGACAGCACGGAAATGTCTAGCCCCATGCGGTCCATCGCCGCGAGCTTGGCGGTCGGGTCGTACATGACGGGTTCCAGCTCGAAGCTGTTCATCGCCCGTACGACATGGCGCTTGCCGTTGCGCACCTCGATCCTGGTGCCGAAGCCGTCCGGCTCGGCCTCCATCGCGGTGATCAGGGTCTGGGGAATGACGTGGCTGTGGATGTCGATGACGGGCATGGCTAACCTTTATTTAAAAAATGAATCCCACTCAGCGGCGATCCGCCGCCGCCAAAAAACCGATGCCCTTGGCCGGCAGCAGCCGGTCCCGCGTCATTTCCGCCAGCGTCGTGATGCCCAGCATCGCCATGTCGCGCGAGAGCTCATCCTTCAGCAGACGGATCGCATGGTGCAGGCCCTCCGCTCCGGCGACGCTGGCCGCGTAGAGAAACGGGCGGCCCACAAACACGAACTGCGCGCCCAGCGCGAGCGCCTTCAGGATGTCGGTGCCACGCCGGAAGCCGCTGTCGATCATCACCGCCATGCCGCCGGCTTCGGCAGCAATCGCCGGCAGCACGCGCAGCGGGGACACCACGCCGTCGAGCTGGCGCCCGCCGTGGTTGGAAACGACGATGCCGTCCACCCCGTGCTCGCGCGCGCGGCGGGCGTCGGCCACGTCGAGGATGCCCTTCAGCACGAGCTTGCCCTTCCACAGGCGACGCATCAGCGCCACGTGTTCCCAGTTGAGATGGTCGCGCCGCGCGCGCTCACGGATGGCGGTCCGCGACATCAGCGGCGTGCGCAGCCCCATGTTCTCGTAGTGCGGCATGCCGTGCGTGAGCAGCGTGCGCAGGAACATGCCGCACAGCCAGCGCGGCCGCGTCATGCAGTCCCACGCCATGCGGGCCGTGGGCCGCAGCGGCGCATCGTAGCCGTTGCGCACGTTGTTCTCGCGGTTGGCCTGCACCGGCACGTCCACCGTCAGCACCAGCGTCTCGAAGCCCGCGCGCGTCACGCGCTCGACCAGCGTGGTGATCGCGCCGTCCTCGCCCGGCAGGTAGGCCTGGAACCACGCGGTGCGCCCGGCCGCCCGCACGTCTTCCAGTCGCATGAGCGATGCGCCGCTCTGGATCATCGGAATGTTGGCTTCCGCCGCGGTACGCGCGAACACGAGATCGCCCTGGTAAGCCGCGAGCGAGGTGCCGCCCATCGGCGCAAGGCCGAATGGCAGGTCGTAGGTCTGCCCGAACAACGTCGTTCCCGCCGAACGGCCCGCGACATTCACCAGCGTGCGCGGCAACAGCGCGAGTTCGTCGAACACGGAGCGGTTGCCGCGCAACGCGACGTTGTCTTCAACGCCGCCGGAGACGTAGCCGAACACCGGGCGCGGCAGGCGGCGGCGCGCGGCCGCTTCGAAATCCTCCAGCGACAGCATTCTGCGGAGCGCTCTGGGTAACGCCGCGACCGGCCGGGCTTCGTTGAAGGGGCGTGCCGGCGCTTGCGCCGCGGGCGTCGTCGGCGAGCCGGGGCTGGGAATGTCGGGCATGGCGCAAACTCCTTCGGGACTGGTCGGGCGGCGCGGAACGAACGCGCCAAGCCCCGGTCATGGTTAAAGACGGGGATTATTCCACGCCGCTATACTCCACCGCATGGACAAAACGCCTCCGCCGGCCGCGCTGGCCGCGCTGGCCGTTTACTACGACGGCACCTGCCCGCTGTGCCAGCGGGAGATCGGCCATTACCGTTCCCTGCAGCCTGCGTGCGCGGTGCAGTGGGTGGACGTTTCCGCCTCCTCCACCGCGCTGCCGCCGGGAATCAGCCGCGCCGACGCGCTCGCCCGCTTTCATGTCCGGCGGCCCGACAGAACAGTTCTCTCCGGTGCGCGCGCGTTCATCGAACTGTGGACGCACATGCCCGGCTGGCGGTGGCTCGCCCTGCCGCTCCGGGTAGCGCCCCTGCCGTGGCTTGCGGAACACGCCTACCGCGCGTTCCTGCGCGTCCGGCCGTGGCTTCAGCGACGCGCCGCCACGCGCCCCTGATCCGTCGTTACGCTCAGGCGATGAGGTCGCCGTAAAGCTCCGGCCGCCGGTCGCGCCACCACGGAATCTTCTTCCGCTCGCGGCTCGCCTGATCGAGATCCAGCGTCGCCACCAGCAGTTGCGGCTCAGTGGTGCCGGCTTCGGCGATGATGGTGCCCGTGGGATCGACGATCATGCTGCGGCCGAGATGGTTGCGCACACTCTCCTGCCCCACGCGGTTCGCGGCGACGACGTAGACGCCGTTTTCATAGGCCCGCGCGCGCAGCGCCACGTCCCAGATGCCGGCGCGGTGCTGCGGGTCGCTGTAAGTGGAATAACAGATCGGCATGAAGATGATCTCCGCGCCGCGGATGGCGAGCACGCGCGAGGGTTCCGGATACAGCCGGTCGTTGCAGATCTGGATGCCGAAACGCGTGCCGCGCCAGTCGAACACGGGCAACGCGCCGCCCGGCCGGAAGTACATCCGCTCGTAGCTGCCGGTGCCGCCGGCCTGCTCGTCCGGGAAGTAGGCCGGGATGTGCGTCTTGCGATAGGTGCCGATGACTTCGCCGCGCTCGTCGCACACCAGGGCCGAGTTGAAATTGCCTTCAGGCGCGCGCTCAGCGAACGGCCAGATCGCGGCGATGCCGTGGCGGCGCGACAGCGCGCGCAACTCCTGCATCACCGGTCCGTCCGCCGCAATGAAGAAACGGTCGAAGTCCGGCGTCAGCCGGTTGGGGAAGAACGGCGCGAGGAACAGCTCGGAGAAGGTCACCAGTTCTACCTGCTGCGCGGCCGCCTGTTTCATCAGCGCCGCCGCGGCGGGCAACATGCCAACCGGATCGTCCGCGAGCACGGGGCCGGTCTGGGCGGCGGCGACGATGAGGGTTCGGGGCATGATCGAGGGATGCGAAACGAAACGCGAGACCTGCATCGCGCGGGCGTCTGTTGGTACAATCGTTGCCGCATTGTTGCACGTGACCCCGGTCCGACAAAACCCCTTTCTTCTGGAGTTCTTCATGCATCGCTTCGCCTTGTCCGTGCTGGCCCTGGGCCTGCTGCCGCTTCCGGCGTGGGCCGCCGATGCGGGCTTTCCCACGCGCCCGATCCGTCTGATCGTCGGCTATCCACCGGGCGGCAGCACCGACATCGCGGCGCGCCTCGTCGGGCAGAAACTCGCCCCGGTGTTCGGTCAGACCATCGTCATCGACAACCGCGCCGGTGCGAGCGGCACCATCGGCGCCGGCATTGTCGTGCGCGCCGAACCCGACGGCTATACGCTTTCGTTCGCCGCTTCGCCTGAAGTGGCGATCTACCGTGCGCTGATGAAGAACCCGCCCTACGATTCGCTGAAGGACTTCCAGCCGGTCACGCTGGTCGGTCGCGTGCCCTTCATGCTGGTGGTGCATCCGTCCGTGCAGGCCGGCAGCGTCAAGGAACTCATCGCGCTCGCGAAAGCCAAGCCCGGCGCGCTCAACTTCGCGTCCTTCGGCAACGGCACCTCCAACCATCTGGTCGGCGAAGCCTTCCGTGCCACGACCGGCATCAGCATCGTGCACATCCCGTACAAAGGCAGCGCGCCGGCGATGGCCGACCTGCTGGGCGGCCAAGTGCAAATGGCGTTCGACACCATCCCCGTCGTGCTGCCGCAGGTGCGCGCCGGCAAACTCAAAGCGCTGGCAGTGGCGACGCCCAAGCGTTCCCCGCTCGCGCCCGACGTGCCGACCATGGACGAGGCGGGCGTTGCCGGCTTCGCGGGCGGCACCTGGTTCGGCATCCTCGCGCCCGCCAAAACGCCGGCTGCCGTGGTGGACCGTCTGGCGAAGGAAGTCACCGCGATCCTGCGCGCGCCGGACGTCGCGCAGAGCCTCAACGATCGCGGCATCGAGCCCGTCGGCAACACGCCCGCGGAGTTCCGCGCCTTCATCGACGCGGAAACGCGCCGCTGGCTGAAAGTGGCGCAGGGCGCGGGCATCAACCCCGAATGAGCGCCATGCGGACCGTCCTCACCAATGCCACCCTGATCGACTGCGTCAGTCCGCAGCCCGCCACCGGCACCTCGGTCGTCATCGAGAAAGGCCGTATCGCCGAGATCCTGCCTGCCGGGAAAAAACCCGCCATCGGCGACAGCGAAGTCATCGACCTCAAGGGCGCATATCTGCTGCCGGGCCTGTGGGACGTGCACATCCACCCGGACTACCTATCGCTCGCCGACATGCCCCTGCCCGACCAGGTCACGCTGTTCGGCCACAAGCTGATGGAGGCACTCACCGAGTCGGGAATCACCGGTTTCCGCTGCGCCGGCGCGCACCACTACATGGACGTGGCGTGGAAGCGTGCTTTCGATTCCGGCCAGTACGTCGGCCCGCGCCTGTTCGCCGCAGGGCACTTCCTGACGACGACCGCCGGCCACTTCCTCACCTCCGGCCACGCGCTGGAATGCGACGGCCCCTACGGTTTCGTGAAAGCGATCCGCGAGCAAATCAAGAACGGCGTGGATCACATCAAGCTGAACCTCTCGGGCGGCATCATGGGTCCGGCGTGGGATCTGCACCAGCATTCCTTCCTGCTCAGCGAGGAACTGAAGGCCGCATTCGACATCTGCCACCTGCGCGAATTCAAGGTCATGGCCCATGCCACCAATCCGGAGGCCGTGAAAAACGCGATCCGTCACGGCGCGCACAGCGTCGAGCACGGCTACATCATGGACGACGAATGCATCGAGCTCTTCTTGAAGCACGGCACCTGGTACGTGCCGACGCTGGCCATCAGCCACCTCACGCCCGAGCAGGTCGACAACGACTGGGAACGCGCGTGGGTGAAACAGCGCGCCATGCACCAGTCGCACTGCTGCCGTGCCGACGCCGCGTCGGATGTGCATGCGACGTGGTTCCGCAAGGCGCTGGAGGCCGGCGTGAAAATGGCGCTGGGCTCCGACATCCGGCCGCTGAAGGACGCCGGACTGCTGGAGATGGGCCTGTGGGTGAAGGACGGCGCGACGCCCTGGCAGACCCTGCTGGCGGCCACCCGCGATGCCGCCGCGCTGTGCGGGGTCGGCGACGAACTCGGCACCGTGGAAACCGGCAAGCTCGCCGACCTGATCGTGGTCGGCGCGAACCCGCTGGATAACATCAACCACGTGCGGCAACTGCAACTCGTGTTCAAGGAAGGCCGGATCGTTTCGGACAAACGCGCCTGATCCGCCGTGCACACTCCACGGGCATGTACCGCATGAACACCACCGTCACTGAATCCGCTCGAAAACTGCCGGTCGTCCGCACCCCCGACATACTGGTGGTAGGCGGGGGTGCCGCAGGACTGGCCGCCGCACTCGCCGCCGCGCGCGAAGGCGCCTCGACGCTGCTCGTGGAACGCTACGGATTTCTGGGAGGAACGCTGTCGGCCGTGACGCTTGGCACTCTCTGTGGCGCATACCTCGTGGACGGCGACGAACACGCCCTGATCGTCGGCGGTGTGTACGCCGACCTCGTGGCGCGTCTTACGGCACGCGGCGCTGCCCTGCCGCCACGGCGATGGCTGAAGAACGTGTCGATTCCCTACGACCCCACCGCGCTGCGTTTGGAAGCGGACCGCATGGCGCAGGCGGCCGGCGTCGAGCTGCTCCTGCATACACTGGTGGTCGACGTCCATACCGTCGCAGGACGGGTGAGCGCGGTCATCATCGAGAACAAAGGCGGACGGGCTGCGATCGTGCCGCGCATCGTGATCGATGCCTCCGGCGACGGCGACGTGGCGGCCCGAGCCGGCGCCACGTTCACCGTCGGCGAAGCCGGCCAGACGCAGTTTGCGTCCACCATGCTCCGCTTCGGCGGCGTGGACGTGGCACGCTTCCTCGAGATTCCGCGCGCCGCACGGCTCGAACGGCTGGAACGCGCTGCCGCGGACGGTTACGCCCTGCCCCGCACGTCCGCCGGCCTGCAGGTCCACCCCAACGAAGGCGTGGTCCACGCCAATGTCACGCGCGTCCGGCAAGTTGACGGCAGCAGCTACGACCTGCTCGACCCGTGGTCGCTGACCGCGGCGGAAATCGAAGGCCGGCGGCAGGCGTACCTGTACGAGGAAGTACTGCAGCGCTATATGCCCGGCTTCGAGCGGGCGAAGATCGTTGACATGGGTGCGCATCTGGGCGTCCGCGAGACGCGCCTCGTCGAAGGGAATTACCGTCTGACCGAGGCGGATGTGCGCGGCTGTGCCAAGCCCGAGGACACCATCGCCTGCTGTGCGTGGCCGATGGAAATGCACGGCGCCGATCGCGGCACGGTCTGGGACTGGCTGCCCGAAGGTGACTGGTTCGGCATCCCCTACCGCTGCCTTACCGCCAGAGGGTTCGACAACCTGCTGGTTGCCGGCCGCAACCTTTCCGCCACGCATGCCGCGCAGTCGTCGGCACGAGTGGCCGCCACGTGCATGGCCATGGGCGAGGCCGCGGGCACGGCAGCCGCCCTTTCCCTCAGTGCGCGGGACGACATACGCCAAGTGCCCGCGCCTGCGCTCCGGCAAAGACTCACCGCGCACGGCGGCATACTGGCACCTCCGGTTTTGCGCGCCGCAGCCTGACCGCACAAGGTCGTGTACAGGACCACAAGAGGAGAACCACCGATGCGATTCGATCGTTCCGTATGCCGGCGCGTGCTGCTGGCCGTTACCGCTATTCTCGTCCCATGGGCCGCACCTGCCGCTGCGCAATCCTATCCCAGCAAACCGATCCGGATGCTCATTCCGTACACGCCGGGCGGGCCAACCGATCTCGTTGGCCGCGCCATCGCGCAGCGTCTGCAGGCAGCGTTCGGACAACAGGTGGTGGTGGATAACCGGGCCGGTGGCGGCGGCGTGATCGCCGTCGAGATCGTGGCCAAGTCCGCGCCCGACGGCTACACGATACTCCTCGCGACGCCGGGCCAGCTCGTGATCCTGCCGCTGCTCGCCCCCCATCTGCCGTTCGACACGCAGCGCGACTTCATGCCTCTCACCAAGCTGGTGGACACCCCGCAGGTGTTGCTCGCCTTCGGCAAGTTTCCACCCGGCACGGTGGCGGAACTGGTGGCCTATGCCAAGCAGCGCCCCGGGCAGATCAGCTACGGCTCCGTGCAGACGGGCGGGACCGGGCACCTCGGCATGGAACTCCTGAAGCAGGCCGGCGGCATCGAAATGGTGCACGTACCGTATAAAGGCACCGCGCCCGCGCTCACCGACCTCATCGCCGGGCGCATCCAGATCATGTTTTCCAGCCTGCCGAGCGTACAGCAGCACGTGCAGGCCGGGCGCGTGAAACTGCTGGCGACCGGTGCGCGCACCCGTACCGACGCGATTCGGGACGTGCCCACAATCAACGAAACGATCCTTGGCTTCGATCTCGTGACGTGGTACGGGATCTTCGTGCCGCGCCGCACGCCGGCGCCCGTGATCGGACGCCTGCACGCGGAACTGCTGACGATCCTGAAAAGCCCGGAGATCGCGCAGACCTTCGCCGCGCAGGGCGTGGAGCCGGCATGGACCACGCCGAAAGAACTGGAAGCCACCATGCAGACGGAGACCGAGCGCTGGCGCAAAGTCATCAAGGCCGCCGGGATCAGGCTGGAGTAGCGCCAAGAGCGCCCGGTCGAGCGGAGCGGCGGCAAACTCAGTCGGCACGTGCCCCGGAGGCTTTGATCACCTTGCCCCACTTGGCGATTTCGGCCTTGATGAATGCGCCGAGTTCCTCCGGCGTATTCCGGCTGAACTCGCTGCCGTCACCCGCCAGTTTGTCCTTCACTTCCGGCAAGGGCAGCACGCGCACGACCTCGGCGTTGAGTTTGCCGATGACCGCCTTGGGCGTACCCGCCGGCGCCAGTAATGCCGTCCAGCCGACCGCGGAAAAACCGGGTACGCCGGATTCCGCCACCGTCGGCAGATCCGGCACGAACGCGAAGCGCCTTGCGCTGCTGACCGCCAGTCCGCGCAGTTTGCCCGCGCTGATCTGCGGGCCGGCGGCAATGGCATCCCCGAACATCATCGTGATTTGCCCGCCCATGACGTCCGCAAGCGCGGGGCCGGTGCCCTTGTAGGGAACATGCGTGAGGTCCACGCCGGTCATCGTTTTCAGCAGTTCCCCTGCCAGGTGCCCGGGTGAGCCTACGCCGGAGGACCCGAAGGTGAGTTTTCCCGGCCGGCTCCTCGCCAGCGCGAGCAATTCCTTAACCGATTTCGCCTCCACCCCGGGATTGACGACCAGGGCATAGACGGTCGTGGCCACCATCGCTACCGGCGCGAAATCGCGGACCGGATCGAACGGAATCTTGCTGTAGAGAGAAACGTTGATGGCGGTGGGCCCTGCCCCCGTCATGATGAGCGTGTAGCCGTCCGGCTGCGCCTTCGCCGTCAGGTCCATGGCGATATTGCCGCCCCCGCCGCCGCGGTTGTCGATGATGACCTGCTGTGCGAACGTTTCGGTGAACTTCTGGCCGATGATGCGTGCGGCGAGGTCCACGCCACCGCCCGGCGGATAGGCGACGAGAATACGGATCGGACGGCTGGGATACGGTTGCGTCTGCGCCACGGCGCTCAGGCAGACCGGCATGAGAACCAGCGCACCCGCAAGGGATACCACGCGATGCCATTTCATCAGTGCTCTCCAAAGTCGGTTGAATCGGCCGGAGACGGGGTGTTGCCGTCCACGCTTGCACAACAAGCAAATTCAACGCCAGCGGCGCCCGTACGGCTCCGGGGGCTAGGCCCGCGGACCCAGCACAGCGAAATAGTCCACCGCCGCTTTCGTCTCCATGACCTCGCCGTACTTCTGGTGCATGTCGAACAGGTTGATCCAGTGCGACGCCTGGGTCCGGTCGAAACAGCAGTCCCCGACGATGCCGATGCGGTAGCGATAGGCCTGGCCGTCCAGCACGGACGCCCGCACGCAGCCGCTCGTCGATTCGCCGCAGACGATCAGGGTATCGATGCCTGACTGGCGCAGGTAGTGCAGCAGCGGCGTGCCGTTGAATGCACTGGGCGCGGTCTTGCCGATCACGAGATCGCCCGGTTGCGGGGCAACCTCGGCCACGATCTGATTCGACAGCGCACGAATATCGGGCGGCAGGTGATCGACGCCGCGATTGGCCTTGCCGCCGCGATCCATGACCCGCGTGCGGTCGCTCGGGAAGCCCTCCAATGCATGCGCATAGATGACCGGAACGCGATGCGCGCGGGCGGCGGCGATGAGCCCCACCATGCGGTCGATGGCCTCCCAGCCCTCGAGCCCGCAGCTCATCGGCCAGTCCTTGATCGACTCGAGAATGGGCTTGCGTTCGTGCCCGACCGCGCCGTAATACACGTCGATCACGAGCAATGCCGGACGCCCGCCCAGTTCGTCCTTCCCCTGCTTGCCCCAGACCGCGAGCAGCTGCTTGTCCCGGTCCGTCAGAAAATCATCCCAGCCTGCCATCGTCGCACACCCCTTCCATCATTCCGCTTCGATCTTAGCCTATCGGCAACGCCCCGCACCAGATATGCGCCTTGCTGTGCGCTCGCGCTGCAAGATAGGATACGTGATGCCGGATCAGAATTTAGACGACGATGACGAGAGGGCGAACCCGATGGGAAGGATGATCACGCTGGCCGCGGCGCAGACCGGCCCGGTGCTGAGCGATGACTGGCGCGACAGTATCCCGGCCGCGTGCGGGATGATCGAGGCGGCGGCGCGCCAGCAGGCGGACATCGTATGCTTCAGCGAACTGTTCATGACGCCGTTTTTCCCGAACCGGCTGACGCATGACTTCGACCGCTACTTCGTTGAACTCCCCGAACCGGCCCTGCAGCCGGTATTCCAGGCGGCCGCGGATCACAAAATAGGCCTGCTGTTCCCGTTCGGCGAAAAGAGCGGCCGGTATTACTACAATTCATGCTTGGTCGTGGATCGGAACGGCAAGCATCTCGGCCTCTATCGCAAGACGCATATTCCCGCGATCCTGCCCTCCGAACTGGCCGGGGGCACCGGCAGTTACGAGAAGTTCTATTTCTCGCCGGGCACGGCGTTTCCGGTTTTCCACCTGTGCGGCACCAAGGTCGGGGTCCAGATCTGCTATGACCGGAAGTATCCGGAAGGCTCGCGCCTGCTGGCGCTGCAGGGTGCGGAGATCATCTTCATGCCGATCTGTGCAGCGACCTACGGCGAGACCGCGCTGCGCGGCAATACGTGGGACGTACCGCTGCAGGCGCGCGCCTACGAAAATGGCGTGTTCGTGGTGGCGGTCAACCGCGCCGGCGACGAACACGGGCGCAAGCACATCGGCCGCAGCATGATCGTTGATCCGGTCGGCGCCGACATGATTGCCATTGCGTCCAATGACAAACCCGAGCTCCTCGTGGCGACCGTGGATCTCGACCATGTCGCCAAAGCGCAAACCAGCCTGCCGTGGTGGCGCGATCGGCGGCCGGAACTCTACGCGCCGCTCGGAACCGTGTAAGGCACCGCGCTACAGTCCCGGATTGTCACGCCCGGTGGCCACGCCGCGGTCAGCGGCCTCCGACGCCGCGGGAGTTACGTGCAGTTCGAGTCCAAGCTCCCGCGCCAGTTCGAGCACCAGATGCAGGTCCTTTTGCAGATTCGACGGCGCGTCGCCGGGGACAGGCGCCTTGAGCATGCCCTTCCAGCGCGGCCCGAGGTTCTCCCACAGTCGCAGCACGCGGCTGTCGGCGACGCCCTCCCGCAGCACTTGCTTCAAGGCTTCGGGCTCCACACCGCCCGCGACACCCAGTGCAAGCCCCTCCAGCAGCGTCATCGCGTTCACGCTGCATACGAGCTGGTGAGCCAGCTTCGCGACCTGCCCGGCGCCGACGTCGCCGACGCGGGTGATGTTCGTCGCAAACGCGCGCAGCACGGGCAGCGCCCTGGCCAGCGTCGTCTGCGCGCCGCCGATCATCAGGCTAAGCGTGCCTTCGGCGGCGGCCAGATAGCCGCCGGAGATCGGCGCATCCAGCGTTGCGCATCCGTGGGATGCAAGCCGTTCCGCGATGGCGCGCACCGGTGCGGGCCCCAGCGTGCTGCCGGTCGCGAAAATGGACTCCGGGCGCAGTGCCCCGAGAATGCCGTCGTTGCCGGAAACGACCGCCTCGGTTTGCGCGGCATCCGAGACCAGGCTGATGATCAGCTCACTGCGCGCGGCCACCGCCGCCGGCGAAGCGCAGGGCACGGCCCCTTCGCGCCGCAAGGCCGCCATCGGCTCGTCGCGCACATCGAACACGGCGACCTCGAATCCGGCCTTCACGAGACGCGCGGCAATCGGCTGGCCGATGACGCCCAGCCCGAGTACGCCCACGCGCATTGTCATCGCCTATTCCGCCTTGATGTTGGCGTCCTTGATCACCTTCGCGTAGCGCGGGATCTCGGCGCGCAGCAGCGCGGCGAACTGCTCGGGCGTGTTCGCACTGATGTCGACGCCCATTGCGACCAGCCGCTCGCGCGTCTCCGGCTGGTTCAGCACCTTGGCCACGTCCTGCTGGATGCGCCTGACGAGGTCCGGCGGCATGCCAGCGGGTCCCAGAAATCCGTACCACGTCGCGATCGCGAAGTCCTTGAACCCGGACTCCGCGATGGTCGGCACTTCCGGCACCAGCGGCGAGCGGGCCACGCTCGTATTCGCCAGCGCCCGCAGCCTGCCGTTCTGCACGTGGGGCAGCGCCACCGGCAGGTTGCCGAACATGATCGGGATCTGGCCGCCGACCGTATCCGCGATGGCCGGCCCTTCGCCCTTGTAGGGCACGTGGTTCATGCGGATGCCGAGCAGCGCGTTGAGCAATTCGCCGGTCATGTGCGGCGTCGAGCCGATACCGCCCGAGCCGTAGGTCAGGGTACTGCCGCTCTTTTTTGCGAGCGCCACAAATTCGCGGAAGGTCCTGGGCGGGAACGACGGATGCACGATCATCAGCAGCGGCGTCGAGCCGATGAGCGTGATCGGCGCGAAATCCTTGAGCGTGTCGTACGGCGCCTTGCCGTACAGAGCCGGCGCCACCGCCAGCCCCGACTGGAATCCCGTCATCAGCGTGTAGCCGTCAGGTACCGCTTTCGTGAGCAGTTCGCCGGCGATCATGCCCGTCGCGCCGGGACGGTTGTCGACGATAACGGTCTGTCCCCACAGTTCGGTCAGCCGCTGCGCGACGATGCGGGTGATGACGTCGGTTGCGCCACCGGGGCTGAGGCCGATCAGGATGCGTACCGGTTTGACAGGATAATTCTGCGCAGCTGCCACACCCGCGCCCAGCGTGCCCACGACGAACGCCGCGGCGAGAAAAAGTCGTTTCATGTTTCCCCTCCTCGAAATGATTACAGCGGCCGCTAGCGGACCGTCTGCCATGCGTCCTTGCTACCCGCTTCCCGCACGCCATACTTGCGTACTGCCTTGGCGTCGAAATTGAACCCGATGCCAGGTGTCTGCGGCAGCAGCAAGTTGCCGTCCTTCGCCACCAGCTGGCGGTCGATCACCCGCCGGAAATTCACGATATGGTCGTCGGGCATGAACTCGACGTAACGCGCGTTGGGCGCCGAGGCCACCAGTTGCACGTGCACGTCATGCCAGGCATGCGGCGAGACCGTCACGCCGTAGCTGGCAGCGGTCGCGGCGATGCGCCGCCATTCCGTGATGCCGCCGCACACCGTTGCATCGGTCTGCAGTATCTCCGCCGCGCGCTTGTCGAGCATCTCCTTGAAACGCCACCGCCCCGCCTCGATCTCGCCGGTGGCCACAATCACCGGCGTCCGCTCCGCCAGCTTGGCGTGATTGTCCAGATCGTCCGGAGAAAACGGCTCCTCGATCCAGTACGGGTTGTAACGCTCGAAACGTGCCATGTAACGCAGCGCGGTGGGCAGATCGCGCCACGCGTTGTTCGCGTCCAGCATCAGCAGCACGTCGGGCCCGATGGCCTCCCGCGCTGCCCGCACCCGGGCTTCCTCCTCCTTGGGGGACAAGCGGCCGGTCTTCATCTTCACCGCCTTGAAACCGTCGCGCACGTGGCCCGCGAGTTCCTTGCCCAGTTTCTGCGGCGTCTTGCCCGGCTGGTAGTAGCCACCGCTCGCATAGGCCGGCACCCGGTCTTCCACCATCGCACCGAGATACCGGTAGAGCGGAAGCTTCGCGGCGCGCGCGTTGAGATCCCACAGCGCGGTATCGATGGCCGACAGCGCGCGCATGACGGCGCCCACCCGGCCCTGCAGCAGTGCTTCCTGGTACATCTCCTCCCACAATCCCTCGATGCGCAAGGACTCTTGGCCGATCAGGCGCGCGCCCAGCAAGTCCGTCACCGCGACCGACAGCAGCCGCCCCGAACTGTTGACCGCGTAGCAATAGCCGATGCCTTCCACGCCGTCTGTCGAGCGAACCTTGACGAGACAGTATTCGCGCGCCGTGACGGTACGCGTGGAGAAGGTGACCGCGTTATCAAGCGGTACGCGTGCGATACAAACCGAAACTGAAGCAATTTTTGGCATGGGTGACTCTGCAAATGTTGTAGGCGATCCCGCTCGCGGGACAGGTGTTGCCGCCGGGAACGGCGCGGCCTCGTCAGCGGCCGGTGAACGCCGGCTTGCGCTTCTCCATGAAGGCGCGGCGGCCCTCGACGTAGTCCTGGCTGGCGAAGCAGTCGGCGACCACGCGCTCGGTGAGCGCGGTGTCGCGCAGGCCGGCATCCTTAACGTATTCATCGATCACGCGCTTGGAAGCGAGGATCGACAGCGGGGCATTGCCGGCTAGCGTCTTCGCGTACGTGTCGACGAAAGCCTCGAGCTCGGACGCCAGCTGCACGTAATTGACGATGCCCAGCCGCAGCGCTTCCTGCGCCGTGCAGCGCCGCCCAGTGAACAGCAGGTCCTTGGCGGCCGACGGCCCGACGAGGTCGACAAGCTGGCCAAGGCGGTCGGCCGCGTAGCCGATCCCCAGCTTGGCGGCGGGGATGCCGAACTGCGCGTCCTCGGTGCAGATGCGGATGTCGCAGTTCAGCGCGATCGCCATGCCACCGCCCAGGCAGTAGCCACGGATCATGGCGACGGTGGGCTTGGCGCTACCCCGCAGCAGCTTGCGGAAGCGGTCGCCCGTTTTGTTGTAGTTCTCGACGTCCTCCTTCGTCGCGCGCGCCTGGTCGAACTTGGAGATGTCGCCGCCGGCCACGAAGGCCTTGTCGCCGGTTCCGGACAACACGATGACGCGGATCGCAGCATCGGCGAGGAAATCCTCCATCACGTCCGCCGCCGCGAGCGACATGTCGAGCGAGAACGCGTTGCGCTTCTCGGGATTGTTGAAAACGAGGTGGCCAGTGGCCCCGTTTTTTCTGGATAGTATCTTGTCGGTGCTCATGGTGCGCGCGTGCTCCTCATCGCTGGGGCTGGACCGGCAGCATGAACGCCACCGCGTTTATGGAGAGATTATTGCGCCGAACGCGAATGGGCCGCAATGCGGCCCGGGAAAAACGAAGACGAAGGGATAAAACGGAAAACGCGCGCGCCGCGAAAGCGCGGGATCAGAATCGGGATCGATCAGGACGACGGCGTCCGGGACCGGCCCGGACGGTCGTTTCAGCGGCTGCGGTTCGGCGCCGTCGACACCCGCTTGGCATGCGACGGGTGATAGACGTGCCCCTTGGCCTTGGCGTCGACCAGGCAGGCCTCGTAGTTCTTGTAGGCCTCGGCCGATTCGCGCAGCACTTCCTTGCTGGCCGAGAGCTGCTGCCACTTCCAGCGCTGGGTCTCGTCCATGTAAAAGCGCCAGATGAAGTTCATGAGTGCTCCTGCAGCCGGCGTTGGGGTCAGACCGTCTTGAGGTTGTCGGCGGAGGACTTGCCGTCCTTGCCCTTGACCAGTTCGTACTGGATTTTCTGGCCGTCGGTCAGGCTGATGCCCGCCTTGTCCACCGCCGAGATGTGCACGAACACGTCTTTCGAACCGTCATCCGGTGCGATGAAGCCGAAACCCTTGCCTGCGTTGAACCATTTCACGGTGCCGTTGGCCATGCCTGTCTCCTGAAGTAGTGGTGCGCGGTTGCGCGGTAGTGAATGCCACTCCGGATAGACTGGCAGCATTGGAGTTTACTCTCTATTGGCCCCCGACACCGGACTAAATCGGTCCGCCACAAGGGAGGTAAAACGCTGGCATCGCTGCACGGTAGGCCGCGTTCCGCGCGTCACCTGAGGTTCGCGGGCGCCTCCCGCCGCCACAGATGGACGCGCCAGCGCAGCGCGATGAACAGCGTGAACGCCAGGCCGACGATGCAGTACAGCGTCGCCATCGCCGGATAGCCGAAGCGCCCGATCAACGGGCCCGACAGCAGCAGCCCGATCGGCAGGCCGTAGATCGCCAGCATCCGGATGCCCATCACGCGGCCGCGAAACTGTGGCGCCGCGTTGCGCAGCAGCAGGGTCGCCATGGTGACCTGGCTCAGGCTTTGCACGAAGCCTGCCAGCACCAGTACCGGGATGCCCGTCGCCGGCTGCGTGAGGTGGGAGTACAGCAGCAACAGCGCGTACCATGCCGCGCACGCGACGAGCATGACGCGCCCCGGCCGCGTGCGGCCGCCGAGCCGGCTCACGACGATGGAGCCCAGCAGCGCACCAAAAGCCGTGCCCGCCACCATATAGCCGAGGCCCGTCTGATCGGTGTGGTAAATCTCCTTCGCGACGTACGGCTGCAGGCTGTTCATCAGCGGGAAAGCCGTCAGGTTGACGAGGAAGGCCAGCCCCATCGTCGCCAACAGTTGCGGCGTTCGCCACACGTATGCGAGTCCCTCGCGCAAATCACGCCACGATGACGGCGGCACGACGCTGCCGGCCGCGGCCGCGGACCGCGTATTCGCCACCTGCCGCGTCAACAGGACACCGGTGGCATACAACAACGCAATGACCACGTAGACCGGGCCCATGCCCAGCGCCGCGAACAGTCCGGCGCCCAGCAGAGCCCCGGCGATGCGGGCGGTATCGACGGTCGTGCGCAAAATGCCCATGCCGCCGATCAGCAGTGCTGGCGTCAGGTTCTCGGCCACCAGCGCGTAGCGTATCGCCATGTCGGACGGGCGCACCAGGCCGAAAAGGCCGACGATGACCAGCACGGATACCGGCGTCAGCAGGCCGGCGAATGCGAGGGCCATCAGCGTGGCCGCGAGCACGGCGTATAACGTCCGCATCCCGCACAGCAGGTTGCGGTGCCCTACCCGGTCGCCGGCCACACCGAACAGCGGCGAAACCAGCGTGCCCATGAACTGCAGCGCGCCGAACAGCGCGAGCATTTCCACCGAACCGGTCTCGACCAGAATGTACCAGCCGAGCACCAGCGCTTCCATCTCGAAGGCCCAGGAGGTCGTCAGGTCCGCGGTCCACTGGAAGCGGAAACTGCGGACGCGAAAGGGCGCGAGCACGGAGGATACGGGCGCCGCGCTCATCGCGCGGCGGCCTTGATCCTGCGGTTTCGCCTCATGCACTCCCCTCCTCCGTTCGCCACGGGACTCGCGGCGTTATTGTTGGTCGTTCGACGCTGCAACCGTTGTGATTTTACGGGATGCCCGTTCCCGCTTTCCCTTCCGCCCCTGCGGTCGCACGGCTGAGCATCCCGCCCGCGCCCATCATCGCCGCGCTGGTGAAGAACACGGACATGATGCCAAAGGCCGAGCCGATGCCGCCAAACACGAAGGGGCCCGCCAGGCGCGCGACGTTGTTCGCGGTCAGCCGCAGCCCCAGCGCCTCGCCCGTGCGCCCATGCGTGGAGCGGCCAAACATCAGCGTGGTGATCAGCGGCTGGCTGCACCCTGTGCCGAGGCCGAAGATGAACGCGACCACGCCGAGCGCGATCGCGTTCTCGAAAAACGGCATGAGCACGAAACCGAACGCGCCGATGTAAAACGACCACGCCAGCAGCCGCGCGCCGCCGAAGCGCGCCAGCAGTTGCGACAGCACGAAGCGCGTCACGAAAGAGGCCAGCGCGAACGCGGCCAGCACGGCCCCTATCGCCGTGGCGGAGAAGCCGAGGCCATAGCCGTAAATCGGGATGTAAAACTGGAACAGGTCGGTGCCGAGTTGCGCGAAGCTGCTGGTGGCCAGCAGCGGCATGACACCAGGATCGCGCAGCGACTTGAGGATGCTCGCGCCGGGCCCGGTCGGGCGGTTGCCACCCGGCAACAGGCGGCCCCACCGCCACAGCATCGCGCCGACCACCAGCGTCATGCCCGTCACCACCAGGCAGGCGATCGCATTGCCCCAGCCGTCGATCGAAAAACCGGCGATCAGCGGCGCGAGGAAGGTCGCCGCGGCGCCGGTCATGCTGAAATTGCTGAAGTTCTGCGCCCGCTGCTCCGACCGGCTCAGGAGGCCGACGAGGTTCTGCACGATGCCGAGAAACAGGGCGAACGACAGCCCGCTCAGCGCCGAGGCAACGTACAGCACCGGCATCGTCCCCGCGATGTACGGAATCACCGCGCCCACCGTGCCGAACAGCACGCTCAACCAGAGCGGCCAGCGCGGCCCGACGCGATCGGTAAAGGCACCGATCGCCCACGACAGGAGCAACGGGCACACGTAGAACACGCCGGTCAGGATGCCGATCTCGAACGGCTGCGCGCCGAGCGACAGGGCATACAGCGTGAAGACGATGCGGGCCGCGTTGGAGGCGGTAAAGCCGATCAGGGCGACCGCGAAAGTGAAGTAAAGCGCCATTCAGGCTTTCTTACAGCCGACTCGATGAAGAAGCAAGCAACCGCTTCTTCGGCAATATCCGCACGAACCCCGCTCCGGCGGGGTTCGTCGTTTCTGCCTTCCCTGCGCCGGCTCAGGCCGCCTTGATGGCGTCCGGATTCACCACGTTGGTCGGCTTGCCGTCCGCGTAGGCCAGGATCTGGTCGAAGATATCGGTGAACTGCAACTCGTATTCCTCGCGCGCCACGTAACCGATGTGCGGGGTGCATACCACGTTGTCCATGTTGAGCAGCGGATGCGTGGTGTCGAGCAGCGGCTCTTCCTCGAACACATCGATCGCCGCCATGCCGGGGCGGCCGGACTTGAGGGCCGCCACCAGCGCGCCCGGCTCGATCAGCGGCGCACGGCTGGTGTTGACGATGAGCGCCGTCGGCTTCATGCGGGCGAGGTCGCTGGCCTTGACGATGCCGCGAGTAGCATCCACCAGTCGCAGGTGCAGCGAGATCACGTCGCACTCGGCAAAGAAGGCCTCCTTGCTCGCCGAGGGTGTGTAGCCGTCGGCCGCCGCCAGCGCGCGGGACGCTTCGCGCGCCCAGACTCTTACCTCCATCCCGAAAGCTCTGGCATAACCGGCGACGACTTTTGCGATGCGCCCGTAGCCGTACACGCCGAAGGTTTTGCCGCGCAGCCCAGTGCCCACGCCGCACTGCCAGCGCCCGGCCCGCAGCGAATTCATCTGCTGCGGGATCTGCCGCACGGCGGCCAGCGTCAGCGCCCAGGTCAGTTCCGCCGTCGAGTAGGACGGCTTGCCGGGGTGCTGACTGGAGGACAGGATGACGCCGCGACGCGTGCACACGTCCACGTCGATGTGCGGATAGACGCTGCGCTGGCTGATCAGCTTCAGCTTCGGCAAGCGCTCGAGCAGAGCGCCGCGGATCGCCGTCCGCTCGCGGATCAGCACCAGGGCTTCGGTATCCTTGAGCCGCTCGGCCAGGCCATCGGTATCCTGGACATGGTCGTTCCAGATCGTGACTTGATGCCCGGCCAGCTTGGGAAAGCAAGCGAGCGTGCGGACGGTGTCGTGATAGTCGTCGAGGATGGTGATGTTCATGGTTTCAACAAGATTGGGCTCAGCGCACGGGGATCGCGCCGCCCATCGTGCCCTAGGGTGCCGGCGCAGCCGCCGCCGCAGAAGCGGCGCGCGCAAAGGTTTCGTACAACGTCCAGTCGAGCGGATGCTCGTCGAGCGTCTGCGGATTCCACATCCGCCGCGGCAAGTCGAATATGTCGCCGCCGTAAACGTGCAGTCCGATCGCGGGGACGCTGCCAAGACACTCCGCAACATGCACCGCGTCCGCCAGCATCGGCAGCACTGACCCGCGCGTGAGCGTTACCTCGCCAGCCTTGCGCAGCGTGCCGTGCTCCCGCCGGTACAGCGTGTTCTTTTCCTCGCCGGACAGCAGCAGGATCGTCGCCCAGGTGCCGTGGTCGTGCGGCGGCGTGCGGCGGCCGGCGGGAAAGCACACCTTCAGCAGCGTCAGATTCGGCGAGCGGTAGAACACCTGCCGCGCATTCCCGCCGACACCTGACACGAACGCCAGCGCCTGTTCGACCGCGCCGGCATCACCGCGCAGTTCATCCACGACGGCGCGCACCGCTGGCATCGGGTTCGCGGCGTCAGCCGCCCGCGCGAATCGCGCGACGAGTTCATGCACTTTCATGGTGGTGTCCGCTCCGTTGCCAGACCCCATTTAACCACGCCACCCGCTGCGGCTCCGCAAGCTTGGGGGATGCTCATAAAGTAGGCCCGACCCCCTGTCCGCGCCAACCTTCGAATCCGCCACCCAGCTCGCCGGGCGCACAACCGGCACGCCCCGGTCCCGCCCTTGACGTGGATCAAACCGTGCGGCTGGGTTTCCCGTACGATACGAACCATCATCCTTACCGTCAGGCGGAACCTCCCATGACCATACTGACCAAAGCACAGGCCGCCGGCATCGGCGCGGCGCTGAATGCACGACAGCAGAAACTGCGCGAGGAAATCCGCGGGGCGCTGGTCGCCTCCGGCACCGACGAGCACCAGCAGCTGGCGGGTGCGGTGCACGACGCCGGCGACGAAGCCGTGGCCAATCTGCTGCACGACGTCACGCTGGAAAGCGTGCACCGCGACGTCCAGGAACTGCGCGCGGTGGAAGCCGCGCTCGACCGGCTCGCGCAGGGCCAACTCGGCACCTGCACGGACTGCGGCGGGCCGGTCGGCGCCAGGCGCCTGGAAGCGCTTCCCACGGCGACGCGCTGCATTGCCTGCGAGGAAAGACACGACAAGACCCACGCGCACGCCGCGGCGCCGAAACTCTGAACACACTGCGTTGAAGCTTACCTTCCACGGCGCCGCCGGCGAGGTCACCGGATCGTGTTACCGCGTCGAAACCGGCGGGGTGCAGTTCCTGCTGGACTGCGGCATGTTCCAAGGTGGCCGCCTCGCCGAGCGCAAGAACCGGCGCTTTGCGTTTGAGCCGCGCGAAATCGCGTTCGTGCTGCTGTCGCACGCGCACATCGACCACTCCGGCCTGCTGCCGCGCCTCGCGGCGCAGGGTTTCCGCGGGCCGGTCTATGCCACCCCGGCCACCTGCGACCTGCTCGGGGTGATGCTGCCGGACAGCGGGCACCTGCAGGAGGTAGAAGCCCGGCGCGACGGCAGCGTACCGCTCTACACCGAGGCCGAGGCCCGCGCGAGCCTGCAGTTGCTGAAGCCCGTGCCCTACGGTACGCCGCTGGTACCGCACACCGGCGTGCGCTGCACCTACCGCGATGCCGGCCATATCCTCGGCTCGGCGATCATCGAAGTCGTGGCCGGCGGGCGCACGCTCGTGTTCTCCGGCGACCTCGGCCAGCCGGACCGCCCGATTGTTGACGATCCCGCGCGCATCACCGCCGCCGACGTTCTTCTCGTCGAATCCACCTACGGCGACCGCTCCCACAAGACCCTCGTGCAGACGCTGGACGAGTTCGCCTACGCGCTGAATGACACGCTCGCCAGCCGCAAGGGCAACGTCATCATTCCCTCCTTCGCCGTCGGCCGCACGCAGGAGCTCCTGTACTACATCGCTGAGTTGCAGAAGGCCAAGCGCGTGCCGCGGATGGACGTCTACGTGGACTCGCCGATGGCGACGGCGGCCACCCGCATCACGCTCAAGTATTCGAAGCTGCCCGACATGGATCATGTGCGCTTCACCGAAAGCGTCGAGGAATCGATGCGCATCAACAAGATCCGCGCTGGCGCAGTGATCATCTCGGCCAGCGGCATGTGTGATGGCGGACGCATCCGCCATCACCTCCGCCACAACATCGGGCGCCCCGAGTGCGCGATCGTCTTCGTCGGTTTCCAGGCCTCCGGAACGCTCGGCCGCCGCATCGTGGACGGCGCCAAGTCGGTGCGCATGTTCGGCGAAATCCATCCCGTTCGCGCGAAGGTGTTCACGATCAACGGCCTCTCGGCGCACGCCGACCAGGCCGCCCTGCTCGGCTGGCTCGACGGCTTCCGCCAGCCGCCGGCGCAGACCTGGGTTGTGCACGGCGAGCCGCTGCCCGCCCATGCCCTTTGCGACCGCATCCGCGAAGGCGGGTGGAAGGCGGACGTTGCGCAGCCAGGACAGACCATCGATCTCAGCCGGCCATAGCGCGTCGCACAGCGAGCCCCGCTGCACACTTTGCACCGGTCGTATCGACATCCGCGACCCCGGCACCTTCCCGCCGTCGGGGTAACGGAATCACCTATGATTCGTTCGCGACACCCCAGTGCGAAGGGAAATGATGAAACCATGGCTGATCTGCAGGGCCTGCAGTCTGCTGCCGGCGTCTCCGGTCGCCGTCGCGGCGGCGCCGCCCGTGGCCTGCGGGGATCGCTGCCTGGCGCTGCAGGGAAGGAAGGGCGCCGATTTCGGACTGGGGTTTGCGGTTGCTTATACGACGACTGCCACGACGCCGGGCTGCGTCACCGTCAACCGGCTCGCCGGCGTGACCACCCAGCAGACGCGCACCGTCTTCCTGCTGCCCGTGCGCAAGGGTGAGACCTATCGCATCGACCTCCCGCTCGACACGCACGTGGGCGGCGCGTGCGGGTGGAAACCGGCGGGCGTATTTATCGACGTGGTGAGCGTGGCGCCTCGGCGCGAACCGCCGAAGCCGGGGTACACGCTGTTCCTGTTTGGCGACGCGCCGGGAACGCTCCAGCGGCTCGACCTTCTGTGCCGGCGCACCGCGTACCGGCGAGCCTCCGGCGCCGAGCAGGCGGCCTATCAGTGCCAGACGGAAGGACAGACCGCGATTCCCCCGCTGGGCCCGGGCAGTCACACCGTGGAGCTGAATCTGAAGGCGCGACCGTGACCATCATCCTCTAGAATCGCCTCACAACACATCGTCGACAGTCTGGAGGAAGTCATGAACATCACCGCTGTACTCGCGGCGGCTACGATCGCGCTTGCAGCGGCAGCGCAGGATGCTGCCGCCCAGAACTATCCCGACAAGCCGATCCGCCTGATCATTCCCTACGCGCCGGGCGGCACCACCGACATTCTCGGCCGCGCGATCGCGCAGAAGCTTACGGAAGCCTTCGGGCAGACCGTGGTGCCGGACAATCGGGCCGGCGCGGGGGGCAATCTCGGCTCGGAGATCGCGGCGAAATCGCCGGGCGACGGCTACACGCTGCTGCTGGCGCCCGTGAGCCCGATGGCGATCAACGTCAGCCTCTACGGCGACAAGATGAAGTTCAACCCGGAGAAGGACTTCACCCCGCTCACGCTGATCGCCAAGGTGCCGCTGCTGCTGGCGGTCCATCCCAGCGTGCCGGCGCGGAACATCAAGCAGTTCATCGCCATCGCCAAGGCGCAGCCCGGAAAACTGACCTACGGCTCCTCCGGCAACGGCAGCTCCAACCACCTCACCGGCGAGATGTTCAAGTCCGCGGCCGGCATCGACATGCTGCATATTCCCTACAAGGGCGGGGCGCCGGCGGCGGTAGCGCTGATGTCGGGAGACATCGACATGGCCGTACTCCAGGTGCCGTCCGCTGGTGTGCTGGTGAAAGCGGGCCGCCTGCGCGCGCTCGGCGTATCGAGCCCCAAGCGTTCGGTAGCGCTGCCCGAAGTACCGACCATCGCCGAATCCGGACTGCCGGGATTCGAAGCCACATCCTGGTACTGCATCGTCGCGCCGGCGGGCCTGCCGAAACCGGTCGTCACCAAGCTGCACGCCGCGCTGGTCAAGCTCCTGAATAGCCCCGAGATCCGCGACCGCCTGGTCGCCGAGGGCGCGGAAGTCGAAACCACCACGCCGGAAGAGTTGATGGTGTTCGTGCGCAGCGAGATCGTGCGCTGGTCGAAAGCTGTCAAGGCCTCCGGGGCGAAACTCGACTGATCCGTGCAGGCATTGATCGTGCTTTCCGTGTGACGGACCGGCCCGGGCTCGCTGCCCCGTCGCCGGACCTCGAAGAACCCACGCAAGGATCTGCCGCTATGTCGTTTCGTCCCACACTGCTCGTTCTGCTCTGCGTGTTCAGCGCGCTCGCCACCCACGCGCACGCGCAAACCTACCCCGCCCGCGCCGTACGCGTCGTCGTGCCCTTCCCACCCGGCGGTACCGATTTCATCGGCCGCGTGGTCTCGCAGAAACTGAGCGAGGCGTGGGGCCAGCCCGTCGTGGTGGAGAACCGCCCCGGCGGCACCACCGTCATCGGCACTGAAATCGTGGCCAAGGCGCCGCCCGACGGTTACACGCTGCTCGTCACACCCGTGCCCTTCGCCATCGTGCCGAACATCTCGACCAAGCTGCCCTACGACCCGATCAAGGATTTCGAACCGATCGCACTTTTCAACATCACGCCGCTCGTGTTCGTGGTGAACCCCACGGTGCCAGCCAAAACGATCAAGGATCTCATCGCCATCGCCAAAGCCAGGCCCGGCCTGCTCAATTTCGCCACTTCCGGCATCGGCAGCTCCAACCACCTCGCTGGCGAGTTGTTCAATGTCATGGCGGGCGTGAAGATCGAGCACGTGCCCTACAAGGGCAGCGCGCCCGCGATGATCGACCTTGTTGGCGGCCACGTCGATCTTGCCGTCACCACACTCACCTCCGCGGTGCCGCTGATCAAGGCCGGCAAACTGCGCCCGCTCGCCGTCACCAGCCTACAACGCTCCCCGGACTATCCGGACATCCCGACGATGAACGAGTCCGGCCTCAAGGGCTTTCAGGCGGTGGCCTGGAACGGGCTCAGCGCGCCGGCACGCACGCCGAAAGACATCGTCAACAAGATCAACGCGGACGTTGCCACGGCGCTACGCTCGCCCGACGTGATCGAAAAATTCAAGAACGAAGGCGCGCAGCCGCTCAGCATGACGCCGCCCGAGTTCAGCGCCTTCATCCGGGACGAGTTGGTCAAGTGGGGTAAAGTCGTGGCCTTCGCCAAGATCAAGTCGCTGTAATCCCCCGCCTCCATTTACGGTTCCAGTCATGACCAAGCAGAGAAGTGATGCCATGGGCGATCTCGCCGCGCTCGAGCGCGCGATCGCCGCCAGCCCTTACGACGCGCTCGTCGCCGTCTCCCCGGAAAACGTGCGTTACGTCGGCGACGTGCACATCGACACCCAGCGCCGCATCCGCGACCGCCTCGCCTTCATCATCTGGCCGAAGCACGGGCAACCGGTCTTTCTGGTGTGCGAGATGGAGGCGTCCTACGTCCGCGCCAACAGCTGGATCACGGAGGTCCGCACCTACCAGGAGTTCGTCGAGGATCCGATGGCCGTGCTGGCCGGCATCCTGCGCGAACTCAAGGCGGATGCCGGACAGGTCGCGGTCGAGACCGCCTACCTCGCCGCCCGCTATTGCGATGAACTCAAGCGGCAGTGCCCGCAACTCGCCATCAGCCCGGCCGAGCCGCTACTGGCGAAAGTACGCATGTTCAAGACGCCGCGCGAGAAAGCGCAGATCATCTTTGCCTTCCAGGCCACCGAGAAGGCGTTCCTGCATGCCTTCTCCACCGCCAAGGTCGGCGAGCCGGAACGCGACATGGCCATACGGCTGGCCGAGGCCATCCTGGCCGAAGGCGCGGACCTGATCAACGCCAACCACTGCAACGCCGGTACTAACACCAGCTTCCCGCACATGGCGCCCTCGGACTACCGCCTGCAGAAGGGCGACATCCTGAAGGGAGATTCGGGCGGCTTGTTCAAGCAGTATCTGTCGAACGTTGGCCGCACGGCCAAGCTCGGCAAACCGACGGACGAGGACCTGTCGATCTGGGGCAAGCTGCGCGAAGTGCATCACAAGGTGATCGATCAGTGCCGGGTGGGCAAGACTGGCCGCGAACTGTTCGAACTGGCCAAAACCACGCAGATCGGGCTCGGCCTGCCCTTCACCTACTCACACAACGGCCACTCCATCGGTCTGAACGGCCACGAACACCCGATCATCAACCCTCACGAGGAAATCCCGTACGAGGTGGGCATGCTCACGACGGTGGAAACCCGCGTGCGTTTCGCGGGCAAGGTCGGCTACCACATGGAAGACATCATCGAGATCACCGACGGCCCCCCGATCTGGCACGCCAAGTACTTCCCGAACGAGGAACTGCTGGTCGTCGACTGAGCGTCGGCGCCAGCGGGCGCGCCTCAGGGGGCGGGCTTGGGCATGCCCCACTTCATGCGCATGCTGGCGTTCTGGCAAGTGCTGTTGAGATCGTCCCGCAAGGCTTCGTCGGTCAGCACCGCCGGCGCATCGAGGAATCCCTCCTTCACGAGTTTTTTCTCGATCTCCTGCCAGCCGAAATGCTGGCCTGACTCCGCCATCTGCCGGGCGATCTTGGTGATATCGGCACTGCGATCTGAATCGGGTTCCATAGGGCACCTCCACCGGCACGGTAAATCCAGAGAACGCTGCAGCTTAGGGCGATATCGTAGCGCCAGCGAAGGTCAAAACGCACGCTCTTCTTCAGCAGCGTGCGCCGTGTCGCCCCTGTAGGAGAAAGTCAGCCTCACGCTGACAGGTACGCCTGCCGGACAGTGAGACGATGCGGGTGTCGGTTGCGCTTCTCCCTGGGCGCGCAGATCCGACACTGGCCCGCCGGCTCAAGTCCCCTGTCTTCGCCGGCGGGCTTTTCTTTTGCCCCCCTCGCTACGCGCGATCCTGTCGATACCGGCCGACCTCCTGGCGAAAAATACCGGCAGTAGTAATCCCCATTTCCGTCGCTCCCCTATCCGCGCTGGACGCGCTGAGAGGCAACGACTGGCGGATCCAGATCGACGACGCGATGAACCGGATCTCGCAGCCGGGCGGCCGGATCTACGTACGTAAAAAAGCCCGGTCCGAAAACACCGGGCCGGGCCTTCCGTCGCGCCGCTACCGGTTACATCCGGCCGCTAGGGCTCGAATCTCGTGAACCCGCGTACGGCGCGGACGGATCAGCACTCGCGTTCGGATTCTGGTCGTAGCCAGACCGCGAACGCGCATCGCGGTCGTACTGCGTGCCGGTGTTCGCCTGGTTGAACGCCTTCTGGCGATCCCGGTTGGACAATGCGCCGGGGCCGGGGGCGGACCCTTCGCTGACGCCGCCGTTCTCGTTGAAGTCATTGGAACTGCGCGACGGCGGCTGGACCATGGTCTGACTGAACGCGAATTGCGCGCCCAGCGTCAGGGTCGAAGCGAGCAGCAGGGTGGTGAGGGATTTGTGCATGGTGTCTCCGGTTGGCTAACGTACACGCGCATGTTGCGCTGCTGCCCAGGTTCACCCTGTCGGACACTTCCTCATTTCTGAGTAGGACTAACCCACTCTCCCGGTCGAAAATTCCACGTCCGAAACCACGCCCTTCGTGTCGAAGGTAACTATCAGCACCTTGCGGGAAACGCGGAGGTTGAACGCCGTGCCCCGCGTCTCGACGTGGGCATAGACCGCCGCTTGCATGCCTGGCGTCTTGATCATCGGATAAACGTAATAGCCGCCCGGCTTGCCGAACCACTGCAGGACTTCCGCCCGGGTCGTCTTGCCTTTGACGATATACGGCACCCGGCCAGCGTCGAAGTCGGTGCTGTCCGCCGGCCCGGACGACGTGAATTCACTGCCGACCAGCAGCTTGTCGTAGAAGGAGTAGGTGGCGGCACGCCCGGCAGTCTCACCATAGGAAATGGTGGTGATGTTCCTGTCGTTCCTGACGAGCGTGCCGGTCTGGCGCGGCGGCCCCAGCTTTGCCACGACTGCCGAGTAGTTGGTCTGGCCGTACTTAAAGGTGTCCGCATCGGGACGGACTAAATCGGTTCCGGCGCAGCCCGCCAGCGCGGATACCGCTACACAGGCCAGCATCCGCCTCAAAGTCGATCCCATGTGCATACTCCCTGTCTGTCCGCTCGCGGGCTGCATGCTCGTGGCCGGGACCTCCGATTATCGGTGCCGCCGCTGAAAACAGGCAACTCACATCGCTGTGCGCACAACGCGTGAAGCGGCTGGCCAGCACCATGCGGTAATATGCGGCCGGCAAAATCCTCCGCCTGCCCGCCACTGATCCCAGGATTCGTGCATGAGCGCCCCGACCCGTTTCGCCCGTTTCAACACTCCCCGCGCAGTACTTGCAGTGCTGCTGGCGCTGCCGGCCATTTCGGGGGCCGCCTTCGCGCAAGCACCCTACCCCTCGAAAACCATCCGCATCGTCGTACCGGCCGTTCCCGGCGGCGGCACGGACATCCTGGCGCGGCTGCTCAGCCCGAAGCTGACCGATGCCTTCGGCCAGACCATCGTCGTCGACAACCGCGGCGGCGCCTTCACCAACATCGGCACCGAGATCGTCGCGCGGTCAGCGCCTGACGGCTACACCGTGCTGATCGCCACCACGCCGCACGCGATCAATCCCACGTTGCTGCCCAAGCTGCCCTTCGATCCGATCAATGACTTCACCATGATCAGCCAGCTCGCCCTGACGCAGACCGTGCTGGTGGTGCACCCGTCGCTGCCGGTCACCAACGTCAAGGAGTTCATTGCGCTGGCCAAAGCCAAACCCGGCTCGCTGACGGCCGGCACCGCGGGCGGCAACTCGGCCTACCTCGCCGTGGAAATGCTCAAGTCGATGGCCAAAATCGAAGCCGTCAACATCCCCTACAAGGGCGCGGGCCAGGCGCTGAACGACACCGTCGCCGGCCACGTGCAGTTCCAGGTCAACACGCTGCTCGCCGCGCTGCCCTTCATCCAGAGCGGCCGCCTGCGCGCCATCGGGGTATGCGGCGCCAAGCGGGCAGCCGCCTTGCCCGACGTGCAGACCGTGGCAGAAACGGTAAAAGGCTTCGAGTCCAGTGGCTGGTACGCGCTGATGGGCCCCGCCGGCATGCAGCGCGACGTGGTGCTCAAGATCAACGACGGCTTCAGCAAGGCGCTGCGCACGCCGGAGATCACCAAGCGGCTGGCCGGGATGGGCGTGGACGTGGTGGCGGGTTCGCCCGACGAACTGACCAGGCTCATGCCACTTGAAATCAAGAAATGGGGCGCCGTCGTCAAAAGCTCGGGCGCCAAGGCCGAGTAAGCCCCGGCGCTCAGAAGTTCCGGTACTTCTCGGTCGCGAGCAGGCGGACGAGCTCCGCTTTCAGCCCGGCGATATCGCCCGCATTGAGCGGCTCGAGATTGCCCATGCGCGCTTCGAAATCGGACTTCGTCGCCGGCAACTGCAGGAACGTTCCCCACGGCTGGGTCTTCGCGCTGCGCGCGCGGCCGTAGAGGTGCACGTGCAGCTCGTGCCGCCAGTTGCCATTGTCCTGGTAATTGATGCGCCCGATGTCGATGCCCCTGCGCGTCAGCACCGTCTTCATTGCTTCGCCGGCCACCATCGTCAGCTTCACCAGTTCGATCGCCCGCTCGCGCGTCAGTTGCGTGCGGTCCTCGGCCACCACTTTGGGATTGATGATCAGGTGCCCGCCATCGCCGCGCGAGACATGCGGATGTTCGAGGGTCACAATCACGAAATGCCTTGATTCGAAAATCAGCAACATGCTCACGCCAGTAGGTTGATGGCATACGCTGCGGAAGCAGGTACGCCTTTGCGTGAGTGTAATCTGGCTGGCACGTGAGCCGCCAATCGTCCCGGGCGGCCCACCGGAATGGGTTACGATCGATGTCGGAAGCGGAACAACAATGGAGGGGAAAGCGTTGCGGATCATGTCCGTCTTGGCCGTTGCTGGAGGCACTGCGCTGCTCACCACGCAGGCATACCCGGCCGAGCCTCCGGAGAAGGCGGCGACTGCCGCCACCGCACCCGCGAAAAAGTCCGCCAGGACAGCGAGGGAGCCCGCCGCACCCCGGCCGCTGAAGCCCGATTTCCGCATGCAATGCACGGTGGGCGATTACGCAAAGCAGATCCGCTTCGTCATGCAGACGAACAAGGGCAAGCCGATCTACGTTGCCTGGTGGAGCAGCAGCGGTCCCTTCCACTGTTCGTTCGAGTCGCGTCGGGAGGATGGGCGGTGGGCGGACTCGGTGGCCGGCACCACGATCGCCCTGCGCAACGGCAGCTTGCTGATCGAACGGAAAGGCGACTTCTACAACGTCAAGATGCTGGACGTGGACAGAATGACCCACTGCGGCACTGAGGGCGTCATCAACGGAACATTGGTCGTTCCCCGCAAACGGGGCGAATGCACCTGGACCGAGCCCGCCCCGGCCGAAGCGGCGCCTCCGCAAACCGGGGAGACGCCTGCGCCGCCGCCATAGTCCGCCGCGCGCTGCGTCCGCAGCGATGACCGCATCAGATCGTCGCTGCGCCGGGGCCAACCGCGGCAGGCGAGAGATTCAGGGATGCCGGATGGCGCCCTTCACCGGCCAGTGGTTCGACGGGCTGGCCTGCAATCACCATCTGCCCGCAGATGCAGGCCGCCTCCACCGCGGCTTCCGGCGTATGGTGAAGGCCGCCCAGCACGTAGGGAATCGAGTGCGGCGTTGCGCCCTTGCAGATCCAGCATCGCGCAAGCCACTTGCCGCGATAGTTCCTGCAGGCCATCGCAACGATGACCCACGGGCCGCTACGGATCAACTGATGCAAGATTGCCTCCTGCGTTCGGAAAGGGGAGCGCGGCTTGAAGCGGCCGTGGCGTTTGCGATGGCGCCTGTGCGCCTTGGTCCGTACGGCTGGCCCCGCTCTGGAACGGAACGGTCAGAACCGACTTTCAGAATCTAGCCGTCGGGTAACGCAAGGACTGTGCGGGATCGCACACTGGGATACCCGACCGGTCCGCCAGGCCCGACAACCGGCGGAAAATTACGATTTGTCGATGCTAGTATTTGGTCCTGTCAACACTTCCGCGCACGCGGCTGCCGCCATGTCCATGACCTCGGCTGAGTTTCTCGGCCTGAAATTCAAGGTAGCAAAGTACGTGCTGACGGTCGCCCCGGACAACAGCGTGGCCCTGGACTGGCCCGACCAGCTTCCCACGGAGACCGAGCCCGACTTCACCTTCATGATCCGGTTCCGGCGCCGCGAGGTAGCCGTCACGCTGTCCGCGCTGGACGTGGCGCGCGGCAACGACTGGCGGCTGCAGATCGACGACGCGATGAACCGCGTCACTCTCAGTTAGTCATCGTGCGCTGCGATCAGCAGCACGAACAGCAGGCCCGCGATGGCGACGGTTCCTGCGGACATCACAGCCGCAATGGCTGCGTCCTCTGCATTTTCCCGGTAGAGATCCTTTGCCATGTCGCCTCCTAGTTGCTGGTGACAGGCGACAGTTTGCGTGGGGAGCCTTGTAGCGTCTCTCCGCGCCCGACCGACACGGCAACGACACTGCGGTCAGTGCATGAGCAGGGTGACGAAGAGCAGTCCGAAGGTGGCGGCAACCGCCACCACCAACGCTACGGGCAACGGATCCGTTACTTCGCGACACTCCGGTCTCTCGGCTCCGATCATGTTCGCTGCCGGAGACGGCAGCAGGATGGCCAGTATGCGTCGCCTGGCGTACGGAGGTCTGTCGGTGCCCGCGCACCAACAGACGCTCCGGTAACGCCCGCTTCTTGCCGAGGCGCGGCGACGCTACACCGGCGGACGGCGCCCGAGCACTCCGAACACGATGGCAAGGATGATGCCCACGACCGCCAGGATCCACGCGATGTTGACGGCGGTACCGGCGATGCCGCTGAAACCCAGCACCGCGGCAATCAGTGCAATGACAAGGAAAGTTACGGCCCAGGAAATCATGTTTACCCCCTGTAGATATCTGGTGACGGTATGGGAGACCGGGGTTCCGGAATCCACACTCGAAGAATGCCCGCCCAGGCGCAGTCGCAGCATCGGCTGGCTGCTGATCAGAACGTAGGAATATTCTGACCGCAGGGTAAGGCCGCCGGCGTCGCGCGCTTGCCTATGAACGGATTGCGTGCGATGCAAAAAGGCAAAAGAACGGCCCCGGAAGCTCATCGCTGAATGGAAACCGGGGCCGGGCCGGCGCCCAGGGACAGATCAAGCACCGGCACGGGAAAGATAGCCTGTATCGGCCCAGGCGTTCCGTACGCTAACGCACAAAAGCACACCCGCAATGCGCGGGGTCGGAGTATCGCGAAGCCGGTCAGCTGCCGCTGTGCTCCAGCACCATGCGACCGCCGAACGCCCGTGCCGCATTGCAGGCGGCTTACGGCGCATCGAACATGCCGTCGAGGATGTAGTCCAGCGGCTCGCCACGCTTCTTGAGGATGCAAGATGCGCCCCATTGATCCGCCACGGGGGTCGCCGCGGCGGTGATGGCCCATCTCAATTCGATGATCGTCATCTGCATGTCGATGCCTGCGGGCGGGGCTCAGGGGAAACCATGGCCTTATCGTATCGCTGGCTGGGGATGCCCGGTCCGAGTGTCGCACGGGCACTGTGGAGTTCCGCACGCCGGGCCTTGGCCATGAGTCCGTACGGACTCATGACCGTCTACTGCACCGTTTCCCCCGGTCCGTCGTCGTCCGGGACGGTCGCCAGCGCCACCGCGAGGTTCTCCAGCCCGTCCGCCACCAGGCCCGCTTCTTCCTCTGTCAGGTCCTGCCTGGCGAGCAGTTCGATGACGGTATCCGTGGGCAGCGCGCCGAACTTCCGCTGGTAGTGCGACAGTTGGGCGGCGAGCAGGCGAGCGGCCTGCGCCACCGCCTCCCGGGATGCCTGCGCGAGCATGCGGTCCGTGAGTCGGGAAAATTCAGTGAGGCGTCCGTAGCCGGTCAAATCGAGCATGGTCGGTCCTTGTGAATACCGCGCGCGAGCGTCGCGCGTCAGTGGTCAGTGGTCAGTGGTCAGTGCAGCGGCTTGCGGTGGCGGGCCTTCTCGGCCAGCACGTGCCGCTCGTGCAGCAGGCTGCCGGCGTCGTCCTGACGCGGCCGTGGCCAGGCTTCCAGCGCGCGCTTCACGCCCGCATGCGCCATCGCCACATGCGGATCGTCGTGCACGCACGACCAGTACCGCTGCGCGAACGCGTGGGCCTGCGCATCGGCACGGGGCGCGGCGATGAAATGCTCCACTGCGCCGCGCACCGAAGCAGTCACGTCATCCAGTACCGGCGGCTTCGCGTCGGCAATGAGGTCGAGATCGACCATCAGTTCGGAGAGGCCGCGCAGCCAGCCGAAGGCCGGATCGGTCGTCAGCAGGCGCAGGAGTTCGTCGGGAGAGAGCACCGTGGCGTGCGCGCGCTCGTGGTCACGCCGGGCGCGCTCCGCCAGTGAGCGGTGAAGCACCCGCAGCGCGCCGGAGAGGTCCTTGAGGGCGGCGGTGTCAGACATGCATGGCAGATGAGGGCGCGCACCGCCGGTTCAATGGCGGCACGCGGTCGTGCGAGCGCCGCTGGTCAGGTTACGACGCTCAGCGCCAGGAAAGGCACCAGGTTGAACAGCACGATCCCGAGCTTGAAGAGCGAAAAGCACAGGTAGTTGGACGCATCGAAGCGCTCCACCGACAGGCGGAACCACTTCGCCTGCTGGCCGTACGTCCAGTCATGGGCGAACGAAAACAACAGAAACCAGACGATCAATATCCCGTAGTTGATGATCGTCGACCACGCCAGAAACTCACGCATTACACTGACACTCATGACATTCCCCTTGGTCCATCTGCCCGCGCATTTCCCTGTGACCAACGTCACCCTACTGGCCGTCATCGCCGCCACCGCGCGGGCCCGGACGAACAATGACACGGGCATATCTGCAAGGTTTGCGCCGGGGACGAGACTTATGTCACGCGGGAAGAAAGCGTTAAGAATCAGTGAGAGTTGCGCGCGGTCGCCCAGGACGCAGCGCAACATAACGACGAAAACCGCCGGATATGCCGGGGCGCCGCCAGACAGGGGCGTCCATCAGGCCCGAGGGAGACGCCGTTATTCATCCCGCTGCCTCGCCTGACTATTTGAGCTTGCGGTCTTCGCGCTTCGCGTCCGCCATGGCCTCGGGTTCCAGTTCCTCGGCAAATCTGTTGAGATAGACAAACAGGCCCCAGGCGGCCAGCAGCACGCCAACCGCGGCGAGCAAGCTCGCCGCAAAGGGAAGTTGCGCCGGATCTTCGTGCAGCGCCCGGAAGGTTGCCACCAGTCCTTCGATGGCCAGCGCGACGATAACGACGACGAAGAAACGCGACAGGAAGCGCCGCACACGGGTGGGCGTGCTGATGTCGGCGTCGCGGATGACCTCTTCCTCAGCGATCGTTTCCGCAATCTGGAGCGCGACGACTGCCGCCGCCAGCAAACCCACCGCTTCGATGATCGTCTGCGCCGAGGCCCCGCTCAATCCGCCGAGAAACGCCACGCCGCCCATGTGGGCGGCAATGGTGATGAGCATTAGTGCGGCGCACGCAAAGAGCACTGCTACCAAGGCGTGCATAAACCGAAACAGGCGCAGGAAGGCCTCCATATCCGGTTTCGTACGGAATGCACGGCCGGCGCGCCGCGACAGGGATGCAGCGGGCAGGGACACCGCACTACTAGCCCACCCGGTCGGTTTCGGCGAGCGTCACCAACTCCGCGCCTTCCGGGTCGGACGCTGCCTTCGAGGCCTTCCCGCAACGGGCACACTTGATTTCGTCTCCGTATGCGATCCCGGAAGGAATCTCCATGAGGCTGTGGCAATACGGGCACTGGGCTTGGCGTTCCATCTCGATATCCTCCTGCCCGCCCCGGGGCGCGCGTTGAACGTGGGTCGGTCTCCCCCGCTCCCGCATGAACGGGTACGGATAAAGGCCCCGTTTTCACGCAAGCATGAAAACGGGGCCTGATCCGTCCCATCAGGGAGTTGGAACGGACTTACCTAACCTTAGGCAGGGCGCCGCGCGGGCGGTGTGGGGGTTTCGCTGATATTCATCCCGGCGAGGGGGATGTCAGCCATCCCCGGACAAAGCAGGAGTTGCGACCCAGTTAGATTGCAGACACGCGTATCCCACGAGGAGGCCACCATGTTGATCGATCATGACGTGCATCACCCTGAAGAACAGTCGGTGCTGCCGACCGTAGTCTCCATTGTGTCCGTGGCACTGCTCGTGTTGCTCTACGCCTCAGTGATAGCAATTTAGCGCTAGGTTGCCAGCGCCCCGATCATCCGGTTGGCCTGGCGCAGCTTCTGCACGAGGTCGACGGAGAGGTTCTTCAGCACGTTGATCATGACGTCTGGTTGCACGGTGGCAAGCTGGCCCAGCGCGCCGGCTTGCAGCCGCCAGATGCGCACGCGGCTATCGGCGAAGACCGACGCACTGCGCGCCGCTTGGCCAAGCAGCGCCATCTCGCCGAAGCTCATGCCGTGCGAGAGTGTGGCAACGCGTTGGTTGGAGCCGTCGTCCAGCGGCAGTACGACGCTAGCCTCGCCTTCCAAAATGAAATATTTTTCCGCGAAGCAACTTTAATGTCTCAGGGCCGGTACGGCCTCGACAACGGGATTGCGATCGCGAAACGCCGGGCCAAGCCCCGTGGAGTATCCTCGTGAAGGCGTCACGACGCAGCAAGCGCATGCACCGGCCGGCTGACCACCCTACCTCAACGATTCTGGAACCTCATGAAGCCCTTACTGCTCACCGCCGCCGACCTCACTGTGTTGTTGACCGCCTGCGGCAAAGAAGCCCCTCCGCCCGTTGTCCCCGTGCCCCCGCCGCCCGCCGTCACCACGCCCACGCCCGCACCCGAAACGCCCAAGGCCGCGGAAGCCAGTGCGCCGGCGCCCACGATGAGCGATGACGAGAAAAAGAAAGCCATCGTAGCCGCGCAGGATGCCGCCAAGGCCAGCGGCCGGAAAAGCGAGTAGCGACCAGCGCTTCATGCGCCTGCAAACAGCGCATGAAGTAAGGTTCGCGAAAGTTAGCGCTTATATATTCTGTCCGCACCGCACGCGCCGCGGTGTGCAGGAAAGGCAAACCCGGGACTCAAAACCCCGGGTTTGTCACTTTTGGACGTCAGAAATCCTCAGCACCCGCCCTGCGGCTTTCTTCAAGACCGGACGCTGAAACGCCTTACAGACGCGCTATTAGCAGGCCGATCACTACACCGACGCCGGCGGCAATACCCAGCGTCTTCAGCGGCTGCCGGATCGCAGCCTGCTCCGTGCAATCGAAAGCCGCAGCGAGGGTTTCATCCAGCGCCGCCCTGCCCTGCTGCAGGGCTTCCGTTGCGAGCTGCTTGGCCTTCGAAGCCGCCGCACAGGCGCGTTCGCTGGCATGTTCCGACGTCGAACTGGCTGTAATGGTATCCATGGAGTGCTCTCCTTCGGTTGTTTACAGGGGACGGCCCACTTCGGCCAGGTTGTGGGTGGTACGTGCCGCGTGGGCGCTCACGGGACGCGAGGTCACAACGGGCTTGGCATCAGGCAACCCATCCTCAGTGCCGTTCAAGCGCTGCTGCACCAGTATCGCGGCGAGTTCGGCCTTCCCGTCCAAGCTTTGCAGCGCGAGGGTGAGATCAACCGGCAACCGGTCGCCATCGCCCAGCAGGCTTTTGAGTTCCCAGCGCACGGCGGTACAGGCCTTGTTCAGCCTTTCCAGGCGCAAATCGATGTTGATGTCGGCAGCCATTCTGATTCCCGTCGGGCATCGCGGATTGCGACATGGAGGGAATGTAGTCAGCGGGCTGACGACGGTCTGCCGGTGTTTGGCTGACAAACTGGAGGCCAGGTGCGCTTGGTGCGCATGCCACAAATAATCACGGGACCAGAACTTCGGGCGCATCCTGTTTGATGTGTTTACCCGAAATGGGATGTTTGCTGACCAGTCATCTTGACGTCTAGACGTCAAATTGACTATATAGGCGGTATGAGCGCCGCTAACGTCAAACGTCGCCCTGGTGAAGTCCGGGATGCGATTATCGAAGTACTGATGGCCAACCCAAGCGGAGCAGCCTTAGAGACCATTCAGTCCGAGGTTGTCGAACGTATAGGGGAGGTCCCCGGCTCATCAATTCGTTCGTATCTGCGACTGAACACGCCCGGCACATTCGCGCGCAGTGAGCGTGGCCAGTACGTCTTGGACTACCAAGAATCCCCTGCGCCACGCACATCCATTGCCCCGGTAGAATCAGTAAAACCATCTTTTCGATTTCGGCAATCGATACTCATTCACGCCGATTGCTGTGATTGGCTCCGCAATCGGGAACCACGAAGCATTCATGCGGTAGTGACGGATCCGCCTTACGGATTGTTTGAGTATTCTCCGGAGCAACAGGAAAAACTGCGCAGCGGAAAAGGCGGCGTTTGGCGCATTCCACCTTCTTTCGACGGCTCGACGCGATCCCCTTTGCCGCGGTTTACCGTTCTCTCCCCTAACGATCTGCGCGCATTGGAAGAATTCTTTTTCTCCTGGGCACGGCTGCTTTGGCCCACGTTAGTCCCGGGAGCGAACGTGCTGATTGCCAGCAACCCCTTACTTTCGCATATTGTTTCCTCCGCGATTTCTCGCGCAGGATTGGAGCGAAGGGGCGAAATCGTACGCCTCGTGATGACGATGCGCGGCGGTGACCGCCCCAAAGCCGCGCATGAAGAGTACAGCGAGGTCAGCGTCATGCCTCGCTCCATGTGGGAGCCGTGGCTTGTTTTCCGCAAGCCGCTAGAAGGTCGCGCCCAAGACAATCTACGCAAATGGAAAACCGGCGGATTTCGTCGCCCCTCGAAAGATAAACCCTTCGGAGACGTGATTCCCTCTGCGCCCACACATAAGAACGAGCGGGCATTGGCGCCGCACCCCAGTCTCAAGCCTCAGACATTTCTTCGGCAAATCGTGCGAGGGGTACTGCCACTCGGCGAAGGTGTGATTCTCGATACTTTTGCCGGCTCCGGTTCGACACTGGCCGCGGCCGAAGCCATTGGCTACCAGAGCATCGGCATCGAAAAAGATCCGAAGTATTTCGATACTGCGCGTGATGCAATTCCAGAACTATGCAAACTTCGCACGAAGTCGGACGGAAACTAAGCTCGATACACCCAGCTCCGCCGCAGCTTCTCGATGCCAGCCTTGTGAAGGGTTGCCGTTCTCGTTCCCAGTTCGCTCCTCGCGTTCCGGCGGAAATCGTCAACCATAACCTGCCCCAGATACACCTCTGAAAATGCTAGCGGTGATCGATTGCGAGCTGGTTCCGTTTCGTTATCGACCTGCACTAGTGTCCGGACGTTGAACGCTTGAATCGCGCTAACATATTGAACTGAAATAGATAACTCATGGTTTTTCTTGGTCTCGATTTGAAACACGCCACCGCCTCGATTTGCCATTCTGCGATG
>Ga0163144_10001814_pt1 | contig 49981 bp, 50 predicted proteins | sample OliLak19BULKMAT1_FD_123175 | JGI IMG/M metagenome (GOLD analysis project Ga0163144, IMG submission 123175) | Freshwater microbial mat bacterial communities from Lake Vanda, McMurdo Dry Valleys, Antarctica - Oligotrophic Lake LV.19.BULKMAT1 | ecosystem: Environmental > Aquatic > Freshwater >... | reverse complement strand
CAGCAAACCTGTAAAAAAACAAATCAATACACCTGCTACCACCCATGCCCATGGAACCACAAAGCCGGTTTTTAAAAACACAGATGCAAGATTGCCAACAAGAATACCCAAAATAATTCCAATGGCGGCTCCTAATAAACTAATCAAAATACTTTCCCATAAGAACTGTGTACGAATATTTGAACCTCTTGCGCCAAGTGATTTTGATAATCCAATTTCTCTTGTACGTTCGTTCACTGCTACCAACATGATATTTGTTAACCCAATAGCAGCACCAAATAGGGTGATGATGCCAATAACCATTGCAGCATAACGTACATAGCGCAACGTATTCTTTAATTGCTCAACAATACTGTCGCTTCTGTCAATATAAAAATTATCAGCTTCTTTGATATTAAGTTTACGGGCTTGTCGAAAAAGACCTGTTGCTTCACCAACAGCAGCATCCATTTGTTTAAAATCATTTGCACGGATGGTTACACTGTAACTGCCTTCATTATTAAAAATGCGCCGCACATTGTTATAAGTGATGAGGGCAATATTATCCAATGCGAGGAATGAACTGGCACCACGTTCTTTTAAAACACCAATTACACGGTAGCGATTAGCATTGACCCGGATGATTTTTCCAATGGCATAAGTATTCCTGCCTTTAAATAATTTTCGAACAAGATCGCTTCCAATGATCACGACATTGCGGCCGCTTTCAATATCGAGTTTATTAAAATCCCTCCCCTGTTCCAATACATATCCGCTGTTGAGTAAATAATTTTCATCGCCTCCCATTAAACGAACATTGGGATTTGTTTTAACCCCTTCAAAAAAAAGTGTAGAGTTGCCACTGGCAAATTTTGAAATGCTTACTGTAGCCGGAAACGTAAAACTCTCTTTGAAATTTCTTGCTTCATCATAAGAGATCGTCCGTCCAAGGCTTGAGTTCTTCTCTTTCTTGGCCCCTTTCTTTTCTTTTTTTAAGTCACTCCTGGGTCCGCCACCAAAACGAATATTCCGCTCTTTGAACCGTATGCTGAATGAGTTAGCGCCAAGGATAGAAAAGTTTTCATACAAACTCTGGTTCATAGCTTCAATGGCTGTAATGATACCAATCAATGCCATAATTCCAAAAGCAATGATGGAAACGGTAATACCTGTTCTGAGCTTATTGGAACGAACAGTTCGCCATGAGAGAGTAATGATATCGCTGAATGTCATAAAAGAATTTCATGTCTAAATTAAGAAAGCTTCCATGATAAACAAGTTCTTTCTATAAACGGCATCAGTAAAGTGTGAGCCAGTTGAGCAAAAGGCTGGGGAATACACCAAGGGTAATAATCAGCACAGCAAGCAATATCAGAAGTGCTTTAAAAGAAGTTGTCATTTCAATATGCTGGCTCTCACCTTCTTTAAAATACATGGCTTGTATAACACGGAAATAATAATATACACTTACAGCAGCCATCAACACAGCAAAAATAACCAGCCACAAATAAGTTCCGGTTTTGATAGCAGCAGCCAGAACAAAATATTTAGCGAAGAACCCCGCTGTTAATGGAATGCCTGCAAGGGATAACAAACAAAGGGTAAGGACAGCCGCAACCAATGGCTCCTTTTTGGCTAATCCGTTAAAACCCTCAATGGTATAATCTTTCATTTTAACCAACACTGCAAAAATGCCAATGGTTGCAAAGCAATAAGCTGCAGCATACAATAACAAACCCTGCTTTGCCATATCATTGATTGCAAAAACAGCAAACAACATGAACCCCGCCTGTGCAATACTGGAATAAGCCAGCATTCGTTTTACACTTTGCTGGTAAACAGCTGTTATATTTCCTATGAATAATGTGAGAGCGGTAATGATGGCAATAGTGAGTTGCCATTTATCGGTCATCGTGCCAAATCCATTTGCAAACAAATTCAAAAATCCAATGAATACAGAAGCTTTAACAATGGTTGCCATGAAAGAAGTAAAGACCGTTGGTGCTCCATCGTACACATCTGGTGTCCAGAAATGAAATGGCGCAGCAGACACTTTAAACGCCATTGAGATCATGATCAATACAATTCCTATTACCAGGAAGATCATGAAATTATCTCCTGCTGTAAGATTTAACTTCTCTACCTGGAAAGAAGCTGCTCCTCCATACAGGAATGCAATACCCATGAGCATAATACCTGTTGAAAAGGCACCCATCAAAAAATATTTCAGCGCTGCTTCGTTTCCTTTGAGATTTTTTTTATCGGCACCTGTTAAAATATAAAGCGGAATAGAAATGATCTCAATCCCTAAAAATAAAATGAGCAAATTGTTGAACAATGCTACCAATCCCACACCACACATCACAAAAAAGATCAACGCAAAATATTCATACGGATGGTTGCCGACTGCTTCAATATCTTTTCCACTCAACAGGAAATAAATGATCAATGCGAAAACGATCACTGTTAAAAAAAGTAATCCGAACCGATCATACTGCAGCATTCCATTGAAATTGCTGTCAATGATCATCTTGCCCGCAAGATCAAAGAGATTAACAATTAACAGAACAACAGCGCCAACCAACGCAATTGTTTTAGCAGCTGATTTGTTTTTAATAAACAAGCCACTAAACATCATTACAACCCCCCAAAGCGCCGAAATTAAAATCAGGTTCATCGTTCTTCGTTAAATTATTTAAAGATTCCTAAGATCATTGTTACCGTTTCCTGCACCAGGGCAAAGACCGGTTTTGGATAAACTCCCATTACAAAAATGGCAACCACTATCACTGCTAAACTTGCTTTCTCATACCAGTTAATATCTACTGTTTTTGCAGTTACTTCATTTTCATTTCCGTAAAAAACTTTCTGGATCATCCGTAATGTATAAACAGCACTGAGGATAATACTTAATCCACCAATAGCTGCATACCAAACATTGAATTTGAACAAGCCATTGAACATTAAGAACTCACCAACAAATGCATTGGTTAAAGGCAAAGCAACATTTGCCAATGCAACGATCACCAGCAAAATAGCCAGTGCCGGTGCTTTCTGAGCAATACCGCCCAGCTCGCTCATTTTGCGTGTGCCGAACTGACGTTCGATCAATTCAACAACAATCCACATACCCAATACATTTACACCATGACTGAAAAACTGAATCATAGCGCCCTGTAAACCACTTTCATTATTCACAAACAAGGCAGCACTCATTAAACCTATATGGGCAATGGATGAATACGCTACCAATCTTTTCAAATCATCCTGCTGCATGGCAAGAATACTGGCGTAGATCATTCCAATTACACTTAAACTGATGACGACATGATCAAACATGATTACACCGGCAGGAACCAATGGAATCAACCAGCGCACTACTGCAAACAAACCCATCTTAACCATTAATGCACTCAACACCATCGTAACGGCCGTTGGTGATTGTTCATATGTATCGGGCTGCCATGTGTGGAATGGGAAGACCGGCATCTTGATGGCAAATGCAATAAAGAATAACCAGAATAACCAGGCCTGTTGATTTACAGTGAGCTTTACTTCATACAATGATTGCATGGAGAAAGAGGCATCCGTTGTTTGATAATAGAGATAGATCAATCCAACCAGCATTAGCAATGACCCAACGAATGTATAAATGAAGAATTTAATTGTAACAGCAATACGTTTTTCACCACCCCATTTTGAACAGAGAAAATAAACAGGAATGAGTGCCAGCTCCCAAAAGAAGTAAAACAACAAACCATCTGCTGCTAAGAATACGCCTAAAAGCCCCGCCTGGGTTAATAACATCAACCCATAAAAAATATTAGGTGAAGCATATTTACTTTTCCATGTGGATGCAAAAATGAGCGGATAGGAAAAAACGGTGAGTAAACAAAGAACCGAGCTCAAACCATCCATCTGTAATGCAAAAGATGAACCTAATTGTGGCAACCATTCTGCAAGAAATATTTTTTGATCGGGGTTATCCGGAGTCAGCAACCCAAAAGTCATAACAGTCAGTGAAGCCAGTGCAACAACAAAGCTCCATGTCTTTACCTGCTTTTCATCTTTAATGAAAAAAGCAATGACACCTGTAATCAATGGAATCAATATCAACAATAATGCAATCATAAACAGCCCTGCTCTATTTAATTAAGTATAGTAATTGTAATTACAAAGAAGATTAAAATGCCCAGCACCATCCATAATATATAAGTTCCTACCAGCCCGCTTTGCAGCAACCTCAATTGGCGGCTACCCCACTGTACACTTTTTCCTACACCATTCACCAAGCCATCAATACCGCTCTTTTCTACAAATCGGTTGAATACATATCCAAGTCCATTTAATGGCTTACTGATGATGGTATCATATATTTCATCAACATACCACTTGTTGGCGAGTGTTTTTCCAAAGCCTGTAGCATCTTCTATATCCGGTTTCTTTGTGAAGCGGTTCAATGCATATAAAATAGCAACAGCAATCAATGTTAAACTTACAGCAAGCAATATATATTCAGTTGAATGATCAAGTTGATGTGCTGCACGCAGTTCAGTTGATGCTGCAAATACAGGAGCTAAATAATGTTCAAGGCGATGAGCACCCGGAGCAAATAATTCCGGAATACCAATAAAACCTGCTACTGCAGCTAATACAGCTAATACGATCAATGGAACAACCATTGACCATTGACTTTCATGCAGTTGTTGTGCCTGTTCATCTGAGCCACGGAAAGTTCCTCTGAATGTCATGGCATATAAACGGAACATATAAAATGCAGTCATCAATGCACCGCCCAAACCAATCCAATATAAAATGGGATTGTGTGCGTATGCATTCACCAATATTTCATCTTTTGAAAAGAAACCACTGAACGGAGGAATACCTGCAATGGCAAGGCAGCCAACTAAAAAAGTCCAATGTGTATGAGGAAGTTTTTTGGCCAGCCCACCCATCTTACGAATATCCTGTTCGTGCTGCATGGCATGAATCACAGAGCCTGCACCAAGGAACAACAATGCTTTAAAGAAGGCATGTGTCATTACATGAAACACCGCTCCGGTATATGCACCCACACCTAAACCAAGAAACATATAACCTAACTGGCTGACTGTGGAATATGCCAGTACCTTTTTAATATCGTTTTGTTTGATAGCAATAGTAGCTGCAAGAATGGCCGTTGCCAAACCAATGACTGCAACCACTGTTTGTGAAACAGGTGCCAACGTATATAAAATGTTGCTGCGTGCAATCATGTAGATGCCAGCTGTTACCATTGTTGCAGCATGGATCAGTGCTGATACTGGTGTTGGACCGGCCATGGCATCGGGTAACCAGGTGTATAAAGGAATTTGAGCGCTTTTACCGGCAGCACCAATAAATAATAATAAAGTGATGACAGTTAGAATTCCAACGTCGGTGCTTTGCGCCTGTGAAAACACTTCTGTATAAGTTAATGAACCAAACTGTTGAATGATAAAGAACAAACCCACTAAAAAACCAAGGTCACCAATTCGATTCATCACAAATGCTTTGCGTGCAGCATTTCCATATTCCGTATTCTTAAACCAGTAACCGATCAATAAATAAGAACAAAGTCCCACTCCTTCCCATCCAATAAACATGATGAGATAATTAGATCCCAGCACCAGCAACAACATGCTGAACACAAATAAATTCAAATAAGCAAAGTAACGTGCATAATGATGGGATTCTTCTTCATGCATATAAGAAGTTGAATACACATGAATCAAAAAGCCAACACCTGTAATAATTAATAAGAATAATGTTGAGAGCTGATCAACCTGGAAAGCGAATGGAATATTTAATCCTGCCACATTAATGAAATCAAACAGGTTTACTGTTACGGCCGTAAAATCTTCTGCCGTTGTTTCATTGAAGATGAGTACACTTACAATGAAGGATGCCAGGATCACTCCGCTGCCAATGATGCCGCTGAGCGATTTGCTCAAATTTTTCCGTCCTAATCCATTGATTAAAAAACCAATCAAAGGAAATAACGGAACTAAATAAACCAGGTCGATAATACTCTTCATAATATCTCATGTACGATGTACGATGTTAAATGCAAGATGTCGTACATCGTACATCCGACATCATACATTAGTTTAATGTTTCAATCTGTTCAAAAAGTTTACATCTACACTGTGAATGTTTCTGTACATCATAACAATAATAGCCAGTCCCACACTTACTTCAGCCGCAGCCACTACCATAATAAAAAATACAAAAAGCTGTGCCTCTCCTCCCACCTGCAAAGAGGGATTGAATGCAGCCACATTTTCATAGTGCATTTTACTGAATGCAACAAGCAGCAGATTAACCGCATTCAGCATTAATTCAACACACATGAAAATAATAATGGCATTGCGACGTGTTAAAACACCTGCAACTCCAATACTGAACAAAGCAACAGCAAGAATGATATAATAATTGATCGGCATACCCCAACCCCTAAAGGGGCTATTTAATTTGTTATTAATTTATAATCGTTACTCCCATGTTCCCCCTTTAGGGGGTTAGGGGGCTTAATCTCCTTTCTTTCCTATCACTACAGCACCCACCATCGCACTTAAAAACAACACACTGCTTATTTCAAACGGCAACAAATAATCGGTGAACAATGTTTTACCCAGCGAGTGGATCAAACCAATGTCTCCACCAGTATTTACCTGCTGAATTTTCAATGCTTCTGTTTGACGGATGGCAGCAATAAACACCAGCATTAAACTGCCTCCTGCAACAGCGCCGGCCAGCTTTAACCATTTATTTTTTTGTGGTTCATTATCTGCATTGAGGTTCATGAGCATGATCACAAACAGGAACAATACCATGATAGCTCCTGCGTATACAATGATGTTTACAATTGCAAGAAACTGTGCATTCAATAAAATATAATGACCGGATATTGCAAAGAATACCACAATCAGCCACAGTACACTGTACACAGGGTTCTTACTGGTGACCATCATCAATGCTCCGCCAAGTGCCAGTGCACTCAGAAACCAGAATAAAATTTCAGTGATACTCATAATTTATGGAGTCTCTTGTTTGGTCCTCGTCTTACGTTCGTCAATTAATCCTTTTGCTTTGGCAAATGCTTCCGGGTTATCCTTTGGATGAGGAATGACCAAGTTGTCTTTACCATAAATAAAACTTTGCCTGCTGTAATTAGCCGGGGCAAATGTTTCAGTTAAATAAATTGCATCTTTCGGACAAGCATCTTCACACAATCCACAAAAAATACAACGCAGCATATTGATCTCATACTTGGCTGCATATTTTTCTTCACGATACAAATGTTCTTCCCCGGGTAAACGTTCTGCCGCATCCATTGTAATGGCTTCGGCCGGACAGGCAACAGCACACAATCCGCATGCTGTACAATTTTCTCTTCCTTCTTCATCACGGTTCAAAATATGAAGACCCCTGAACACAGGACTGAAAGGTCTTGTTTCTTCAGGGTAACTGATGGTTACCTTCTTTTTGAATATATGCGAAAGCGTAATGAGCATTCCTTTTGCAATGTTCCAGAGATATATCCTCTCCAGCCATGTCATCGGGCTCCGGTCTACTGCTTTTGCTCTGTTTGTTAATTGCATCAACGTTTATTAATGAGGTTTGCAAATATATTTCTTGTTACCAACTTCAAATCTTTCTTCATCTTCATTATTCAAATCATCACATTTCAACCACTCCTTATAAAATCAATCTCTTCTAAAAGCTTGGCCCGTGCATTGATGGCTTCCCCCTTTGGGGGAAGTGGGATGGGGGCTTGCTATTTCTTCAGTAACATCACCGCTGCCGTTACAATCATGTTAAGTAATGAAAGAGGTATTAAACTTTTCCAACCCAGGTTCATTAGCTGATCATAACGGAAACGTGGAATGGTCCAGCGTACCCACATGAATATAAAAATGAAAAAGAGAATTTTTAAAAATAATGCCAATGCTCCTAATGCAGCCATTGTATTCACTGAAAAGCCCCAGGCACTTTCATCGTAAAACGGAATAATATCATATCCTCCAAAATATAAAGTTGCCATGATGGCGCTGCTGATAAACATATTGATGTATTCAGCAAACAAATAAAAACCCAGCTTCATACTTGAATACTCTGCATGGTAACCACCAATCAGTTCGTTTTCTGCTTCAGCTAAATCAAATGGAGTTCGGTTACATTCTGCAAATGAACAAATGATGAAGATCAAAAAACCGAGCGGTTGCAGAAAGAAATTCCACCAACCTTCCTGTTGCTGCTTTACCATTTCACCTAAACTCAATGTTCCTGAAGTCATGAGTAAAGCAATCAACGCAATACCCATTGCCAGTTCGTATGAAATGATTTGTGAGGCTGCACGCAAACCTCCTATCAAAGAAAATTTATTATTACTTGCCCATGCGCCAATCATGATACCATATACACCAAGGCTCACCACACCAAATACAAATAAGATTCCAATGTTTATATCAGCAATCTGCAATGAAATGGTGCGACCAAATAATTCCATTTTATCACCCCATGGAATAACGGCACTGGTAAGCATAGCCGTAATCATTGCCAATGAAGGGCCAAGTATAAATAAAAATTTGTTGGATGAACTGGGAATGATCTCTTCCTTGAAAAATAATTTCAATCCATCAGCCAATGGTTGTAATAACCCAAAGGGCCCTGCACGGTTCGGTCCAAGACGATCCTGAATGACGGCTGCTACTTTTCGTTCCATGAACGTTGTGTACATAGCAATGACCAATGAAATACTGATGATGAATCCGATGAACAGAAACTTCTCCAGTACCAATGCCCAGTCAACAGCTAATAAAATCATATCCATTAATTTCCTTTCTTAATTTGTTTAAATGATGCAGATGTGGGCGGTCCTTTAATTTCACTTAACTCCACCTGGTTCACTTCCGTTACATCCTTGATATCCATCAATAATTTCGGATCCCTTCCCCCCATCACTTTCTTCAACGTTTCATTCGGCATGATACTGTCTTCATAATGCCCCTGAGAAATCACTGAATGACGATTTACATGTGATGGCCCTTCAATGGTCCAGTCGCTTGTTTTTTTGCGTTCAAAGCGGCACTTGTTACAAATCCAACCGGTTGTTCCGTTTGAACTGTTTTTTACTTCTCCCCATTCATCTTTACGTGCAGTAACCCGAAGCACTTCATCGCCCCGCATCCATAATTGCACTTCACCACTGCATTTATCACAAGCACAATGTGCATCAACCGGCTTGGTAAACCATACACGGTTTTTAAAACGGAATGTTTTATCAGTTAATGCACCAACCGGGCAAACGTCAATCACATTGCCTATAAAATCATTGCTTAAGTTTTCCTGGATATAGGTTGCAATTTCTGAATGATCTCCCCGCATTAATATTCCGTGCTTACGTTCAGTACTTACCTGGTCGGCAACATACACACAACGATAACATAAAATGCATCTTGTCATGTGTAATTGAATATAATCACCGAGGTCATGCTTTTCAAATGTTCTTCTTTTAAATTCATAACGGCTTGCACCTTTTCCATGTTCATAACTCAAATCCTGCAAATGACATTCACCTGCCTGGTCGCAAATAGGGCAATCCAATGGATGATTGATCAATAAAAATTCAACTACTCCATTTCTTGCATCTGTTACACGATCGCTGGTAATATTTTTAACCACCATTCCATCCATAACATTTGTACGGCAGCTTGCCACCAGTTTGGGCATTGGTCGTGGATCAGCTGCTGAGCCTGCAGCTACTTCTACTAAACAGGTGCGACATTTTCCGCCGCTGTCCTTCAAACTGGTGTAGTAACACATTGCAGGAGGAGCAACTTCACCACCAATTTTTCGTGCAGCATTGAGGATACTTGTTCCCGGCTCCACATCAATAGTGATGTTGTCAATTGTTACTTTAAATAATTTTTTCTCTTCAGCCATCTGATATATTTCTTTATGCTGTTGTTACAACTTCTAAAGGCCTTGCATAATTCGCTAAACCATAATTTCCTTTCAATGCATCTGTTGGATGAGTGACATGCCATTCAAATTCATCACGAAAATGACGGATAGCTGCTGCCACAGGCCATGCAGCCGCATCTCCCAACGGACAAATGGTATTGCCTTCAATTTTGCGTTGAATATCCCATAACAAATCTATATCACTCATTTTACCTTTTCCGTTTTCAATGTTCAGCAAAATCTTTTCCATCCATCCTGTTCCTTCCCTGCAAGGTGAACATTGTCCGCAACTTTCATGACGGTAAAATCTTGCCAATGTATAAGTATGCTTTACCACACATTGATCTTCGTCCATTGCAATAAAACCACCACTGCCCATCATACTTCCTGTTGCAAATCCTCCGTCGCTCAAACTTTCATACGTCATCATTCTTGTTTCACCCTTTGCTGTTTTCAGCAACAGGTTTGCAGGAAGAATGGGTACTGATGACCCTCCAGGGATACATGCTTTCAGTTTTTTTCCTTTTGCAATACCTCCACAATATTCATCGCTGTATAAAAATTCTTCAACAGAAATATTCATCTCTATTTCATACACACCAGGTTTGTTGATGTTGCCACATGCTGAAATCAGTTTTGTGCCGGTTGATTTGCCGATGCCGATTTTTGCATATTCATCCCCACCATCGTTCACAATAGGAACAACAGCTGCAATGGTTTCTACATTATTCACCACTGTTGGGCAACCCCACAAACCTTTCAGCGCAGGAAAAGGAGGTTTGATACGTGGATTACCACGCTTACCTTCTAAACTTTCAAGCAATGCTGTTTCCTCACCACAGATGTAAGCACCTGCGCCGGGTTGAACATATAATTCACAATCGAACCCACTACCTAAAATATTTTTGCCTAACCACCCGGCATTTTTCGCTTCTGCAATTGCTTTTTCTAAAATTTCTTTCACCCACCAGTACTCACCACGGATATAGATATAAGAACTGTTGCAACCAAGGGCATAGGATGAAAGGATCATTCCTTCAATTAATAAATGCGGAATGAATTCCATCAAGTACCTGTCCTTAAATGTGCCGGGTTCACTTTCATCTGCATTGCAAACTACATAACGGGGAACGGCTTCGGGCTTTGCCAGAAAGCTCCATTTCATACCTGTTGGGAAGCCTGCTCCTCCTCTTCCACGCAAACCACTTTTCTTTACCTCTTCAACAATGGCTTCTGGTGTCATTGTTTTAAATGCTTTCTCTACGCTACGGTAACCACCTTCACGGCGATACACATCATAATTCCTGATGCCTTCAATATGTGCTTTGTCTAAAAGTAATTTTCTACCCATTTGCCCCTAACCCCTAAAGGGATATTTTATTTTATGTTATCAACTTTTAATTTCTATTCAACTTTAGTTGCGCCTGCCTGCCGGCAGGCAGGTCGCACTCTTGATCCCCTTTAATTCTCTTCATCAATTCATATCACGAAAACAAATTGTTTATTTTTTTTCCCCTCAGCTTCAATTTTCGCTCCTTCTATTTTCTTCGCAAACACAAATGCATATATCAATGCTAAAAAAAACAAACAAAGCGATATTATTTTATAAATCTTATCATCAGTACCTCCAAAAAATTCAATTAGCTGAAAAATAAAGCCAGCTAAAACAAGCAGATTAAAAATTCGAAAGGCTTTTATCTTTCTCATTATTGCTAATTTTTGTTTCATCCGGTTCATCCCTCACTACCTTATCTTTTATTGCCATATCAGCAAACCATTTCGGTTTAAAACGCAACAGGTTACGTATAATTAATGAACCAAACGCCAATCCAATTCCAACAAACAGCAATGGACGCATCGCTGCTTTATCCTTTGTCATGAGGAACGTAATAATTACAATCATGGCTGATGTTGAAAATAAAAATCCAAGAAACATGGCTGTTTTTTTCGTCATCTTAATTCGCTTTTGCTTTTCCTTCTGCAATTAATGCGTCAATTTTTTCTTTGGTCAAATGTTCACGGTAGTCAGGTCCCAGCTGCATCATCGGCGCATAACCACATGCACCTAAACATTCAACTGTTTTCAACGTAAACAACCCATCAGCGGTTATTTGTCCGGGTTTGATTCCAAGTTTTTCAAAGATGTAAGCAATGATATCGTCACTTCCATTGAGCATGCAGGGCCCTGTTTGGCAAACTTCAAATAAGGTTTTACCAACAGGTTGTAAATTATACATGCTGTAGAAAGTAGCCACTTCATATACTTCAATTGATGCAATGCGAAGTAAGCCGGCAACATAATCCATTGCTTCTGCACTCAGCCATCCACCATTTTCTTTTTGCGCCATATGCAACAAAGGAAGCAAGGCACTTTTATGTTTGCCTAAAGGATAGTGAGAGATGATTTCCTCCACCTGCTTTAATTTTTCTTCAGAAAACTTCATTATCAATTATCAGTTATTCAATTATCAATTATCAGGCATCCATTTCACCTGCTATCAAATTCAAACTGCTCATTACTACAATCGCATCGCTCAGCATACTTCCCTTCACCAGCTCTTCATATGCCTGGTAATAAATAAAACATGGCCTGCGGAAATGCAAACGATAAGGTGTTCTTCCACCATCACTGATCAAATAAAATCCTAACTCGCCATTACCTCCTTCCACACTTTGGTATACTTCACCTTTAGGCATTTCAATTTCGCCCATGATGATTTTAAAATGCCAGATGAGTGCTTCCATGCTTGTGTACACGTCTTTCTTCTCCGGCAAATAATACTCAGGCACATTTGCATGATATACTTCTGCTTCGGCACCTTTCATATCTTGTATCTTTTGATAAGCCTGTTCAATTATACTTAGGCTCTGCCACATTTCCTGGTTTCGCACCAGAAAGCGATCATAACAATCGCCTGTAGTTCCAACAGGAATGGTGAAATTAAAATCTTCATAAGAAGAATAAGGTGTATGAACCCGTATATCATAATCAACACCTGCTGCTCTTAAATTAGGACCCGTAAAACCATAGTTCAATGCACGCTCTGCAGTAATAGGGCCGCAACCAATGGTGCGATCCATAAAGATTCTGTTACGTGTAAACAGGTTTTCAAATTCTTTTAAAACAACTGGATATTCTTTTAAAAACTTTTCAAGCTTTTGCCAGGCGGTGGGAGTAAAGTTGCGTTCAAATCCACCAATGCGGCCGATGGTGGTTGTTAACCTGCTGCCGCAGATCTCTTCATAAATTTCATAGATCAGTTCACGGTACTGCATTACATACAAAAATCCTGTAAAAGCACCCGTATCAACCCCCACAATAGAATTACAAATCAAATGATCGCTGATGCGTGCCAGCTCCATGAGGATGATGCGTAAATAATCAACCCGCTTGGGTGTCTTAACCCCCAACAATTTTTCGCAGGTTAAATGCCAGCCCATATTGTTGATGGGGCTGCTGCAATAGTTCAACCGATCAGTTAAAGGAGTGATTTGATATAACGGACGACGTTCTGCAATTTTTTCAAACGCCCGGTGAATGTACCCTACTGTTGATTCAGATGAAACAATACGTTCCCCGTCCACTTCAAGAATGTTTTGGAATACTCCATGTGTTGCGGGATGGGTTGGACCAAGGTTGAGAGTAATCGTTTTTTTCTCAATAGATCCTTCCGGTAATAATATATTTTGTACGTCGCTCATTATTCTCAATTATCCATTATTCAATTATCAGTTCCTCTGCATTTAAACATCCCATCATCTGCCAAACATCTCATCATCTTAACCTCACCCTCGTTCCCTCTCCAAAAGAGAGGGAGGCCTATCTTTTGTTTCTTAATTTATCTTTTATAAGAACCTGTCATCTGCCAAACATCTCGTCATCCTTGTCACGACGGGTTTGCTCTTCCAACGGAAATTCCTTACGCATTGGAAAATAATCCATTTCATCAACATTCAATATGCGTTTAAGGTTGGGATGACCAACAAAATTTACGCCATAGAAATCATAGGTTTCTCTTTCCATCCAGTTAGCAGATGCATAGAGTTGCGTTGCTGTATACACATCGGGCGTATTGATATCAGTAAACACTTTAAAACGTATCCGTACATTATCTTCCAGGTTATGCAAATGATACACAACAGCCAGTTCTCTTTGTTTATCATCTGGATAATGGACCGCCTGTAAATCAGTTAAGAAACGAAACCTCAACGTTTCATCATCAAATAAAAACTGGAGTACTTTTAAATTCAAGTCTTTTGGTGCTTCAAATGTAAGCATGCCATAGGGTTCAGTAAAACCAGTTAACTGGTCACCAAACTTTTCAATGAGTTTATTTTGAATCTGTTCGTTGGTTAATGACATCTCAATTTGAAAATTTGAAAATTTGAAAATTTGAAAATCCTGTTGCTTTAGTCATTAGCACATTTTCAAATTATCAAATTGATTAATTGTTTTATTGAATTCCGTAACTATCTAAAAGTTTCTGGTAATGTTCGCTGTTTCTGCGGCGCAAACTTTCTTTTCCTACGAGGTCCTGCACTTTAATAAGCCCATCAATGATGGCCTCAGGTCTTGGAGGACAACCCGGCACATAAACATCTACCGGTATAACCTGGTCAATTCCCTGTAACACACTGTAAGAATCAAAAATACCCCCGCTGCTGGCACAAGCCCCAACAGCTAATACCCAACGTGGTTCAGCCATTTGCAAATACACTTGTTTCAACACTGGTCCCATTTTTTTAGCGATGGTTCCCATGACCATAATCAAATCGCATTGACGTGGTGAAAAAGCAAGCCGCTCACTTCCAAAACGTGCAAGATCATAATGACTACCCATAGTTGCCATAAACTCAATACCGCAGCATGAAGTTGCAAAAGGCAATGGCCAAATTGAATTTTTGCGTGCAAGTCCTACCACCTCACTCAACTTAGTGGCAAAAAAGCCCTCGCCGGTATGACCCTCCGGAGCTCCTACCATACTGATATGACCATTGTAGTCAATCGGTTTAGGTGTAATATTAAATTGTACAGGCCGAGACATAATTAGTTAATTTGAAAATTACAGAATTTGAAAATTTGAAAATTACTCGCTATATAAACACATCCACAGGCAAAAAGTTTCATCAAAACATTTTCAAATTTTCAATTCAACACATTTATTAATCTTCCCAATTCAAAGCGCCTTTTTTGATGATATAATAGAAGCCGCAAAGGAAAAATCCTACAAACATTAATACCGCCATAAAACCACCCCAACCCAGTTCTTTAAAGTTAACTGCATAAGGATAGAAAAAAATTACTTCCACATCAAATAACACAAACAAAATAGCCACGAGGAAATACTTTACAGCCATGGGCTGACGTGCATTGCCATGAATCTGGATTCCGCTTTCAAAATTCTCTAATTTTTGAGATGTGGCACGTTTGGGACCAAGCCAGTGTGTTAACAGCATCATGACCGCAACAAAACCAATTGCAAACAAAATCTGGATACCGATGGGGAAATAATTTGATGAATCATTCACCTGTTGTGCAACCGGGGAAACGGGATTGGACTGTAAAAGGAAAAACCATTTCATTGTTGCATGTTTTGAAGCGCAAAAATAAGGCAGCACGGTGGATTTACATGCACTAATATAAAAATCCCCCGTTAAAAACAGGGGATTAATAATCATTAATTACTTGTATGAAATTATTTCTTTTGTCCGTTTGTTCCAGGGGATTTTGTTCCAGCAGGTTTACTTTTACCCGTTTGTTTTGTTTGTTTACCACCGGCTCCGGGAGCAGGTGTACTACCTGTTGATTGTGTTTTGGCGCCTGTTAACTGGCGTTTATAATCCAGCGCTTCTTTATCAGTAGGGTCAATTGCAAGAATTTTATCGCAATATTCAATGGCCGTCTTATAATCTTTCTTAACAAAGATGTTATAGCCTATAAAATATTTGTAAGCAATTTTGATTTGCGGACGAAAAGAAACTGAATCTTTTCCGGTTGATGCAATTTGAATAAACTTTTCAAAATGTGGATTGGCCATACCATTGATCATACTGGTATCAATACTCCAATTACTGCGTGCACGCCAATAATAACCAAATGCCTGATCAGGATACTTTTCTGTGTAAACTGCAAAAGTGCTGTCTGCTTTGCGGTAATAATTAAAATCACCTTCACTTCCCGCATCAAAGTAAGCACGGCCTAAATTATATAAATCAACATTTGACGGGGTCTTTTTGGTATTGTATTGCTTGGTAAACCAATAGGCGATAGCCTTTTTATCTTTCTGTCTTTTTGAAAGTTCAACAGCTTTGAGCATATATTCTGCTTTGTTATCAGCAGCTGTATCAACATCTATCGCTTTTTCATAATAACTATACGCCAAGGCCTCACTACCGGGTGTATAAGAAACAATATCACCAAGCAATTCATAATCTTTCGGAACAATATCTTCCGGTTTTGATTTTTTGAAGAACTCATCAATATTTTTCTTTGCATCAGCAAAATGAATAATAGCAGCTGCTGTGTCTTTATTTACAAGAGATTCCAATCCCAATGATTTATAACTATACCCTTTTAAACGGTAGATACGTGGCTTTACTACATTGGCTCCTACTTTAGTAATCATTGCATCACTCTGTGTGATGGCTTCTGCAAATTTGCTTGAAGCATATTTTAAATCGATCCGGTAATAATCATTCTGCGGATCAGCATCAATAGCATTGATATAACTATTTAAATAGGTTTCTGCTTTTGCCACATCCCTGAAATACCAGAAAGCATATAATGAATAATAAGCAGGCCCATAGTTAGGATCCATCCTGATGGCATCTTCATAAGCAGGAACAAAAAATTCCCGGTTCTTCTGACTTTCATAGATGAGGCCTTCTTTATATTTTGCTGCTGCATAATTAGCATTCAGCGTCAATGCATTTTTAAACGCTAACACTGCATTACCCCCATCAACAAGCTTACGGTACGCATCGCCGATGGTTACAAATACAGAGGGATCTTTAAATCCTTTTAAAGTTGTGGCCTTCTGCATCATACTAATACCATAGTTGGCATCGCCTGCTTTCGTGTAAGCATTGGCACGACCCACCGCATGAAGCACTTCCAGATCTTTGGATTTACTGCCATTAACTGCCATATCAAAATGTGTACGGGCATCAGTTGCTTTGTTTTCAATCAATTCAATCTGACCCATACCGGCCAATAATAGGGGTGAAGCTGGGTTACCCTGCAAGGCTGTTTGATAGGTTTGTTTTGCCATAGCAACATCTTCTAAACCAAGATATGCCTGACCTAACCAGTATGCTGCATCTTCATTTTTAGGATTAGCTGCCAGCAATTTGGTAAAAACATCTTTTGCACTAATAAAGCGCTCATAATACATAAACTTCTTTCCTTCGTCAAGCGACTGTGCAAACATCTGCTGCACAAAAACGATTGCTAAGAATACTAAACTGAGTGATCGTTTCATTTTGCTAATTTTTGTTCTTTTAATTTCGTAATCTATTTGCTTCAGGGCCGGTAAAAATATTAATTTATTGGTTTAGAGGCTTTACTAATTTAAGCTTGGTTTCCCTCATCATAAAGATCCGCCAAGCAGGTACCAGATATCCTCTTCTAAAAATCAATTGACCCCTGTCACCTTTCATAAAATTCACCATTGCCTTGCCCAAGCCGGAATGATTTTCTTTTAAGACGTAATAGATGCCCCTTGTGTAAGGATAATGACTTGTTAAAATATCTTCCTGCCAGGGTTTGGTGTAAGAACTATCCTTGCAACCATTACATGGCAGCCAGGCAATTCTTACTTTTTTCAACATGTTTACCTGCGCCGTATCCTCCGGGTTGCCTATCCAGCTTACGCCCACAAAACCTATATAGCCCTGATTTTCGGCTATATACTTCACCACTTCCCAACTGCTTCTTGCAGCTGTGATATTTTGCGTATTCAGTTCCCCGCCTTTTAAAATACTGTCAATAGCAAACCGAACGGTGCTGGTTGCTTTTACCCCATCAAATACCGGTTTATAGGGTAATTTACTTTTACCTTGCAATAGCTGTACCACTTCTTCTTTCTCAAAAACGCTATCGTTTGCATTTCTATTCACCAGGAGCGTAACAGCATCATATGCAAGAAGTCCGCTCTCAGGATACAACTGTAAAGAATCTGAATAATAATTGGCCTCACTCTGTGTTATTTTTTTGGTCACAATCAACATCCTTGTGCTGTCAATCAACAGATCTTCCCAACACTCGGCCTCAGATTTATAATGCGCAATAATCTTTGCTTTGGGATTGGATGATTCAAAAACACTGATTTGTTCTTCTATAATGGGTCGGAAAGTTTCATCCACACTGATATGAATGGTACCGCTTGTGCCCGTATCTGTTGGCTGTGGTTTTTTTTCTTTACAGGAAGTGAGTACAAAAATCATCAGCATCCACAAAATCATCTGTTTTTTCATCCTGCTACTCCTTATAAGTTTTAACCCCTCTGAAAATACGGAAGGCCCCGTATATAAAAGCAGCTATACCAAAAATGGTAATTACCTCGGGTGGTGGAAATGAAAGTTCAAGACCAATATATTTTGATGCTGTCAAAATTCCTCCCATTACCATATAGACTAAACCCATCACCAAATCAAAAATTGCTTTGACGTTGACGGGTTTATTCTTTTTTCTGAAATCTTCCTGAACAGGCATAATCATTTTATAAGGAACGGGCAAGTTAAATAAATTTTATACTGCTCTGCAACTTTTAATAAGGCTTCAACCCTTCATCACATCTATTCTTCAGGTCCTTTAAACGTTACAGGTTGCGTAAAATAAACAGCAACTGCTTTTCCATGTTGTTGGCCCGGTTTCCATTTAGGCATTTTGCCAATGACACGTAATACTTCTTTATCTAAACCAATACCTGCACTTTGTAACACCATTACATCTGTTATATCACCATCTGCATTTACAACAAATCTTACACGAACTGTTTTGCGTTCGCCTGCTTTAAGATCATCAGGAACACGCAACATCCGCTGCAGATATTTCATCCATGCGTCTGTACCACCGGGAAATTCGGGTTGTACTGAAACTGCTGCTGCTTCAAGTATAACAGGCGTTTCAGGCTCTTCTGGTTTGGTTGGTTCTGGGGTAATATTGGTTACAGGCCCTGCTTCTGCCTGTATAAAATTGTCTGCGCCACTTCCGGTTGCAGGTTTGTTTTCAGCACCCGGATTATACTTGCTTGTATCAGTTCTGTCGGGTACAGGATTTTCAACTACATGCACTACAATTACTGGTACAAAATCAGGTTTGGTTTCGGGTTGTGCTTCAACAGTTCTTTGCTGTTGCGGTTTTCTGGGTTTTTCTTTTTCATCATATGGATCTAATACAACAACAAGTGTTTCATGAATTGGCGGAAAACCACTTATCTGATTTTTATTTGGTTTACTCATTACATATAAACACAACACACCCACAAGCAATAACATCAATCCAATTGCTTTCATTAAATGTTTGGGATATGCTTTGCGTATACTGTACGCTCCGTATTCTTTATTCCGGTTTTCAAAAAGAATATCTAAAAAACTGGCAGTAAGGATTTGATTTGATGTCATAACTTGAAGTTTTCTATTGAGATGCTTCACTGAGAATAAATCCACAAGGAATAAATAAACAACAGGTAATGGACAAACAATAAGAATCTGAAACTTGAAACCTGAAACTTGAAACTCTCAATTATCTTTGCACCCATGCGTATTTTAATGGTTTGTTTGGGGAATATTTGTCGCAGTCCGTTGGCAGAAGGTATTCTGCAATACAAAGCATGGAAAGCAGGATTGCAATGGAGTGTAGAAAGTGCAGGAACATCTGCTTATCATCCAGGCAATGCAGCACATGAACTAAGTATAAAGGTAGCAAAAGTGAATGGGGTTGATATCGGCCGGCAGCGCTCAAGGCAGTTTGTAAAAGAAGATTTGTTGCAGTACGATTTTATTTATGTGATGGACAGCAGCAACTATATGGATGTGAAAAAGATAAGTGGCAAATTATGGAACAGTGAAAAAGTTGATCTGCTGTTGAATGAATTGTATCCCGGCGAAAACAGAAATGTACCTGACCCCTGGTTTGGAAAAGAAGATGGGTATCATGAGGTGTATAAAATGATTGAGGAAGCCTGCAATAACATCATCAGCAAATATGAACTGCAAAATACAAAGTAACTTAGGCAAACGCCCTTACTGAATAACAGAGTAACATCATAATTTAAAACCGAGAATGTCAAAACCAAGTTTACCACAGGGCACAAGAGATTTTGGAGCAGATACCGTTCGCAAACGCAATTATATTTTCAATACAATTAAAACCGTTTTTGAATTATATGGTTTTGAACCATTGGAAACACCTGCCATGGAAAACCTTGACACACTCATGGGAAAATATGGTGAAGAAGGCGATAAGCTCATTTTTAGAATCCTTGATTCAGGCAATCCGTTTTCAAAAGATTTTTTTGTTTCACTATCAGAATATTTAAAATATTATAGTGAAATATCAAAAAGATCACTTGAAGCAAATGACTCTTACGATAAAAAACCTCTTTTCGAGAAGCCTTTGTGGGAAACCAACCCAGAGATAATAGAAGCAATTGCAAAAGACATGCAATTGCCTACAGGAGACAGATCAAAATATTTGGCAAAAATAAAACATGACGTTTCAAGTAAAGCTTTAAAATACGATCTCACCATTCCTTTTGCCCGCTATGTAGCAATGAATCACCATCAACTCACCATGCCTTTCAAGCGTTATCAGATACAACCGGTATGGAGAGCCGATCGTCCGCAAAAGGGCCGCTACCGTGAGTTTTACCAATGCGATGCAGATGTAGTGGGAAGCAACTCTTTACTAAACGAAGTAGAACTTGCAACTATTTATGCAACTGTTTTTGAAAAACTAGGAATGGATGTTGAAATAAAAATCAACAGCAGAAAAATTCTTGCTGCATTAGCAGAAGTATGCGGTGGCAGTGAAAAGATGGTTGATATAACAGTTGCAATTGATAAGTTAGAGAAGATCGGCATAGAAAAAGTAAAAGAAGAATTAGTTCAACGTGGTTTAAATACAGAACAGATTGCAGTCATTGAAAAATATTTACTCATCAATGGAAGCTATGATGACAAATTACAACAGATCAAATTATTATTGAGTGAATCAGAAACAGGCAAGTTGGGTATTGATGAAATTGAAACAATTGTAAACTCCCAACTCACCGCTCACCACTCACCACTCACAATTGATTTTACCCTTGCCCGTGGACTCAACTATTACACCGGCATCATCTTCGAAGTAAAAGCAAAGAATGTGCAGATGGGCAGCATTGGTGGTGGTGGTCGTTATGATGACCTCACCGGTTTGTTTGGCGTACCCAATATTCCCGGCGTAGGTATTTCATTTGGTGTTGACAGAATTTATGATGTAATGGAAGAATTAAAATTGTTCCCTGCTGATGTACGTGCAGGAACCAAATTATTATTCTTCAACTTAGGAGGAGCCGAAAGTAAAAAAGCATTTGAACTGATGCAACAACTCCGCAACAAGGGAATCAGTTGTGAACTGTTTCATGAGCAGGCAAAGTTTGATAAACAGTTTAAGTATGCAGAGAAGAAACAAATTCCTTTTATTGTTATTATTGGAACAAAAGAACTGGAATCAAATAGCTGTAATATAAAAGAATTGGAAAGTGCTGTACAGGAAACGATTTCATTTGATGCATTACTCTCCAGGTTTTCCTGATCAAATTCAACAGATTGTACATTTTTCAAAAACGAACCCTTATTTCTTTTTTTGGGTTGTATGGCTGTGAATCTTTATTTTTGCCACCCTAAAAAATTTCAGTTGGTGAGGTGGATGAGTGGCTGAAATCAGTAGTTTGCTAAACTGCCGTACGGGTAATTCTGTACCGCGGGTTCGAATCCCGCCCTCACCGCTCTTAACCTCCGTGCATCTTGCAACGGAGGTTTTTTATTACTCCTCACTCAACAAGTCTGTCTAAAGATTTTTGCAAGTTTATACCACAGTATCCAACATTCAAAAACAACCCTCCGTTATTTCGGCTTTTATTATAATCAGGAACCATTTATTTCATCGAAACTTATTTTCCCATTCCCTAAAAATCTGTAACTTTCGAGCTATTCACCTAATTGGGAAACAGGTTCCGTAATATTCAACTATTTCAATCAATACACCTGCAACCAAAACACGTAAAAAAATTACACATGAAACAAAATGTACTTGTTGCTGTTTTACTTCCTTTTTTATGTTGTATTATTATTTTTTCAGCAGTCATGAATCATCATACCCTTTTGCTTAACAAGCAAACGGAAGATCCTCAGCCTGAACTGGATAAAACAGCTTTTGATAAACGCAGAAATGAGTACATGTTTAATATGGTTAAAGATCCCGTTACAGGAAGAATTCCTGATGGGATCATTGATAAATCTTACCAGCAGGCATTAATGGCCCCCGAAAGAAATAATGTTCTTGCGCCAAACGATAACAATACCTATTTAATTGGCGGTGCTTTGAATGCAGGTGGACGCACCCGCACAGTTGCTTATGACAAACGCTTTAATGGTTCCAGTAACAGAGTCATAATGGCTGGCTCTGTAAGCGGCGGAATCTTTCGTTCTGATGATGGTGGAGCTACATGGGCACGTGTAACCAGACCCGGCGAGATTCACAATGTGCATTGGATTGTGCAAGATACCAGTAGTGGGGGCTTGGATCGTTGGTATGCAGGTGGTGGAGAGCATTGGGGTAATAGTGCTTCAGAAAATGGAGCCGTTTATATGAGCGAAGCTTTGTATCGTTCTACAGATAATGGTCTTACATGGGCTCGTTTGCCGCAGGCATTTCCCGGAGCTCCTGGCCCATTCCGGTTAGAAAGATTTGATCATCCTTTTGATTTTGTTCATAAACTTGCTGTTAACCCAACCAATGGCCATCTCTATGTAGGATGTCATCGAAGATTGATGCGTTCCACAGATTTTGGCATCACTTGGGAGGTAGTCATGATTGGAACCCAGGCATCAACAGCCGTATGCGGAACAATGGATGTAGTTGTTACTTCTACGGGAAGAGTAATTGCTGCCCAAAATGGTGGCAATCCTGATATCTCCTACAGGGGTGTATTTTCGTCCACAACAGGAAACAGTGGTAGTTTTATAAGAATAGCAGGTGGACCGAATGGAGCTCCAGACTCCATTCCCGGATGGAATGGAAATTCTTACGATATAATTGATGCTACCCCACCCATTTTTTACACCCCTAAACGTATCATATTAGCGTTAGCCCCATCGAATAATAACATCATGTATGTGGCTTATGAAAATGGTGCAACATCAGGCAATGATGCTGATCTTTGGCGTGTTGATTTAACCACTAATACATGGACAAACAGAAGCGCCAATATCCCTGATTTTGGGGGTTCTGTGGGCACTTTTAATACACAGGGTGGTTATGATTTTACTTTAACTGTAAAACCGAATGATCCGAATCTGGTCATTCTGGGAGGTGTTAACCTGATGCGATCAACCGATGGCTTTGCAACCAGCGGAAATGTAACATGGATTGGTGGATATGGCGACCCTAATGCCAACCCCTTCCTCTATCTCAATCATCATCCTGATCAACATGCGAATGCTTTCAGACCTGACAATCCAAGTGAAATGATTTCAGCACATGATGGCGGACTTTCATTAACAACAAATATTCTTGCCTCAACTGTTGCTTACAGTATGGTGCCTAATTTTCAAACCTTCCAGTATTATTATGTAGCCATTGATCCGGGAATTGGCAGAAATAACTTTGCAGGTGGATTGCAGGATAATGGAACATGGTTGCGTGACAGAGTTGGGATTTTAGGCACAGTACCGAATGACAGTAATAACCATCGTTTTCTGTTCCCTGCATTTTCGGGTGATGGAGGCTCTGTTGGCCTTGCGGCAAATGTAGGTGGCCAACAATTTATGTATGGTTCTTCTCAATTAGGAACTATACGCAGGGCATCATTGCCTACTATCAATACCAGTTCACTTATAAGGCCAAATGGTGTTACTGCAAACCCTGGCGGAGGTTTTGGAGAGTTTGTAACTATTTTCAAATTGGATCCCAGCAATACAGAAGACCTCTATTATGTAAACTTTAATCGTTTGTTCCGCACAACAAATGCTTCTACAGTAACATCGAGTACATGGACTGAGTTTACAGGAGTAGGTAGCGCTATTGATCCAACTAATAATCCTACTAATGGTCGTTATATACGTTCAATAGCACTTACCTGGGGGCCTTATCAAAGCTCACATGTCATGTATATTGGAACAACAGATGGCAAAATTTTCAGACTCAATGATCCACGCAATGCTTTAAGCACAGATGTTCCTGTTAATATTACTATTCCGGGATTACCTGCCGGTGCTAATATTCAGGACATTGCGGTAAACCCTAACAATGATCATGAAATCATGGCAGTTATTTCAAATTACGAGGTTAGTAATGTAAATGTTGTAAGTGTATGGTGGACAAGCAATGCTAAATCAAGCGCACCTACATGGGTTAATGCAGAAGGAAGTTTAATTACGGCAGCATCTGCCCGTAGTTGTGCTATTGTAGTAAAAAAAGATGGCAGCAATAACCCGGTAACTGAATACTACATAGGCACTTCTGTTGGCCTTTTTAGTGTTGTAGATAACACACCTGCAACCCCTCCTGATTTTTCAACTTGGTTCAGGGAAGGTGGTACAACATTAAACCTGCCTGTTGTACAATCACTTGCTTATCGTCCGATTGATAATGTTTTGCTTCTTGGTACGCATGGCAATGGCATGTACTTTACCTATTTGGGTACGCCTAATTATACTCCAAACCTTCCAACAGGCATTAACGATCCTATATTGAATGATAAGAATTTCATTCTTAAAGTTTCGCCAACAATCAGCAGTGGACAGGTTGACTATCGTATAGGTAATTTATACAGCGTTAAGCGGATAAGTGTTAATCTTTATAATTCAAACGGACAGGAAGTGTTCAGAAGTTCAGGAGGCTACCAGAATGGATCTATTGATATGAGTAAACTCAGTAAAGGAATTTATATACTCAGTATCATCAGCGATGATAAAAAATACAAACATCTTCAAAAGATTATCAGGCAGTAATTGCCAGGAATATTGAAAGAAAGGCCCTGCACAAAATGCGGGGCTTTTCTTTAACAGGGTTTTGTATGCACTTCAACTGAAGGCAACATCTAAAAAGAAAACACAACCAACATGTTTAAAAAAATACTTATAGCCGTTTGTTTCTTTGCATTTCTTACATCAACATCTGCCCAAAAAGCCCCGGTTACAAAAATGTATGCATACAGGCAGGCAACATTGCCGGGTAAAAAACCATCTGGTAAAAGAACAGATCCTGATTTAAAAAAAGAATCTTACAGGTTGTTTGTTTCCGTTACTGGAAAAGAGATCATCCATATCACAGGAGTTTGGATCAACGAAGAATATTATCGTTTTACGGTTTCAACTAAGCTAAAAACACCCGTAAAAATGGGGCAACCTGATGATGGCATTATACTTGTACCCAAATCCAATAACAAAGTGTTTGAAATAATGCTGAAGGGGAAACAGGAGCCTGCACCAAGGCCCGGCACAAAATTGGGCACATTGATGAAAACGAATGCTGTGGTGATTTCTTACAGCTGGAAAGGAAAACAATATTTTATTACAGCAAAAACCATAAAAGAACTTCCTCCGTTTATAGCTATGTAAGAAAAAGATCAACTATTTTATCATAAATCAATTATCACATGAAAACAAACATTCTCTTTTTAGGAGTCGTTCTGTCTGCATTTATTTCAGGATGTAACAAAGCGGGTGTAAATTTTTTAATTTCGAACCAGGCCGATTTCAGAATTGAAGGCTCTTCTCCATTGAATCTTCCTTTTGAAATGGGAACCCCTGATGTAACCACCAATTCTTCACAGGAGTTTCAGAATAACAATACGGCATCTAACCTCATCAAAGAAGTAAAACTGGAAGAATTAAAATTAACCATCACCAGCCCCAGTGGTAAAACATTCAGCTTTCTGAAATCTGTTCAGATTTTTATTTCTACTAACAGCAGTGATGAAATTGAACTCGCCAGCTTAGATAATATTGCTACAACAGCAACCAGCATTTCCTTAACTACTTCTACACAAAATTTAGATAAGTATGTAAAAGCAAGCAGCTATAAATTACGTACCAGAGTTGTAACCAAGGAAACATTAACACAGCCTGTTGATATCAGAGCTGCTATTAAATTCAGAATTAAAGCCAGCCCGCTTTAACGATGAAGCATAAAAAAATCCCCGCAGTTGCGGGGCTTTTTTATGAAAGATTTTCATACACAACTGCAGCACCCTGCCCTACACCTATACACATGGTCGCAAGACCGTATTTACTTTTACGTCGTTTCATTTCATGTAATAAAGTAGTGGAGATGCGTACACCGCTGCATCCAAGCGGGTGACCCAATGCAATAGCGCCGCCATTGACATTTACTTTTTGTACATCCAATGCAAGATCACGGATACACGCTATACTTTGCGAAGCAAATGCTTCATTCAATTCAACTACATCCAAATCACTAACGGTAAGGCCTGCACGTTGCAATGCTTTTTTTGTTGCCGGTACCGGACCAATACCCATGATCGATGGATCAACTCCTGCAACTGCCATTGCTTTAATAGTAGCAATTGGTTTCAATTGATATTTTTTTACAGCTTCTTCACTTGCCAGTAACATTGCTGCAGCACCATCATTGATCCCACTTGAATTACCTGCTGTAACCGTTCCCTGCCCGACAGGGTCATTCAGGCGGGCGTCTTTTGCAAAAGCAGGTTTTAGTTTTGCTAATTGTTCAATGGAGGTTTTACGTGGATGTTCATCTGTATCCACCAGGACAACTTGTTTTCCTTGTTGTGTTTCTATTGAAACAATTTCATCAGCCCATTTTCCTGCTGCCAATGCCGCAAAATATTTTTCCTGGCTTTGCATTGCAAACTCATCCTGTGCATTACGAGAGATGTTCCATTGTTTGGCAACATTCTCTGCTGTTTCACCCATGCTATATGGATGATAGAGTTCTGATAATTTTGAATTGATAAAACGCCAGCCGAGTGTAGAATCATATAGCTCTGCTTTGCGTGCAAATGCTTCTGTTTGTTTGGGCATTATAAAAGGTGCACGACTCATACTTTCAACACCACAAGCAATAAATATTTCACCGTCACCAAGAGCAATTGCCCTTGCTGCATCCATAATGGCCTGCAAACCACTTGCACATAATCGGTTGACTGTATTTCCTGCAACTGTTACAGGTAAGCCTGCGAGCAATGCTGCCATTCGTGCAACATTGCGATTGTCTTCTCCACTTTGATTGGCTGCACCGGCAATTACATCTTCAATGGCGTTTACATCAACAGATGCGTTGCGTTGAATCAACGCTTTGATCACATGTGCAAGAAGATCATCGGGGCGAACAGATGCAAGAGCGCCGCCATATTTGCCAATAGGAGTTCGTAAAGAATCAATGATGTAGACTGGTTTCATATTTATTATAAAATTTCCTGAAGTAAAATTTTTAATTCATTTGCTGATAAATCAGCCTTTTCAGATTTATCATATATTGAACAGGTACACTGTTTGTTCTGCAATAACAATATGTGTAATTAGCCTTGCACCTCCCGATTTGCCCTTTGATTTTGATTTGATGGCAACTCTGATTTTATAACAATGATTGACAATAGACCTACCCGTTTCAGGATTTTGTTTCAACTGTTGAATCAGTTGAAGGATCTCATTTTTTAAAGAAGGATATTTTCTGTGGAGCCTTCGGAACTGTTTCTCAAAAACAGAAATTGTCTTAACTCTATAAAGCATGGAGAAATTTTTCAGCATCTTTCGCCTTCTTCTTTCCCTTCTTTACCAGGTTCAACTCATCTACAGCTTCTTTCATTTCTTTTAGAATCAACGCTTTTGCCGGGCTGATGGTAGTAGCTTTAACAAACCTGAGTTCTTTCAGGATAGCAACAAGATGGGATGCTTTTTCATCCTTAAATTCCAACAGAATTTTCATTTTTAATAATTTGTATTCAAAGTTAGTAATTCATCCTCATCATGCCAATATCGTACATTTGTAGACATGAAAGTAGCGAACGAGCGAAATATACGCCACTTAAGTCTTGAAGAAATCAACGATTACTTCGAAAGCATTGGTGAAAAGAAATTCAGGGCAAAACAGGTGCACGAATGGCTTTGGCAGAAGCATGCACACAGCTTTGCTGATATGACCAACCTCAGTAAAGAACTACGTCAAAAATTAGGTGAAATATTTACACTCCCTGCATTAACAGTGGATGCTACACAATATTCAGGTGATGGAACGGTGAAATCAAGATTCCGTACACATGAAGGACACTTGGTGGAAGGTGTGTTGATTCCTACCGGTGAACGCAAAACAGCCTGTGTCTCTTCTCAAATCGGTTGCTCACTCAGTTGCAAGTTTTGTGCAACAGGTTATATTGATCGTAAACGCAATCTCGATTTTGATGAGATCTATGATGAAGTAGTACTCCTTAATCAGCAAAGCGAACAGGTATATCAAAAAAAGCTCACCAATATTGTATTCATGGGAATGGGAGAACCATTACTGAATTATAAAAATGTATTGAAATCCATTGAACGCATTACTTCTCCTGATGGTTTAGGTATGAGTCCAAGACGGATCACTGTTTCAACTGCAGGTGTTGCCAAACAAATTAAACAGTTGGGTGATGATGAGGTGAAATTTAAGTTGGCTTTATCGCTGCATGCGGCAACTGATGCAAAGCGTCATGAAATTATGCCCATCAACGACAGCAACAATATCCAATCACTTGTTGAAGCATTGAATCATTTTTATAAAAAGACCGGGAATGAAATTACGTTTGAATATATCCTTTTCAAAGATTTTAATGATCGTTTGAAAGATGCCGATGATCTTATTAAACTTTACCGCCAGGTTCCTGCTGATCTCATCAACATCATTGAATACAATCCGATTGATATGGCCACGTTTCAAAAACCCGATGAAGAAGTTACCAATCAGTTCATGACTTATTTAGAAAAACATAAAGTGAATGCAAGACTAAGAAGAAGCCGTGGAAAAGATATTGATGCCGCTTGCGGACAATTGGCTAATAAAGAATAAAACAAAAACCCCCGGATGACCGGTTTTTTTTGTTTGAACATATTTTGTGCAAACCTGAATCACTACCTACAACTATGAGAAAAAAACTAATCGATGTTTAACCAGCCGTTCGGATTATCTCCTTCTTTTTAGTGTTTTGAACCATTCAATATTTGAACCTAATGTGAAGGTGAGGGCTGGTTGTTTTTTTATCTTCATCCACCACGATGTAGTCTTTTGTGTACTCTGCTTTAAAGTAAAGGCCATTCTTCTGAGCCACTTGCATATATACACCAGACGGAACTGTCAATATTCCCGGAATAAATAAATCACCCATTGTGTATTGAGTTTGTAAATACCACAATAGACATGGAAAGCACATTTCTCCTCCTAAACCATTTCGGTTACCTTTGCTGCTCATCCTGTTGCAAAACAGCAAATACATAAGAATATGGCAAAAAGCAGTTTCGGCAATTTTAAAAGTCAGAAAACAAACGCACAAAAGAAAGAAGAGTTCCGCCAGGAAAAGAAAAAAGCAAGAGCTGAAAAGAATGAATACTTCGCCAAAAAGAAAGCAGAAGAGAATAGTTACAGGGCGCAGGATACAAGTGATTCAAAAAAAGATGTCACTTCCAGATCAAGAGCCCAAACACCTGCACAACCCATTACTTTTAAAAGAGAAAATACCAATGGCGAAATGCCATTGAATAAATACCTGGCACATTGCGATGTTTGCAGCCGCCGAGATGCTGCGGATGTGATCAGAAAAGGAACAGTTGTAGTGAATGGAAAAGTAATAACAGAACCCGGACATAAAGTAACTGATAAAGATGAAGTGAAAGTAAACGGCAAAAAGATCAGCATACAAAAAGAGCTGGTTTACATTTTACTCAACAAGCCAAAAGATTATATCACTACTTCAGAAGATCCGCAGGGAAGGAGAACCATTATGGATTTGATGAGAGGTGTTTCAACACAAAGGATCTATCCTGTTGGCCGGTTAGATCGCAATACAACCGGAGTATTGCTATTAACTAATGATGGAGAGCTCACACAAAAATTATCACACCCCAGTTTCCAGGTAAAGAAAGTGTATGAAGTAACACTTGACAAAAACTTAGAGAAAAAAGATTTTGAAAAATTACTGAACGGATTAACATTGGAAGATGGATTTATTGCGCCTGATGCGTTGGGTTATGCTGATCCGAAAGATAAAAAAGTAATTGGCATTGAAATCCACAGCGGCCGTAACCGTATCGTTCGCCGGATGTTTGAAGCATTAGGCTATGATGTAAAAGGACTGGACCGTGTTTTATTTGCCAACCTCACCAAGAAAAATGTGGACCGTGGCAAATGGCGTTATCTCAACGAAAAAGAAGTACGTCTGCTAAAGTTCCTCAACAAATCATTTGTGAAAAAGAAAGAAGAATTAAAAGGAAAGAACAGAGATGAAGAATAAAGTTGACATCATTGCAGAAACCGAACACTGGATCGCTCTCAATAAACCATCGGGCTTATTATCTATTCCTGACAGGAAACAAAGTGAACCATCCTTAAAAGATTGGTTGAATGAAAAGTATGGGAAAGTGTGGATCGTTCATCGTCTGGATAAATTCACCAGTGGTTTAATTGTGTTTGCAAAAGATGAAGCAACACATAAAAATTTATCGCAGCAATTTGAAGCAAGAGTTGTTGAAAAATTTTATCTCGGCTTGGTGCACGGTATCCTGATGAATAAAGAAGGAAGTGTTGATGCCCCTATTATGGAGCATCCGGTAAAAAAAACAACATTCATTGTTCATCAAAAAGGGAAAGCATCACTCACTGAATATAAAGTGCTGGAAGAACATGCACAATACTCCTGGATGCAGTTTCAGATCCATACAGGACGTACACACCAGATCCGTGTGCACATGAAACAGATTGGTCATCCGATTGTGTGCGATGAGGTATATGGAACAGCAACACCAATCCTGCTTTCATCAATCAAACGCAAAAAATTTAATCTGTCAAAGGCTGATGATGAAGAACGTCCATTGTTGAATCGTTTAGCACTGCATGCATGGAAATTATCCTTCAATGATGTGGATGCCCGCCTGAATGACGGAGTCGGGCAGGGTAAAAAGATTGAACTGGAAGCCCCTCTCAGCAAGGATTTAAAAGCCTTGCTGCAACAGTTTGAGAAGTGGGTGAAATAAAAGTAACCTTGTGTCACCCCTTTCTTATCTTAAATATTCAAGATGGTGGGTCACCCCTTTCTTATCTTAAATATTTAAGTTGGTGGGTCACCCCTTTCTTATCTTAAATATTCAAGTTGGTGAAAGGGTGGCTCACCGGTATCATTGCAGGTGAGCCACCCTTTGTTGTTACTATTATTTGATTGTTACAATGGGGTGACCCACCGTTTTTCAATCAAGGTTAGGCTGCGGTGTATAACGCAGGTAAGGTTTTACAATCTTTACTCCTTTAGGAAATTTTTCAATGGCAGCTTCAGTGCTAACTGCCAGCACCACAATTACATCTTCACCTTCTTTCCAATCTGCAGGCGTAGCTACACTATAGTTAGCTGTTAATTGTAACGAATCGATGACACGTAACACTTCATTAAAATTTCTTCCGGTAGAAGCGGGATAAGTAATAAACAGTTTTACTTTTTTATCGGGCCCAATAATAAACAAAGAACGAACTGTAGTAGTTTCTGATGCATTGGGATGAATCATATCATACAAATTGGCAACTGTTCTGTCTTCATCTGCAATGATGGGGAAATCAACAGTTGTATTTTGTGTTTCATTTATATCGCTGATCCAGCCTTTGTGTCTTTCCAATCCATCTACACTTAACGCCAAAACTTTTACATTCCGTTTTTCAAATTCGTGTTTTAATAAAGCTGTCTTTCCCAACTCTGTTGTACATACAGGTGTATAATCAGCAGGGTGACTAAACAATACACCCCAGCCATCGCCGAGATATTCATAGAAATCAATATCACCATTTGAAGTCTTAGCCTGGAAATTGGGAGCAACGTCCCCTAATCGTAAACTCATAACGTATTATTTATTGTGATTAATAAAATCGGGACACAAATATATGTATTTCCTACTCAACAAGTAGGCTTATATTCAGCAATCGATTGCATGATAATTATAAGAACATTCGTTAGGAAACTTCGTTTAACCATTGGAAGGATTTTCCCTTTTCTTAGCGCTACGACCCTTTGTGAGAAAGGCTTTTCCAAAGCGGTCTTTCACTTCATCAATGGCTTTGTATAGATCGTTTTTCTTTTGCACATCCTGGAACAAATTGGTTTGTGCGGCCTCGTCCGTCAGCTCACTTAAGCGAACTCCAAGCAAACGAACCGGCTGACCTTTTTTATATAATTGATGAAACAACTGTTTTGCATTGTGTATTAATTCATCATCATAAAAAGTATAAGGGACAGATGCCTGCCGTTGCTGTGTTTCAAAACTGGGATAACGGATCTTTACTGAAACGCAGCCAGCCATTTTATTTTCCTGCCTTAGTTCGTGTGCAATCTTTTCAGTTAAGCGAACAATCTCTGTTTCAAGAAAAGAAATATCGTTGCTGTTTTCATGAAAAGTATGTTCACTTGAAATAGATTTTGATTCATGATAGGAATGCACTGCACCATAGCTGATGCCATGCGCCCGTTGCCACAGATCTCTCCCGTGTTTGCCCAACTGTTGTTCCAGCATTGCAGGGTTGGCTTCTTGTAATTCACCAATGGTTTCAATTCCAATATCAAGTAATGCGTGAAAGGCTTTTTCACCAATGCCGGGCATTTTATTTACCCGCAGTGGTGCAAGGAATTCTTTTTCCTTTCCAAACTCAACCAGTATATAATTATTGGGTTTTGCAAAATCGGTTGCAATTTTTGCAACCAATTTATTACTGGCCATTGCAAACGAAATAGGTAATTGTGTTTGATCAATGATTGCCTGCCGCAGATCAATGGTCCATTGAAAAGGATCAAAAAAACGATCCATGCCTGTAAGGTCAATGTAAAATTCATCAATCGATGCTTTTTCAAACAGCGGCGCTTTTGCTGCAACAATATCTGTTACCCATCTTGAATAACGGCTGTAATCGCCTCTTGTACCCTGCATCACAATTGCATGCGGACATAATTTCATCGCCTGTGCCATGGGCATACCGCTATGTACACCAAAGGCCCTTGTTTCATAACTACAAGTGCTCACAACTCCCCGTTCTTTTGTACCACCCACAATAACCGGTTGACCAATGAGCGAAGGATCGCTCAAACGTTCTACCGATACAAAAAAAGTATCCAAGTCAAAATGAGCTATGATGCGTTGTTGCGACAAGAAAACAAAGTTAATCTCCATCTGCTGAAAGCACATACAAAAATCATTGATTGCTTACTCCGATTCTATATTTTATGCTATCTTAAATTTTCAATTCATCGTATGAACCTCGACTGGCTTAAAAGCGGCATTGCACCTTTAGATAACCTGATCTCTTTTTTCTCTTTTTCAATTGTAGTAGGAAATATAAAATCTCTTCTCCTGTCAACATTGGCAATACCTACCACAATAGATTTAGGTAACAGATCAACCCATGGAAACGTATAGAACTCTACCAACCCTGCTTCATGAATAAAATCTTCATCAGCCGTTCCATCGAGCAGGTAAATAACAGGATAACTTGAATCTGCATGATAACCTTCGGGCAAATAAATATTCAGTGTAGGGTTTCATTCAATTCTTTTGACTGCAGTTCACGAATGATACCTAACGAAAAGATTTTTTCATTTGTTGATTTTGTTTGCGCATCCATTGTTGCTGCACCAATAAGCAAACATAAACTGAAGAGTAAAATGCGGTATTTCATGGAATGAATTGGTTCATATATTATCCGAGATACACCTCCATTAATCCATCCGGCAGTTCCACTGTTACCTGTTTCTTTTTATGAATGATAGTGCGGATGGTTTCTTCATGCAGTGGAATCAATACTTCTTTGCCTTCAATTTCCAGCCGGCATAATATCTGTAATGGTTGTTCAATTACTTCCAGCACATTGCCCAATTCCTTTTTCCCATCAATCATTAAATAACCAATGAGCGAAATCGGTGCTGTTTTACCGGCATGTTTTTTAAAATCATCTTCAAGCAACCATACTTTCTTTGGTGAAATCTTTTTTGCTGCTTCTTTGCTTGCAATTCCATCAATCGTTATAAATACTTCTTCATCGTTCTTGATCTTTGTGGCAGTAATAAAGTATGGGAGAAATTTATCTTTTGCTTCTTCAATGAATAGTACTTCCAATCCTTTTAGAGAAGTTTTTTTGCCCAGGTTATGTTTGAGCACCAGCTCTCCGTTTAATCCGAATGTGCCTACAATCTGCCCGATGCTGAAGTATTGTTCCATTGTGCAAATATAGGGCGGCCCTCTCCAACCCTCCAGCCCCCTTCCCACTTCCCCAAAGGAGGAAGCCATCGACCCCCAGCCCAAGCTTATGAATGAGGTTGAGTTACTTTCAATTTTATTCTATTGCTGATATGTAAAAACAAAATGATTGGCTTTATTCCGAAAGCACCGTCCCTCTCTTTTGGAGAGGAATGAAGGTGAGGCCGGATGAGGCCAAAAAAAATCCCCTGAAAAATCAGGGGATCCTTTATGAAGATTAATGCAATATTATTCTCCTTGTGCTGGTGCAGATTCGCCACCAGCCGCTTCCTCTCTACGTGGAGCAGGTGTGTAAGGACGGCGTTGATAGTTACCACCACTGCGTTGTTTGAAACGGCTACGGCGTGCTTCATCTCTTTTCTTAGCTTCAGCAGCTTCATGCTCTACATGCCATACCTGGAATTTTTCCATAGCAACGGCCTGATCGAACAAACCAAGAGTTACACCACGTAACAAATGTTTCAGGTACAATACTCCTTTGGTAGAAAGGATCTTGCGAACTGTATCAGTTGGCTGAGCTCCTTTTGTTAACCATTCCAAAGCTTTCTGACGATCGATCTGGATCACAGCAGGCTCTGTAACAGGATTGAAAGTACCAATTTTTTGAATGAATTTTCCATCTCTGGGGGCCCTTGCGTCGGCCACTACGATGAAATAAAAGGGTCTTTTCTTGGACCCGTGTCTTTGCAGTCGGATTTTAACTGGCATCGTAAATTAAAATTTAAATGCGTGAATAATTAGGTTATCTTAAATAAGAGCTGCAAAAATAATGGCTGAGCGCCAAACTTCCAACCAATAAAAAATTAAATTTTTAACGGCGGCCCAAACCGGGCATCATTCGACCCCCCACAGGCATTTTGCTCATGCTGCTCATCATCTGCTTCATTTGCTCAAATTGTTTTATAAAAGCATTGATTTCTGAAATATCTTTTCCACAACCTTTGGCAATTCGTTTTCTGCGGCTTTGATCAATCAGGTCTGGGTTTCCTCTTTCCTGTGGCGTCATGGAACCAATAATTGCTTCTACCCCTTTGAACGAATCATCACTGATATCAATATCCTTCATGGCCTTTCCCATTCCGGGAATCATACCCATGAGGTCTTTGAGATTCCCCATTTTTTTGATTTGCTCCAGTTGCTGCCTGAAATCTTCAAAATCAAACTGATTTTTGCGGATCTTCTTTTCCAGTCTTCTCGATTGCTCTTCATCAAACTGCTCCTGTGCTTTTTCAACCAATGATGTGATGTCGCCCATCCCGAGGATCCGTTGCGCCATACGATCAGGGTAAAACACATCGAGCATATCCAACTTTTCGCCATTGCTTACAAACTTGATTGGTTTGTTGACCGTGTATTTGATAGAAAGCGCCGCACCGCCCCTTGTATCGCCATCCAGCTTGGTTAACACAACTCCGGTGAAGTTCAAGCGGTCGTTGAAAGATTTGGCTGTATTCACAGCATCCTGCCCTGTCATACTATCCACCACAAATAAAATCTCACCCGGATTAACTGCCGCTTTAATATCTGCCACTTCTTTCATCAATACTTCATCAATAGCCAAACGTCCGGCTGTATCAATGATCACTACATTTTTATTTTTGGTTTTGGCTTCTTTGATGGCATTCTGTACAATGGCAACAGCATCTTTGTTTTCCCGTTCACTGTATACATCCACTCCAATCTGTTCGCCCAAAATGGTTAGCTGATCAATGGCTGCAGGGCGATAAATATCTGCCGCCACCAACAAAGGCGATTTGCCCTTTTTTGTTTTGAGATAACTGGCCAGTTTACCGCTGAAGGTTGTTTTACCGCTTCCCTGCAAGCCAGCAATGAGTATTACTGCAGGATTTCCTTTGATGTCGAGCTCACTTTCTGTACCTCCCATTAACTCCGTTAGTTCATCCTGCACAATCTTCACCATTTGTTGACCGGGATTCACTGCCAGAAGCACTTTAGCACCCATGGCTTTTTCCTTCACCGTATCAGTAAACTCTTTGGCAATTTTATAATTCACATCCGCATCAACCAATGCACGACGAATGTCTTTTACCGTAGCTGCAATATTGAGATCGGTAATTCGGCCTTCGCCCTTTATATTTTTAAACGCACTCTCTAAACGTTCACTTAAATTTTGAAACATATTTCACATTCTTTTTCGGGCAGCAAATGTACACCCCTATCCCCTAAAGGGGAACAAATACAATAGAAAACTTTATGTTGCCAGCTTAGGTGCAAAAAGCAGTATGAAGTGTAAAGTTCCTCCGCTTTTAAGAACATAGGAGAAATGTCATGATCTTCTTACTTCGTACCTCCTACCTCTAACATCGTACATAATATTATCTTTGCCCACTTTACAATACTCCATCAAATGTTCAATAACAAAAAAGTTGTCGTGGTATTGCCTGCTTATAACGCAGCAAAAACCTTAGAAATCACATACAACGAAATCCCTTTTGATATTGTGGATGAAGTGGTGTTGGTTGATGATGCCAGTAAAGATGAAACTGTGCAAAAAGCAAAAGAGCTCGGCATCAAACACATTGTAAGTCACCAAAAAAATAAAGGCTACGGTGGTAACCAGAAAAGCTGTTATAAAAAAGCATTGGAGCTGGGTGGCGATATTGTAATCATGCTTCACCCCGACTATCAATACACTCCACAGTTACTCTACGCCATGACGAGTATTATTGGAAATGATGTGTATCCTGTTGTATTCGCCAGCCGGATTTTAGGAAATGGCGCACTGAAAGGTGGTATGCCCATGTACAAATACATCGCTAACCGTTTTCTAACGCTTACACAAAATGTTTTGCTCAACCAGAAGTTATCAGAATATCATACCGGTTACCGTGCATTCAGTAAAGAAGTTCTGCAAAGCATCAAATATGAAGCCTGCAACGATGATTTTGTTTTTGATAATGAAATGGCTGCACAGATTTTTTACAAAGGATTTCAAATTGGCGAAGTAACCTGCCCCACCAAATATTTTGAAGAAGCCAGCAGTATCAACTTCAGTCGCAGCATGAAATACGGACTCGGTTGTTTAAAAGTTTCATTGGTCTATCGTTTATGCAAATGGGGATTGATGAAAAGTGATTTGTATTGATCCTTTGCTTTTTCATTTTGTGTGAGTACTTTAGCAGCACAGAATGAAAAAAAGTCTCTCCATATTTTTTCTATCTATATTCTTCCTGTTTCAATATGGCAAGATGCTGGCATATATGGAATGCCGGGTAGTTGCGGCTATTGAATCAAAAGTTGATTGCGGTTGTGATGATAAGTTAACTACAGACTCAAATCAGCAACCATCTTCAAGCCCACTTCACCAGCATCACCTGAAAAATTATACGGAAGAATTTTTTGATCATCATTGGATGGCCAAAGATCTTACAATAAAAAAGAATATTCCATCTACTGAAACCGCTTTACAGCAAGATCAACTGCCGGGTTTTCTTCACGGCATTCTTCAACCTCCACGTATTTAAGATTTTTAGTAGGTATTTATTTTGCACACAATGATCCGTGTCATTGTGCAGTTCTGCATTTCAAAATGCCTCTTATTCTTATTTCATGAATGAAACAATTCATGAATATTTTCTCATTCATTCAATTTAAATACAATGAAAATATTTTTCATATCGATACTATTCTCCGTATTCATGAGCAACTTATCAGCTCAACCTCTTAATCGAAAAACGATTGACCGTAATGGCAACGAAATGCTTATTGGCTGTTGCACCCGTGAAGCTTTGTTACAAGAGCCTTTTGCAACATGGTATATTAAAAACTACAATGATTACAGCATGGATACAATTATTGCTAATGAGATCAGGAAAAATATCAGCAATAAGCAATTCATTCTCTTTCTCGGCACCTGGTGTGGCGACAGCAGAAGGGAAACACCTCGCATCCTTAAGATTTTTGATTATTGCAATCTTAATCCTGAACAAATCAAATTGGTGATGGTGAGTAATCATGACAGCGCTTACAAACAAAGTCCATCACATGAAGAGAAGGGCATGAATATTCTTCGGGTACCAACATTGATTGTATTTGAAAACAACAAAGAGATTAACCGTATTGTAGAAAGCCCCATTGAAAGTATAGAGAAAGATCTGCTGAAAATTGTTACAGGAAAAAAATACCTGCACAATTATGGCGATCAAGAAACTTTTCTGTACAAAATCCCTGTTATTAAGTCAAAGCAACGAGCTATCCGATAGTGTCGCAACGAAGAGGCCCCCAAATGCGGGGCCTCTTCGTTTTACTTATTTCCTTTTATAAAATACAAATCCATTTTTTTTATAAATGATCTCTACCCTTTCTCCATGGTACTTCATCACCGTATCGCTGTAAGTATTCTTACTCACAAAATAAGTTGGTTTATCAACCGGGGCAGTTAATAACCAGTTTTCATCTTTCGATTCCTTCCTGTTACCCGGTTTTATTTCTGTATAGAAATATTGGGCGTAACTTTTATAGCCAAGCGTTTTTACGTATACATCTTTGCCCTTTATAGATTGAAAAAACTCAATTGCTGCATATTGGGAATATTGTTCAATTCGTGGAGTAAACAATGTAAGCAATACTTGCATGGCACCTATACCAGCTATAAACAACGTAACCAAAGCTCTTTGATATTTCTTTTGCTGCATCCATATATAAGCTGCCAGTATAGCAATGAAAAAAATAATACCGGGAATCATATGGGTATAGTTCCAGCTAACTGATGCCTCAATATTTCCCAATGCAAATAGATCTTTTTGCAGCAATGGTTTTATCCAATGCATGTTATTGCCTACCAAAGGCAAAGCGATGAACAATGCACTCCAGATCAATCCCAATATCAACAAGCCAATTTTCTGCCATTGTTTTAACTGTGCTGTTTTATTTATTATTCCGTAAACAGAAGCTGCTGCTAAATATCCAATGGGCAGGTAAGTAAAGGATGAATAATGAACAATCTTTGTTTTAACAATGGTAAATACAACTAAGATTACAATCAATGATGCAATCATTAGCTTTCTGAAAATCTGCTGCGATGTATTTTCATGCAGTTGATTTTTATATCGAAAGATAAGTAAGGAAGCAGGGAAGCAACCAATGAGCAAAACAACAAAGTGATACAGGAAAAACCCTCCATGCCCGGCATCTTTTGTTTTAGCCAATCTTACCTGGTAAGTGAAAAATTCATTTATAAACCACCAGCCATGCTCCAGTATTTCTAAACCAAACCAAAGAAGTGTAACAGCAATTACAACCAGTACCCACCATAAATAATATTTTAATGCTACCAATCCTTTTCCACGGTTAAACAAAAGAAACAACGCATAACTGAGTAACACAACCAATAAGGCAACAGGTCCCTTTGTTAAAATTCCCAATCCTGTAAATAAAGCCGATAGTAATAAAGGTTGAATTACTTTCCTTCGTTCTTCTTTTGCAGCTATAAAGTTTCCAAGAAAATAAATACCCAGAAAAATAAAGAGGTTAAACCAGGGATCGATGATGCCGCTTTTAAAATAAAGATGTGGTAAAAATGTGCCTGCATAAATTAAGACCCACCAGAAAGCAAAACGTTCATTATGCAACCTTTTTCCAATAGCAAATAAAACAAGCAATGTAAAAACTCCGCAAAGCGCATTGGGCAAACGGGCAGCAAATTCATTTATGCCAAACATTTTCATGCTTGCAACCTGCATCCAGAAAAATAATGGTGGTTTTTCCCAGAAGGGTTCATAATTGATCTGTACCTGCATGAAATTGCCTGTTGCAATCATTTCACGGGCACTTTCCGCAAAGTTAATTTCATCCCAATCAAACAGGTGCACCTTTCCCAAAGAATGGAAAAATAAAATGGAAGCAATGACAACAATGATGAAATAAGAGACAATTCTGTTCATGTGCGGCTACGAAGATATATGAAAGCTAAAGTATCAATATCCTTCAACAACGAAAATAAAAAACCGGAAGTAATTAAATCACTCCCGGCAAAAAAAACAAACATGATAATTATCCCAGATAATCTTTCAGAAGTTTGCAGCGGCTGTTCGTCTTTAACTTGCTGATAGCCTTATCTTTGATTTGCCGAACTCTTTCACGTGTTAAATTAAATCGCTCACCAATATCTTCCAGGCTCAATGGATGATCAACACCAATTCCAAAAAAGAAACGGATCACATCCTGCTGACGTTCGGTTAATGTTTTGAGTGAACGGGTTATTTCTGTTTGTAAAGATTGATTATGATCTAATTCTTCATCTGTAGCAGATGCATTTGGGTTTTCCAAAACGTCCATCAATGTATTTTCTTCCCCATCCGACATGGGTGAGTCCATACTTACATGTCGTGATGCTACTCCCAGCGTAGAGGCAACTTCTTCAACTTCAATTTCCAATGCTTCTGCTATTTCTTCGGTAGAAGGTTCCCGCTCATACTCCTGTTCAAGTTGAGAAAATGCTTTATTGATACGATTGGTCAACCCAACTTTATTCAAGGGTAAACGAACAATTCTTGATTGTTCGGCCAAAGCCTGTAAAATACTTTGGCGTATCCACCAAACAGCATAGGAAATAAATTTAAATCCACGGGTTTCATCAAATCGTTGTGCGGCTTTGATCAACCCTAAATTTCCTTCATTGATTAAATCAGGAAGTGAGAGGCCTTGATTTTGGTATTGTTTTGCTACTGATACAACAAAACGGAGATTGGCTTTGGTTAACCGGTCTAATGCTCTTTGATCGCCTTGTTTAATACGAATAGCGAGTTGTACTTCTTCCTCCGGGGTGATTAATTCTACTTTTCCAATTTCCTGAAGATACTTTTCAAGACTTTGCGATTCACGGTTCGTAATCGACTTAGTGATTTTAAGTTGGCGCATGCTCATAAGCTTTGGTTTTTGGTTTTTTAGGGTTCATAGATTCTGGAAAACACCCGTAAGTAATAAAACGCAAATAAAAAATATTACATTACTTAGGTGTTAAGCCTTAAAATATTATCCTAATTTAACATTTCTTAGCGGTTCAGCCAAAAAAAAGCCCCGTCTGGCTTGATTTTACCACTAAAAGAGTATGTTTTGTTTAGACAATTTATTGTTAAGGTTAAACAGAATAAAGATTAAAAATTTTGAATCCTCCATTAATTTTTTATTATTGCATCTAATCATTGGTGAATCAGAAAATAAAATGACTAAAAAAGTTCTATACACGTTAGAGTTTCCTGTTAAATGTTCTCCCGGAATTTTATATGAATTTTTAGCAACCCCTGCCGGTTTACAAGAGTGGTTTGCAGATAAAGTTGATGAAAGGGATGGTATTTATTATTTTAATTGGAATGGCTCAGAAGACAAAGCAGAGTTTCTTGAAAAAGAATTAGATAAATTTATTCGCTTCAGATGGGCGCACTCACAGAAGGAAGAATTTTTTGAATTCAGAATTGAGAAAACAGAAATCTCCAATCAAACCATTTTGGTGATAAAAGATTTTGCTGATAAAAAAGAAGTCAAAGACCAAAGCAGGTTATGGGAATACCAGATCAAAGATTTGTTTCATCGTTTGGGGAGTAGCAATTGATCAGCACTTGCAGGTACTCATCAAAACTCTTTAACAAAAAATCGTTTGCAACATCCCAATCTTTCAGATCAAGTTTGCATGTAAGCTTAAGCAGATTTTTTGAAGCAATCTTTTTTGCATCATCGGGTTCAGCAATTTTCATGTTGTTGCTGTTAAAGTGATGCATCCATTCATCTTCAGTCATATTGATCCATGCATTGTTCAGTTTATTCTTTTTTATTGCATTGGTAACGCAGGCTTCATACTGCTGTTTATATTTCCCTTTTAAATGAAGTGTAATACTGAAATAGTTACCCCACCAGAAAAAAGTACGGATCGCAAAAACATCATCCCTGAAAAAACAACGGGGATAGTCCAGCATTACATAAGGCAGTCCTTCATAGTTTTCCCCTCTTGAAATTTTGGGGGCTGCTTTCAGAACTTCATCAGGAAGCTGTTTCAACAACGAATCTGCTTTGTAAGATTCACTCAGATCACCGAATAAAATAAATACTTTTTGAATAATGCCGTTCTTTGTTAAAATCCAATTGGCATCAGTCACCAATTCTTTCTCAAAAGCTGAAAGGCTTACATTTGCTGAACTCTGCATAAAAAATGGATGACAGTGATTAAAAAGTTAGACAAACTTATAATAAAAGCATTTATCGGGCCATTTCTTGCCACGTTCTTTATTGCATTGTTTATCCTGGTGATACAATTCTTCTGGTTATATATTGATGAATTTGTTGGAAAAGGAATTGATGCTTTTACTTTATTCCAGTTCATTGCATATGTAAGCACTACTCTTGTTCCACTTGCATTACCCCTGGGTATTTTGCTTTCATCCATTATGACATTTGGTAACCTTGGTGAAAGTTTTGAACTGGTTGCTATTAAAAGTGCAGGTATCCCTTTAATCCGTTTTATGCGACCGGTATTAATAATCTCTGCTTTTCTGGGATTGGTTGCTTTTGCTTTTGCAAACTATGTAATACCTGTTGCTGAATTAAAAATGAGGACACTGTTATACGATATACGTGTTGCCAAACCAGCGTTCGACATTAAAGAAGGTGTGTTTTATAAAAAATTGGATGGTTATACCATTAAGATTGGTCGTAAGGAAAATGATTCCATTATTTATAACATCGTCATCTATGAAAGCAGTTACAGCTTACAGGATAATATGATCCTTGCAGATAAAGGCACTATGACCATTTCGCCCGATCAACGGTATTTAAATTTTCATTTAAAGAATGGATGGCGTTACCAGGAAAAGGGAAATCCGGGAACCATTGAAACAGATTATTACCGGCTTGGGTTTAAAGAATACAAAAAAGTGTTTGACCTCAGTTCATTTAAATTAACGAAGACAGCAGACTCTACTTTTAAAAATTATTATAAGATGCTGAGTTTAAATCAGCTCACAACGGTGGTTGATTCTTTAAAAAAACTAAGCGCTGCGTCTGCTAATAAAACTGAACGGGAAATCAGTTCTTTAATTCCTTATAAATCCATTCCTGATAGTATTTGGAAAAAAAGCAAACCGCTTCAAACAAAAGTTAAAACGATTGAAGCATTCATACCCGACAGCCTGAAACAAAATGTTTTCAGCGCATTGACATCAAAAATGGCCGGGCTCAAGAACCAAGTTGATTTTTTAACCTATGATTATTTGGAACAGCAAAGACAAATCAGGTTGCATAAAACGGAACGTCACCGCAAGTTTACATTGTCGTTTGCATGTATTGTATTGTTTTTAATTGGAGCGCCTCTTGGTTCTATTATCCGTAAAGGAGGATTGGGTTTGCCTTTAGTTATTTCCGTATTATTTTTTATTGTTTTTCATATTACCAATACCAGTGGCGAAAAATTAGTAAAAGAAGATGTACTCCTGCCGTTTGCAGGCATGTGGCTTTCTACCATGATCCTGGTTCCTTTTGGTGTTTTCCTTACCTGGAAGGCCATGCAGGATTCAACTATTTTCAATGCTGAGTTTTATTACAGAACGCTGCGCAAAGTAAAGCTCAATCGTTTGCTGAAAGAGAAAACAAAAATGAGCTAACCAAATTTGGTTGTAACTTAACTCTTCAAATTATTTTATATGCCGAACAACATTTCACGCCGCAGCTTTCTTCATCAATCAGCAAAAACAACCGCAGTAATTTCAGTAGCAGGAATGATAGGGGGAGATTTATTGGCAGGTTGTACTCCTGCAAAAGTACTGGGCAGTAATACTGCATTCATTGGTTTTGATCAAACAGCACTCCCCTATGCCTACAATGCACTGGAACCGTTTATTGATGCAATGACTATGGAAATTCATTACAGCAAACATGCAGCGGCTTATGCAACCAATGTAAAAGATGCAGCAAAAGCAGAGGGTATTGATATGAGTAAGCCATTGGAAAATAACTTCGGCAGTATATCAAAATATTCTGCTAAACTCCGTAATAATGGCGGCGGACATTATAATCATGAATTGTTCTGGCGCTGTATGAAAAAAGATGCTGGTGGAGTACCTAAATCAAAATTAGCCTTAGCCATCAACCAATCCTTCAACAATTTTGATGCATTTAAAACACAATTTGCTGATGCTGGCAAAAACCGTTTCGGCAGCGGATGGGCATGGTTGTATATCGATAAAGACAAACAACTCCGCATTGGTTCTTCTCCCAACCAGGACAATCCATTGATGGACCTAAGTGACATCAAAGGAACACCTCTGCTTGGTTTGGATGTGTGGGAACATGCATACTATCTCAAGTATCAAAACAAACGGGCCGATTATATCAATGCCTGGTGGAATGTGGTGAACTGGGATTTTGTACAGCAACGATACGAAGCAATTTAACTTTCATTCATTCGTAGTTTTTCCCCCTTTCAGGTATTGCAATTGGGGGGATGATGGTTTATCTTCATAGCCGAACCAACTGCCATGAAGTCTGCTTTCTTAGTACTGCTTCTTTTTACCGGAACAATTGTAATGATGAGTGTCATGCGCTGGCATGGACAACCACTTACACAAACCTCTCTTACAAAAACAGGTATTCTTTCACTGGAATTTGCAAAAACCAAACAACAGGCCGACACTATTACAACTTCCTGGAAAAATGAAGGCGTTCACTATACAGCTATTGTAAATACGTCGGTTGATTTCTTTTTTATTTTTTTCTACAGCCTGTTTTTATTTGCATGCTGTTACTGGCTTGCGCTCAAACAAACAGGAGTCATGAAAAAAATGTCGCAGACAATTGCGTTGTTTGGATTAACAGCAGGCCTACTCGATTGTATTGAAAATTATTTTCTATTGAAAATGCTTGCATTTACAATCAGTGATGCCGAAGCAGCATTTACTTTTTGGATTGCTGCCATCAAATTTATACTGGCGGCTATTGCTGTTATATGGATACTCATCCAACCCTTACTCCTGCTCATTCCTAAACCTAAAACCTTATCATCATGAGTACAATCACCATTGCAACCTTCAACTGCGAAAATTTATTTCGCCGTTTTAAATTCAATGAAAACATTTCAGAAACGAAACTTGAAACTTCTATCAAAGATGGTTTTATTATGGATAAATCCATTTTAAGCACCATTACACAAACTGAACGCAAACTCACTGCAGATGCCATCAGAGCCACCAAAGCTGATATTGTTTGTTTGCAGGAAGTGGAAAACATGGATACACTCAAAAATTTTTTATCAACACATATGGCTTCTGCAGGTTATAAATACCGGATGCTGATTGATGCAAAAGATCCACGCTTTATTGATGTGGCACTCTTCAGCAAAATTCCTTTCGGCTATGTAAAAACGCACCAGTTCAGTGAAACGGGAAAAGTGTTTTCAAGAGATTGTTTAGAAGTTGAATTTGACATCAATGGTAAAACACTCACTGTTTTTGTCAATCATTTTAAATCCATGTTCGACCGCAGCAACAGAACACCTGCACAGAAAAGAGCCCTCACTGCACCCAAACGAATTGCTCAATGCAAGGCTGTATTAGACATCATCAAACAAAAATTTAAGAACACTCCGCAAAAAAACAACTGGATCGTAGTGGGAGATCTGAATGATTATCCCGACAGCATCAGCAGTTTGAAAACTTTTTTTGAAAGCTCATGGATGGAAAATATTGTGCAAACAAGGATAGCAGATCCCAATGAACGATGGACACATTTCTGGGATACAACTTCAGTGCCCATTGAAGAACGTTATAAACAGATCGATTATATTTTTCTTTCAAAAAAACTGGCAACAGATAATCCGGCAACTGTGCCTGTGATTGTAAGAAAAGGAATCTCATTAAGAGCTACAAGGTACACTGGGCCACGCTTTGCAGAAGTAACAGATCAACAGGTAGCATCGGATCACTGCCCGGTTGCTGTTACCCTTACTATCTGATTCAACTTAAAAAAAACCTTTCATTATGCAACGCTTCAAAAGTTGGTTTAAACGCAACTTCGGTTTTATTACCGAACGGATAAGCGATTTTGGAACAGTCATCAGGCCATTATGGGTGATCATGCTGTTTCAGTTGCTGGTTGCATTTGCATTTGTTGGTGCACCACAAGGGCAGGATATGCTGCTTACTTTTATTATTGATTTTAAAAGTGAATGGAAAAGCCTGGGTTGGTTTTGGGTGGCTTTATTTTTTTTAAGTGCAGCATCCGAATTCGGCAGCCGCATGATCATTTATTTTTCTGATCTTACCACACATGAATTGAAAATAAGAAGAGTCCGTTTCAGAAAGTTATTTCAAAAACACCTGTCGAAATTCTTTCTGTTTGCTCCCGTTTTTTTTGTTATCTGGGGGTTTATTGCAGCTTACCGGCGTTTACATAAAGGCAGATCGATAGATGCTTATGATTACAAAGATCCACTTCTGTTTTTTTCAGTCATCCTTTTCTTTTTACTTCTGCTTGTATTCTTATTATATGTTATCTATTTCGGCAAGCTTAAAAAAACATTGTACCAATTACCACTAAGTCGTTTACAGAAATATTTGTTTACCAAACTGTACAGCATCACCAAAGTAAGGAAGATACCCAGAACAGTGGAGGTTGATGGAGTAAGAAAACAGGTAGAAGTAGAAGTAGGCGGTATTGCATTTATGAAGCCGCTCATGCATCGTTTTTATTTTGCATTTTTAATCCCGGCCATATTCTTTATTCTCTTCTTTAGTTTTTTGCCTGTTGCAGGTTACGACCTGGTAGGTGCTGCTGGTTTGATTTGTATGGCTTTTGCCTGCTGGATCATTGTGTACTGTGCGTTGGCTATACTGGATAAAGTTCAACCACTTCCTTTCAATATAAAAGTTCCTTTTCGAATGTCGCTCATCATTATTATATTGCTGGTTTCATGGTTCAACAATGATCATCCGGCAAGGATTGCTGCAAACAAACCTCCGGGAGTTGAAAACAGGAAACTGATTCATGAATATTTTGATGAATGGGTAGATGCAAGACAACTGGATACCACGGCCAACTTTCCCGTTATTTTTATTGGAGCAGAAGGTGGTGCTTTGCGCACAGGTTGTTTTACCTCTATGATGCTGGCAAGGTTGCAAGATTCATTACCCAATTTTAAAGATTACCTGTTCTGTTACAGCAGTGTTAGTGGCGGTTCATTGGGTGTAAATTTCTTTAATGCATTAACACAGGCCCCTTCCTTACCTGCCAAATATAAAACAGTGACCAGGAATTTTTACAACAAAGATTTTTTATCGGCCACAACCGGTAAACTCATTTTTGCTGAAATACTCAACGCTTTTATTCCAAAACTGCTGCCTGTGTTTGACAGGGCACGTGCATTGGAACTTACCTGGGAAAACAGTTTTGCAGAAGCAACAGGGTTAAAAGATGAGGCCAATCTATTCGCTGCCAATTTTTCAACACATGCAGGTAACCCCAAGCAAAAAGACAATGCAGTGGTGCTCATTAATATTACAGAAGTAGAATCGGGTTCCAGAACCATTTGGAGTAATGTACAAATTGATCCGGTGAATTTTAAAAAGGTGATTGATTTGCAAAAAAAATCTTTGGTGCAGTTGCCTTACAGTACGGCCATCAGTTTAAGTGCAAGGTTTCCATTGGTATCACCGGCAGGAGCCATTGAATGGAAAAAAGACAAACGCCTGCATTATGTAGATGGAGGTTATTATGAAAACAAAGGCGCTCTGGGTATTGCCGAAGCGCTGGAAGCCATCAAAAAAAATTCAAAATATAGAAATAAAGCAGAGTTTTTTGTGATACAGTTTCATTTCAGTGAAGAGAGTGCCGGTGAATACAGAGGTATTGAATTCTTAAATGAATCCCGTGAAATACTGGGGGCTATCACCAATGTGCGGAGTGGACATACCAATTACAGTTACGAAGAGCTGTTCAGGGTTTGTAAAGAATATAACGGTGTGTTGATTCCTTTGCACCTGCCGCTGGATGGACATAAGGTTCCAATGAATTGGGTGTTATCCAGTGCTGCTTTAACAAGAATTGAAGAAGTTTGCAATGGGATGTTGCGGAAGGAAAAGCATCTTCAACCGTTGCTTACCAGGCTGCATGAGTTGCCAAAATAGGCACAGCCTCTACAGAAAACATCTTCACAATAGCAAGCAAGCGGGAAGTAGAATCTGCAGAGGCTGTTAAGGATACAATATTAAGGAGAGAAAGCCTTCGTAGTTGCATTTGTTAAAAACATTTTTTCTTCTTCACAAAACTTTAACCCAGAAAGTGTAAGTGGAAACTTTTAAAAAGTTGGCAACCTTGAAAAACTTTAGTAACCTTTAACCCAAATTTTGTACTAGCAAAATTTCTGCGAAGTAATGACGAAAAATGGGGTGTTCAACCAAGTTTTGTCAGGGTTAACCCCGACAAACTTCGTTTCCTCGGCCCTTCGGGTAGATTTTGCAGCCTACTGCAAAATCTAGGTTTAACTCCATTGAAAACCCTACTTTCGTAACCCGATTTATTATTCAACCTCAAATCACAAATTAACGAGTATGCAGGCTTGGAAAGACTACCAGGAAAAAAATAAAGACCGTTTCCTTCATGAATTGCTTGATCTGTTACGTATCCCCTCCATCAGTGCAAAAAGAGAACACAAGGCCGATATGGTTACCTGTGCCGAAGCAGTGAAACAGCGTTTGCTGGAAGCCGGTGCAGATAAAGTGGACATTTATCCCACTGCCGGACACCCGGTTGTATATGGTGAAAAGATGATTGACCCAAGCAAACCAACCGTATTGGTCTATGGCCATTACGATGTGCAGCCGGCCGATCCGCTGAACTTATGGAACAGTCCGCCATTTGAACCACTGATCAAAGACGGGAAAATTTATGCTCGTGGTTCCTGCGATGATAAAGGACAATTCTATATGCATGTAAAAGCATTGGAAATAATGGTGCAAACCAATTCGCTCTGCACCAATATTAAGTTTTGTATTGAAGGGGAAGAAGAAGTAGGCAGTCCGAATCTTGCAACTTTTGTAAAAGAAAATAAAGAATTGTTGAAAGCCGATGTGGTACTCATCAGCGACACTGCCATGATCAGCATGGAACATCCTTCCATTGATATTGGTGTACGTGGGCTGAGTTATATTGAAGTGGAAGTAACCGGCCCCAACCGTGACCTGCACAGTGGTGTATATGGTGGTGCCGTTGCAAACCCTATCACTGTTCTTGCAACGATGATTGCAAACTGCCATGATGAAAACAATCATATTACTATTCCCGGTTTTTATGATGATGT